>Ga0126305_10000623_pt1 | contig 15260 bp, 16 predicted proteins | sample Plot26_FD_92536 | JGI IMG/M metagenome (GOLD analysis project Ga0126305, IMG submission 92536) | Serpentine soil microbial communities from UC McLaughlin Reserve, CA, USA - Plot26 | ecosystem: Environmental > Terrestrial > Soil > Grasslands | place: USA: UC McLaughlin Reserve, Lake County... | reverse complement strand
CCGCTCTCATCTCTGCCCTGCGACCATTTTGTCCATGCGGGTGCTGGTCGTGGAGGACGAGCCCAAGATGGCAGGGCTGATCCGCCGCGGCCTCTCGGAGGAGGGCTACAGCGCCGACGTCGCTGCGACGGGAGACGACGCGCTCTGGATGGCACAGGCGGTCGAGTACGACGCAATCGTCCTCGACGTCCTGCTCCCCGGTCGGAACGGCTTCGACGTCTGCCGAGAGCTTCGGAAGGCGGGGACCTGGTCACCGGTCCTGATGCTCACCGCGCGCGACTCCGTCGAGGACCGCGTCTCCGGACTGGATGCGGGCGCCGACGACTACCTGAGGAAGCCGTTCTCGTTCGCGGAGCTGCTGGCGCGCCTTCGGGCGCTTGCGCGCCGACCCGCTGTGGAGCGTCCGGCCGTGTTCGAGGTCGGAGACCTGCGCCTCGATCCCGCGACGCAGCAGGCCTGGCGAGGGGACACCGAGCTCCAGCTCTCGACGAAGGAGTTCCGGATGCTCGAGACATTCATGCGCCGGCCGGGCCAGGTTCTCTCCCGCCTCTACCTGCTCGAGCACTGCTGGGACTACGCCTACGAGAACCGCTCGAACGTCGTGGACGTGTACGTCCGCTACCTCCGCGAGAAGGTGGACCGCCCCTTCGGGCGGAAGTCGCTCGAAACCGTCCGCGGGTCGGGCTACCGGCTCCGGGACGAATGAGCGGTCTCCCGATCCGCGCGCGCCTCACGCTGGCCTTCGCCGTCGCGATGGCCGTTGTCCTCGCCGCAACCGGTGCATTCGTCTACTTCCGCCTCCAGTCGTCGCTCGACGAAGGGATCGAGGAGGCGCTCGACGCGCGTCTTGCCGACGCCGTGGCGCTCGCGCGGACAGGCGAGACCGGCCGTCGCGCCGACGAGGAGGGGTTCACGACGATTGTCGCCGGAAGGAGCTCGGCCGTGCCGCGCGACCGCATCGAGGGTGGGACGAGGACAAGAGGCACGACTGTCGAGATCGACCTCGGCAGACGCACGGTGCTGGTCGGAGCCTCGCTCGCAGACCGCGACGAGGCGCTCTCCGAGCTGCTGACGCAACTGCTCATCGTCGGGCCGATCGCGCTTCTGCTCACTTCGCTGCTCGGATACTGGCTCGCCGGCGCTGCGCTCCGACCGGTGGAGGCGATGCGCTCCGAGGCCGCCGCGATCTCGGGCTCGGAGCCGGGGCGCCGGCTCCCCGAAGGGCAGGCGAAGGACGAGATCTCCAGCCTCGCGGCCACGCTGAACGAGATGCTCAGGCGCCTCGAGCGGGCTATCGAGCGCGAGCGGAGCTTCGTCGCGGACGCGAGCCACGAGCTGCGCACGCCGCTGGCGCTGCTCCAGACCGAGCTCGAGCTCGCGCTGCGCAAGCCGCGAACGGGGCCGGAGCTGGAAGAGATGGTCCGGTCGGCCAGCACGGAGACCGAGCGGCTCGTCCGTCTCGCCGAGGATCTCCTCGTTCTCGCGCAGGCAGATGACGGGCGCTTGCCGCTGCGCCGCGAGCCCGTTCGCGCCGACGCGCTGCTCAACGCGGTTCGCGAGGCGTTCCGGACCCGCGCGGAGGCTGCCGGGCGCTCGATCGAGGCGGAGAACGCGCACGCCGTGCTCCTCGACGCCGACCGGCTTCGCCTGGAGCAGGCGCTCGGAAACCTCGTGGACAACGCGCTTCGTTATGGCACCGGCGTGATCCGGCTCGAGGCCGTCGAGCGCGACGGCGCCGTCGACTTGCATGTGCATGACGAGGGCCCCGGCCTGCCTCCCGACTTTCTCCCGCATGCGTTCGAGCGCTTCAGCCGCGGGGACCCCGCGAGGACAAGCGGCGGCGCGGGGCTCGGTCTCGCCCTGGCCTCCTCGATCGCGGAGGCGCACGGAGGCTCGGCGCAGGCCGCGCGCGACAGGGCGGATATCTGGCTTTCGATCCCCAAGCGGTAGGCCGTCGCCGTCCGCTCCGGCGTCCGCCTGCCCAATCACGCCCCGCGTAAGCGGATCAACTCCTCTCGCTTCACGCCACCCGAGAGCCCGAGCGCGCGGACCGGGCCGACGCCCTTGGCGGCGGCGATCATCAGCGGCCGGATGAGACGCTCGTGAGGGACTAGGGACTGAGGTCGTACGGGTACTGCGTGAGTGTCTCGCCTCCGTCCTCGTTCACGAGGAGCAGGTCCTCGAACCGCACCTCACCGATCTCGCGCACCCACAGGCCCGGCTCGATCGCGATGACGTCTCCGGCGACCAGCGGGCCGTGGCCCGTCCGGCCCAGACCTGGAGGCTCGTGAACAGCGAGGCCGACGCCGTGGCCAAGCGAGAACTGGAAGCCCTCCTTCGGATCCTCGCCCGGGCCGTTTCGCTGAGTGCGATACCCGGCCGGCTCGAACACATCGCATACCAGGTCGTGCAGTTCACGGCCGGTGATCCCCGGCGCCACCGCCTCCCTCGTCCGCTCGATCGCCTCGAGCACGAGAGCCTCCATCGAGCGCACCTGCTCGCTGATCTCCCCGACGACGAACGTCCGCGTCATGTCCGCCCAGCACCCCGACATCTCGTCGCGGGGCCAGAGGTCGATCACGATCGGGAGGTCGGCGGGCAGCGGGCCGGAGCCGGGGTCGTGACCGAACCCGCTCCACGGCGAGGAGACGATGATGTCCGGCGGCGCCGGCGCGGCGTGTGCTTGGCAGGCGTCGCGGACCGCCGCGCGAACGGCCTCGGCCGTCAGGACCGCTCCGTCGAGCTTGAGCCGGTCGCCGTCGCGCTCCGACCGCCGTAGCAGCGCCGCCGCGGCGCTCATCCCTGCCTCGGCCGCGATCTGCGCCCGCCGCGTGCCGGCCAGCTCCAGCGCGGACTTCACCCGGCGCCTGGCGGCGATTGCCTCGTCGTCCAGATGGAGGACGATGCCGTCGGCTCGCAGCCGGTCGGCAACTGCAACGGGCATGTCCGGGTCGGCGGTCGCCACGCGAATCCCCATCGCGGCAGCCGCACGCGAGGCAAGCTCCAACTCGAGCTCGTGCCGGCTGATGCCGGACTCGAGGAGCTCGCGAAAGCCGAGCTCGTCGTAGTCGTAGAGGACTGCGTTGGGCACCGCTGCCTCGATCCGTGTCCGTTCGAGGCCGCTGGTCATGACGTGGAGCCGACCGTCCACGATCCCGAGCAAAAATGGGTCTCCGATCGTGACCGGGAGCTCGTGGCGCATGGCGGGTGAACGCTCGGTGTCGCCGTAGAAAAGGAGGGCCGTCATGCGGGACGAGCGAGGCTACAGAAATGGAGAGAGCCCCCGGGGGGCTCTCTCTGTAGCAGGCCTGTAAGCCGGATTCTGTCTTGGATGACCATCTCTCTAGGCCGGCGGTTTCCCGACGGCTCGAGCGGCGCACCCGGCTCCTCGGCGGGCAGCGTCGACGGAGCCTGCTTCGCCTTGCACCGGACGGGGTTTGGCTAGCCATCGCGTCACCGCGATGCTGGTGGGCTCTTACCCCAACCTTTTCACCCTTACCCTAGGCGTCTCCGGAGAGTTGTTCTCGCCTCTGGCGGTTTCCTTTCTGTGCCACTTTCCATCGGCTTTCGCCGTCTGGGATTTCCCCAGCGTCCTGCCCTGCGGTGTCCGGACTTTCCTCGGACCGGCTCGAAGCCGGCCCGCGGTCACCCGGCCTGCACGTCGAATTGTAGCCCGGCTTCTTCTGGCTGCTCGGCGCCGGAACCGGCCTAAGGTGTGTGCCGCATGCCCTGGTGGTACGCCGTCATCGAGAGTCGGCATGAGCTCCAGAACCCGACCAGCCCAGAGAAGATCCGGCTCCTCGGCAGGTACCTCGAGCTAGGCCCGAGCTCACGCGTGCTCGATCTCGCGGCTGGCCGCGGCGGCCCCGCGCTGATCCTCGCATCGTCCTACGGCTGCCGGATCACCTGCGTCGAGCGAGCCGCCGAGTTCGCGTCGGCAGCCAGGGCGCGAATCGCTGACGCGGGCCTGGAGCGCCTGATCGAGGTCGTTGAGTCCGATGCTCGAGACTTTGCAGCTGAGCACGAGGCCTACGAGGCGGTCCTCTGCCTGGGAGCGTCCTTCGTCTGGGACGGATTCGCCGGAGCGCTGGCCGGGATGACCCAGTGGGCACGACCCGGCGGATACGTCGCGGTTGGCGAGCCGTACTGGCGTCGTTGGCCGCTTCCGTCAGAATTCGAAAACGAGCCCGGCGAGGACTTCCTGACCCTCACCGAGACCGTCGAGACGCTGGAGAATGCGGGCCTCGCGCCCGTCGGTGTCATCGCCTCGTCCGACCACGACTGGGACCGGTACGAGTCTCTGCACTGGCTGACACTCGAGAACTGGCTGCGCGAGAATCCCGACGACCCCGACGCCGACGAGTTTCGAGAGCGTGGCCGCCACTACCGCGAGCGGTATCTCCAGTGGCGGCGCGGGCTCTTGGCTTGGGCGATCTTCGTTGGGCGCAAGCCCTGATCGTCCGCCTCAGCCGGCTCGGCGGCCGAGCTGCAGACCGTCCTTCTGCACGCGTTCGTCCCGGAGCCTGAAGCCGCACTCGGGACAGCACACGGTCCCGGCCGAACGCAGGACGAACTCGCCGCACAGCACGCATTCGAGGCTCACCCCGCGCATGAGCGCGACGAGCTCCTGGTCGAGCGTGCGGTTGAACGACCGGACGGGCTCCATCAGACCCTCCTGAACACCCCCACGACCCGGCCGAGGACTCGGACATAGGGCGCGTAGATCGGCTCCAGCGCGCTGTTCTCGGGCTGCAGCCGGACTCGTCCGTCCTCGCGGAAAAACCGCTTGACGGTCGCCTCGTCTGCCGACTCGTCCTCACCGGCGAGCGCGACCACGATCTCGCCGTTGCGTGCGTCCTCCCGCCGCTGCACGACCACGATGTCGCCGTCGAGGATCCCGGCCTCGATCATCGAGTCGCCCTTCACGCGCAGGAGGAAGTCGGCGCCCGCGGACAGTGGTTGGGGCACCCCGAGCTCTTCCTCGACGTTCTCCTCCGCGAGCAGCGGCCCGCCCGCCGCGATCTGACCGACGAGAGGAAGACGTCGCACCTCTACCTCATCCGGCTGCCCTGGCCGGCGGCGATCGGTGAGCTCGATCGCGCGCGGCTTCGTCGGATCGCGCCGCAGCGCTCCGGCCCGCTCGAGCTGGGCGAGGTGCGCGTGCACCGTCGAGGGCGACCGCAGGCCGACGGCCTCGCCGATCTCTCGGACGGTGGGCGGATAGCCGTGCTCGTCGACGTAGTCGTGCAGAAACTCGAGGATCGCGCGCTGCCGCTCGGTCACTGGGTGCCTCCTCTCGCGAACATGTGTTCGATCACGGTAGCGAGGCGGCCGGACGCCGTCAAGGAATGCGAAAGGCCCCTTCCGGGGCCCTGATGCGCTGGAGAGGACTTGAACCTCCACGGGCCGCAAAGCCCACAAGGCCCTCAACCTTGCGCGTCTACCAATTCCGCCACCAGCGCGCGGATGTCAGTGTAGCCGCGGTGCGCCGTTATTCGAGGACGCGGAAGAGCAGGATCGTGTTCAGCCCGAACATCAGGGCGACGACGATCGTGACCCTGGTCAGGTTCCGCTCGACGATGTGCGTTCCACCCTGCGACGTGGGCACGAAGCCCATTCCGCCGAGGCCGGCCTCGCGCCCCGAGTGGAGCAGCACGAGGACGATCAGCGCGATCGAGATGATGAAGTGGACGAAGACCAGCCCGGCCTGAGAGAACTGAAAGAGCAGCACGGCAGACGAGGATACCAGCGGTTACTTGGATCCCAGGCTGCGGATCTCGGTGATCAGATCGGTTGAGATCCGGTCCTTGGTGATGTACGCGGCGGCGCCCGCCTTGCGCGCGCGATCGACGTCGCCTGGCGTCGTCCCTCCGGTCAGGATGAGGACGCAGGCATTTGGGTCGCGCTCCCTGATCCGGGCCGTGGCGTCGATCCCGTCCATGATCGGCATGCTCACGTCCATGAGGATCACGTCCGGCCGGAGCTCGGTGGCGAGGCAGACCGCAGCACGCCCGTCGCTCGCCGTGGCAAGGACGCCGATCCCGTCCTCCGAGGACAGCATCGCCTGGATCATCTCGACGAATAGCGGCTCGTCGTCAGCGACGAGAACGCCGATCTCGCTCGGCAGGGCGGCAGCAGTTTCCATAAGGAAGGGTCTGAATTTTCGCACGTTATGGTGCGATTTGTGACGTCTGAGGACGTTCGTGAGCAAATCCAGAAACTCCTCGTCACCGGCGACAACCGACTGAAGCAGCGCGTCGCTCCCGAGAAGGTGCGCGGAAGCTACGAGCAGGCCCTCGAGGTCGCGCGCGAAGCGGGCCTCGAGGAAACGGTCAGGCCACTCGTCGAGCGTCGCCTGGCCGATCTCGAGCGGCTCTCCGGAGAATCTCCTCCACCCGATCCACCTGCCGCCTGAGGTCGTGCTCCTCCGCGGCCGCCCGCGCGGCAGCGTTCGGCCGGGGGAGAGCAGCGGCGGCCTGCATTCCGCGGGTGATGTCCTCCACGTCGGTCGGGTCGACGAGCGCACCGGCTGCCGCCGGGACGAACTCCGGCGGGGCGCCGACCCGGGTCGCCACGACCGACCGGCCCGCGGCCATGCCCTCCAGGAGCGCGAGCCCGAACGGCTCGATCAGGCTCGGCTGGCAGACGACGTGTGCGTGCGCGACCCGACTCGGGATCTCGTCGTGAGCGACGCGCCCGGTGACGGTCACGCCGGGGCGGGTCTCGACAGCGCCGCGTAGCGGTCCGTCACCGACAAACGTCAGCGTGCCCGAGCCGAGCCGCTCGAAGGCGTGCGCCAGGCGCACGACGTTCTTGCGCTCGATCAGCGATCCCACGCACAGGTACGCGGTCGGGCCGTCGGGTGCGGGCTCGACGCGGAACCGCTCCAGGTCGACGCCACAGTCGACGACCTCGACCTTGCCGCGGGCCTCCGGGACCTTCGTCTCGAGCTCGTGACGAAGGTAGTGGGAGATGGCAACGACGGCGGCGGCACGGCGCACCACGTAGCGCGTGGCGGCCCGAATGCCGGGGAAAGCTCCGATGTTCCTGACGTCGCGTCCGTGAGCGGTCACGACGAGCGGCGCGCGGGAGGCAAGCGCGGCCAGCAGCCCGGTCGGGACGAGGAAGTGCGCGTACACGACGTCCGGCCGAAAGCTGCGCGCGGCGCTCACTGCGTCGCGGCCTAGACGCAGGTAGCGCGCCTTGCCCCCGGCCCGGCTGTCCAGGACTGCCCGTTCGAGCTCGTGGCCGCGACCGGCGAGCTCCTCCTCGAGCGCCTGGACGAACACGCCGAGGTCGGGGTCGCCGGGCCCCGGGTACATCTGCGAGACGAGCAGGATCCGCACTACGCCCGCTGGGCGTCGTATGTCCCGAACTCCTCGCGCAGGACCTCGCAGATCTCCCCCACCGTGCATCGCAGGTGGAGCGCTTCCCGCATCGGCACGAGAAGATTTTCGTCCGTGCGCGCCACGCGCCGGACCTCCTCCAGCGCCTGCGCAGCGGCCTCCGCGCCGCGCTCGGCCCGGACTCGCGCCGTCCGCTCGAGCTGCCGGCGCTCCGCCTCCGGATCGAGCCGGTGGAGCTCGATCGGCTCTTGCTCGTGCTCTTGGTAGCGGTTGACGCCAACGATGACGCGCTCGCCCTCCTCGACCTCGCGCTGATAGCGGAACGCTGCGTCTTCGATTTCGCGCTGGACGAAGCCCTGCTCGATCGCCGCAGCCGCGCCGCCGATCTCGTCGACCCGCTCGATCAGCGCCCAAGCCGCCTCCTCGAGCTCCGTCGTCAGGGCCTCGATGAAGTAGGACCCGCCGAAGGGATCGGCCGTGTCCGTACCGCCTGCCTCGTGGGCGAGGATCTGCTGCGTCCTGAGCGCGATCTTGACCGACCGCTCCGTCGGGAGGGCCAGGGCCTCGTCGAAGCCGTTCGTGTGGATCGACTGCGCGCCGCCTGTCACCGCCGAGAGCGCCTGAACAGCGACGCGAATGATGTTGTTCTCCGGCTGCTGGGCCGTCAACGTCGAGCCGCCCGTCTGCGCGTGGAACCGCAGCGCCATCGCGCGCTCGTTCGTCGCGCCGAACCGCTCCTTCATGATCCGCGCCCACAGACGCCGCGCCGCGCGGAACTTCGCGATCTCCTGGAAAAAGTGGTTGTGGGCGTTGAAGAAGAACGAGAGCCGCTCACCGAGCTCGTCGGGCGAGAGCCCCGCGTCGACCGCGGCCTGGGCGTAGGCGATCCCGTTCGCGAGGGTGAACGCGAGCTCCTGCACCGCCGTCGAGCCGGCCTCGCGGATGTGGTACCCGGAGATCGAAATCGTGTTGAAGCGCGGCAGCCGTTCGTGACAGTACGCGAACAGGTCGGTCGTGATCCGCATGGTCGGCCGCGGCGGGTAGATGTAGTTGCCGCGCGCGCAGTACTCCTTGAGGACGTCGTTCTGGACCGTGCCCCGCAGGTCTCCTCCCGACACGCCCTGCTCCTCCGCGACGAGCTCATAGAGCAGGAGCAGCAGCGCGGCCGGCGCGTTGATCGTCATCGAGGTCGAGACCTCGTTCAGCGGGATGCCGTCGAAGAGCAACTCCATGTCGGCGATCGAGTCGATCGCGACGCCGGTCCGCCCCACCTCGCCGAGGGCGCGCGTGTCGTCGGAGTCGTAGCCGAGCTGCGTCGGCAGGTCGAAGGCGACCGAGAGTCCCGTCTGCCCGCGCTCGAGCAGATAGCGGAAACGCTGGTTCGTCTCCTCGGCGGAGGCGAACCCGGCGTACTGCCGGATCGTCCAAGGCCGACCGCGGTACATGTCCCTGTAGGGGCCGCGTGTGAACGGGTACTCGCCCGGGAGCTCGAGCTCGAGACCTTCGACGTCTTCCTCGGTGTAGACGGGCTTGATCTTGATCCCGGAGTCGGTCTCGCGACCTTCCTCGGCGGTTGCCATGGAGGAATCGTACGTCCGGCCGCACAATGAGCCTCCATGCGACGCGTCGCGCTGCTCGCAGCCCTCGCGGCAATGGTCGGCGCGGCTCCCGCGTGGGGGGCCGATGTCGTGTCGCTGTCGGCACAGCCTTCGGTGGTCGCCTACGACGAGCTCGTGCGGTTCTCGGGAGCCACGGTCCCACTTTCGGAGGTGTTCCTCGTGCAGCGCTCGCGGGTCGGTTGGACCGTGGTCGCGCAGACCCGCGCGGGGACCGACGGCGCGTTTATCTTCGAGCGGCGGGCCCGCACGCCCGGCGTCCACCAGGCGCGGACGCTCGCCGGACAGTCGGGCGAAGTCGCGACGCGCATCCGGCCTGCGCTCCGCGCACGCCTCAAGGGGTCGATCGTGACCGGGAGGATGCTTCCGGCAAGAGCCGGCTCGGTTCTCCTCCGGGTGCAGGGACGGACGCGGCGCCTGCGAGTCGGCTCGGCCGGCCGGTTCCGCGCCCGGCTCGGACAGCTCCGAGCCGGCCGGCATGCCATCAGAGTCTCGGTGCGCCCGGCACCCGGCTACGTCAGCGCCCTCCGCCGGTTCGCGCTCCGCGTGCGCCGCCCGGCTCTCCAGCTCGGCTCGCACGGCCCCGGCGTGCTCGCGCTGAAACGGCGCCTGGCCGACCTGGGGTACGCCCTGCCGTCCGTGGATTCCGGGTACGGGTTCAGAACCTTCGAGGCGGTGTTGGCTCTCCAGAAGGTGCACGGACTGCCGCGATCGGGCCAGGTCGACCGGCGGGTGTGGCGGGCGCTCGAGCGAGCCTCTCGCCCCCGGCCCCGAGTGCCGCGAGGCGACTACCTCGAGGTCAGCAAGTCCCGGCAGACGCTTTACGAAGTGCGCGACGGCGAGGTCGAGCGCGTGATCCACGTCTCGACCGGCGCAACGGGCAACACGCCGGTGGGCACGTGGCGCGTCTACCGCGAGGTCTTTGGCTGGGATTGGGTGCTGTACCACCCGATGTACTTTCTCCGCGGCTTCGCGATCCACGGCTATCCGTCAGTACCGGCGTGGCCGGCGAGTCACGGCTGCGTGCGCGTCCCGCTCTGGCTTGCGAGTGGGCTCCGCGAGCGCTGGGGCTACGGCTCGGTCGTGCGCGTGTATAGCTAGGCGGCATGCGCGTAACGGTCAGGCTCTTCGCCGGTCTGCGTGAGCGCGCCGGATGGGGCGAACGCGAGCTCGAGGCGGCGTCGGTCGGCGACGTGTGGCCGCAACTCGGGCTTGGCGAGGAACCGGCCGGCCTGCTCTATGCGGTCAATCAGGAGTACGCGGGCCGTTCAACTGCGCTCTCGGAGGGCGACGAGGTCGCGATCATCCCGCCCGTCTCCGGCGGCGCGTTCAGGTTGGTGGACCGCCCCCTCGCCCTGGCCGCTGTGGTCGCGGAGGTCGAGGACGAGGGCGCCGGCGCGATTGCGACCTTCCAGGGAACCGTGCGCCGGCAGTCGCGCGGCAGGAAGGTGATCGCGCTCGAGTACGAGGCCTACGCAGGCATGGCCGAGAAGGTCATGTCCGAGATCGCCGAGGCGGCGAAAGAGCGCCACGATCTGTGCGAGGTCGCGATTGCGCATCGGACCGGCCGCTGCGAGGTCGGCGAGGTCTCGGTCGTGATCGCAGTCTCCGCTGCGCACCGGCATCCCGCGTTGACGGCCTGCCGCGAGATCATCGACGAGCTGAAGGGACGCGTCCCGCTCTGGAAGAAGGAGCTCTACGAGGGCGGAGAGGAGTGGATCGGCCGCGGCTCGTGATCGATTCCGGTGCGTCTACCGACCTGCGCGCTCGACGCCGAGGCGGCGGAGCGAGCGTTCGAGCTCAGGTACACCCGCTCGGATGCGCTGGAAGTCCTGACCCGAGAGCGAGAGAAGCTTCATCGGCGTGCGCGCGACGACCGTGGCCGACCGCTCTCCCGTCAGGAGGAGTGCGATCTCGCCGAACGTGTCGCCAGGGCCGAGAGTCTCCGTCGTCTCGTCCCCATCGGGCAGGGCATCGGCCTCTCCCTGCTCGATGAAGTAGATGGCGGTTCCGTAGTCGTCGAGCGTGATGACCTTGGCACCCGCCTCGACCTCGAACTCGCTCACCGCGGCCGCAAGCTCGTCGAGCTCCGCTTCAGGAAGATCAGCCAGGACCTGAACCGATGCGATTCGAGACCTCTCCACGGTCGTGGATCCTGCCACAGGGGCAGCGAGGCGAGGGCGGCAAGGAGTGGATCGGCCGGCGGCTCGTGACCGGACTGATGCGTGTACCGGACCCGCCGGCTGGTCTCAGCTAAGGCAGCATCCGCGACGTTCTTCGAGTTCGCCTCGTCGACCGTTCCTACGGCGTTGTCGGACGTATGCGACTGCCGAGCGTGGAAACGATGAGCGCGACCAGGCTGATGAGAGGTAACAGAACGTCTCGAACGGCGCCCGTGATACTCAACAGTGTCTGACACCCTGAGTCAGGGTGCCGGCGACGGCCGGGCACCCCTAACCCTGAGGCTGCGGGGTACCCCTTGGCCGCCGCTCGTGGCTAACGAATCAGAAGCACATGGAAACTCACGGCGGGACCGTCAATCGCGCTGGCGGTCGGATTGCAGAGTCGGAGCGAAACCAAATTCGTCTGCGAAAGCCAAGGCGCGTACATGAGGTTGCTCCAGACCGCGCTCACCGGATGCGCGATTACGAGGTCGCCATTTTGGGCTCTGTAAGCGTCGCACTGTCGGAGCCACAACTCTGAGCGGCGATCCTGCCCGGATCAAACGTGACAGTCGCAGAGACTGCTCCTGTGTCGGCCTTGCGTAGCCCAGCAGCTTGCGACGCGTCGATCACCTTCGCGGACGTCACTGCGTCGGCGGCGATCGATGGATTCGGGTAGTTCCCTGTGAGGTCGCCGCCAGCCGGACCGGTCGCGGGTCCCTGCGGGCCTGCCGGACCAGCGGAACCTGCGGGGCCGCGCGGGCCGCGCACCGACCCCAGGAAGTCAAGCGGTGTCAGCGACTTATTCTTGACGTCAAGCCCGGTGATCAAGCTGTTCTTGATCTGCTTTGCCCGTAATCAGCGCGATGTGGTCGCTACTGCCGTCCCGGTCAGCGCGACGAACAGCGCAAGCATCGCGACGATCATCGCCGGGGACTGACGCGCCACGCGTACGAGCAGCTTCTTCAACAATCTCATCTCTTCCCCGCAGCTAGATGACTTCCATCCAGGACGGAGGGCTGCGGTGGTTTCTTCCGTCCCGACATGGCTGGCGAGCCTATTGCGGCCGTCGGAGGTCCTCGGTTGCGAAGATGCCAGCATGCGGGCGGAACGCGAGTACGAGATGCCAGGCTGGTGCCGGAACCTGATCGAGGCCGGCGGGCTGCGGTCGGGCGAGGAAGTGCTGGTGTTCGTCGACGAGCCGCTCGTCGAGCAGGGCTCCCAGCTCGCGACCGCCGTCAAGGAGGCCGGCGGGCGGCCGACGTTCGAGCTCTGGGCGGGGGATCGCCCGATGACGCGCGCGCCCCAGCCGATCCTCGACGCGGCCGAGCGGGTGACGCTCTCGTTCTTCCTCTCGGAGGCTCCGCTTCCCGCGGAGGCGCGAGCCCGCTTCTCCGTCGGTGAAAAGCTGCGAGGCCACGGCGGGCGCGCGATCTATATGGGTTTCGTGACGCCCGAGCTGCTCGAAGGCGAGCTCTCCCAGCCCGCTGCCGACCTCGAGGAGCCGGCGCGACGCCTGCTGGCCGACCTCGAGGGGTCGAAGCGGATTCGCATTCGCGGGCGCGCAGGCACCGACCTGACACTCGACATCGAAGGGCGCAGCTGGCTGACGGACGCGCTCGGCCTCGAGGACCGCGGGTTCGCGAACTATCCGGGCGGCGAAGTCTTCGTCGCACCGCTGAGGCACGGCGCCGACGGCGTGCTCGTCGCCGATCTCACCGTCCCGTACACGGTCGACGGACTGGTCGACGAGCCCGTCACGCTGCGCTTCGAAGCTGGGCGTGTCGTCAAGATCTCGGGTGGACGGGCGGCGCAGCTGCTCCGCAAGCTCGTCTCGGACGCCGGTGAGGGCGCCGACGTCATCGCTGAGCTAGGCATCGGCCTGAACCCGACGGTGAAGCCGCGCGGCCACGTGATGCTCGACGAGAAGGCAGCGAACACCGCGCATGTCGCGATCGGGAAGAACACGGGCGCCTACGGCGGCGACAACGACGCGGCAATCCACGTCGACTGCATCTTCTCCAGGCCGGAGGTGGAGGCCGACGGGCGGCGCATCGACCTCCCCTCCACTCCGTAGCGCCTAGCCGGCCACGACCGCCGAGCCCGCCACCAGGCAGCGCGCTGCGCCGCCGACGGAGTACTGCTCGAGCATCAGGTTCGCTGTGACCACGCCGCCCGCCGCTGAGCGGTAGACGAGCGTCGCGATTGCGTCGTCGTCCGCGGCCCCGACGAAGTCGAAGCCATCGATCGTGTCGAGGTCGTCGTCCTCGTCGTAGGCGACCGTGTCCGAGGGAGTCGCGTTGGCGACGACCAGCGCCCGCGCCCGTGCGTTGTTCGCGGTCGTGCTCGCCTCGAGGGAGAGGTCGCCGCCGGCGCTACATGCGCCTCTGAGCACGAGGCCGCCCGCACTGACGAGCTCCGTCTCTGCGGTCCCGGCCGGGACGTCGAAGCCGATTCGGATCGCCGACGGGCCAGGCGGCCCCGGCGGCCCGGCCGGCCCCTGGGCGCCGGCTGCGCCCTGCGCTCCGGCAGGACCGGGCCGGCCCTGCGGCCCCGACAAACCCGGCAGCCCCGCGAACCCGCGAGGGCCTCGCCTCCCGCGCGGCCCGCGGATCACCTTCACCTTCGGTTTCTTCGGCTTCGCCTCTGGGCCGGTGCTCGCCGACGTGGCGCCCAGCCCGGCGGCAAGCGTCGTGAGCCCAGCGGCTGCGACCGCAATCCCGGCGACCAACCGACGTCCCATTCCTGCCTCCTTGCTCGTGAGCCGTGAATGGCTCCGGTTTAGCCGCGAAACATGCGAAGGGGCAGCCTCTGACGGGCTTTTTCACGCTTTTGGAGCAGGTTCGAGACAGATGCCCGCGGGTACCATGCGAAGGTGAGTCAGCTCAGCCCCGAAAAGGAGGCGGAGCTCCGGCCATACGAGCCTTACGACAGCGGCCCGGTCAGGCACGAGCCTCGCTTCCCCCTCCTTCGCAAGCTCGCGACGCCGTTCATCGCGCTCGGCCTGCTGCTCTGGAAGGCGAAGTTCATCTTCGTCGCGATCTTCAAGCTCAAGGTCTTCACGACGTCCGCGTCGATGCTGGTCTCCGTCGGGGCCTACGCGCTGTTTTGGGGCTGGAAGTTCGCACTCGGGTTCGTCCTGCTGCTGTTCGTGCACGAGCTCGGCCACTACCTGGAGGCCCGACGGCAGGGCCTGAACGTGAGCGCGCCGATGTTCATCCCCTTCCTGGGCGCGGCAATCCTGCTCAAGGAGAACCCGCTGAACGCCTGGCGGGAGGCACTCGTCGCCTTCGCCGGGCCGATCGTCGGCAGCCTCGGCTGCGCGGTGGTCTGGGTCGTCGGCGAGCAGCAGAACTCCGAGTTCCTGCTCGCTCTCGCGTTCACCGGGTTCCTCGTCAACCTCTTCAACCTGATCCCGGTCGTGCCGCTCGACGGCGGACGGATCGCCGCGGCGATCCACCCGGCCGTGTGGTTCATCGGCTTCGTGGGGCTGGTGGCGCTTCTCTTCGTGGCGCCGAACCCGCTGCTGATTCTCATCGTCCTCATCGTCGGATTCGAGCTCTACCGCCGCTGGCAGGAGCGCGGGATGCCGGGCCAGCGCGAGTACTACGAGATCAAGCGATGGCAGCGAGTCGCCGCCGCCGTCGGCTACTTCGTGCTCGCGGGACTGCTCGTGCTCGGGATGGATGCGAGCTTCGTCGACCGCGACTTCTAGAGAATCCATGGAAGACCGGCGGATCTTCGAGGCGCACGACGGCAACCTCCCGCGAAACGTCTTTCAGATCGCGGAGGAGTTCAGAACGGGGTTCGAGGCCGTGGACAGCATCGACAGGCCGGGGGTCTCGGTCTTCGGGTCCGCACGGGTCAGGCCCGACAGCGACGTCTATGAGCTCGCTCGCCTGATCGGACGGCTCTTCGCCCAGTCCGGCTTCGCCGTCGTGACCGGCGGCGGCCCCGGCGTGATGGAGGCGGCAAACCGAGGCGCGCAGGAGGCGGGCGGCTTGTCGGTCGGGTTCGGCATCGAGCTCCCGCACGAGCAATCTGCGAACCCGTACCTGGACATGAGCCTGACCTTCAGGCACTTCTACGCGCGGAAGACGATGCTCGTGAAGGCGGCCGAGGGGTTCGTGATGATG
>Ga0126305_10000622_pt1 | contig 15270 bp, 16 predicted proteins | sample Plot26_FD_92536 | JGI IMG/M metagenome (GOLD analysis project Ga0126305, IMG submission 92536) | Serpentine soil microbial communities from UC McLaughlin Reserve, CA, USA - Plot26 | ecosystem: Environmental > Terrestrial > Soil > Grasslands | place: USA: UC McLaughlin Reserve, Lake County... | reverse complement strand
GATTTCATTGGCAACACCTGAAAATGCAGCATGATGTACCCTGTTAAACTTAAAGAGCATGTATAACGAAAACACCTGCAACAGCACAAATGCCAGGAAAGTAAAATACCGCCGAATGAAAAGGAAAATGTTGCGCATAGAAGGTGGAGGGTTTAAGGTTTAAGGTTTAAGGTTCGCATTTTATTGCCATTTGCCTTAACCCTTTACCTTTCGCCTTATCTCATAACGAATGGATAGCGGTCATAATTTTTCAAGGCCAGCCCGGTGCCACGAACCACACTCTTCAGTGGATCGTCAGCTACATGTACTGGTAATTTGATTTTTTGACTTAGTCTTTTATCAAGACCCTTTAGCAAGGCGCCGCCACCAGTTAAATACAGGCCACGACGATAAATATCGGCTGCTAATTCAGGAGGCGTTTGTTCTAACGCCTTCAGGATTGCTTCCTCCATCTTAAAAATAGATTTATCCAGGGCTTCCGCAATTTCCTGATAACTAACCATAATTTGTTTGGGAATTCCTGTCACCAGGTCTCGACCATTAACTGGCAAGTCATCCGGAGGATTATCTATATCCTTCATGGCTGCACCAATCTGTATTTTGATTTGCTCTGCTGTTCTTTCCCCAATTAATAAGGAATGGTACCGGCGAAGCGCTTCCATAATATCTGCAGTAAATTCATCACCGGCAATTCGAATGGACTGATCGCAAACAATACCGGCCAGGGCAATTACCGTAATACCGGTAGTACCACCACCAATATCAATAATCATATTACCAACAGGTTCCTCCACATCAATACCAATTCCCAACGCCGCAGCCATAGGTTCATGTATAAGGTAAACTTCTTTGGCCCCGGCCTGTTCGGCACTATCACGAACAGCACGTTTTTCCACCTCGGTAATTGAAGATGGAATACAGATCATCATTCGCCAGCTTGGGGGGAAAAGAGGTTTTTTTGGGTAAACCATTTTGATCATCTCGCGAAGCATCAACTCAGCTGCATTGAAATCAGCAATTACACCGTCTTTTAGGGGACGAACTGTTTTAATACTCTCGTGGGTTTTTTCGTGCATCATCAGGGCCCGTTTGCCTACGGCCAAGACTTCTTTTGGATTGTTGCGGTTCAGCGCAACGATAGAAGGCTCATTCACTACGACTTCGTCATTGTGGATTATCAAGGTATTGGCGGTTCCCAAGTCTATCGCTATCTCCTGCGTGAACCAATTAAATAGTCCCATGCTCCTGTATTGGATTTAAATTTTTGAAGGTTGCCTGCAAAATTGGTGGAAATAAATTGAAATGTCAAAGTAAAAACGTTGAGCTAGTAAAGATATTTTTCGCTCAGTTATAATGGTTTAGCAAATGTTTGTGATGGTAGTTGGTTTTGGTTCCAATATTATCATACTTGTCTTTGTAAAAATGTTATGTATAAAAAACGGCTGAAAAGCCACTCGTATTATCATACCATTTTTACAAAGGGATTTGTTTTTATTTCATCCCCTATTGTTGTTGTATCGCCATGCCCTGAGTAAACAATAGTATCAGCAGGCAGCGTGTATAATTTGGTTTTGATGCTTTCTTCTAAAATTGTAAAATCACCTCCAGGTAAATCGGTTCTACCAACACTTCCCTGGAAAAGAACATCGCCACTTATTACAAATTTATTTTCCTTACTGTAAAAACTCAGATGTCCCGGGGAATGACCAGGCGTGAATAAAATGTGTAGCTCGTCGTCGCCAATCCGTATCACGTCACCTTCGCCTATGAAATTTAATTCAGCGTCATAATTGTCAAATACCAATTGCCACTGCTGCCCGGAAACCGGTCCGTATTCTAAGACTGGCTTTTCCAATTTATTCAGCCACAAAGGGAGGTTGTACGTTTTATAAATAAACTTATTGCCAAAAATATGGTCAAGATGACAATGAGTATTTAGAAGATAAACGGGCTGCAGATGGTTTTGTTCAATAAAATTTTTCAATTCCAGTTCTTCCGAGGCAAAATAACATCCGGGGTCTATAATACAACACTGCCCTTTTTCGTTGTATACTACGTATGTATTCTCCTGTACAGGGTTGAAGGTAAAAGGTTGAACCGTTAGCATGTAGCTTTTTTGTACTTTTAGTTGCAATTTACTGTCCAAAATCGGGAGCTTTAATTAACAAGAAATCACATCATACTTTATGATTAAATTGATCGGCCGCTTTTTGGGTGCCTTGTTTCTTTTTTCTTCTTTCTATTCAAATGCCCAGGTGAATGCTGTGCAATATGGCAAGAACAGGGTGCAATACCACAAGTTCAAATGGAAATATTACCAAACAGATAATTTCAATACTTATTTCAGCCAGGATGGCCTGGAGATTGCCAAATACGTGGCACAAGTTGCCGAAAAAGAGTTACCGGGTTTAGAAGAATTTGTGGAATATGGGCTTCAACGCAGGGCTAATATTGCCGTCTATAACAGCTTTGACGAAATGTACCAGTCAAATATTGGTTTAGGGATAGACTGGCAAAATACCGGTGGCGTTACCAAACTGGTAAATAACAAAATGCTGATTTATTTTGATGGCAATCACCAAAACCTAAGAAGACAGATCAGGCAGGGAATTGCGGGAGTGTTAGTAGAGAATGTTTTATTTGGTGATGATCTCGGCGAATTTGCCGCTAACCAAACCTTACTTGATCTTCCTAAGTGGCTAACCGATGGCTATATTGAATATGCAGCTGAAGAATGGAGTACAGACCTGGACAACCAGCTAAAAAATGCTATGCTGAGCGCCGAGTACAAAAATTTTTACCAGTTTGCATTTGAAAAACCTTTGCTCGCCGGACATGCCTTTTGGTATTATATAGGCAATAAATATGGTAAGCCAAAAACTACTTATTTGTTATACCTGGCCAGAATTTACCGCAATTTGAATAGTGCTACTCAGAAAATTGCCAAGAAAAAATTTAAAGATGTGCTGAAGGACTTCATGATGGAAGAGCCCCAGCGCTATTATAAAGATATCCGAGGTCGCAAAATAGTTCCGCGGGGACAATTATCAGTTTCTTTGGAAATTGGCAAAAAAAATTATATCCGTTTTAATGCCAATCCTCAACCAAGGAGCTTTGCTTATGCCGATGTAGAATACAAGCAAGGAAAATACAGCGTTGTATTTCACCCCAATTTCACGGACCGCAAAGTTTTATTAAGCTATGGAACAAGGTCCGGAGAAGATGAGATCAACCCGAACATGCCCATACTTGCATGGGACAATAAAGGAACCAGGTTGGCCTGTGTATACAACAAAGAAGGCAAGAATCGCATATTTGTTTACGATATCGTTAATCGGATTAAAACTGTAAATGATGAGTTACCACAGTTTACTCAGATACAGGATATGAAGTATATGCTTGACGCCAATACCCTGATCTTTAGTGCTGTCAAGAGTGGACAATCCGACATCTTTGTTTATAAGATTGACAAAAAAACCGTTCAGCAGGTTACTGACGATATTTACGATGATCTTGACGCTTCTTTTGCAGCTTTTCCAGGAAAAACTGGAATCATTTTTTCAAGCAACCGTCCATCGGCAGATGCACCAAATACCGATACAGCCATTACTGAGAGAAAGTATAATATCTTTTTAATAGATAACTGGAATCAATCGGAGTTTAAACAAATCTCACAATTAACCAATTCACGTTTTGGCAATGCAAGATATCCTTCTCAGTACAACACTACCCATTTCACTTTTGTAAGCGACGAAAACGGAATCAACAACCGCTATGCTGGCTTTTTCAAATCCGAAAGAGCAGGTTTGGATACACTGATATTTATAGGTGACGAAGTTTTAAGAAATCCTCCACGCAAAGAGTTGGATAGTACGTTAAAGGAATGGAGTAAGGTAGAAGCGGATTCTGTTGGATTTGTTTCCATCACTAATGATTCGTCCTACGTTTTTCCATTGACCAATTACCAGGCAAGTTTGCTGGAAACAAGAACTGCCGGCGACAATACACTGGTTAGTGAAGTAATCAGGCAGGGAGATTATAAATTTCTCTATCGCCTACGGATGGATGAAAATGCATTACGAAGAAGGAATGTTACTGCCAAGCCAACCGAGTTCATGAAAAAAGTGGAAGAGCAACAACGAATTGCAACCGGCAAAGCAAGGATTTATCAGCAATCTTCGCCGCAGGATACTTCCGGCCAAAAGCAAAATGACTTTTTCAACAGCGAATTCGGTAACGATAAAAAAGATTCGTCTCAACTAGGCAAAGTGTTCGACGCAGAAGAAATTACCGAGGAATCTGTTTTAACCAAAGCCAAGCTTTATGAATACAGACCTCCAAAATTTTTTAACGATTATGTGGTTGCCGGATTAAACAATACGGTATTCACTCCAAATAAGTACCAGATATATCAAGGCGGTGCTGGCCCTATTCGCCCATCCAATGGAAATGATATCAGTGGATTAATTCGCCTGGGTACAACCGACCTGTTTGAGGACTACAAGGTTTCAGGTGGATTTAGAATAGCTCCAAATCTCAGGGATAATGATATTCTTTTCGAATTTATGAATTTGAAAAAAAGATGGGATTGGGGACTTACGTATTATAGAAGTAACCAGGAAGTTAGTATACAGGTAGCGCCTTCAAGCCCAAATTATTTACCCGGCAAAATGTACAGTAATTATTACCTGGGCCGCTTGAATTATGCTTTTGACAGAGTTCGAAGTCTGCGAACCACTATAGGACCAAGGTTTGATCGTATTTCGCTGTCCAGTGTTAATCAATTAACCCTTGAAACTCCCGATGAAAAACATACATACGGCCAACTTTCAATGGAATATGTGTACGATAACAGCATCAATAAAACTTTAAACATTTGGAACGGCTTAAGATGGAAAGCCTATGTAGATTGGTTCACTCAAATTAGTGAAGTATCAACAACTGCAGGACGAAACCTTTTTAATGCAGGTTTTGACGCACGAAATTATTACCCCATTTACCGAAATGTTATTTGGGCTGTAAGGGCAGCTGGAGATTTTTCATGGGGCAATCAAAAAGTAGTTTATTACCTCGGTGGCGTAGATGGATGGTTTTCTCCAAAATTCAACGATGCCGATGCCGCAAGGCCGGCCCCTGATGTTGATTATGCTTACCAGGCATTAGCTGTTAATCTTCGTGGCTTTAAACAAAACACGGCTAATGGTAATAATAATATTGTTATCAATAGCGAAATCAGGGCACCCGTTTTCAGTACTTTTTTTAATAGGCCTATTAATAATGCGTTCATCCGCAATTTCCAGTTGGTACAGTTCTTTGATTTGGGAACAGCATGGAACGGTGCTTATGACGCAATTCAAAGACCGCATGTCTATTATTCAGATCCGAACAATCCAAATATCACAGTTAAAATAAAAGCTGGAGGCATTGGACCCTTTGCAGGTGGATATGGATTTGGTGCAAGAAGCACATTATTGGGCTATTTCCTGCGCTTTGATGTGGCATGGGCAATGGATGTATTCTTCCAGGGAAAACCTATGATGACTGTTTCCATGGGATTGGATTTTTAATTAGACACAAAAATATTTTTTAAAGAGATGCTTTTGCATCTCTTTTTTTTATTACAAAGTTTTGGTCATTCGTTTAAAGGTGTAATAGATAAGGGTCAACAAAATTGCATAGCAGACAATCATACTACAGTCGAATCGATTTCGAATAGGATGAACGAATAAATAAACAACGTCGCTAATTAACTGAAACGGATTTGTTAATACATCCCAACTGTTGAACCGCATATATCGTCCAATGTAAACTCCAAAGCCATTCATGACCATAAGAAGGAGAACAAAGAGCAAACCGGGTTTTTTACCAACATGTTCTTCAAATAATCTCTCCATGTGTTGAACAGAAAGAATACCAAACAATAATCCGCTCCATGCAAACGACCACAGTAAGGCAAGGTCGTACCAGAGCGGAACATCTTCATTCATATCTAAATGAAATAAGTCCGTAATGATGTAAAACGCATTAGGGAGAAAAATAACCCATACTAATGAGCAGACTATAAACTTCCATTTTTTACATATCGACACCTGGCTTATTTTTTTGGAAATCGCAAAGGGCACAAATGCGAGGAATAAGTTCCAAACTAAGAAAGCAAATAATAACTGACCGGTGTATATAATACGCCAGACCATCAGCCCTATGCTAAACACACTGCACAAGATTAGTATCTGTTCGATATCAGTGCGTTTAAAAAAATCAAATATGGACCTGCTTTGAAAATATTTCATAGGTCAATCAATTTTGGAATGAAAATCAAACAGCCAACAATTACTGCGGTAATAGATGCGATTAATACGGCGCCGGCGGAAATATCCTTGATGATTTTTATTTCCGGACTCTTTTGAGTTGAAATAAAATTCATTGTCTTTTCAATGGCAGTGTTAAACATTTCCGTTATCCAAACAAAACCAACAGAAAAAACGACAGCAATGGCTTCCCATTTAGTGAGTCCAAGAGTAGCGGATAAAACGAGCACAAGAGATGTAATGACCAAATGAATCTGGGCATTATGTTCCCACCGGAAAAAACGAAGAATGCCTTCCCATGCATACACAAAACTTTTCAATCTTGCTTTCCATGAAAAGAAAGGAGCACTGCTGCCGAGTAATTTTTCATTTGGTACCATGAGTAATAAAATTTCTATTATGATAATAAAATATTACCAGCCAACTAATACAACACAGATACATAGTATCCAACTGATAAAAATTGTTTTGGCTATACTTGAATACGATTTCTCCACTTCCCTCAACGATAGGCCAACAACTAGGTAAGCAACCCAGTAAGGAGTTTTTGCTTCAGTTAGTGCAGGAAGAATCATTTTAATTTTCATAACCTTTCTGAATAGTTTACCACTGAATTTTTTTGGAGAAGTGCATAATTATTGCAAGTGCAACAAACAATCCTATACTTCCTAGTAACAATGCGTAGTCCTGCAATTGTAGAATTGTGAATACATATGTATAGACAAGGAGTAATACAACAGACAAAACAGTTGTTAGTTTCGCGGAGCTCAAAATCCCTTTCACAAACCATGTAATTAATGCAATGGTTGCAACGGATGCTACTGCATAGGATAAATTAAATCCTATGTATTCGGAAAAGGATAAAAGAAGTGTATAAAACAAAACCAATGCTAATCCAACCAATCCGTATTGGAATGGATGAACAGATTTTTTATTTGATGTTTCAATAAGAAAAAATGCAGCGAAAGTAAGCAGTATGCACAGGAAAGAATATTTAACTGAACGCATGGTCTTTTGATAACCATTAACAGGCACATAAAGATTTGTCCCAAAAGCATTGCCATTAATATTATTTCCCACTACAACAGCAGGATCGTTTGTGTTGGAAATGATAAAAGAATTATCCTTCCATTGCTGTGGGAAATTTCTTTTTTGAGAAACGCTCTTCCAGTTTGCATAAAAGCTGTCTTTACTGATTTTAGTATGTACTGGTAATATATCGCCTGTAAAACTTGGGTGCGGCCATTTTGCAGACATCTCAACTGAAGTTGATTTACCTATGGGAGTAAAAAGCAATTCTTCAGAACCACTCAGTGTCATGTCTGCTGCAAAATCAATATGCTTCACGTCTTCCACATTATTTAAATTAAGTGGCGCATTTAATCCACTTCCCATTGCAGCACCTTCCAGTGCTTCAGGAGACATAGTGAGCACCTGGTTATTCCATTGAAGCTTTAATTCCTCATTTAATCCCTTTACATCGGAAATGTTGATATGAACAAAGGCTTCGTTCCAGATAACGTCCTTCGGGTCTAACTTCAATTTATCCAGCGGCACAGAACTAAATGCTCCTTTCAACTTTACTCTTGATGTGTAAAGCATCACTTTGTAAATGCCACGGTATTTTTCTTCCGGGCTAACAGTTGAATTAATTACTAGTGTCTCCGGAAGAAAATAAGCAAAATGCTTAATGCTTGTCTTACGGGTGCTGTCACCGTTGGATTGCCAAAAAGGTAAAACCAAGACAGGTCCCGTGATGTTTTGTTTCTTAGCCCATTTGCTGCTTACGTCGGCGATAGCTTCCTTCTGCCGTTGCTCGCGTTCTTTAATTAAGTCCTGAATAAATAATGTCGGTATTTGCAGGATCAAAACAATACCTCCAATGATAAGAGCTTTAACGAGAATCTTTGTTTTGGTCCACACATTTTGAACTACAGTTTCCATATTATTTGTTTGAATAGTTTTTAGAAATGAGCTTTCTTGTTTTAGCGTAGCAAATCCACAAAGGCAAAAAGCCAAACACTCCGAATGAACAATCAATCAACTGCCATCCGATAGGTATTCCTCTGAAGGGGCCTGCAATGAAAGCAAGGGGAAGAATGAGAACACAAGCAATGAGTCCAACCTCAATTACCCATATATTTTTTACCGGATCTTTGTAGGGCCCAATAAAAAGAATAGCAAGAATGAAATGGGCAAAGGCAAGCCAATCATAACCGTAAAGAAGAAAGGGTGTGTCATTATTTACATTTTTATATCCTGATAAAACTTTTTCCAGCCAATTATGCAGCTGGGTGGGTTGGTTAAATATTTTTAGAAGAAAGGAAAGTTCCGCCTGTACAGGAATTGCTGTTAGGCCGCTTAAAAACAACACGATCATAAATGCTAAAAGCAATCTTCTAATGTCTTGAAGGTTTTTTTTCTCTTTCATTTTGACTTGAATTAAAAAATTGAGAAATGGAAATTCCAATTTTAAAAAGGCCCGTATAGCCACTCAGAATCCCGATCAGGAGTACAAACCAGATTTTTCCTGGAACAAAACCCGCAAAAAGCAAGGCTACAATAAAGGATAAAAGAGGAATAAGTGAAAACAAAGGCATCCTCAGGAATGCCCATCCAAATTTTATCCTTTGAAATAACCAGACAAGTATTTGCAAAGAAATCAGGGCGGGAGAGCTGATTACAATGGAAGCCAATAAAGCAATTACTACCGTTATTAAAGGCCATTTACACAGTATGCAGGTTGATAGTACAATAACCCCAATAACTATTGACGAAGCTTTGTAAATTTTTGAAAGAATCTTATTTAAGTCCATTTTAAAAAGTACTTTGTATTTCAAAGTAGAAGGTCAAAAAAAATTTATTTTACTCCCTTTATCATTCTTTCCAACCCTGTGATGTGATCATTAAATGCCTTCTCTCCTGCCCTTGTAACAGCATAAGTAGTATTTGTTTTTCTTCCAATGAATCCTTTTTGCACTTTTATATAACCGCTTTCTTCGAGTGTTTGAAGATGAGTTGCCAGGTTCCCGTCCGTTACTTCAAGCATTTGTTTTAAATCATTAAAGTTGACTTCTTCGTTTACCATCAGAATACTCATCACACCCAAACGGATACGGTTATCGAAAATTTTATTTAAGCCTGCTATCGGATTATTTGCTGCCATTCCACTTCTTTACTTCAAAAATTGTTTAATCATTTTTTGAAACCGAGTCCCTTTCATACTTCCACCACATCACAAATCCATAAATGATGTGTAATATGCCGAAACCGAACGCCCAGAAATAAAGCCCCGACCTTGGAAATTGTGTATTTATTAATCCGACAACGATCTCGAAATAACCAAGGTAGCGAATGTCTGTTACTGTATACCTGCTACCGTTTACCAAAGCCAGGCCATAAAAAATTAGACATGCCGGTGCAATAAAATGCCAGTCATTTTGCTGGAGCATGGACAAGATAAACAGACCCCCGGTGATTAGCGGAACTAGCAGATTTATCGTTAACAGCTTCATGGAATGATCCCACATTGGGATGTTATCCTTGCCTGCCCTGCGCCAGGTAAAGTAAAATGCAGAAATTATTGCCAGGGTCAGCACGGCAGAAGCCAACAGAAAAAGATTTAATTTAAGTTGTTGAAAAGAGGAACCTGTAAAACTTCCATGATTCTGGTACTCATTGTAATACTCGTTCATCCAGTCATAAGCAACATACGCTCCTATTAATGCCCATGTGCCTGCCGCTATCCCGCTTAATCCGCTCAGAGAAATAAAACGACTTGATCGTTGCATCATTTTCCGAATATCCTGTAGCGCATCCAGATGGGTGTTTTGTACGCTCATAAAAAGCACTTTGTAATACAAAGTAAATGCAAGAAATTAAACTTTCAAAGAAAATCTTAGTTTTTATTACTGTAGGAAAACATGGAAGGATTCTTCTTAAATTGGACAATTGCCTATTGAATTATTTATTACATGACAGGCCTTTTCAATTTGTTCTTCCGATATAATAAGAGGTGGGGAAATTCGCAAACAATTAGATCCAAATAAAAACCAATCAGTAATAAGGCCGCCTTCAATACACTTATCAATTACCTGCTTGCAGGTATTGAAAGAATTGAATTCAATTGCAATCCATAGGCCAAAAGAACGTACTGAGTTTGTGTTGTTAAGTTGAAGAAGGGATTTGAATTGTTGTACTTTCTTTTCAATACTGAAATCGCTTTCCAATAAAACATTAAAAGCCGCCATACCAGCAGCACAACAAACCGGATGTCCGCCAAATGTTGTTATGTGACCAAGGACCGGATTATCAATTAAATGATTCATTAAATCTTTATTGGCAATGAATGCACCTAATGGCATGCCTCCGCCCAATGCTTTTCCTAAAAGCAAAATGTCTGGCGTCACCTCAAAATTTTGAAATCCCCACAACTTACCTGTTCTTCCAAAACCGGCTTGAATTTCATCCAGTACAAAAAGAGCTCCCGTTTGCCTGCACTTGTTTTGTAACGTCTGTATCCATTCCTGTTCTGGAGCAATGATGCCTGCCTCTGCCTGGATGGTTTCTGCAATGACGCACGCTGTTTGGCTGGTTATGTGTTTTAAGTCTTCAAAGGAATTATAATTTAGATGCCGGACATCTGGTAGTAACGGACGAAAAGAATTTCTCCAGTATTCATCACCCATAATGCTTAATGCACCTTGTGTTGATCCATGGTAGGAATTTTTGAAGGCAATAATCTCCGTTCGTCCGGTTGCTCTTTTTGAAAGTTTCATGGCACCTTCAATTGCTTCTGCGCCTGAGTTTGTGAAATAAACAGAATTTAGTGTTCCGGGCAAATGATCTGTCAGCTGCTTCGCATATTTTACCTGGGGATTTTGAATGAACTCTCCATACACCATAATATGCATGTATTCATCCAACTGGTTTTTTATAGCTTCAACAACTTTCGGATGTCGGTGGCCGATATTAGCAACACTGATTCCGCCAATCAAATCAATATATTGCTTTCCTGATGAATCCGTCAGTTCGCAGCCTTCTGCTTTTACAATTTCCAACGCTAAAGGAGCGGAGGAAGTTTGTGCCACATGTTGAAGAAATAATTGACGAAGGTTCATTTTGCTAAAGTAAGGTTTCCAGTTATCCTGATATCAGACATTCAATTCAAAGCGGTTTTTCATTTAAATTCTTTCCTGAAAACACTTTCACCTTGACATAATATTTCTTTTAATTATGATGATGTTATTATTGACCGATGACCTCGCAAAATTTGTCCGAAAACTAAACGAAAGCCTGTAACGTTGGTAACCATGACTTCACAAAAATTTTGATGGTGATGACATTTAATAAAAGGAGGGTAAAATTTTGGTCACTTGTCTTTTCTTTTTAGTATCCATCTTGCCTCAGAAAAAAATCGTAAATCTGCAATGGTAAATTTGAAAAGAATGGCTTTGGTACTTCCGGTTGAAGAAAAGTTTCCAAAATGGGGACAGAACTGCTTCATAGCTCCCAATGCAACTATTGTTGGCGATGTGATTATAGGGAACGAATGCAGTATATGGTTCAACGCCGTAATTCGTGGCGATGTGAACAGTGTGCGAATTGGCGACAAAGTAAATGTACAGGATGGCGCCGTAGTCCACTGCACTTTTAAAAAGACAACAGCTATAATTGGCAACAACGTTTCAATTGGACATAATGCCATAGTTCACGGCTGCACTTTACACGATAATGTTTTAGTGGGAATGGGATCGATAGTAATGGATAATGCCGTAGTTCATAGCAATACAATTATTGCAGCCGGAGCAGTTGTCTTAGAAGGAACTATTTGTGATGCAGGGGCGATCTATGCCGGAGTTCCAGCCAAAAAAGTAAAAGACATTTCCGCTGAAATGGTTGAAGGTGAAATCAATAGAATTGCCAATAATTATGTCGGTTATTCTAAATGGTTCGATTCTGTTAATGAAGCTTCAAAAGCCTTTTAATCCTCGGGTTTTTCTTTTACCTTTATAAAAACCGTTATCAATGAAAACTGTACGCTACATTTTTATCATCTCCAGTTTTTCATTTCTTGTTACTTCATGCAGTATGTTCAAGGCTAAACGTGGCTGTCCAAGCAATGGGCGGAATGTTGGGGCCGAACGTGTTCTGGATATGTCCAAAGCCGAACAAAGAAAAGCCGGAAAATTTAAGGCTTAATAATTGCATAATGCAACAAAACGGTCCTCTGGATTGTCTTTAAGTAAATTGCTCATTGTAAAAAATATACGTTATGAGTCTCACCCTACGAACAACACTGGGTTGTACAGAAGCTGTAATTGATGGCGATGGAGGATTAAAAAGATTTTACCAGATTGCTGATATTTTAACCGATGACCTGCAGATTGTTTTCATTAATAAAGAAGACGATTTTGATGCTATCAGCTGGGATTTTACTCTTGGACATCACCACCTTACTTTACAATACAGTATTTATAATGGTATTTCTGTTTTCCCTACAAGAACCAAAGACGCCAAAAAAAGAGATAATAAAGCAGTAGTGGAATTGGCTAATGTACTGGAAGGAAAACTGATGACAATCGACATGCATAAAAAGCACATTGCCTGATCACCATGTTTGTTCTGGAATCGATTCCAGGATATTGTAATAGCTGATATACCTTTCTTCGTCAATTTTTCCATCAATCACCCCCTGCTTCACCGCACACCCCGGCTCATTAATATGAAGGCAGTTGTTGAACTGGCACTCATTTAGTCGTTCACGCATTTCCGGAAAGTAGCCTGATAATTCCTGCCTTTCTACACCTGTCAGCCCGAACTCTTTCATTCCGGGCGTATCAATAATTTTTCCGCCAAAAGGCATTTCATACATTTCCGCGAAAGTAGTTGTGTGTTGCCCCTTGCCACTCCATCCACTTATATTTTGTGTTCTGATAGTAGCATCAGGAATGATAGAGTTAATAAATGTTGATTTTCCAACTCCACTATGGCCACTTACTAATGTAATTTTGTTTTTTAGTAATTCTTTGATATCATCAATATTTTGACCCTGCTTTAAACTTATGCCTACAACCTTATAACCAATCCTCTGATATATCTGTTTCATCATTTCAAATTTTGCCATTTCCTTGTCCTTATACAAGTCGGTTTTATTAAATAAAATAACGGCAGGCACATGATACATTTCACAGGCAACTAAAAAACGATCTATAAAACCGTGGGAGGTCCGTGGTTCCTTTATGGTAGCAATTAGCAAGGATTGGTCAATGTTTGCTGCAATGATGTGTTGCTGGCTTTTTACTTTTGGCGACTGTCGATTGATGTAATTTTTACGTTCGTGTATTTTTGAGATGATAACCGTTGGTTCATTAGAGTCTTCCTTTTCAAAGTCTACAATATCCCCCACAGCAATTGGGTTAGAAGAGGTTATTTCGTCCAGTTTAAAAATGCCTTTTATCCGGGCATTCCACATTTTTCCTGAATCATCTTTCACATTATACCAGCTACCTGTGGATTTATAAACAATGCCTCGCATGCTATGGAAATGTTCGTAAAGAAGTATATCTCAAAATTATATCGAGCATGAGAAAGAATAAAGCAGCAAGAATTAACCAAACAAACTCTTCTTCAAATTTTGTTTTTGTTACAACATCAATATCTGATTTCTCAAGGCGGTCAATTTGCCTGTAAATTTCCTGAAGGCTTTCTTTATTAATAGCCCTGAAGTATGCCCCGTTAGTTTGTGTAGCTATTCGCTTTAACAAATTTTCGTCAAGAAAGCTTGCTATTTTAGTTCCTCTCTCTTCTACAGTTCTTGTTCCCACTGCACCTAACCCAATTGTATAAACCTTTACCCCCCTGGCTTTAGCAATTTCCAAAGCAGTGTAAGGATCAATTACCCTGGTTTCTGGCGGTTGCTCATTACCGTCGGTCAAAAGAATTATGATTTTGCTTTTTAATTTGCTCGAAGCCAACCTTTGCACTGATGTGGCCAGACCTTCCCCTATGACTGTTCCATCAATTAACATTCCGCTCCTTAGTGCCCGAATCTGGTCGACCAGGCCATCATGGTCAGTTGATAAAGGGAATTGGGTATAGCTTTCACCCGAAAAAATTACCAGGCCAATATTATCGATTGGTCTTTTTCGTACAAACTCTTCTGCCATTAACTTGGAAACTTCGAGTCGATTTGGAGTGAAATCTGTGGATAGCATACTGCCGCTAATGTCCATACACAAAACGATGTCAATTCCGTGCCCTTTTGTTTTGCTGGTTACATTACGAACCTGCGGACGTGCCAGTGACAGGATTACACAACCAATAGCAACCAGTCGAAACCAGAACGGTAAATGAACAAAACTGTTCCTTATGGTTCGAACTGTAAAAGCGTTGGTACTCGTGACTTTAAAAGAAGATTTTCTCCAGGATGCTGTTCGATAATAATACCACGCAAGAACCGGCAGTGCCAAAAGAAAAGGCAACACCCATTGGTTTTTGAATTCGATATGTTGTAGCCAGTCATACAGCATCACTAAACAGAAGTTTGAAGTTTAGGAGTTGGGATATGAGAATTTTCGATTACGACAATACTTTCTTTTATAGCTTCAATGGAACTTCTTCTCTCATGCTCCGTTGACTGATATTTTGCATATTTAACAAAATCGCTTAGTACTAATGTTTGTACCAGTTGTTGATATTGATCTGTGTCCATATTCAGCTTTTCAATTTGGGCCGAAAGATCATCTGTAGTTTTTGAAAAGGAATAAACGTTTTTTCGTTTGTGAAGATATTCACGCAAAATTTGAATCAGTTCTGTATAAAACAATTTATTGTCCGGTGCCGGTTTCTTCTGTAGTATATCCAGCTTTTTGAGTGCCCTTCGATATGCTCCTTCGTCCGAAACAAATTCGCCAGATTTTTTTGGCTTGCCTCGGGGAAAAAATAAAAGAAACAGAAGCAT
>Ga0126305_10000621_pt1 | contig 15287 bp, 14 predicted proteins | sample Plot26_FD_92536 | JGI IMG/M metagenome (GOLD analysis project Ga0126305, IMG submission 92536) | Serpentine soil microbial communities from UC McLaughlin Reserve, CA, USA - Plot26 | ecosystem: Environmental > Terrestrial > Soil > Grasslands | place: USA: UC McLaughlin Reserve, Lake County... | reverse complement strand
TTCCAACATCATAAAAAAACTAGCGAGAGGATGCTTCCGATTTTTTCCTTCGCACAATGTTTTCAGTAAGTTTATGTTGAGTTCTTGCAGTTTGTGTCTGCTGTGCTCTGCTTACGTTTTGCCTTACCGTCTGTGCAGTATCGCGAGCTGCTATCGTAGCTTCACGAACCGCCTCTGTGAGCTCGTCAATTGCACCACTCTGACGGATAGCTCATACTGACTCTCGCAACTTGTATGATGTTTTGCGAATATTTTTAGCAGTATTCTTAATAGCTTAGGCAGTTTGTTCAGGAGTCATATCTCTTATCTAGCTGTTATACTCATAGTTGTTGTGCTTGTTGTATTTGTAATATCTGGATGTCGCATTGAGTTATTAGAAAAATCTCCTATAGAAATTAACTCTTTTTTCTCTATAGAGGAACGGTATGTACTCAATACGCCAGTTCATTCTAAAATTGCAGGTATGTATGAGCAGACTATGAAATTAATGCTATTTAGTTATGACTCTGTGTATCTTTTATATTCTCATAGATCGCTGATACATGATCTAGGGCTTGTTTAGTTATATGTATAGAGCCTGTTCTTTTTGAAGATGCAACTGTAATTTTTAATTCTTCCAATAGGCCACCAATTGATTGTAACATTTCTCGAATTGTAGAGATCATTTCAGCAAAGTTTTGATTATTCTCTGAAGATTCTATAATCTTTCTAGCTGACTTAATAGTTATGCTTGCTTCATCAATTACGCCTGTCTGCTTAATTTCCTTTACCACATCTTCAACTCTCACAGAGATATTTTGCATAGCCTCAGCTGTTATGCGAAGATTTTCTAGATTCTTCACCATCTGCGGGTCCTTAAAAGATTCGATTATTGATTGCGCTATCATAGCAGTTTCTCTTATTCTCTCCAAGGAGTTGTGCACTTCTGACGAACCGAGTTCATGCAAAATTTTGGCTGCATAAGAAGTAGAATCCCTTATGTCTCTCAGCATGTCTCCCATAATATAAAAATACTACTTGTAGTAATTAATTAGATTCTGTGCAAATATTATGAATCAATTTTATATATTTAATTTATTTAATATTATATTGTCTCGCTTTGATAGTTAAGTAGAAACCTCAAGAACGGTAAATAATAATATTAAATGTTCATTTTTTAAAAAGATTATATAATACGATCAAATTAAATGAATCATGCATTAGCTTCGTTATAATTAAAAGCTGACTATAATTGTGGTACTTTGTTACTAGGTTATTCGTATAGCTAATAGAAGATCTACCTATTTGAGACACAATGGATAAGATACAAATAAAAATTAGATACTAGTAGACAGTCCTCATTCTTTAATTATCAGTTTGATGAAAGATATTTTCAAGTTCTAGAAAGCGCATTATTTTTCAAAGACTAAGTATAGCTTACAGCGACGAATAGAACAGCTTTTTCGATTTAGAATCTTAAGCATTCCGCAAAGCCGCTGTTAAATACACCGGCTTTACTAAATCAGCTATGTCAACCCAGCATCTTGCAATCTTATCCATTGAAAATATAGAATTAAGAAGTGCAATTGGAGCATCTTGTTTGTCTATATCTGTCTGCGCAGAAAGTTCCTTTGTTAAATTCAACAGGCCATTAAATTTGCTATAGATTTTGATAACTTCATTTGATTCATCTCGGTTCTTATTTATAAAACCAGCAATAGATTTCTCCTGCATTTTCTCGATTAAGGAGGCAGCTTGAATTATGTCTTCCATGAGCTTATCATGAGAAATAATAGGCAAAGCTGCTGCAAAATCGGTAATATAGTCTCCAGCACTCTCCAAATGATTTGCAGCTATTCGATAATCCAAAATATCAATATTGCTTAAATTGAGTTTGCTCGCCAGTTTCTGATCCATCATTGCACTTCGTATCAACCTTACGAGTAAAAAATATTGTCGGTCTACTTCATCATCTCGACTAACAATGGATTTCTCACTCCCATTTTCCTTTTTTTGAATCCCTATTAGCGTATCTTTATACATACCTGCTACGATAGAACTCATTCGTCTAAGAATCTTCTCAGCATCCAATGTATTTGCATCTAGCAAGAACTGCGAAATTATATTAGATCCATTCTCATCAACGATTTCTAGTCCTACAAGTTTTCTCATTGCAAGCTTGATAAGCTCTCGGTCATCAAAAGATATTTGAGACTTTCCTTTAATGCGTATGATATCATACCCGAGTAGATAGGCCCCATAGATTTGATTCGTAAGGCTATCCATAGATAGTTGGGGATGTGGAATATTTACCTCCTTTACATCTTCAGTGTCTATATCAGAAGGATATAATGAGATGGAGTTATTTCTGTTAACTTCGATGATTACCATATTTCCTTTTTTCAAGTTGTTGTTCTTTATCCATTCGGTAGGTAAAGATACTAGCATGCTACTTCCTATTTTCTGTAATCTTCGTGCATATCGAGGCATAGGATTAATTTATACCAGTTTAAACTAATTAAACAATATTTTTATATTTTTTGGTAACTATAATGACATGTGGTATCAGTAATCGCAACCCCAGTGGCAACAGCTAAGGCATTTAGTCCTGGTCACATTACTGGTATCGTCATAAAACCTGTTGAAAGGAGTGACTATCTCCATGCGGGTTCAAAGGGCGCGGGATTTTCTATTGATCGTGGAATTACAACAGTTGTAGAAGTCTTTGAACATCAGACGCCAAATTATCAAATATCTATTAATAGCAAAGTCGTAGATGCCAATGTATCCAAATGGATTGTAGAGAATTATCTTGGATTTCTCCATAGACCATACCATATTAAAATTAAGCATGAAAGTAATATCCCAATAGGTTTTGGATTAGGTTCTAGCGGCGCAGGAGCGCTAAGTCTTTCCTATGCTCTCAATGAAGCCCTTGACACAAAACTTAGCAAATACAAGGTAGCACAAATTGCACATCATGCAGAGATCGCTTGCAAAACAGGCTTAGGAACTGTGATTGCGGAATTTTCAGGGGGATTTGAAATACGAACTAGTATTGGTGCTCCTGGCGTAGGTTTTATAGAAAAAATTAATCTCAAAGACTATAAAGCTGTAGTTTTATGCATTGCTCCGCTTTCTACCAAATTCTTTCTTCGTGATCATGTGAGCCTGGCAAATCAACTCGGCGAAAAGATGTTAGAAAGATTGAAAGTCTCAAGAGACATTGATGAATTCTTAAGTATGTCTTTCCAATTTGCTGACAATCTTGGATTAACCCAACGTAGATGCAAGGAGCCACTTAAAAGCCTAAAATCTCACGGAATTAAAGCAGGAGTTGCGTTATTTGGAGAGACAATTTTTACGATTGTACCTTCAGACAGAGTGAATTATGCGAAACAGTGTTTGAAGAGTTTTGAAGGTGCCTTAATTGTATGCAATATAGATAATACTGGAGCGAGAGTTCTAAGATAACTATGCATAGAACTATTATTCCATCAAGTCACCCGAGAGCAAAATCGCTTTACATAAGGGAATTGCTTATAAATGGCTTTAAAAATGGTATCGTGGTACAAGAGGGTTTGATCGCTCATGGAAGAGGAGAGACTTTTGATTATTTGTTGGGCGAATACACAACTGAAACTGCACGTACAGCTATAAAGGCCGCATGTTCTTTGCTTTTACTTGCCGTTCATCCTGTGATTTCAGTTAACGGTAATGTTGCTGCACTATGTTCAAAGGAAGTTGTTGAATTAAGTAATTTAATCAATGCGGATATAGAAGTCAATCTATTTTATTGGACCAAAGAGCGAGAGATAGCGATTGAAAAAGAACTAAAAAAAATGGGCGCAAAGACAGTCCTAGGCACCAGAAGCGGAGGTTCAGCTAGAATTCCTGAGTTACGAAGCGATCGTAGAATAGTAGATCAGGATGGCATCTATAAAGCTGATACTGTACTTGTTCCGCTAGAAGATGGTGATCGAACAGAGGCTCTTGTTAAAATGCATAAAAAAGTAATTGCCATAGATCTTAATCCTTTATCAAGAACATCAAAAGCTGCAACAGTTACAGTCATAGATAACGTTATTCGAGCCTTGCCCGCAATGGCTACAGAAGCAAAACAGCTAAAACAGAAAAGCGGCGAAATTCTCAAAAAGATTGTAAATGAATTTAACAACAGCAAGAATCTCTCAGAATCACTTGAAATTATCCGATGTGGTGTGAATGCAATACAAAGATAATAGCATTTTTAGTATTAAAAGGGTTAGTGTAAAGGATATTGTGATGATGAAACAAAAATTAGAAAAAATCTCTGTTTTAACTGCTTATGATTATTCTACTGCTTCAATTTGTGATAGGGCAGGAGTCGACGTCTTGTTAGTTGGAGATAGTGCAGGTATGGTAATGCTTGGTTATCCTACTACAAATCAAATAAACATGGAAGAAATGCTGATATTTTGCACTGGTGTCTCACGAGGTGTAAAGAGAGCGATGATAATTGCTGATATGCCCTTTGGATCATACCAGATTTCTACAACTGAAGCTATAGCAAATGCTATTAAATTTGTCAAAGCTGGATGCCATGCTGTAAAAATTGAAGGGGGTATTGAAATAATCGATACAGTCAAAGCTATTGTTAAAACAGGAATTCCTGTCATGGGACATATTGGTCTGAAGCCTCAGACAACTATTTTATGGGAAGGCTATAGGTTACAGGGAAAGACAAAGATTTCAGGATTAAAATTAATTGAAGATGCTAAAGCGCTTGAAGAAGCAGGGGTATTTAGTATTGTATTAGAGATGGTGACAAGCGAGGTAGCAGACATCATTTGTAAAAATATCTCTATACCTACTATTGGCATAGGCTCTGGTTCGAGCTGCGACGGCCAAGTACTTGTACTGCATGATATGCTTGGAATCTATGAAGATATTAAACCCAAATTTGTAAAACGATATGCAGAGATATCTAAGTCTATTTTCGAGGCTGTTTCAGTTTATATTAGTGACGTGAAGTCAAGTAAATTTCCAAATGAAGAAAACATCTTTCATACATCTCCCGCTGATCTTGAGCAAATAAGAAAGACGTTAAAGGAGAAAAAATAATATAATGGATGCAAAAAGAAGAACAGAATTTTACTCCTCAAGAGATATTACAGGAATAGATGGACGCGAGATAGAAGGAAAGAAAATCGTCTTATGTATCACAGGTAGTGTAGCGGCCTATAGATCGATTGATTTAGCGCGTCAGCTTATACGACATGGCGCTGAGGTTTATCCTGTAATGTCAGAGGCTGTCGGATCAATGTTGCTTACTCCAGAAATGATGAAGTGGGCTACCGGCAATAATGTTGTTACCAAACTAACAGGAAATCTTGAACACATTGCCCTTGCAGACTACAATATGTCCGATTTGATTGTTGTATATCCTTGCACTGCCAATACAATAGGAAAAGTTGCGAATGGAATCAATGACACGCCTGTTACTTCTGTTCTAAGTGTTGCTCTAGGATCTCGAATTCCTATAATTATTGCCCCCGCTATGCATGAGTCAATGTATGACAATCGTCTTATTCAGGAAAATATCCAGAGAGTCAAAGATCAAGGAGTAGATTTTCTGCAACCTACAATTACTGAGGGAAAGGCAAAAGTTGTCTCTCCAGAACAAATGTTACAATCAGTAATAACCAAATTTACTAACTCAACTGAATCGTTCTTTTTTGAAAAAAATATTTTGGTTACAGCGGGCGGTACTATTGAGTATATAGATCCAATTCGAGTAATCACTAATCTTAGCTCGGGTAAAATGGGAAATCTAATTGCTGAAGAAGCCATTAGATTGGGTGCAAATATTACGCTTGTATATGGTCATGGAACATATAGTGCTAAATCTTTGCCTAATCTAAATATCGTTAGAGTAAATACAAGTAAAGAAATGTATGATGTGGTAATGTCTGAACTCTCTTCAAAAAGATATGATGTTGCCATTTTGTCGGCCGCAGTGGCTGATTTTACTCCTGAACGGAAAACCATAAAAAAAATTAGAACTAGCACAGGAAAATTACTTTTGCCTCTTTCGCCGACTCAGAAGATCATAAACCATGTTAAGCACATGAGCAAACAAACTTTTCTAGTTGGATTCAAAGCAGAATATAATGTCTCAGACTCTAATTTAATCAAAGGAGCCTACCGAAAACTGAAGGAATGTAAAGGAGATTTAATCGTTGCAAATGATGTTGGAAGAAAAAATTCTGCGATTGGCTCAGAAAGTAACGAGGTATTTGTGATAGATAGGCATAGAAATATTCTACATCTACCTCCTCAAAATAAAATGAGCATAGCTAGAAAATTACTTGATGTTATTGAGAATTTGATTACTCACAATAAAATGTAACAGGGATCCAATAAGAGTACACATATCTTCCTAGATCTGTTAATTTAAGGCGATTTCCATAATATTTGTTATCAATTCACTATTTCTTATAGTTTGATTTTCTACTCTAACTCGATTAGATCTTTTGTGAATCTATTTAGTATTCTTGCTCTTCCATAAGGCTCACTACCAACTATAACGCTATCTTCTATTCTTATTCCAAATTTGCCTTGTAAATATATTCCTGGTTCTATTGTCAGTGCCATATTAGCTTTCAATCTCTCCTCGTTTTTTATTCGAAGCCACGGAGGTTCGTGAACATCTAGACCAATTCCATGCCCTGTAGAGTGGATAAAGTATTCTGAATAGCCTTCTTCTGAGATTATTCTTCTGCAAATGGCATCAACTTGGCCACACATAACGTTGGAATGCAATGCGTTCAAACCTGCCTGTTGAGATTTCTTGACTATATCGTATGTTTTTCTCATTTCAGATGTTGCTGTACCCAAAGCAAAGGTTCTGGTTGCATCAGCTATATAGCCATTATATCTCAAAGTAAGGTCTACAATAATCATGTCACCTTTTATAAATTTGCGGTCTGAAACTTGTGCATGTGGCAGAGCTCCCTTTGGTCCTCCAGCAATGATAAAGGGATTTAGTGACGTTTTGTAAGAGGTCGGATGTGTTCCCAATTTCATCGCTTCGAAGAGCAACATTGCCTGCAATTCTCTCTCTGATAACCCAACTTTGATTTCGTCAGTGCAAATCCTGTACAGTGTGTCTATTATTTTAGCTGCCATTTCAATCATTTTGATTTCTTCTTCATCTTTGATTATTCGAGTAAGTAAGAACGGTTCAACATTAACTATGAGTGATTTTGCACCAATTTCATCTTGAATTCTTCTGATGATAGCGTGATCACTACAGTCCGTACATATCATTTTTTTATCGACTTTAGAAATAAGGCTATAAATTAAATCATCTCCTCTTTCTGTAGAAATAACATCACATTCTTTGGATTCTTGAAGAGCTCTTCCCGCTTCTAACTTGGGTGCAAGAAGAGTAGTAACAGTTTCTGTGCATATTGCAATTCCTTCTCCCCAGAAACCGGTAAGATAAAAAATATTTTCTGGTTGAAAGGCAGCAATGACGTTACATCCAAATTTGTTTGCATGCTCTAACAAGTTCAGGCGGCGTAATTTTATCATCAGATCCAAGATTTCCCAATCAGCCTTATCATTTTTACTTAGCGCAACGTAATTTAAATATCGGAGCGTATGCTGGTCTGATGAGATAGCATGGAATATTTGGTTATGCTTCCCGGCTCTACAAATGTGCCAAATAGAGTAATGAATGCAATGCTTGCACCTATAATTAATCATAGAAGTGACGATTTTCGTGTATTATACAGAGATATTGTAGAAAAGACACAGAAAGTTTTTCTTACTAATAATGACATCGTATTGTTAACTACTTCAGGTACGGGAGCAGTAGAAGCAGCAGTTGTTAATCTCATTAGAAAAGGTGACAAGATAATTATCCCAGTAAATGGCGAATTCGGAACTCGCCTTGCCGATTTGATTGATAGTTGGGGAGGTCAAGCAATCAGAATCACTGCTCCTTTTGGTGAGAATCCTCCATACGAAAAGATAGAAGAAGTCTTTGATAAAAATAAAGATATCAAAGCGATATACACAGTATACAATGAAACATCCACAGGGACAACACTTCGATACATGGATAAGATAGGGGAGTTGTCAGTCAGAAAGGGTACTTTCTTCATCGCCGATGCTGTGTCCATTTTGGGTGGAGACGAATTGCCTGTCGATAAATGGAATGTAGATATCTGTGTAACAGCCTCACAGAAAGCGTTTGCTGCTCCACCTGGTGTATCGCCAATATCAATTAGTCCCAGAACTAAACAATACATGCAGTCTAACCCTCCGCCAACTCAATATCTTAATCTGAAGCGTTATTTCAAGTACTATGAAGAACATTATGAAACACCTTTCACACCGGCGCTTCCTCTCTTCTATGCTTTCAGTGAGGCTCTCAATTTAATTCTGGAAGAAGGGCTAGATAAAAGAATTAAACGTCACAGGATTTGTGCAGATGCATTCTATTCAGGATTAAGTTCGATGGGATTAACACCATTTGCGAAACCCAATGCCAGAAGTAATGTCGTAATCTCTCTCAATTATCTTCCTGGGATGGATGATAAGAAGTTCAGATCATTGTTATCAGATGACTTCAAGGTTCTTATAGCAGGTGGATTTGGCGACTTAAAGGGTAAAGTATTCAGAATAGGAAGCATGGGAGAAGTTAGCAAATACCACGTAATGAGAACATTATCATCAATTTCATCCACGATGAATTTATTAGGCTTTAACGTTAATCCTGAGGCGACTTCTATTGCTCTAAAGAAGGTCAAAGATTTAGAGTAATTTGGTGTATTCTTAGATCTTTTACCATACTTTGTAGACCATCAATCTTAATATAAGGTAAATTAATAGCGAATTTTATGACTTTGGAAAGAGGTTCTCTCATATTGGTAGATTATACCGCTAAAGTTAAAGATAGTAACGAAATTTTCGAAACAACTCGCGAAGAGGAGGCAAAGAAATCCGAGCTCTTTGATCCAACTCACAAATATGAGCCAAGACTTATATCTATCGGCGAAGGCTGGGTTTTAAAGGGTCTGGATGAGGCTCTTGCAGCTTCAAATATAGGGGATAAAATTAATGTTGAAATTACTCCGGATAAAGGCTTTGGAGAAAGGGACCCTAACAAAGTAAGAATGGTTGCACAGCGAAAGCTAGGTGAGAAGGCTGACGAAGTAAGAGTAGGTGATGTAATTGAAATAGATCATCGTACTGGAATTGTCAGGTACGTCGGATCCGGAAGAGTCCAAATCGATTTTAACCATAGGTTTGCAGGCCGAACTCTGACGTACGATGTGGACCTAGTAAAAAAAGTCGAGAGTGATGATGATAAAATAAGATCATTAATAAAGCGAAGGCTACCTGTAGATGACGAAAAAATTAAAATTAATCTTAAAGGATTCACTTTAGAAATAGATCTTCCTGAAGAAACTCTTCTAGCAGAAGGATTGCAAATTATAAAGCGTGCGGTAGCTAATGATGTTTTCAAATTTGTACCTTCTTTGAAGGATATTAAGTTTATTGAAAGCTTCCAGTCGCCAACATTGGCACAACATCAGCAAGAAAATGATCAAAATGCTAAGATAGAGCGACAGGTAGACGCTAAATCTGAAGAGAATGAGATAGAAACGGTGGAAAGTAAGAATACATAACCCAAAATTTTTTTCTATACTTGTTTGATTAGAAATTTTAGTATTAAAACAGTATCAAAGCACATTTACAGATTTGGCTAAATCCAAAGCAGAGTGTTTATCTAACTTTATTTTGGTAAGGATCGTATATCTATCTGGCCTTAAAGACTGCGCAATTAATAGCGAGTTGACTATATGATGTTCATTTAACTTTATTTGTTTTGCTTTTGTTGGAGCACCTACGTTTTCTAAAGTTTTAGCAATTAGTTCCCAGTCCAGGCCATGAAGCTTGGCCATCATAAGAGTGCCCAGCCCGACCCGCTCTCCATGCAATCCACAGTTATCGCCGACAATATACTCTACGGCATGACTGAAAAGATGTTCTGCACCCGAGCAAGGTCTGCTACTTCCTGCAATACATGATGCAACTCCTGCACTGATTAATGCTTCAACAATTGTTCGTATTCCAAATCTATTATTGTCATGCAATTTTTGTGATTCATCCAAAATTATTTTTGCACTCATATAAGCAAGGTTAGCAGCATAACTTCCAAAGTATTCATTGTTTTCATCACGTCCAAGCTCCCAATCTTTAACAGCAGTTATTTTCGCAACAAGGTATCCACATCCACTTGCCAACAAACGACTCGGTGCTTTAGCAAGCAGAAGAGTGTCAGCTATTACTCCAACGGGAGTATTTACTTTGACGGAATGAGGTTTGTCGTTTCCCCTTAGAGAAGCGAAAGGGCTCGATATTCCGTCATGTGATGCTGAAGTAGGAACACTAACGAATGGTTTTTTTAATTGAAATGCAGTCATCTTCGCAGCATCAACTGACCTCCCGCCGCCAAGACCTACAATTATATCAGCAGAATATTCTTTTATCATACTTCGCAATCTATGAACAGAATCCATTGATGCATCAGTCGATATGAACCAAGAATTTTCCAAACTCGATTCATAAAATGAAGACATGCAGACTGCTCCCGTCCTTGCTTTTACGACTGAACCAGTTATGATCGCAACCCTTGAAGTATTAGCAACCAAATCAGTGATAATGGAGCCAAGCTGAGAAATTACACCATCACCAATCAATATCTTTCTTGGTAATTCCATTAGGTGGATTGGCGATGAACTCACTGGAAAATTGCTATTATAGCACATATAAATTCTTGTAGTTTTTTAAATAAAAATAACATCTTTAGCTCTATAGAAAAAGAAGATGATTAGATCTAATTTTTCTTTAGAACAATATCATGCTTTCTCAGACGTTTCTGGTCCTTCAGATGACAGCGTTTCTGGCGTTGCTCCTCCACCTTCGCCGGAAGATTGAGTAGTCATTTCGGCTGTAGCATATCCTCTTCCTACTTTGGTAATCTTTATTCTAACGCTGTCTCCAACTTTGGTGCCAGCGACAAAGATAACAAGACCTTCAACTTTTGCAACCCCTGCATCGCCTCGTTTGCTCATTGATTCAATTTTAACATCGAATTCGTCACCGACTTTGACTGGTGCTGGTCGAAATGGTCTTGGACCTCCAAAGCCGCCACCTCGCCCTCTTCCATATCCGCCGCCTCCATATCCGCCGCCTCCATATCCGCCACTACGATAGCCTCCGCCACTTCCATAACTTCCTCCTTTACTAGTAACGTCTGAATCTGTATCTTCCAAACTATATCAGCAAAATACTATAATCGGCTTACTATTTCAACTTTAATGTTTTACCGACTAAAAGTTGTCAACCTTCTCCGTAGTATTATTAATATTTTCATAAATGATCGAAACATTCTTTAAATGGTTATTGAAAAATTATACATTAAATCTTGAAACAGCAGGCTGCAATCTTAATTTAATAACCAATAATTAGTGACAAATAAAAATGCAACGCAAAGCTCCCTACAACGAAATTACTAGCCAACATGTTATGGCAGCAATATTGCAAAATCTTCCCGAGGAGTCAGGACTCACTAAAATTGAATATGAAGGGCCACGCATCGCTTTATATTCTAAAAATCCCAGCTATCTGATGCAAAATAGTCAGCTAGTTTCTAATATAGTCAATACGATAAAAAAAAGAATCATAGTTCGAACCGATGAATCAATACGTAAGTTAGAGGAGGAAGCAATTCAAATATTACATAAATCTATTCCAAAAGAAATAAGGATAATCGAGACATTGTTCGATCCAGCATTGGGTGAGGCGACAGTCTTTGTTAAAAAACCTTCATTGCTTGTCAATGCAGGAGAGGATTTTGACAATATTGACCTCATTGAAAAGACTGGTTGGAAGGTAAGGATTAGAAAAGCTCCTTTAATAATGGATATCATCCGAAATATTAATGAAATTCTTCATAATACAGCAAATGAGAGAATTCGCTTTTACAGAGAAGTTGGAGAGAAAATTTTTAGATCCAAGTTGAATGAAATAGCAGAAGCAAGTTTAATCACTCTCGGCGGGTTTGGTGAGGTTGGTCGTTCATGTGTATTGCTGACAACTCATGAAAGTAAAATTTTACTTGATTGCGGGGTTAATGAAGCTGCTAAGAATGCATCATACTCTTTTCCAAGATTTGACATAACCGGCCTCGAAATGGATGAAATTGATGCGGTAATTTTGAGTCATGCTCATCTTGACCATTCAGGTTTTTTGCCAGTTCTTTTCAAATATGGATATCACGGCCCTGTATACTGTTCTGAGCCAACATTACCCATAATGTACTTATTGCAAAGAGAGTATATTAAGAATGGAGATTATGTATCGTTATTCTCTCTGCAAGACATAGAGGCAGTAGCAATGCACACCATTCCCTTATCCTTTGGAATAGTCACCGACATATCTCCTGACATAAGACTTGTGCTTAGTAATTCTGGTCATATAATAGGCTCTGCATTAGTTCATTTACATATCGGTAATGGCGATCACAATCTTGTCTATACAGGCGATCTGAAATTTGCAAAGACATTATCTCTAGAAAATGCATCATGGAACTTTCCAAGAGTTGAAACGATAATCATAGAAAGCACTCATGGTGGCAAGGAAGATATTTTTCTGCAACGCGAGGAGGCCGAGAATCGCATTATCAATAGTATTAACAACACAATAGGTAGAAAAGCAAAAGTCTTGATTCCGGTATCCGCTGCTGGCTTGTCACAAGAGATTATGCTTCTAATTAATATGTATATGAAAGCTGGTAAGATTACTGAAGCAAAAGTACTTGTCGAAAAGATCATTTCAGAAGTAACATCAATATATGAAGCCTATCCAGAATACCTTTCAAAAGAGCTGAATATGGAAATAATGGAGAACGAAGAGTCTCCACTTGAGTCAAGTCATTTCGAAGTTATTGAATCTACGACTCTAGAATGTGAATCTGCAATAATTTTGGCTCCTTCTTCGATGCTAATTGGCGGTCCTTCGATAGAATATCTAAAACAGATATCTAGTGATCCTAATTCTAAAGTGATTTTAACTTCTTATCAAGCAGTCAACACGCCGGGTAGAAATATTGAAAATGGCAATCGACAAATCACAATCGGTGACCAAAGTATCAATATAGAATGCCAAATTGAAAAAATAGAAGGATTTAGTACTCATAGTGATTATAACCAGTTGATAGCATATATTAATAGATTAAGACCAAAACTTAAACGTGTATTAGTTAATCATGGAGAAAGAGCTAATATGCAGAATCTCGCTACCTCAATCAATAAGATGTTCAAAATCCAAACCCAGCATCCGTTGGTACAAGAAGCTATAAAATTACTCTAACCTTTGATCATTGGCAGTATTATGATAAACATATACTACTACTACTATGAACAATAAAATAAAATAGTAAATTGAATAGGATAGTTTACTCATACTAATATGACACATGTAACTGAAAAATAATACTGTTATTGAAAAATTAGTAAGGTAGCCATTCTATTGCTATTGGATACGGGGTATTAAAGTATTTAACGTAATACTAGGATCATATCATTGCCCAAAAATCATCATATGTTGCTTAAAGTTTGACCTATGATCCTCTTTTCTTTTCTGCCAAGTAGCAAACAGAATAACAAGTTTGACAATAATAGATTACATATAAAAGATAACTCACTACTTTGGATAAATATAAATGCTAGAGTTCTACATCTTTAAAATTCTATTATTCTTATTACTCAGATAGATATTATAGGAAATCTTACTTATTCTATAACGACAGAATATTAATATACTATTTTACACTTGCTTTTATAATATTAGTATTAAATGATATTTACGATTGAAGAAGAGAAAGAAATAATTATTTCAAATCGTATGCACCACGCCAAATTTTTACACCTGGTGGCGTTAATACAACGCGTTCCTCTCCCAGCCTCGCAATATCGCCACCGATTGACTGAACATATCCGTATAGTTCATCTATTGCCTTACGTAAATCTTCTACATCTTTCTGTGCCAATGGCGTAACTCGTAAAATAAGGATTGTTTGCTTCTTGGCATCATCTTTTATACTGGCTACATCGCTCATATCGCGCAGAGTTATTGCTTTCAAATAAATTGGTGTCTTTTGTGTCTGCATGGAATCCATTTATCCTATATAATTATAGACAAATCCAAAGGAATCAGCAAATAGTTATGCTGGTCAAAAGACATTAACAGACTGGTTGATTTTAAATTCGTAGTCCTTCAAGCTCGGTGTCGTTTGCAGGCAAAGCCGATATTTCTTCTTTATAGCCATTGATCTCAACTTTTACTTTAGATTGATTTCCCCTAGGAGTGTCAGAATAACGCAACACAATTCTTGCTGCCATATTCAAGATCTTACTGTCACGTTCTTTGCATCTCAGAATACATTTAGGTCCTACGCATTCGCTTGCTTCCATTTTTATATCTCCGTCCATAACCATAGCATCAATCATATCATTTTCATCTTCGTCTCTGCCTACGATCAGCTTTGCTTCCATAGACAATCTAAAATGTCTTCCGATCTTCAAGAGTTCTACATCGTTGATACTTGGAATATTTTTGGTATGCTCCATAACATCTCTAATTCTTTTTGAAAATGCAGGATCTGTTAACAAGCATCCCCCTGCGGCATTGGGTGGGTCACTTATGTTAAAATATTTTGCTAGAACAATTTGCTCTTTGCGTGATCTTCCCTTGATATTACATAATTTTTCACGCTCAACCAATCCATCCTTTTCAGCTTCTGTAGGAGTTAGATGTTTTGCTGAAAGAGGCCTTAAGATTTTACCTTTCATTTCTGCTTGTTCTTCTATTATATGCAAAGCACGTTTATTCTGACTCATTGGTCTTTGAAATAGAACTTCACCAGTGACGACAAAATCTGCCCCTATTTTTTCCATATATTCTTTTGCCGTTCTGTACATCATTTCTCTACAATCAATACATGGATTCATCCCAGATCCATATCCATGTTTAGGATGCTTAAGCATTTTTAGATACTCTTCACCATAATAAACGGTCTTCAAATGCACACCTAATTCTGATGCAACTTCTTTAACACGATGACCGCACCCCTTACCACAATCAAAATCACAAAATGGAGTCTTGATAGCCACTGCCTCAATCTCAACGCCCTGGTCTAACATCATACGAACGGCTAAATTACTGTCTAATCCACCGGACAATAATGC
>Ga0126305_10000618_pt1 | contig 15319 bp, 15 predicted proteins | sample Plot26_FD_92536 | JGI IMG/M metagenome (GOLD analysis project Ga0126305, IMG submission 92536) | Serpentine soil microbial communities from UC McLaughlin Reserve, CA, USA - Plot26 | ecosystem: Environmental > Terrestrial > Soil > Grasslands | place: USA: UC McLaughlin Reserve, Lake County... | reverse complement strand
GTTCCGCCACAAGGACGTCGCCGAGATGCGCGACCTGGCGGAGGAAGACCCGCTCGAGGTCGAGGCCAGCAAGTTCAACCTCAACTACATCAAGCTCGACGGCAACATCGCCTGCATGGTCAATGGCGCCGGGCTCGCCATGGCGACCATGGACATCATCAAGCTCTACGGCGGCGAGCCGGCCAACTTCCTGGACGTCGGGGGCGGCGCCTCGCAGGAGGCGGTCAAGAACGCCTTCCGCATCCTGGTCTCGGACCCCAACGTCAAGGCCGTGCTGATCAACATCTTCGGCGGCATCGCCCGCACGGACCGCATCGCCCGCGGCGTGGTGGGCGCCATCGAGGAGCTCGGGGACGTCCAGGTGCCGGTCGTGGTGCGCCTGGAAGGCACGAACGTCGACGAGGGACGGCGCATCCTGCGTGAGGCGGCGTTTCAGTTCATCGTGGCCAGTGACATGGCCGACGCCGCCGAGAAGGTGGTGGCCGCCGCAGCCGAAGTGAAGGGAGGAGCCTGATCATGGCGATCTGGGTCGACAACGACACGCGCCTGCTCGTGCAGGGCATCACCGGTAAGGAAGGGACGTTCCACGCCCTGGGCTGCCGCGACTATGGGACCAAGGTGGTAGCCGGCGTCACGCCCGGCAAGGGCGGCGACAAAGTCGAGGACATCCCGGTGTTCGACTCGGTGGCCGAGGCCCGCGAGGCGACCGGCGCCAACGCGTCGATGATCTTCGTGCCGCCGCCGTTCGCCGCCGACGCCATCATGGAGGCCGCCGGCGCCGAGATCGAGCTGGTGGTCTGCATCACCGAGGGCATCCCGGTCAACGACATGCTGAAGGTGAAGGCGTTCCTCCAGGATCATCCGACCCGCCTGGTCGGGCCGAACTGCCCGGGCGTCATCTCGCCGGGCATGGCGAAGATCGGCATCATGCCGGGTCACATCCACAAGCAGGGCTCGATCGGCGTGGTCTCCCGCTCGGGCACGCTGACCTACGAGGCCGTCTGGCAGCTTTCGAACCTCGGGCTCGGGCAGTCGACCTGCGTGGGCATCGGCGGCGATCCGATCAACGGCACCAACTTCATCGACGTGCTGGAGCAGTTCACGGCCGATCCGAACACCGAGGGGATCATCATGATCGGCGAGATCGGCGGCAATGCCGAGGAGCTCGCCGCCGAGTGGATTCAGGCCAACTGCAAGAAGCCGGTGGTGGGCTTCATTGCCGGCCGTACCGCCCCTCCGGGACGGCGGATGGGCCACGCGGGCGCCATCGTCGCCGGCGGCAAGGGCACGGCGGAGGAGAAGATGGCGGCCATGAAGGCGGCCGGCATCCTCGTGGTCGAGAATCCGGGCACGATGGGGGAGACGATGAGGGAAGCGTTGGGGCGGTAGGCTCTTTCTTGTAGAGGGCAAAGAAGACCCATCATGCCAGGCGAAATCCAACGCATTCCCGGCTCGGGCTGGCTCGCCCTCCTCGGGGGCGGCGAGTTCAGCTTCGGGGAGACGGAGGACGCGGACCGGGCCTGGATCGAGAAGGCGCCGGCGGGTCCGGTGGGGTTCATCCCGGCGGCGGCGGGGTCGAACGACTACCCGCGTCACTTCGCGGAGTACATGAAGGAAGCTTTCGACCGGGAGGTGGAGATCATCCCCATCTACCGGTCGCGGGATGGCCGGCGGGGGCGGAACTCGGAGCGCATCCGGGACGTCGCGGCGGTCTATCTCGGCGGCGGGGTCACGGACCATCTGCTGGAGGCCATCCAGGAGACCCCGGCGGCCGAGGCGCTGGCCCGGAAGATCGCCGAGGGTGGCATCGTGGTGGCCATCGCCGCCGCCGCTCAGTGCGCCGGCCGGCTCGCCCGCAGCATCTTCAAGGGCGACCTGATCCCCGGCTTCGGCTGGCTGCCGGAAGGCGTGGTGGAGCCGAACTTCGACCCCGGCCACGACCGCCGTCTGCGCAAGATGCTGGTGGGAACGGGCGTGCGGTTCGGGCTGGGCGTCCCCGCCGGCTCGGCGGTGCTGATGGGGCCGGACGGGGTGGTGGAGCTGGTGGGAGACGTGTTCCGGATCGAAGGGGCGGAGGGGGACATCGAGGCGATTTGACCTCGTCCCTACAAACGACAACGAAATGGACCGGTAAAGCCGGTCCTACCTGTTCTTACCAGGATATTCTTACCAGGGAGAGACGCGATGGAGATGACTTTGGCAATCCTCAAGCCGGACACCGTGGAAGCCGGCAACGCGGGCAAGGTTCTTGCTCACTTGCAAAAAGAAGGCTTCACGATCCGTGGCCTCAGGATGCTGCGGCTGACCGATACGCAGGCGAAGGCCTTCTACGAGGTTCACAAGGAGCGGCCGTTCTACGGCAGCCTGGTGGAGTTCATGACCAGCGGACCGGTCATTCCGGTCGCTCTGGAGCGCGAGAGCGCGGTGACTCACCTGCGGCAGGTGATGGGGGCGACGGACGTCTCCAAGGCCGAGGAGGGTACCATCCGCAAGGCGTTCGGCACGTCGATCGAGCGCAACGCCATCCACGGCAGCGACTCGGCGGAGAACGCCGCGATCGAGCTGTCCTTCTTCTTCTCGCGCACCGAGCTGCTGGCGGCGCGCTGAAGCACGGAGAGCGTAATGGTCTATCGATTCCCTCACGCGGCACCCGAGAGCCAACTCCCCGAGGAGCGGCGGGGCCGGACGATCGGCCGTTTCTGCCTGGTCTGCAGCAGCATCTTCCCGCTGCACCGTAAGCTGCACCGGGGCAAGGCGATGTACGGCCGCGACCACATCGCCTCGCCGTGCACCCACGAGGGGGATGCCTTCGAGGAGGGTGCCAACTGGTGGCAGCCGGCCGTCGAGGTGCTGCCGGAAGCGATCGAGAAGGCCGCCACCGATCTGGTGGCGAGCTCGCCCGTGAAGGGGACGTCCCCCTAGCGGGCCAGGAGGTTCATCCACCCGGGATGGGCATGGTCGAATCCCAAACGCGAGCCGCCCCGACTGCCGGGGCGGCGTTCGCCTTTCACCGCACGAGCCGGCTTGCCGAGTGGTTCGGGCGGAGGCGGGGCGCCCGTCTGGCGCTGTCGCTGGCTGCCGGTCTCCTCGGCGAGCTGATCACGGGATGGAGCGGCGGCCTGTTGTTCCCCCTGACGCCCGCCGTTTCGCTGACGGCGGCCCTCCTCTTCGGCTGGCCGGGGATCGCCGGCGCCGCGGCCGGGCAGCTCGCGGCGGTCTGGATCCTTCATCACAACTCGCTCGATGCCCTGATCTTCGCCTCCTCCTTCTCCCTCACCGGCATCGCCGCCTGGACGATCTTCCGGTACGTGCCGAAGCTCGGACGGGGATTCCCCAATCTGCGGTCCTTCCTCTGGACGCTGGCGGCCGCCTTCGTGGGCGGGCTGACGGGCGCCCTGCTGACTTTGATGAGCTCGGGCGCCGCGGGCCTGACCGGTCCCATGACGGTACAGGTGGCGGGGTTGTGGGTCTGGACGTGGGTCACGGGCTCCCTGGTCAGCGTCGCCCTCCTGGCGCCGCCCATCCTGCTGGCGTTCGACCATGACGGCCGGAGCTGGATGGTGCCGTTGCCCCGCGAGCGCCTGGTCTCGGACAGCCGCCTGGAGCGGGAGCTGGCCGGCACCGGCGAGGAGACGATGGTCCTCGCGGTGCCGGCTCCCAAGGCCGGGAAGACCCGGGACCTGTGGCTGGGTGCGGGGATGGTCGTGGCCGCCGCGGTCTTGGCGCTGGAGCTGGTCTGGAAGCTGCCGCGGGGGAACGACTGGACGACTCTGCTGTATCTCCTGCCCGTCCTCTGGGCGGCCCTCAATCATGGCCAGCGAGGGGGGATCCTGGCCTCGTCGGGGAGCGGCATCTGCCACCTGCTCGGTCTCGCCATCATCGCCGTTCTCCTCGGCGCTCCCGATCTGGGACGCGAAGTCTGGGCGGGCCGGGCCGACCTGCTGATCCTCTCGGTGGCCGGCGCCGTGGTGGGCTGGTCGCGGGACCGGGAGGTGCGGCTGCGCGAAGAGCTGGTCGAGACGAACCGCCTGCTGCGCCGGGACCTCGTCCGGGTTTCGGAAGCGCTGATGCAGGCGGTGGAGGCCAAGGACGCCTACACCGGCGGGCATCTGCGCCGGGTGGGCGAGTACGCCGTGGCGGTGGGAGAGAAGCTCGGCCTGCGCGGCGGCGACCTGGAGACTCTCCACTACGCGAGCCTGCTGCACGACGTGGGCAAGCTCGGCGTGCCGGAGTCGGTGCTGCGCAAGGAAGGGCCGCTCGATTCCGCCGAAACGGAGATCATGCGCCGGCATCCGGAGATCGGCGCCCGGATGCTCGAGCGGCTGGAGCTGCTGAGCGGCGCGGCGCCGCTCGTCCTTCACCATCAGGAGCGCTACGACGGCAATCTCCAGGGCCAGCACCCCGGTTATCCTCGTGGGCTTGCCGGGACCGACATCCCTCTCGGGGCGCGCATCATCTCGGTGGTGGACGCCTTCGACGCCATGACCACCACCCGTCCCTACCGTCCGGCCCTGCCGGCCGAGGAGGCTGCCGCCGTGCTCCGCCGGGAGCGGGGGCGGCAGTTCGATCCGCGAGTGGTGGACGCCTTCCTGGACAGCCTCTCCGAGCGTCCGTGGCGGATCTGAGCCCCGATCTGATCCCCGAAGATTGGGAGGCCCTCGACCGGCACCTCGCTCAGGTGAGGGGATGCCGGATCTGTCCCACGGTCGAGCCGCCGCCGGTCGCGGCCCGTCCCGAGGTCTGGCCGCGCGTGATGCTGGTCGGGCAGGCGCCGGGGCCCAAGGAGGTGGTCCTCCAGCGTCCGTTCGCCTACACGGCGGGGTCCCGGCTGTTCGCCTGGTTCGCCCGGCTGGGGGTCTCCGAGGAGGAGTTCCGCCGGCGGGTGTGGATGTGCGCCGTGATCCGCTGCTTCCCGGGCCGGGCGCCCCAGGGCGGCGACCGGGTGCCAAGCCCGTTGGAGATAGCCAACTGCGCACCCTATCTGGAAGCGGAGATCGATCTGATCCGTCCGGCGACGGTGCTGGCAGTCGGCCAGCTCGCCATCAAGAAGTTCCTGCCGGAGAACGTGCCGCTGCAAGAGAGGGTGGGCCGGAGCTTTCCCGCCTCCCGGGGGGACGTGAAGTTCGAGGTGATCCCCCTGCCGCACCCTTCCGGCCGGAGCACGTGGCTGGTGCGGCCGGAGAACCAGGCGCTGCTCGAGCGGGCGCTGGAGCTGGTGCGGGGGAGTGCGGGGTGGCGGGGGATGTTCGGGTAGGGCCTTACCACCCTGAGCCGGGGACTCGGAGGGGCAGTTCCGGAAACGCGGCCTCGAAATCTTCTGGGTTTCTTGTGATCAATCCCTGGTGCCGTGAAGCGAAGGCACCGATCAGGATATCCGCCAAGGGTCTCTTGGGAGCGAGACCTGCTCGTTTCTGTTGGATGAAGTGGTGCCACGAAACGTGAGCCTGGAGGGTGTCTTCCCACGTCCAGTCCTGGCGGAAGTCGGCGCCGACTCCTGTTAGGAACTCGTCCTGCAGGTTGGGGTTTCCTTCAAAGGCAGGAGCCAGCTCCGCATAGGTGATGGGACAAACGGTCAGGCCCTCCGCTGCGTAGCCGTCGAGGGCTAGGGCCGAAGCACGGCCGAACTCCGGGTCATCCTCGAGGATATCGATGAGGACACAGGTATCGACGACCCAAGCCATCAGGTCTCACCATCTCGTAGCTCGGCCATCCAATCCTTGGTTCTGCGGGTAGTCCGGAATCGCTTGGCGAATCCCAGCATGGCTAGGGCGCCGTGCGGCTCCGGTTCTGGAAGGATCGTGACGCGAATCTCGCGCTCGCCAGTCTTTTCCCAGAGCAGGCGCTGACCCTTAGCGAGGGACAGTTCCTTACGCAGGCGCGAGGGAATGGAGACCTGCCCTCTCTCGGTGATCACGGAAATCTTGGATGGGACAGGCATGAAGACAGTCTATCATGTAAGCGCATCATGTAGTCGCGGCACGGCCAGTTGTCAGATGAGGTACAATCCGCGCACTTTCAGGAGGTTGCCATGGATTCTTCGCAGACGGAGCAGGCCATCATCGCTCGCTACCAGGAGAGATGCCACCGCGCGGGCGGCGTTCAGGTCGGCTATGGGATGCGCGCCCAGGCCATCCGGCTGGGTCAGCCTCGCGGTGTCGATGTGGACTCGGCCCTGAACGCGATGGTGGAGAAGGGCTGGCTCAAGGCCAACGCGGCGGGGACCTGGTATTTCTTGACGGCGGACGGGGCGGAGCGGGTCAAGGCGGCGTAGGCTTCTTAGGGCGAATGAACCGGATCTGAAGTCCCAGATCCAGCTCACCCCAATCATGGTCAGCCGTGAGAACCTCGAACTGAAGGTGCGAGCCCAAGGCCAGACAGGCCCGATCTCCCAGAGAAAGTCCCTTGTGCCGAGTCAAGGAACGCAACTCGGCAATCCTCATGGCAAGCGACTCTTCCAAAGGGTGGATGATCAAGGCTAGTCCCAACAGGCCTTGGTTTTCGAGATCTTGGGCCACATCTCTGGGTGCTTGGCCTGCCTCGGCCAATTTGCTGAGCACTTCGGCCCAGTTCACTGCGCTGATGTGAGTTCCTGTAACCAAGGCCTCTTCCACCAGTTCAGCACCGGGCTCTCCACGGAGAAAGGCGAGGAGTGCTGAAGCATCGAGCACTGTATCGGAGATCAGGGCTCGTTCTCCCGGCGTGCTTCCTCCCGCCGCTCTGAAAGCAATTCGCCGACGAGATCCCTTTCCGGGGCCACTTGCCGGAAGAGTCCTCGCGCCTTCCTGACTTGCTCACGCAGGCTGACGAGCCGCATCGATCCGTCCGGCTCCAGTGAAAGCACGACGCGATCCCCCTCGTTTAGAGCCATTTGTTTACGAACAGCGGCAGGTAAAACAAGTCTTCCACGAGCTCCTACCTGGGCTGTGTACCGCTGGACTTGCTGAGCATTTTCCAAATTGTGGGCCATGCGCTTAGTGTACCACCTGGTCCCTTGGTCCCACTTCTGAGCCTTATCCTCTCGTCTCCAACCCCGCCGGCCGCAACGCCCGCTCCACCATCCCCAGCGCTCCGTCCACCCCCAGCGCCAGCAGCGCCGCCGGGATCGCCCCCGACAGGATCATCGCGGAATTCGCGAGCTGCAATCCGGTGACGATGGGCTCGCCGAGACCGCCGGCGCCGATGAAGGCGGCCAGGGTGGCGGTGCCGACGGTCAGGACGGCGGCGGTGCGGACGCCGGCCATGACGATCGGAGCGGCGAGAGGGAGGCGGATCTGCCTCAGCACCTGGCCGGGCGTCATGCCCAGGGCGGTGGTGGCCTCGACGGCGCGCGGGTCGGCGTCCCTCACGCCGGTGTAGGTGTTCCTCACCATGGGAAAGAGCGAGTAGACCCAGAGCGCCACGATGGCGGGGACGATCCCCACGCCCAGGAAGGGGATCATGAAGGCCAGCAGGGCGAGAGAGGGGACGGTCTGCAGGAGCCCCAGGACGCGGATGACCGCCTCAGCCCAGCGGCGGTGCCGCTCCAGCCACAATCCCAGAGGGATCGAAACGAGCGCTCCCATAAGCAGGGCCGCCGCCGACAGGCCGAGGTGCTCCAGGGTCAGCCGTCCGATCTCCCGGCGCTGGCTCCAGACATAGGCCGGGAAGCCGGGTTTCCGGGCGACCGGCTCGGCGACGCTCCCCTCCTTGACGACGAGACCGATCGAGCGGAGGGCGTCCCGGGCCACGACGACCTCGCTCTCGTGCTTCTCCTGGAGACGAAGGTTGAAGGCCCGCATGGCGTCCTCGTCCAGCGAGCCGGCGAGGAGGCCGAGGACGGCACCGACCTCCGGGTGCTTCTCCAGCGTCTCGCCGCGCACCAGGGCCGCCGCCTCGTAGGGCGGAAAGAAGTCGCGGTCGTCCCGCAGGACTTTCAGGTTGTAGAGGATGAGCCGGCCGTCCGTGGAGTAGACGTCCAGGGCATCGATGGTGCGTTGCCGGGCCGCCTGGTACTGGATGGCCTGCTGGAGGTGATCCACCGAGCCCCACTGAAGGCCGTAGACCCGCTCGAGCCCAACGAGGCCGTCCTCCCGGCCCACGAACTCGTGGCCGAAGCCGCCGTGGAGGCCCTTCGAGACCCGCGCCAGGTCGGAGATCGTTGAGAGATGCTCCCGCTCGGCCAGCTCCTTGGGGACGGCGATCTCCCAGGAGTTCTCGAATCCCAGGGGCGCCAGCCACCAGAGATTCCAGCGGCGGAGGAACTCGGAGCGCACCCGGTTCAGGGTCTCGTCCGGTCCGCCCTTGGCCTGCTCTCCCAGGATGGAGACCAGGCCCGTGCCGGTGTACTCGGGATAGACGTCGATGGCGCCGCTCTTCAGGGCCTCGAAGCAGACCTGGGTGCCGGCGAGGCCCAGCCGGCGCTCGACCTCGAGGTCCGTGCGGCTCTCCAGGAGCTGGGCGAACATCTCGGCCAGCAGGCGGCTCTCCTCGAAGTTCTTGGAGCCGATCACGATGCGGTCGGCGGCATGGAGGGGAGAAGAGAAAAGGACATAAAGGACGCAAAGGACTGCAAGGACGAGACGCTCAGACACGGCGCAGCTCCAGAAGAGCCTGCACGTACGGGTCCGCGGGCCGGGCCGCCAGCTCTTCGGGAGAGCCGAGCTGGAGGAGGCGCCCGCCGCGCATGACGCCGATGCGGTCGGCGAGGCGGAAGGCTTCGGCGAGGTCGTGGGTCACCAGGACGGTGGTCTTGCCCAAGGTCTTCTTGAGCTCCAGGAACTGCCGGTGGAGCTCCAGGCGGGTGAGGGCGTCGAGGGCCCCGAAGGGCTCGTCGAGGAGGATCACGGACGGATCGGCGGCGAGGGCGCGGGCGATGGCGACGCGCTGGCGCTGGCCGCCCGAAAGCTCGGCGGGGTAGCGGCCGGCGTGGGCGGCGGGATCGAGCCCCACGAGCTCCAGCATCTCCCGTCCCCGGGTCTGCCGGCGGCCGGAGTCCCAGCCCAGGAGGCGGGGGACCAGCTCGACGTTGCGCTCCACCCGCCAGTGGGGGATCAGGCCGCCGTCCTGCGGCACGTAGCCGATGCGGCGGCGCAGGGCGATGGGGTCGAGGTCGGCCGCGGGGCGCCCTTGGACCCGTACCATGCCGGCCGAGGGCTCGACCATGCGGTTGAAGGTGCGGAGAAGGGTGGTCTTGCCGCTGCCGCTCTCGCCGACCAGGGCCACGGTCTCGCCGGGCCGGACCGCCAGGTCGATCCCGGCGAGCGCGGCCGTCCCGTCGCCGTAGGTCTTGGCGACGCCGAGGGCCTCGAGGATGGGCTCGCCGGGCACGGTGGCTAGTCTACCCCGCGGTGCTACGATCTTTGGATGAAGAGCGAACACCTGAAGTTCCCCGGCTCCCAGGGTCAGGAGCTGGCCGCGCGTCTCGACAGCCCGGTGACGGTGCCGTCCGCCTATGCCCTCTTCGCCCACTGCTTCACCTGCTCGAAGGACATCAAGGCCGCCGGCTGGATCAGCCGCGCCCTGGTCGAGCGGGGGATCGCCGTGCTGAGGTTCGATTTCACGGGCATCGGCGACAGCGAGGGGGAGTTCGCCGACACCGACTTCTCTTCCAATCTCGAGGATCTGGTCGCCGCGGCGGACTTCCTGCGGCGGGAGCGCGAGGCGCCGCGCCTGCTCGTGGGGCACAGCCTGGGGGGGTGCGCGGTGCTGGCGGCCGCGGAGCGGATCCCGGAGGCGCTGGCGATCGCCACCATCGGCGCTCCCAGCGACACGGAGCATCTGCGGAAGACCCTCGTCCGCCTCGCCCCGGAGCTCGAAGCGCGCGGCGAGGCCGAGGTGAACCTCGGGGGCCAGCCGTTCCGCATCCGCAAGAAGCTGCTCGACGATCTGGAGGAAGACCACCTGCGGGGCATGCTCGAAAGGCTCCGCAAGCCCCTTCTCATCTTCCACTCGCCGGTGGACAACATCGTCGGCGTCGATCACGCCCGGCGTCTGTTCGAGATGGCGAGGCACCCGAAGAGCTTCGTCTCCCTGGACAAGGCGGACCACCTGCTCAGGGACGAACGGGACGCCCGCTATACCGGCGACGTCCTGGCCGCGTGGTCGAGCCGGTATCTCGAGGGCGTGCAGGCGGCCGTGGAGGCCGACCCCGAGATCGGCAAGCAGGGGGAGGTCCTGGTCGTCGGAGGAGCGAGCGGCTTCGCCCAGGACATCGTGGCCCACCGCCACCGCCTGGCCGCCGACGAGCCGAAGGAGATGGGCGGCACCGACCAGGGGCCGACTCCCTACGACCTGCTGCTCGCCGGCCTCGGCGCCTGCACGTCGATGACCATCCGGCTGTACGCCGACCACAAGAAGCTGCCCCTGGAGGCCGTCAAGGTGACGCTCCGCCACGCCAAGATCCACGCCGTCGACTGCGCCCACTGCGAGAGCCAGACGGGGAAGATCGACCGCATCGAGCGCGAGATCGAGGTCCTCGGCCCCCTGACGGAAGAGCAGCGCCTCCGCCTTCTCGAGATCGCCGACAAGTGCCCGGTCCACCGGACGCTGACCTCGGAGATCGAGATCGTCAGCCGGCTGGTCTGACTCCCGCCGGGGTTCCTCCCTGCCGTCCGGCCTCTCCAGGCAATGGCCTCTCCAGGCAATGGCCTCTCCAGGCAATGGCCTCTCCAGGCAATGGCCTCTCCAGGCAACACTCCCGTCTCTGCCAGATGACAGGCGTCCGGTCCCCCGGACGCCATGATTCCCTGATTCTGGGGCCAAACAACTGAAAACAAAGGATTGTCGTGGCTCCGGAGCCCCTGGCACGCTTCGTGGAATCCAGAGAAGGCAAGGAGAAGAAAGCAATCTCCTCTCCCTCCGGTGCCGGGGCGGGTTTAATGCCCTCCGCCCGCCCTGGCCCTCTTTTTTCTCTCCGGTCTCCCAAAGCCTTGCCTCGCCGCTCCACCCTCTATAGAGTCTGCCCGCGTCCTCGATGGGCGTGAAGAACACTTAAGCTCTTTTCGTTCCAATATATAGCTACTTATCGATGGTTATCCCAGCCCCTTGATTGTTTCCCCTTATAATCACCCCGTGAGCGACAACGCCGAGGAGGAGCCGCGCGTTCTGCCGCGCTCCGAGCACCCGATCTCCCGCCGGTTCATCGACAAGAACGCCCTGAAGGTGCTGTACCGCCTCCACAACGCGGGCTACCGTGCCTGCCTGGTGGGTGGCAGCGTGCGCGACCTGATGATGGGGCGCACGCCCAAGGACTTCGACGTCGGCACCAACGCCAAGCCCAACGAGATCCGCCGCCTGTTCTCGAACTCGCGGATCATCGGCCGGCGTTTCCGGCTGGTCCACGTCTTCTACCATGACGGCGGCGTGGTGGAGGTCTCGACCTTCCGCCGCGATCCGGACCCCGACGAGCAGCGGGGCGAGCCGGGCGAGCTGCTGATCACCAGCGACAACGCCTACGGCACTCCCCGTCAGGACGCGTTCCGCCGCGACTTCACGATCAACGCCCTGTTCTACGACATCGCCGACTTCGCGGTGATCGACCACGTCGGGGGGATCCAGGACCTGGAGCGCAAGCTGGTGCGGGCCATCGGCGATCCGGACGTGCGCTTCCAGGAAGACCCCGTGCGGATGCTCCGGGCCTGCGAGTTCGCGGGGCGGCTGGGGTTCGGCATCGAGACCCGCACGCAGGAGGGGATCCACCGCCAGAGCAAGGAGTTGGAGAAGGCCTCGCCGGCGCGGGTGACGGAGGAGATCGTCCAGCTCCTCAAGTGCGGGCGGGCCGGGGCCGCGATGCAGTGGATGCTGGAGCTCGGCCTGCTCGAGGTCCTGCTGCCGGAGGCGTACGCCATGCTGACCGCCGGCGCGCGGGGGCTGGGCGACCTCGGGCAGATCCTGCCGGTGATCGACCGCATGGTGGCCGGGGACCGTCCTCTTTCCGATACGGCCCTGCTCGCCGCCCTGCTGCTGCCCAAGATCATGCTGCGGCGCATGGACGTCGAGGCCCAGCAGCGCAAGCCGATGAGCCGGGCGGCCATCGAGGTGATGATCCAGGAGGAGGTCGCCCCCTTCTTCGCCCGCCTGACGGTCTCCAACCTGCGGGCCCAGCAGGTGCTGCATGCCCTGGTCGGCTTCCAGCGGCTGTGCGAGCCGCGCTGGTCGGCCCACGAGCGGGTGCGGTTCGCCCGCAAGCCCTACTTCGACGACTCCCTGCTGCTGTTCGAAATCCTCGTCCAGGCGACGGGCGAGGGGCACGAGGCGCTGGCGGAGTGGCAGGCCGCGGCGCGCCGCCGGCCGCCCCTCAAGGCTCCCGCCGAGAGCGAAACGCGCGAGGCGCAGACCCGTCCGCGCCGCCGCCGCCGCCGCCGCGGCCCCGCCTTGTGACACGTTTCACAAACTGGCCGGGATTGGCATAGGATAGGGCCGGTCCGAGCTTCCGAGCCGGTCCGAGCTTCCGAGAGGATTAGCCATGTCCTGGTTCTCTGATCTCTATCGATCCGCGGTGGGCAAGAAAGCGGTGATGGCCGTCACCGGCATCATCCTGTTCGGCTTCGTGCTGGCACACATGATCGGCAACCTGAAGCTGTACGAGCCGGGAATGTACTGTGCCTCTCTGGACGCCGCCGGCACCTGCGCATCGACGCCGGTGCCATACCTCGACGCCTACGGCGCCTTCCTCCGCAACGTGGGCGCGCCGGCTCTGCCGGCCAGCGGCGCCCTCTGGATCGTCCGCATCGTGCTGCTGATCTCCGTGGTGCTCCACATCTGGGCCGCCTGGCAGCTCACGCTGATGAACCGGCAGGCGCGTCCGCGCGACTACGCCAGCAGCCCCAAGCGGCACACCAGCTACGCTTCGCGCACCATGCGCTGGGGCGGCATCATCATCCTTCTCTTCGTCATCTACCATCTGCTGGACTTCACGGTGGGGACCCTCAATCCTGGTTTCCAGGAGGGGGCGGTCCGCCGCAACATGCTGGCCAGCTTCAGCGTCTGGTACGTGGCGCTGTTCTACATCGTGGCCCAGGTGGCCCTCGGGTTCCACCTCTACCACGGCCTGTGGAGCCTGTTCCAGTCGCTGGGTTGGAACCAGCCCCGGTTCAACCACTGGCGCAGCGGCTTCGCCCACGCCTTCGCCTGGATCATCACCCTTGGCAACATCTCCTTCCCCTTGGCCGTGTTGTCCGGCCTGATCCGTTAGGAGCTCCGCGATGACGCTCGACAGCAAGGTTCCGGCCGGTCCCCTGGAGCAGAAGTGGGACGAGCACAAGAACCACGTCAAGCTGGTCAACCCGAACAACAAGCGGCGGTTCACCATCCTGGTGGTGGGATCGGGCCTCGCCGGCGCCTCGGCCGCGGCGAGCTTCTCCGAGCTCGGCTACAACGTGAAGTGCTTCTGCTTCCAGGACTCGCCCCGCCGCGCCCACTCGATCGCCGCCCAGGGCGGCATCAACGCCGCCAAGAACTACCACAACGACGGCGACAGCGTCTTCCGGCTCTTCTACGACACCATCAAGGGCGGCGACTTCCGCTCCCGCGAGGCCAACGTCTACCGTCTGGCCCAGGTGTCGCTGAGCATCATCGACCAGTGCGTGGCCCAGGGCGTGCCCTTCGCCCGCGAGTACGGCGGCCTGCTCGACAACCGCTCCTTCGGCGGCGCCCAGGTGGCCCGCACCTTCTACGCCCGCGGCCAGACCGGCCAGCAGCTCCTGCTCGGCGCCTACCAGGCCCTCGAGAAGGAGATCGCGACGGGCAAGGTGAAGATGTTCCCGCGCACCGAGATGCTCGACGTGGTGATCGACAACGGCCGGGCGGTGGGCATCATCACCCGCGACCTGGTGACCGGCAAGCTCGACCGCCACGCCGGGCACGCCGTGGTGCTGGCGACGGGCGGCTACAGCAACGTCTTCTATCTCTCGACCAACGCCAAGGGATCGAACGTCACGGCGGCCTGGCGCGCCCACCGGCGGGGAGCGCTGTTCGCCAACCCCTGCTACACCCAGATCCATCCCACCTGCATCCCGGCCTCCGGCGACTACCAGTCCAAGCTCACCCTGATGAGCGAGTCGCTGCGCAACGACGGCCGGATCTGGGTGCCCAGGAACCCGAACGACACCCGGACCCCCGACCAGATCCCGGACGGCGAACGCGACTACTTCCTGGAGCGCAAGTACCCGAGCTTCGGCAACCTGGTGCCGCGCGACGTCGCCGCCCGCAACGCCAAGATGATGGTGGATGCCGGGCTGGGCGTCGGTCCGCAGAAGAACGGCGTCTACCTCGACTTCTCGGATTCCATCAAGCGGCTGGGCCGGGCCACCATCGAGGAGCGGTACGGCAACCTCTTCGAGATGTACGACAAGATCACCGGCGAGGATCCGTACACGGTCCCCATGCGCATCTACCCGGCGCCCCACTACACCATGGGCGGCCTGTGGGTGGACTACAACCTGATGACCAACATCACGGGGCTGTACGGGCTGGGCGAGGCCAACTTCTCCGACCACGGCGCCAACCGGCTGGGCGCCAGCGCGCTGATGCAAGGCTTGGCGGACGGCTACTTCGTCATCCCCTACACCATCGGCGACTACCTCGCGGGGCACCTGGGCGAGGCCCTCTCGACCGAGACCGCGGCCTTCCAGGCGACCGAGGCGGAGGTCAACGAGCGCATCGGCCGCCTGCTGTCGATCAACGGCAAGCGCAGCCCCGACTCCTTCCACCGCCAGTTGGGGCGGATCGTGTGGGATTACTGCGGCATCACCCGCACCGCCGAGGGGCTCAGGAAGGCCCTCGAGCAGATCCCGGCCCTGCGCGAGGAGTTCTGGAGCAACCTGCGCGTCCTGGGCGGTCCCGGCGAGCTCAACCAGGAGCTCGAGAAGGCCGGCCGGGTGGCCGATTACTTCGAGCTGGCCGAGCTGATGTGCATCGACGCCCTCGACCGCGACGAGTCGTGCGGCAGCCACCTGCGCGAAGAGCACCAGACGCCCGACGGCGAGGCCCTGCGCGACGACTCTCACTACTCCTACGTGGCGGCCTGGGAGTGGAACGGGGCGGGAAAATCGCCGACCCTGCACAAGGAGCCGCTCCAATTCGAGTCCATCAAGCCCACGCAAAGGAGCTACAAGTAATGAACCTCACCCTCCACGTCTGGCGTCAGAAGAGCCCCGCGGACGAGGGGCGCATGGTCAAATACGAGGTCACCGGCGTCACCGAGCACGCTTCGTTCCTGGAGATGCTGGACATCCTGAACGAGCAGCTCGCCGAGCGCGGCGAGGAGCCGGTCGCCTTCGAGCACGACTGCCGCGAGGGGATCTGCGGCTCCTGCGGCTTCATGATCAACGGCGAGGCCCAT
>Ga0126305_10000617_pt1 | contig 15322 bp, 11 predicted proteins | sample Plot26_FD_92536 | JGI IMG/M metagenome (GOLD analysis project Ga0126305, IMG submission 92536) | Serpentine soil microbial communities from UC McLaughlin Reserve, CA, USA - Plot26 | ecosystem: Environmental > Terrestrial > Soil > Grasslands | place: USA: UC McLaughlin Reserve, Lake County... | reverse complement strand
CGGTGAGCGTCGTGCTCGATCCGGGGAGCTATACCCCGACGCCTGCCACATCGGCGAATGTGCCCAACACCGTGGGCGATGAGCCGCCCCACGCGAGCAACGAGCTGATGATCGACGCGCAGCATTCGAAGACCGGCCATCCGCTGCTCGTCGGCGGCCCGCAGATCGGCTACTTCTATCCCGGGTTCACGTACGAGATCGACATGCACGCGGGCGATCTCGACTGGCGTGGCGCGACATCGGCGCCGTTCCCCGGCTACCTGCTGATCGGCCGCGGGCCCGACTTCGCGAGCACGCTGACCTCGGCGGGATCGGACATCATCGACCAATACGCCGAGACCCTCTGCGGCGGCAGCGATACGAAGTACATGTACAACGGCGAGTGCCGGTCGATGCGCGAGTTCAACGCCGGGACGCTGTCCGGCGAGCCGGTCACGTTCGAAACGACGGTCCACGGTCCCGTCGTCGGCTACGCGACCGTCGACGGCCGCAAGGTGGCGATCTCCCGGAAGCGCTCGAGCTACGGGAAGGACACCCTCGACCTGCTCTACAACCGCCGCCTCTCCAACGGCCAGGTGCACAGCCCGAGATCGTTCTTCGAGGCCGCCGCATTGACGCCGCAGACGTTCAACTCCTTCTACATCGACTACAAGCACATCGCCGAGTTCACGGCCGGCCTGCTACCGAAGCGCCCGAAGCACATCGATCCCAGCCTGCCCACCGTGGGGACCGGCAACTACGAGTGGCGCGGGTTCGTCCCCACGGACAGGCACATCCAGGGCGTCGATCCCCAGAACACCCCGGTCAAGGGGACGATGGTGAACTGGAACAACATCAGCGCGCACGGGTTCGGCGCCGCGGACGACTCCTTCGGGGGCAATGGCTCGGCGGCCCGCGTGGACATGCTCAATCGCGAGCTGAGGCTTCAAAGGAAGCACGGCAAGTGGTCGCTGGCGACGGTGACGTCGGCGATGAACGCGGCCGCGACCCAGGACGTGCGGGCGATCGACACGGTCCCGTTGCTGAAGCAGTTGCTGAAGGGAACGAAGGCGCCGAACGAGCAGTCGGAGGAGATGCTGGCACTGCTCATCGCGTGGCGCCACAACGGCGGAAACCGGCTGGACCTCGACCTCGACGGCAATATCGACGATCCGGGTGCCGCAATCATGGACGCCGCGTGGCCGAACATCGCTAACGCCTTCATGAAGCCGCAGCTCGGATCCCAACGCGATGAGCTCGCTTCGCTGTTCTCCCGCTTCGACGCACCGCCCGGGGGGCAGTACAGCGGCTGGTACCAGTACTTCAACCGCGACATCCGCAGGCTGCTGGGCAAGAATCAGAAGCAGCCGTTCGCGAATCGGTACTGCGGGGGAGGCAACCTCCACCGCTGCCGGCAGTCGATCTGGGAGGCCATCGCCGCCGCGGGCGACGAGCTGGCCAGCGACCAGGGGACGTCGGTGCCGAGCGAATGGCGAGCCGACGCGGACGCCGAGCGCATCCACTTCGTGCCCGGGCTTCTGAAGACGACGATGCGCTACACGAACCGCCCGAGCGGGATCCAGCAGGTCATCTCGTTCAACCGGCACCGCTAGCGGGCCGGCGGCTCCAGGCCCAGCTACTCCCGCGAGTGCTCGAGAATCCGCTCCCGAAGGTCGTCGAAGTCGTCGTCGGTGAAGTCGAACTGCGCGGGCTCTGTCTCCTCGAGGAAGTCGCCCAGGACGGCCGCGAACCGGACCGGCTGGTCGAGGTGGGGAAAGTGACCCGCATCGTCGAAGATCTCGAGCCGGCTGCCCGGCATAGCGTCGTGGGCGAACTCGCCGTGTGTGGCTGGAATCAGCGGATCCCGTCGCCCCCAGACGATGAGCGCCGGCATCATGCTCGCCAGATACAGGCGGTCCGCGGCGCTGACGCGCTGGCCGTTGTGATCGATGACGGCCCGGACCGTGTGCAGGAAGGCGCTCCGAGCCTCGGCGTCGCCGAGCGACGCGTACCCCCGAGCCATCTCGGCGATGTCCGGGCCGGCGCGAAGCCCAATGCGGGACAGGACGTTTCCGACGGCTGCCCCCGCGCCGAGGACTCGCGCGTGAGCGAGCAGTGGGAGGACCAGCTCGGCGCCCGGGAGCGTGGCGGCGCGGAGCAGTGGATGGACCTCGCGGCCCAAGCCCCCGCTTGAGACCACGACCAAGCGCTCGGCGAAGACCGGGTACTCGTAGACGAACTGCATCGCGATGCCGCCGCCGAGCGAATGACCCACCACCGTGGCGCGGCGGTGACCGAGGGCGATCAGCAGGTCTCTCATGCCCGCGGCGTAGGCGCCGAGCGAGTAGTCGCCCTGCGGCTTTGCCGACTCGCCGTGACCGAGGAGGTCCGGAGCAACGACGGTGAAGCGCTCCGCCAGCACCGGGGCGACCTCCGCCCATTGCTCGGAGGTGCCGGCGATGCCGTGGATCAGCAGCACCACGGGGCCCGAGCCCGCCGTCCGGTAGCTCACGCGGTGACCGTGCAGCTCCACGTGCCGCGCGGTCGCAAAATCGCTCGTTCCCTCTGCCAGTCCTACCATAGTTCGATGATACATACGATCATGTCACGGTTCGGTTACGACCTGGTGGAGCGTAGCGGCGAGCCGTTTACCCCTCCCGGGAGGAGGTATCCGTGAAACGGATGCCCTCGAGAGATGCCAACCGATCGGCCGGCGGCGAGGGCACGTCGAGCGGCCACCGCCGCCAGGTGAGGGTCCCTCGGAAGCCGCAACGTCACGCCTTCGACCGCTTCGCCGAGGGAGCGTCCCGTTTCGTCAGCAAGGGACTCTTCTTCACGATCTCCGTCGTCGTCGTCGCGATCTGGATGCCGACGATCTTCGTCTTCCACGACATCGACACCTGGCAGCTCGTCATCAACACGCTGACCTCCGTGCTCGCATTCCTGCTGATCGCGCTGCTCCAGAACTCAGAGCGCCGCTACGACGAGGCACTGCACCAGAAGATCGACGCGCTCGCGGCCGCGTTGGCGGACTTGATGGAGCACCAGAAAAGCGGCGATCAGGAGCTGCTGCAGCGTCATATCGACGAGTTGCGAAGCTCGGTCGGACTCGAGCGCGAGCTCTGACGTAGTCGAGCAGACGGCTGTCGATCTCGACCCCGCGAGCGGGCGCATGGTAGGCATCCGCCATCGGCAAGTTGTTCTCAGGTTGGAGGCTGGTGCTGGGGCTGGTCCTGGGGGCGATCGTGGCCGTCGTCGCGGTGGCGCTGACGCGTGGGAAGTCAGAGGAGGGCTCGGAGGAGACCCTGGCGCAGAACGTCCGGCTCGAGCACGAGGGTCCGGGCGGGACGGAGACCGAAACCGAGGAGGGCGAGGGCGAGGAGGCACTGGCGGAGAGCCAGCACCAGAACTCGCCTGGCGACCTCGGCGGAGAGGCGCCGCGCGAGGGCCCCAGGTCCCCCGTCGGCGAGCTGGTCGAGGATCGTGCTTACCCCAAGAGCTACGTCAGCGACCGTCTGGCCATCCAGGGGAGCCGCGCGTTCGATCGCCTGCCCAGCTCCGCACCACGCAGCGCTTTCAAGTCGGACGCCGACTTCAGAGCGGCGGGAGTGAGGGCGACCCGTAGCTGGAAGGCTCTCGGCCCAGTGACGCCCGACGTCGCGCCGGAGGCGACCCAGTTCTTCAACATCGAAACCGGCGTCGGCACGCCGACGACCAACTCGGGGCGCGTGACCGCGATGGCGATCGACCCGAAGTGCGGCAAGCGAGGTCACGGATGCCGGATCTGGGTTGCCGCTGCGGGCGGTGGGATCTGGCGCACACCTGACGCTCTCGCCGACGACGTGAAGTGGCGCGCTCCGTCGGAGAAGCTGCCGACGAACTCGTTCGGCTCGCTGTTCGTCGATCCCAACGACCCGAGCGGCGACACGATCTACGCCGGCTCGGGCGAGCCAAACGGGTCCAGCGACTCCGAGGCCGGCCTGGGACTGTTCAAGTCCACCGACGGCGGCAGGAAATGGCACCTCGTGAAGGGTTCGCGCCCGGTGGCCATCGACCGCTCGATCGGCGCGATCGAGGTCAAGCCGGGCCATCCCAACACCATCTACATCGGGACCGACGTGGCCCGTCACGGCTCCTCGTCCGTCAACGGGGGCAGGCGGACCCCGCCAAACGCCCCGGCGCTTGGTGTCTACAAGTCGACCGACCGCGGCAGGCACTTTCGGCTGCTCACCGACCTGCAGCGCCAGACGCCCGCCAACTCCTCGGACCCCGCGGCCGGGCAGCACTGGTTCCAGGGCGGCATCAACAGGCTCGAGCTCGATCCCGCAAACCCACGGACCGTCTACGCGGCCGTGTTCGGCTACGGGCTATGGCGCTCCAAGAACGGCGGGAAGACCTGGAAGAAGGTCTTCCACACCGTGAACGAGACCGACTTCTCCGATCCGAGCAACCCCGGCGACACCTTCGGTGATCGCACCGAGTTCGACCTGGTCCGCAAGGACCACCACACTCGCGTCTACGTCGGGGACTCCTCCGACGATCTCGGCATCGCGGAGATCTGGAGGGTCGAGAGCGCGGACACGAAGATGGCGCGGCAGCTGGTCGGACCCGGCGAGGACAACGCCGGGTGGACCAAGCTGTCGTCCTCGCAGAACGGCACCAACGGCTTCCTCGCCTATTACTACTGCCAGAACGGCCAGTGCGGCTACGACAACTTCGTCGTTAGTCCGCCGAAGCATCCCGGCCAGCTGTGGCTCGGCGGTGCGATGAATTACGACGAGCTGCCGCTCTATGGCGGACAGCCGCCGCGCTCGAACGGCCGGACGGTCGTCCGGTCGACCAACGCCGGCGCTCAGGCATCCCGGGTGACCTGGCAGGACATGACGCAGGACGCGCGGCCGCCGGGAGCGACCGAGGGGATGCATCCCGACCAGCACGCGATCGTGTTCGACCCCAAGAACCCGGGCATCGCCTTCGTGGGCTCGGACGGTGGCGTGATCGGCGTGCACGTCAAGAGCCCGGTCGACACCTCGTCGGAGTGCGCGCAGCGCAGCTACGACTACGGGTCGGGCGAGCAGCCGCTCGAGCCCGCCGACCTCAAGGACTGCCAGCGCCTGCTGAGCGGCATCCCCCGCCACCTGGACTCGCTGAACTCGGGTCTGAACACGATCCAGTTCCAGTCGCTCTCGGTGAACCCGAACGATCCCACCAGGGAGCTCCTGGGCGGCACCCAGGACAACGGCACCTTCAACTACACGGGCAATCCGACCTGGACCGAGGTCATCGGCGGCGATGGCGCCCAGTCCGGCTTCAACCCGGACGACGGGCGCATCAGCTACCACACCTACTACGACGCGACGCCGGGCGTGAACTTCGACAACAACGATCCGGCCGAGTGGTACGACACCTACGACCCGCTTCTGGCCTCACCGGAGAACCGGTCGTTCTACGTCCCGTTCATCCCGGATCCGAACGTCGGCGGACGGCTGTTCCTCGGGATGCAGCACGTCTGGCGCACCAATGACAACGGCGGCCAGGAGGCCTATCTGAAGGCGCACTGCGGCAGCGTCTACTTCGATCCCAACCGGCCCACCTGCGGCGACTGGCAGCCGATCGGCCAGGATCTCACCTCGCCCTCGTTCGGCAACCGTGCCGGCGAGTACGTGGTGGCCACCACCCGCGCGCCCTCCGATGACCGGACTCTGTGGGCAGGCACCCGCATCGGGCGCCTGTTCGTGTCGAAGAACGCGGACGCCAGCCCGAGCGCCGTGGACTTCAACCGCATCGACACCAACTCCACGCCGGGGCGATTCCTGTCCGGGATCGCCGTCGATCCCCACGATCCCAACCATGCCTTCGTCTCCTACTCCGGCTACAACGTCTACACGCCGGGAGCGCCTGGGCACGTCTTCGACGTCCACTACGACCCCGCCACCGGCAAGGCGACCTTCAACGACATCTCACACAACCTCGGTGACCAGCCGGTGACCGGGATCGCGTTCCATCCGCAGCACGCCGTGGCAGGCAAGAGTGGCCGTGGCGCTTCGCCGGGCGACCTCTATGTGGCCACCGACTTCGGCGTCTCCCGGCTCCCCGCCGGCGCCACCGAGTGGGAGGACGCCGCGCCGGGCCTCCCGGCGGTCGCCGTCTACGGGCTCACCCTGTCCGAGGAGGCCGACACCCTGTACGCGGCCACCCACGGCCGCGGCGCGTACGCCTTAAAGCTTCCCTGAATCTCTTGCGGCGGCTTCGCCGCCTTACATGCTGCTGCGGCGACAAAGTCGCCGCCCAACATCTATGCGTATAGGCTCTCGGCCGCGATCTGCCGCAGGGTGCGATCCCAGAGCTTGATCTCCAGGTACATGTCGTCGCCGAACCCGCTCACCGCGTCGACCGCCACGAGCGTGAAGCGGCCGTCGGTGACGGCAGCCTGGTCGATCACCTCGCCATCCAGCTCGGCGGTCGCGGCCACCGCGCCCCGCACGAGCGGCAGGCCCCAGACGAGCGTGATGTCTCCCCCGCGATCGCCCTCGGCGCGCCACGCGCCGATGACGTCGTCGGAGAGGTCGATCTTCCAGTCGGGGTTGTCCTCGGCGGTGACGTCGGTGAAGTCGGCGCTCGCACTCAGGCCGCTGGGCTCCCCGTCGTCGGGGCGCTCGAACGCGACCCAGCCGAAGTACTCGACGTCCAGACCCGCCCCCTCATCGCCGGAGCCGTCCTCCGCCTCCGCAGCTTCGGACGCGCGACCGGTCGCCGGCACGTAGACGCGTCCTCCCCAGGTCCGCTCGGGGAACCACTTGAGCGTCTCGGGATCCAGCGGGGCGCCGGCTTCATCGGTGTGCGCGGAGCTGGCCGTCGTGAACTCATCGCGCAGGCGCCCCTCCCACCGGCCGTAGGGCTTGCCCTCCTGCGGCGAGTCGGCGATGAACCTGGGGTACGGGCGTGGGACCGGCGGCATGAGGTCGGGAGCCTAGTTGTCCAGCGCGTCCCGGAGGTCGGCCGCAGCGCGCTCTGGGGGGTAGACATTGACTTCAACCCCCGTGCCGAGCTCGAAACCGGCGCGGATGGTGAGCCGGGGGACGATGTCGACGTGCCAGCAGAACTCCTCGGTCCCCCGCGGAGCTGTACGCACCCACAGGTTGAGCTGCGGTGGAGCGCCGAACACCTTTGCCAGGCTCGCGATCGCCCGGCGGATCATCGCGGTGCCGGTGTCGCCGTCCGACTCGAACGCGGGCGCCGTGCGGCGTGGGATCACCCGCAGCTCGAAGGGGGAGCGAGAGGCCCACGGGCAGATCAGGAGCGCCTCATCGTCGACCGCGACCAGGCGCTCGGAGCGGCGAACCTCCTCCACCGCGACGTCGCTCAGCAGGTGTCCCCCCATCGTTCGCTCGTGATAGGCGCCGGTGCGCTCCCGCTCGCGCGCGACCTCGGCCGGCACGAACCCCAGCGCGTAGAGCTGCGCGTGAGAGTGGGCGAGCGATGCCCCGGCGTCGGGACCCTCGTTCACGATCACGTGAACGAAGGCGCTGTCGCCATGCGCCCGCATCCGCTCCCGCCAGGCGGCGACAGCGCCGGCGAAGCGCTCCTCGCTGAGCTCCGCCATCGACGTGACGTGCTCCGGCGCGTGGATGATCACCTCATGCGCGCCACGAGCGGGCTGCGAGGCGAAGAGATCGGGCTCCCGCGCCCTGGAGGAAGCCCGCAACGGATCGATCGAGCTGGAAATCCCGGTCTCCGGCGTCGTGCTTTCCCCGCTCCCTGCTCCCTGCTCGTCGCTCAGCACCGGGTACAGATTGGGAACCGCCCGTGCCGTCCACCCGGGCGAGTCGGCGGGTCCGCCATCCGGCCGAGCGGCCCAAACCTCCGGCGGCGTGCGATCCTCGCGGCCCTCGCAGAACGGGCAGGACTCGTCGGCGCCGTCGCGCGCTCGGGGTTCGGTTGGGGCGAACGCATCCGGTCGGTCGGCCCGAGCCGGCGCGAGGATTGCGCGCAGCCCGGTGAGTTGATCTATGCGGACCTCGGGGTTGACCGGCGCTGGACCTTGCTCTAGCCGGGCCCCGGCGATCCCGGGGTCGTGCGACCCGCGGCGCGGTTGACGAACGGCTCCACCATGTCGAGCGGCAGCGGGAAGACGATCGTGGAGTTCTGGTTTACACCGATGTCCAGCAGGGTCTGCAGGTAGCGAAGCTGGAGGGTCGCCGGGTTCGCGCTCATGATGTTGGCCGCCTGCGCCAGCTTCTCGGCCGCCTGGAACTCGCCGTCGGCGGCGATGATCTTCGCGCGCCGCTCACGCTCGGCCTCGGCTTGGCGGGCGATGGCCCTCTGCATGTCGGCCGGGAGCTCGACGTCCTTGACCTCGACGGTCGACACCTTCACGCCCCACGGCTCGGTCTGCTCGTCGATGATCTGCTGGAGCTCGGTGTTCAGCCGCTCGCGCTCCGACAGCAACGAGTCGAGCTCAGCCTTGCCGAGCACCGATCGAAGCGTGGTCTGCGCGATCTGCGAGGTAGCGAGGAGGAAGTTCTCGACCTCGGTCACAGCGCGATTCGGGTCGATGACGCGGAAATAGGCGACCGCGTTCACCCTGACCGTGACGTTGTCCCTGGAGATCACCTCCTGCGGCGGAACCGTGAGGGTCACCGTTCGCAGATCGATCCGGACCATGCGGTCGATGACCGGGATCAGGTAGATCAGGCCCGGACCCTTCTGCGCGATCAGGCGCCCGAGCCGGAAGATGACCCCGCGCTCGTACTCGCGCAGAATCCGTATTCCGGAAGCGAGAACGATCGCGAGGAAGACGATCAGCAGGACGACAATCGCGATGACAACGCCCACGTCGCGGCTCCTTTCGCTATCGACCTACCCGGCTCGGCTCCGCTGTATCGGCGGCGCCCACCGGCGAGACGTGGAGAGTCAACCCCTCCACCGACTCCACGCGCACTCTACTGCCGCGCTCCAGCCGCCGCCGGTCGCCGTTCGCGGGCCTCAGCTGCGCGCGCCAAAGGGCGCCCTCCACGAAGATCTGTCCGACCGGATCGAGCGGCTCGCGAACCTCCCCGACCGTCCCGATCATCTCCTCCCAGCCGGTGCGTTTCGGCTGCCGGCGCGCCCGGACCGCCCGCTCGGTGGCGAAGGCCAGCGACCCGCCCAGGAGCAGCCCCACGAAGACGATCACAACGGGCGAGACCTCGAATGCGCTGTTGTTCGTGTCGTACAGCAGGAGTCCCGAGGCGATGAGCGCCACCACGCCCGAGGCGCCAAGGATGCCGTACGTGGCTAAGTGTGCCTCGGCGATGATCATCGCCACCCCGAAGACGAGCAGCAGGACACCGACCAGGGTGACCGGCAGCTGCGCCGACCCGTAGAGGCCCAGCAACAGCGAGATCACGCCCAGCGTGCCGGGTGCGATCAGCCCGGGGCTGAAGACCTCGATCCCCAGGCCGATCAGCCCCAAAAGGATCAGGAGATAGGCGATGTTGGGGTTCACGAGGATCTCGAGGAGCTGGTAGGTGAACGGCAGATCGTGGTTCTCGATCTCGAGGCCCGTCGTATGGAGCACCTGCTTGTTGGGCCCCTGCACGTGGAAGCCGTCGAGCTTCTTCAGCAGGCTCTCCTGGCTGGGGGCGATCACGTCGATCAGGCCGTCGCGCTTCGCCTCGGGCGCCGTCAGGTTCTTGGCCTGGGTCACGAGAAGCTGGGCGAGGTGCGCGTTTCGCCCGTGGGCCGCGGCCAAGGCCCGCATCGACGCCGCGGCGTCGTTCTTGATCTTTCGCGATAGATCCTCGCTGCCGCCGGTTGGGCCGATCGCGATCGGCGTCGCCGAGCCGATGTTGGTCTCGGGCGCCATCGCCGCAACGTCGGCTGCCTCGGTGATGTAGGCGCCGGCCGATGCCGCGCGTGCCCCGTTCGGCGACACGTAGACCACGACGGGCATCGGCGCCGCGGCCATGTCCTGGATGATCGAGCGCATCGAGTCGCTCAGGCCGCCGGGGGTGTCGAGCCTGATGATCACGAGCTTGGCGTCCTGGTTTGCGGCGTCGTCGAGCGCGCTGCCCATCCACTTCTCGGTGGCGGGATCGATCGTGGCCTGGAGCTGGATGGAATAGGCAACCCCCGTTGAGCCGGATGCGGGGGCCTGGGCGAGGGCGGGAGCAACCGCGACCGCGGCTCCCGCCAAGGCGAGAACGCTCCAGATCCAGATGCGGAGCCGGCGGCCCCTCATGCCTCCATTATCCGCCCCGGGCGGCCGGACGTGGAAAGCTCGACACATGGGGTCGGAGCGTTCTTAGCTTCCGATTGCGTACCGCCGGATGTCGGCCGCAAGGTCCGCCTGACTCACGTACTGGCCCTGCTTGACGAAGACGCGCTCGCCACTCGCGTCGTAGAACGTGGTCGCGGGAAACCCCGGGGTCGCGCCCACGAGCCGCGAGATGTCCTGGTCCGGATCGCTGTAGCTGGGATACGGAAGCGGGAACTCCCCGAGAAAGGTGCGGGCGGCCGCCTCCGAGTCGTCCGCGTCGACGCCCAGGAAGGCGACCCGCTTCCCGAAGCGCGCGGACAGCCGCTGGAGGTAGGGAAACTCCTCCCGGCAGGGTCCGCACCAGGATGCCCACTTGTTCACGACGACCGGATATCCGTGAAGGGCATCGAGTTGCGCTCGGAAAGCGTCGGGACCCCCCGGCAGCAGGATGTCGCCCTGCGCGTAGAGCTTCGCGAGCGGCTTGGGGGCGTTCGCGAGGGCCGCCCGGTAGTCCGGTGCCTTGGTCGTCGGCGGTCCGTCACTCGAGCCCCCGCAGGCCACGAGTCCCAGTGCGACGAGGCCTGCCGCGAGCCAGACGACGCGATTTGCGAGCTTGCCGATCATCCTAAAGAGACCGCTTCCGCCCCGAAAGTGCGGCGCGGATGGTTTAATAGAGGCTCGGTCCACGCTTTCAACCTGGACCGCGGGGGAACCGCCGACTCGTCAAGAGGGGTAAACCACGAGCGGGCCGGCGCGCCTCCAGCGAGCTTACAGCGCGCCCAAACCCACGGGCTGTGGGATTTAGGGGCGTGGAGAGAACCTTCATGGCCAAGTCACTCGAAGTCGCCGCCAGCGCGGCCGGGGCGATCCAAGCGGATCAGCTAGAGCGCGTGCGCGAGTTCACGCGCGAGTCGATTCTGCTCGAGGGTGAGACGGCGAGTGACCTCGCGCCCGGCACCGCCCGCCGTCGCGCGGTGGACGCCGCCCTCGCCGAGCTCGCCGAAGGCCGGGAGAGCCCATCGCAGCAATGGCGGCAGCGGTACTCGCTGCTGCTCGGGCTCGAGCGGCTGCTGTCGACCGAGCCGGTTCGGCTCGCCAAGGACACCGAGCTCACCGAGCACCAGGTCGACGTCCTGTCCGGCACGCTCGCGGCGTTGACGACCGAACTGGAGGACTCGCACGCCGCGAGCGCCAACGGGGCGGTTGCTTCGCGCAAGGAGGCCAACGGCGATCTCGCCCCGAGCGGCGAGGCGAGCGGGAACGGCGTCGTGGAGGACATCCCGGAGGACGAGGTGGTTCCGGAGGAAGAGGAGCCGCTCGACTGGGAGGAACCGGAGGCTGATCTCCTCGAGGAGGCGCCCGAGGATCCGGGGGCGAGCCGCCGCTTCTGGTTCGAGCACGCCACCGGCTCGGGTAAGACCGTTGCCGCCCTCGGCTTCATCGAGGGTTCGCGCACCGGCGGCGTCCTAATCCTGACCCACCGGCGAAACCTGGTCGACCAGTTCATCGGCGAGATCTCCGATCGCGGCTACAAGGACCGGCTTTGCCCGCCGTTGCTCGACGGCGCTGATCATCCGTACGGGCCGGTCACCGTCGAGACGTACCAGTGGTTCGTCCGCAACGCAAATCGCATCTCAGATGCCTACGCGATCGTGATCTGCGACGAGGCGCACACGGCACTGGGGGAGAAGACCAGTGCCTGCATCCGTCAGTGGACGGGGCCCGTCTTCATCGGAATGACCGCCACGGGCGCCCTGATCGCCCGCCACGTCGCCGACCTCTTCCCGACCCAAACCTCGCGCTTCGACCTCGCCCAGGCGGCGCGGCGCGGCGTCATCGCGCCGCTTCGCTGCATCCGGATCCCGCCCGGACCCGGAGTGCGGACGATTGCCAAGGTCCCGCTGCGCCGAGGCGAGGTGGATCAGGACTTCGACCAGGAAGAGCTGGCCGCCCTCCTCGACCAGGAGCCGTTCAACGTCGCCGTCGCGGACCTGTATCGCTCGCGCTTCCGCAAGGTCCCGGGCGTCGTCTACACGGCCGGCGTGCGCCACGCGAACCACGTGGCCGCCTCGTTCCGGGCGGCGGGAATGAAAGCCCGCGCGGTCTCCGGCGAGACGCCGAAGCGTGAGCTCGCGGAGATCCTGTCCGCGTTCGAGCGCGGTGAGGTCGACGTTCTGTGCAACGCGATGCTGCTCGCGGAGGGGTGGAACTCACCTCGGGCGACGATCTGCATGCACCTGGCCCCCACCGCGTCGCGGCGTGTCTACCAGCAGCGGGTCGGACGGGTCACCCGCCGCGCGGCCGAGAAGGAAGCCGGCATCGTCATCGACTTCGTGCACCCCGCGACCACGAGCGACGAGACCATCGTCACCCTGCACAGCCTCCTGGACCGCGACGTGTACCGCGGTGGCGCGATCGTCGTCGGCCCGGTGCGGCGCGGCCGGGGCCGCCGCGTCCGGGTGGAGCGGCGCGTCGTCCCGGTGTCCGCGGACCCCGAGCGCCGGCTCGCTGTCCTGGAACGCGAGCTGTGGCGGATCGCGGTCGAGAACCTGAACTATTCCGAGCAGCACGCCTGGGCCGCGCTGGCCGGCGCCCGGGTCACCACCAATAACTGGCGGCGCGCCAAGGCAATGCTCCAGCACGACCAGGCCAAGGAGCTGCGGCGACGGTTCCTGCTCACCTGCGTGCAGCGCAATCGCAATCAACAGCTGCGGCTGAAGGCGCTTTCCGAGATCGCCGCGCTCCGCGACCCGGAGGCCTTCGACGACTCGCTGGAGGTTGTGGCCACGTGGCCGCGCGAGGAGCGGCGGGCGGGGGCCAAGGTCCTGCTACAGGCACTCGCGGAGCGCCGTATCGGCCGCCGCGACCAGGCTCAGGCCTGGGTCTGGCGTCTCGCGGCGATCACCAGAGAGCTCCACGAGGAGTACGCGGTGCAGCGCTGGCCGGAGACGAAGCGCCTCCTGGGCCTCTTCGTGAACTCCTCGGGCCGCGCCCACGGCCGGAACGCCCGCCGCATCGTCCACGCCGCGCGCCAGCAGGATCGCCGCCTGGCGATCTCGCTCCTGGCCGCCGCGGTCGCCCATACGCCGGAGGCCGAGGAGGTGCTCCGCGGCGCCCGCATGCGCATGGCTCGCAAGCCGTCAGCGGTCGCCCGCGAGCTCCTGCGCAACTTCCCGCGCTCCGGCGGCAAGCGCCGGCGAAGGCGAGGGAAGCGCACGGGCGGGAACGGCGGCGAGAATGGGTCACGTGGCCGGGCGGAAAACGGCGAGAGCGGCGGCAACGAGGTCAGCGACGGGAACGCTCCTCAGGCCCGAGGCGCCAAACGTGCTCGCAAGGCCGACTCGGACTAGAAATTCAGATCGAGTGCGGGATTGACCCCAATATATGGGGCAAATCACTCATTCGACGGAACCCACCGAGATGAGCTGGACCTCGCCCGAGCCGAGGCTCAGGCGCTCTCCCTCGCTGCTCAATACGACGAGGTTGCCGCGATCGTCGATCCCTTGGGCGACCCCGGCACCCGCCTCCGTCACCCCACCCGCGCCCGTCCATCGCACTTCCCGACCGCGCAGCGCGTCCCGCTTCTCGAACTCGGCCAAGACCCGTTCGTGCTCGGCGCCCACCCACTCGTCCAACTGCTCGCAGACGGCGTCCAGGGCATCCTCGGTGCCAACCCCGTGACCCACCGACGCGGCCGGGTGGCGGAGGTCCGTCGGGAACTCGTCGGGCGCGATGCTGACGTTCAGCCCGATGCCGATCACGGCCCAGGAAGGGGGCTGTGCCTCGATGAGGACGCCGGCCAGCTTGCGTTCGTCGCTCCAGACGTCGTTTGGCCACTTGATCCGGCATTCGAGCGGGGCGAGCGACTCGACGGCGTCGCATACGGCCAGGGGGACCGCCAGGGGCAGCAGGACGTGCTCCGCGCCCAGCGGGCTCAGGATCGCAGAGGCAAGGAGCGCCTTGCCGGCCGGTGCCGACCACTGCCGGCCGCGCCGGCCGCGGCCGGCGGTCTGCTCGCCGGCCGTCACGACCATGCCACTCGGCGCCCCCGCGATCGCGAGCTCGCGGGCTTGCTCGTTCGTGGAGTCGGCGAGTCGGAAATGCCGGCGTGGAGTGCCGAAGGCGTGGTTGATGGTGGCGAGCACCGCTACCGGTCCGCCGGGCGCAGCACGACCTCGGCTCCCGGCTCCAGGTCGAGGTCGGCTGCGGCGTCGCCGCGATTTACGGCCAGCGCCATGCTGCCGTAGGAGTCCTCGTACAGGATCAACCCGCCATCCGGGACGTCGGCGAACGTGAGCGCGAAGACGGCCGGGTAAGTGGCGCCCACCGTCTCGATTTCGAGCGGGCGGCCCAGGCGAAGCCCGGTTTCGGGAAGGTGGCGATCGGCGAGGTCGAGGGCTGTGTTGCCGTAGCGGTCGACCGACACTACGTGGGCGACGACGCGGCCGGCCTCGATGCTCGGCTCCCGTGCGGAGATCCGGACCAGCGACTCGCTGTCGATTCTCTCCCCGGCCTCCGCGAGCGCCGTACCGCGCGCCAGGTGGGCTGCCAGGGGGGCAAAGATGTCGCGTCCGTGGAAGGTCGCCGAGATCGGCTGGAGCCGCAAGGCGGACAGCGAGATGTCGACCGCCTCGGCGGCGCCGCCGAGTCGCTCGATCGCCGGCCACAGCAGTCCGTTGTCGGGGCCGACCAGGATCCGGTCCTCGGTCGCCGTACGCACGGCGACCGCGCGCCGCGGTGAGCCCACGCCGGGATCGACCACCGCCAGGTGGACGCCCGCCGGGGCGTACGGCACCGCGTTCACCAGGACGGCGGCCCCCTGATCGACGGCGTGACGCTCGATCCCGTGCGTCAGGTCGATGATCGGAGCGTCAGGCGCGATCCGCGCGATCACCGCCCGGCAGACGCCGGCGAACTCATCGTCATACCCGTAGTCGGAGAGGAAGCTGATCGGCCGGGCACCCACGACCCCAAGTTATTAGAGGCGGCGACTTTGTCGACGCAGAGGCAGGTCAGGCGGCGAAGCCGCCGCAATTGGTGTGAGAGGCGGCGACTTTGTCGACGCAGAGGCAGGTCAGGCGGCGAAGCCGCCGCAATTGGTGT
>Ga0126305_10000616_pt1 | contig 15330 bp, 14 predicted proteins | sample Plot26_FD_92536 | JGI IMG/M metagenome (GOLD analysis project Ga0126305, IMG submission 92536) | Serpentine soil microbial communities from UC McLaughlin Reserve, CA, USA - Plot26 | ecosystem: Environmental > Terrestrial > Soil > Grasslands | place: USA: UC McLaughlin Reserve, Lake County... | reverse complement strand
CTAGTATCTAGTATCTAGTATCTAGGATCTAGCATCTATTATCTCCACAAGTTAAAGTTGTAACCACAAACAACCGGGATTTTTTTTAATACAGTAATCCAACATTTTACTATAATTAGTATTTTTAAATTGAACTCTATTCTTTAACCTTAACTATACACACTATGAAAAAGAAACTGATACTACTGCTTACAGGTGTCTTTTTCCTCGTCGCTTTCAAAATAGTCAATGATGTGTTGAGCGACGTTGGAACCACTCTCCAGGAAGTGAAACAAATTACTCTTGAACAGATCGCGAAAAAAGATTTTGATCTGCCGCGATATACCATGCAAGTCCGTGATGCATGTAAAAAACTTCAGCCGGGTGTTCGTGAAGTAACGATGATGAACCTGGGCAAAGTAGTGAAAGACTATGTGCAATCCGCCTCCTTCCAGGCAGAATACATGGCTTATATTGAAAAGCCAGCAGGGGGCCGGCGTGGCCCCGCACCGATGGATGATGCGAAATGGGCAGAAGAAAGAAAGAAAAAAATAGATCAGACGGTCAAAGGCATGTCGACACCTGAAACTACTAAGATCTATGCCGACATGCTTGATCCGCAGTTAGAGGCTTCGCAAAGCATGCTGAAACTCCTGGAGGAATCACCGGATGTAAAAGTGGGAAAGTCGAAAGAAGAATTGCAAAAAGAGGTTACTGAGCTCAAGGCAATGAAAGAACTGTATAAAAAAGATGCAGAAGCTTTCAAAGTCAAATTCGCGGAGTATATGGTAGACCAGCAACTGGCCATGCAGATGAGTCGAAGCAAGGCCTCGGAAGCGGAAAAACAAAAAAGGATAAACGAATTAAAAGATTATAAGAGCATCATCGTAAAACAGCTGAAACAGTTTCTTGATCTCTCTGCCACGGTTGATTTCACTGCACAAACGATGCAGAAAGGAAATAAAATTGTATTTGTAAATCCTGCATACGAAGCAAAATCATCTGCATGGAAATTATGTTTCAGGAGCGGCAAAGAGGCAGTTACCGGCGCGAGGAAGTTTGCACAGCAGTGGTTGAATGAGCTGAAACCAGGTGCTTAGTGATCAACATTGTAATAAAAGTTGGACTTAGTTTGTGGCAAAGCAAAGGAACACTAAGGACGGCGAGGATCTTCACTCATAATTCATTTATGTATTGTAACCTATGCCGGCAACAACCGTGAACCGAAAAAATATTTTTGACGTCATCAAAAAATGGCTAGCTTTAAAAAACTCCGTTACTTTTTTTAAGACTCCGAAATTGATTTAACCTTACGTCGGCTCCTTGTAAATTCACCTGTTTTGAATGGCGAGGATAATATTAGTAAGATGCCCGGTATCGTGACTGAGATCTTTGGGATGAACATCCATTCTAATTTGTCGCCAGGTATCGTTTCAAAGATCGAAAGGATTATACATAGTCAGGTGCTCGTTGAATTAAACGTTGCCGTCGTCATTTTTTCGCAGGTGACGGGTAAGCCCGGTAGCAAAACTGTGTCACCCGTAACAACTCAAACTCCAGTTGCGAAAAGCAATACCCAATTAACAAAGGTCGTTGCGAACACCATAAAGATGCCTGCCGCATGGTTCCGAAACGATATGGACATTAATAAGGTGATCTCATGCGGAAGTTGGTTAACCAACGGGTTGGAAACCTTTTTTGCAAATGATCGTGAACGTAATTATGCTGAAAATATTAATTATGCGCTCACTTCGTTATTATTCTACCCGGACCTGTCTGAAGGTGAGCTGGTCGCACATTATGTTACACCAATGGAAAGAGGTCATGATTCCCATTCGACGGCATTCAACATCCAAAAAATTAATTTATATGATCCTGTTAATTATAAAAAGTTAGGTTGGAGAATTGATCCGTGGATGGATGGTACATTCAGCTTATTCAGCTTACGGTATAAATCATACCTGGCATTAGAAACAAATCCGTCTACCGGGCAGGTGAGAGGGCAGTTGATTGATTCCGCAAGAGTCACAGATCAAATGAAAATAAATTTTGTTTTATACAGGACAGGACGCACGGTGAATACCGCGCTTGCTATTTATCATCCTGGCACAAAAACATTTTTATCTGTGGAATCCAATCCATCTTACGCTGTTTACAGTACCGACGAGTTTTCGGCGCAAAGCCAAAAACTACAGAAGCTGCCGGTAAGAATTATTGGAACGATCTCTATTTATATCACCTGAAATATGGGTGATATATTTGGAATACGTAACAGCCTTCGATATTCTGCTCCAGGTGTAAGTCCGGACATGGATGGTGATGGTCATAAGGCACCCGATTGTAATGGCGATGACTGCGATGACAATGATGTAAACAGGTTCCCCGGTAACCGTGAAAAGGCAGACCGTAACGGACACGACGAAGATTGTGTTTGCAATTACGAATTAGTTGATAAAGATCGAGATGGCTTTTATGATATCAACTCGTTCAACGTTTGCGCAGATGGAACCATTCAAAAAGGAACAGATTGTGACGATAATAATGCAGCCATCAAGCCGGGTGCATTGATTTATGTTAGTGCTATTGAAGCAAATCTTTGCGGCACCGGGAAAGTTACGGCAAGAACCGGAATGCAATTCATTCGCCAGCAAAATGGAACTGCTGTAGAATACCCAAGCTGAAACCTGCCTCTGAGCACGATGCTATCCTATGATAAAATTTTTCAGAACAAATAAGAAAGGCTGGTAATAGTTCGTTTGAAGAAACAAGAATGGCTATCCATAACGGTGGGCGGAAAATCGTTTTTAATCCATATCTGAAAAAAGCTCAATCATCTTTTGTAAATATTCCATTAACTGATCATCGTCATCTGTACTTGAAATTTTTAAAAGAATATCAGCCAAACTTTTCATTTTTTGATCTGAGTCCGGATCATCGTGAATGCATTTAGCCAAAAGTTTTGATAGTCTTTTTATTTCTTTATAAGCAGCATCCGGATTGTTGGGATCAATATTTGTGAATGCGGTCGTGAGTTGCTCAGATAGTTTATCAAATTCTTCCGCGCTTCCTTTAGCCGGCTTGTTTTGAGATAACTTACCCTCCTGATTGATATTCAATTTTTGTTTAATTATCCTGCTATTATTTTTAACCACATTAAGATTAGTATTGATCTCATTAATGCTTTTATCAATTTGTGCCATTGACAAATTTATCCCGTTTTGAAGCTGATTTTGCAAAGAACTAACTCTTTGAAACGCTTCCTTTAAATTATCCGAATATTCTTTAAATACCTGCCCAACATTATCAAATGGTGTCTGTGGTTTTGGTTCATTTATGATTCCAACAATTTCATGATAATTGTCATAATACTCTTTTACCTGATCATACACATTTTTTACTTTGGTTATTTTTTCCTGGAATGTTGAATTATTTGGGTCATTTATTTGCTTATTTGATGCGTTTTCAACAACAGCAACTGGACCAAGTGCATTAAAGTTAGTGAACACATCATCCTGAACTTTTCCTTTTCCTATAAACGAATTAAATCTCAATTCAAACTCCTGATCTTTTTTCAGCTGACTCATCACATGGCTTGCTGATTTGCCGGTTATCATGCCCCATTGGGTTCCCATAACCCGCGCAGCTCCTTTCTTAAACAAAAGCACCTGCCATTCCGTTACATTCAATTTCGACGGATCAGAATTTTCGACTTTTGTAATATTCTTACCGCTCCTGATATAATAAGTACTTTGCCCTGAAACATAGAAAGGTTCAAAATACAAAGTAAGAATGAGCACGGTTGTTTTGACTATTAAAGTCATCTTAGAATTCTGAGTCATAAATGGGAATTTTAAATTTTGATTAACCATAATACTATTCAAATACTAAATATTTTTTTCGTTTTACCGGAAAAGCTCATAGAGTTGCATATAATATTTTATATTCAAAAGAAAGAAAACAGAAAGTAATATCGAAAGGTGTTTTAACTGTTTTTCCTGAGGTTACATTCGCATCTTGGAATATCTCATCTTAAAGGACTAAGTATAAATCCCTTTTCAAGTACTGAACTTCCTAATTAAATAGAAGAATTGATAGAGGGGAAAATAGAACGATGGTGATCCTACGATAAATTTTTTTGAAAACAAATGAGAAAGACCGGTATTAATTCTTATTGGCCTGCTCCTTCGGAGGATATGCTCAGTTACAGCCTAACTTATTTCATGACTCTGTTTGGTAATGAACTATAGTTGAATCGTTAATTACTACCAGTATCCCTTCTTCGCCAATAAGATCATCCTGGGTGATGCGACGCTATCGTATTCATTCAGCTGGTAATCTCCATACACTTTTTCGAGTTTCAATCCATTTCGTTCAAACATATAGTCAAAAGCGTTCAGGTCAAATTTAGCAACCTGTTCAATGAATTCAGATTGCCCCGAAGGCATATTTTCAATTGAGATCTTTTTATAGAAAAATTGTTCGTCTGTCCAGCGGGAGATATGGTAAATGATCCCATCGATCTCTTTTGTTTCTTCAGCGATCGACCTTTCTTCACACCATGTTACATTTAAATAGTCCAATACCAGAGTTCCGCCTGGCTTTAATGCATGATAAATATTACGGATCACTTTATGGTTCTCTTCATCATTTTTAAAATAACCAAAACTGGTAAAGAAGTTAAACACATAATCAAAATGGTTTTTTCCAAATGGATCGCGCATATCATGTTTTGCAAACCGAAGGTTTGTTTTTTCATATTTCTTTGCACTTTGAATACTGGAAGCGGCAAGATCCAGGCCCGTTACATCAAATCCTTTTGCAGACAGCCATTTTGCATGTCGCCCAGCACCACAACCCAGGTCAAGCATTGTTGAATCTGCAGCAGGCTTCAATTCATCTATTAAGGCATCAATAAAATCCGTGGCTTCTTTTTCACTTCGGTTTGAATAAAGCTGGTGATAAAACGTGGAATCAAACCATTTTTTATACCAGTTAGCATTGTTGTCGATCTTCAATTCAATTGTATTTTTCATAAAAGAGTTTTAAGAAATTAAAAATGGTGGTACTTAAAGCGCTGCAATCGTTTCTTCAGTTTTATTGGTAACACTGAATAATGAATTATCACGCAGCAAGGCAGCTAACCATACGAATACGAGTATTGCAGCCGGCATTATGAAAAAAATATGTTGTGATAATTCAATGGCCATGGCGCCACCAAAATAGCCTGTCAATAAAATAAGGCCGAGCCGTAGCGTACGTGACCAAAGAAATAATGTAACGAACACCAGTTCCGCTACTCCCAACAGTTTCATATAAGGAAGCAATCCTGTTTTCGAAAAGACTTCAACCAGTTGAGGCTGAGCGGATAGTTTCATAAATGCACCTGCCACGATGACTAACGTTACGAGGATCGAAGGTGTGAGTAGCTTGTTTGTTTTGCTTTTCATTTTTTTTAGTTTTTGATAAAACAAAACTAGCGGCAGGCCACGGCCTTCACGTTGACATAAGTCAAAATCAAAAAAAACGGTTATTATTTTTTTCGCATGGACTTTCTGCGAACACGGCTCAGTGTTTCAGGAGCAATACCAAGGTAAGAAGCCAGCATATGTTGTGGTACCCGTTGGGCAATAGAAGGATAAGTTTGTATAAAATCATTATAACGCTCTTCGGCGTCGGCAACGAGCGAATGAACAATGCGTTTATCTTTTGCGGCAGATCTTTTCTGCATGCCGGCCTGGAATGATCTGCTATAAGCAGGCACTTTCTCCATCATTTTAAAATGTCCGGCCTGGTCTATCAGTAATATATCTGAGTCTTCAATGGCATCAATAAAACAAGATGCTTTGGTTCCTTCTGCGCCGGCACCTTTATCGGAAATCCACCAATTCTCCGGCGCAAACTGGATAATATGTTCCTTGCCTTTATTATCGATAACGTAGCTGCGTAAAAAACCCGTACATACGAAAGCGCCATATTTTAATGTATCACCTTCACGCAAAAGAAATTCTCCTTTCAATAATTTTCTTGGAATAAAGACTGAGCGAATGAACTCCATCTCATCGGGCGACAAGGGAAGGTGTTTTCCAAAATATTCAAACAATATTTCGAACATATTATAAATGGCAACATGAAATTAAGAAAAGGCGGGATCTTTTCACCGCTGCTGCCCCTAATGATTACCATTTATTCGTTTGAACAAAAAAGAACACTAACTACAACTGAAGAAACTTTGGTTACATACTTGTAAAATGAAAAGGCTCATAGCTTTTAATAATTCAGATTTTATAGACTGATGCACCGCTGCGCTCATATTCAGTAAAGTCTTTGCGAGGTGACGACGACCGCTTACCGGGTGCCATGCCCGGTCTGAAGAAAGAAGGAGCACTACGGGAATGACATCTGCTCTCAGCAGGTTTCACTTATGTAAAAGCCAGTTCGGAGAGAGCTAATTACGCTTTATCCTTCGTTTTAGCTTGTCCTTTTGTGGGTTTGTCGTCTTTAACTTTTTCGTCACTTTGATCTTTTTCCTTTTTATTATTGTCTTTCGCTTTCTGGCCGGATTGATCCTTTTCTTTTTGATTGTTGTCTTTTGCTTTTTGGTCGACCTGATCTTTTTCCTTTGCATTGTTGCCTTTTACTTTCGGCTCGGATTGACCGCTTCCCTTTTCATCTTGGTTCTGTTCCGACCCTTTTTGCTCCTTGACGCTGGCTGAATTCTCAGCATCTTTTGTTTTCTGGTTTTCTTTTACTGCTTCTTGCTGGTATTTTCCTTTCGGTTCACGGGCATTGTTATTTTTTTGTCCCTTGAATTTCCAGTCATCATAATCGCCATCTTCATATTCCACATCTTTCAAATGCTTCTCGTCGAGGTAGTATCTTCCATCATCGCCTTTCCAATACATATATCCTGCGGGGTTTCTGTAATAGTAGCGACCATCACTGTATCGGTTGATCACTATAGTAGTGGTATGAACAATCACCAAAGGATATTTTTTTCTTTGTCCCGGTGCATAGGCCTTTGCTGACTGACTTCCGTAGATCTTTTTCGCCTGGCCCGGGGGAAGATTACCGCCATTAGGCTGAACAGAGTAAGTATTCGTTGATGTTTCAGTTTGACGCGAAGGATTTCCCGGGTATTGTCCGCCTGTAGACGATCTGCTGCTTCGGCAACTGATCGCAATAACTAAGATCAACAGCAAACTAACGGTTTGTATAATTTTGGCGGTTTTCATAGTAAGATTTTATTACCCCAAAAAACGCAAAATTGTTGTAATATAAAACCGAATTTAATAGTATTAACAACGGCACGGTACATTTCCGTAAATAACAGAAAGTGTATCCCCCCGCATATTGCTGTAATGCATCGTAAATTAACGCCGGCGATGCGAATTTATGCCCGCCCGGGTCTTGAAAGTGAAAGACGCCAAAGGAACTGAATGACTTACCTAACCATTTCTATTCTTCCATTGTCAGCACTATCCCCTTCGTTCTTATAGGTGCCTGAATAGTGGTCGGGCCCAATTTTTTTCAACATATACGTTTGTATTGTGCGCAGGCCAGTGTTTCTCATAAGAACCAGGTTTTGTCCATCAAACATGCCCGTGATTTTATTATCTGATTGATCCGAAAGAGTAAGAGTTCCTGATACGACTTCTTCATTCGTAACAATTAATAGAATTCCAGAAAACGCAGAACCGGTGGAAGAGGTAAGAGTTGCCCTCCACTCTCCCGGTAATGGTTTTTCCATTCCGGTAGCCCTCGTCTTGATTCTTTGAGCAGACTGTTTCCTCGGTTGCTTCAATGGTGGTATTGGAGGAAGCACAATGATTCCTGATGAAGAGGAAGTAGCAATTTTCAACCTCCTCTTCAGGTCTTCGATATAGGTATTTTGCCGGGCTATTTCAGCCACCATGGACTGCTTGTCATTCTCTATATTCTTAATAGATGCATCGTATGCATTTTTAACTTGCTGTTCATACCCTTTATCTTTTATAAAATCAATGGGGTTTCTTTGAATAAAGGCAAATAAATACGCACTTGCTGCTGGCCAATTTCTTTTCTGCAATTCATTGTAGCCCATTTCATACAATTTATCATCTGGAAGCACTTGACCAAAAGAGGTTTTGTTTACAAAAAGCAACAACATAACTACAATTGTGATGGAGGTTTTCATAATGCTTGTTTTATTTGTTATCAGAAGTTTTTTTCGGTGGCGGTATTGCCGGGATCTCAATAGAATCATGTTTCTTAACAGCCGTATCCGTCGGATACAGAGAAAAATCGTGCAGGTATATTGCCTGATGATTTGTCTTTATGTCGTGATGTGTTAAGATTGTAGCCAACATTAGGGTTGTGCCAAGGACAGCCAATACTAAACCTGGAGATGCACTCTTGAATGAAAATTCCCACTGGTTACCTTTTGCCCCCAATTCAGATTGAGTTGTCCTGAGCTTTCCCAACACAAATGTTGCACCCACCAACGCTAAGATCATACCTGTAACAAATCCGATGTAACTTGTCCATATCCGTGCCATCAGTAGTACGTGAGCCTGTCGATATAAGTTATCAGCCATATTTCCCTCTAACATGACAAGCGATTTCAAGCGGGTTTCTTCGACACGATTATCACCAATAGTTGGCCGATCCTGCAAATACGACAATGCTTCATTGGCATCAAATTTCGGCGTGGTCGATATGGTGTTTTCAAGATAGATAACCTGCACCAGACTCGCAATAAAGAAGAACGCAGACAATACGATGATCATACGCGACATCAACGGCAATAGTCTGTTTTGCCATATTTGGTCATTACTTTTGTCATCATCCTGTGCTTGGTCCATAGTGCATCCGCTTAAATAAATAAATTGGTTTAAAAAACTTTCCTTCTGTCAGTTTACAAATTAAGCGATCTATATAGTGACGTAGGATCAAAGAAACGATTTGTCTTAGGGGGGATGGGTTTGCATGTAGTATTTTCCAAGGTATACAACATTTTTGAATGGCTAAGTACCACAAAAGGGGTAATGGCTTTTGTTGATTGCGGACCGTCTCTTGTCCTTTGGAGAGCAGTCCGATAGCTATCGGAAGAGAGGTGAGGTCTGGTTTGAAAAAAGAAGAACATAGATCCCACCTTATGCGGGCTACGGGCAACGAGAGCTATAAAACATTATTCATTTTTGTTTTCAATAAGCCCATCTGCAAGTTGTTGCCATTGCACTTTAGAAAGTCCCGCAATAGCACTAACACCCACGACAACATCACGAACTTTATCTACGAGGGATCCTGGTTCAGTATTGGGAAGCAGGTTACGATCAATGATCCATGAAATTACTCGCGAATTTTCGCGGCAAATAATAAAAGAGCTGGTAGCTTCTTTGGAATAGAAATGCGACGTTTCATTCTTTTTACCAAATGGATTTTCATTTGGCCTCACACGAAAACCAACGGATTGAACAGATCCTCTATTTATTTCTTTTAGCTCTTCCACAAGAACCCAATCGTAACCATCCCCTTCTTTACTTCCAGGGCCGGGAATATTGATCCTCAAATAATCTCCTTTTTTTATATTCCTCGTGACCTCCTCCCCTTTTCCATCAATGATCTGAAATTGTGCACTGATCGTTCCGGCTACCCTTTTCCAATTATTTACATCAAGTAATTTTTTCTTTGCGGCATTGTATAAACTTTTGGCCCCTGCTTCATCTTTCAACTCTTTAGTTGCCTCTGCTTCTATTTCTTGCCCGGCAAATTGTGCGGGTACGATCTCTAAATGATCCTGATGCTTCATGGTAACTTATTTTATCGGGACATTCGCTGTAGCTGCTCTGCTTCAGCAATCTGTCAACTTCGTTCAGGCCCTTATCATTTGATGTTCATAGATTGAAGCCATTGCAAAATGTATACCTGTCTCGCAGCATCCAGGGATGCGGAAACCTCAAACAGCAGCAGCAAACAAAACGTATCTTCAACTTTTGTTTATAATAAATCAGAAAATTGCAATGTCACACAAAACATCAATGCCTCATTTTACCAAAGTTGCAACCTGTTTAATAATGCTAACAACATTTCTCCCAGGGAGTCGGCCAGCTGGCGGACAAACCCCTTCCGCCGAACAGGCAAAAACAAAACCACACAACCCTGTTATTGAAGGATGGTATGCCGATCCTGAAGGTGTTATTTTCGAAAATAAATATTGGATCTTTCCCACCTTCTCGGCCAAATACAGACAACAGGTTTTTTTAGATGCCTTTTCTTCAACAGACCTGGTGACCTGGAAAAAGCATCCTAAGATCATTGATACATCAATCATTAAATGGGCTTACATGGCTATGTGGGCACCCAGCATTGTAAAAAAGGACAATAAGTATTTTTTATTTTTTTCGGCAAATGATATACAAAGCAAAGCAAGAAACGGAGTGAAGGACGATACCCTTGGCGGAATAGGTATTGCCGTAGCTGATCAACCCGGTGGTCCGTATAAAGATCATTTGGGCAAGCCATTGATCAACCAGTTCTATAATAATGCACAGCCGATCGACCAGTTTGTATTCCGGGATAAAGACGGGCAGTATTATATCATCTATGGCGGGTGGGGACGATGCAATATTGGAAAGCTCAATGAAAGTTTTACTGCGTTGAAAAAATTCGCCGATGGTAATTTAGTCAAAGACATTACGCCAAAAGATTATGTAGAAGGACCCACTATGTTCATTAGAAATGGAAAATATTATTTGATGTGGTCTGAAGGTGGTTGGACAAATGGTACTTATAAAGTAGCCTATGCAATTTCGAAAAATGTATTTGGACCCTTTGAAAGGGTCTCCACTATATTGGAAGCAGACGAAACGATTGCCACTGGTGCGGGGCATCACTCGGTCATTAACATTCCAAACACTGACGAATGGTATATTGTATACCATCGGCGACCGATCCCAAACCTTGACCGCGACCATCGTGTAACCTGTATCGACAAGCTTTTTTTCAATACAGATGGAACCATCAAAAATGTAAAGATGACTTTTGAGGGGGTAAGCCGTAAACTAAAAGGAAAGTAACTCCCATTTGAAATTTGAGATTTGAAATGTAAAAATTGAAATTAGTGAGAAGCGTGTCCTGATGATCGATGTCAAATCTCAAATCTTAAATATCAAATTTGGCATTGGCCAGGCTGCATACTACCATAAACTTCCGTTGCACAGTTTAACCAGAGCGAAGCGAAGGGCTCTCTTGTGCTGCATAATGTCTATTCAACTTTTCTAAACTGATTGTAGCACCCCGACTTTGCCGGCGGTACGTTTTGTAATTTTATTGAGCATAAGATTTCATTATTTTTTAAATATCCTCGGTTGGTTTGAACAAAGAAGAAACACTCAGGACAACGGGGTCGCCATGCACACATGCTATGCTGTACAGACCTCTCACAGACAATTTATTTTTATTGTAGATTGATTGAAGACCCCGCAGGAACTGAAACTTTATTTTTCAACTGCTTATGCTCTTCAAAATCTGTTATGTTTTGTAAGGTGACGATGGCTATTTGGGTCAGTGCTTCATCAGTTAAAAAGCCCTGGTGTGAAGTTATCAGCACATTTGGAAAACCTAATAACCTTACCAATACATCATCTGTTATAACGTTTTCATTCAAATCGTGAAAGAAAAGCTTTTCTTCCTGTTCATACACATCAAGACCTAAATAACCCAATTTCCGATTTTTTAAAGCGGTGATAACAGCTTTTGTATCTACCAATGCACCCGACTTGTATTGATAAGCATGGCACCGTTTTTCATGATCTCTAATGTGTCGCTATTTATAAGGTGCCTTGTTTGTTCTGTCAGCGGACAATGAAGCGAGAGTATATCGCTTTGTTGCAATACCTCCTGTCGTGTCAAATATTTTATACCAAGAGCTTCCAGTTCTTTATTAACGACAATATCAAAAGCTACAACTTTACAACCGAGGCCCTGCATGATGCGTGCAAAGCACTGACCTATTTTCCCGGTACCGATCACTCCCACCGTTTTGCCATATAGATCGAATCCTGTCAGCCTGTCGAGAGAAAAATTTCCTTCTCTTACCCTGTTATATGCTTTGTGTGTTTTTCGGTTGAGCGTCATTATCAATGCCAGGGAATGTTCGGCCACTGCATGTGGCGAATAAGCTGGTACCCTTACTACAGTTATACTATTTTCCGCCGCGGCCACAAAATCCACATTGTTAAAACCAGCACAGCGCAATGCGATAATTTTTATTCCCATTTCTTTCAAAGTATTCAACACACCTTTATTCAATTGATCGTTTACAAAAGCACATACCGCATTACAACCCCTCGCAAGGTTTGCCGTTTGCTCATTTAACCTGGCTTCAAAAAAAAGTATTTCGTGCCGTTTGTTGTAGCGTTCAAAGTATTCCTTATCGTAAGGCTGTGTAGAGAAAAAAGCAATTTTCATTTAGCAAAGCTAAAGCTTGTTTAAATTATGAATAATATTCTTTGATCGTTAATTACAGTAACAAAATTGCCCTGGCAAAATGCTCCTACCGTTTTAATTTTTTAAAGTATTTTCTTTTATTCAGGTATTTCAGGAATTCAATGCAAAGCATAGAACCAACAGTAACCATTAGAATAATAGCCATTGCATTCCATGCTAAAGCAGTTGTTTTAAAAATCGAATTTAAAAAAGGAACATAAATGATCAGCAGTTGCAGGACGACAGTAAATACAATAGCTCCCCACAATTCCTTGTTTGCAAATATCCGTGAGGAAAAAAGAGAATGATAAACAGAGCGAACCGATAATGCATTACCCAATTGCACAAAACAAAGCGTTGTGAATACCATTGTTTGCTGCGTCTTAACATCATATAGCTGTCCTGCCGCCCACCATTGAATAAAGACTGCCCCAATAGCCAATATAATTCCTGTCAGTAATATTCTTGCAACCAATCCACCAGCGAATAGATTTTCTTTTGGCGACCTTGGCTGACGGCTCATAATATCTTTCTCTGCCGGCTCTGTTACAAGCGCCAATCCAGGCAATCCATCTGTCACCAGGTTGATCCATAGGATCTGAGTGGGAAGCAATGGAACTGCAAAACCAAGGATCGGCGCTAAGAAGATAGTTAGTATCTCACCAAGGTTACAGGAAAGTACATACAAAATAAATTTCCGGATATTTTCATAAATTCTTCTCCCTTCACGTATAGCTTTTACTATGGTGGCGAAATTATCATCCAGCAAGATCATATCTGCCGATTCTTTGGATACATCAGTACCCGTTATTCCCATTGCCACACCAATATCAGCTTGTTTCAATGAGGGAGCATCATTCACACCATCGCCGGTCATGGCCACAAATTCTCCATTGCTTTGCAATGCTTTTACAATATTTAATTTTTGCTCAGGTGATACCCGTGCATATACTATAGTGTTTTTTACTTCAGTACTAAATGCTTCAGCTGATAATTTTTCAAGATCGGCTCCTGTCTTTACACCTTCGTATCCCTTTTCAATCATTCCCAATCGTTCTGCAATCGCTTTTGCAGTAAGTGGCTGGTCACCTGTTATCATCACTGATTTAATGCCTGCGGTTTTACATTGCTTAATAGCTTCGATCACTTCTTCCCGTGGGGGGTCTATCATTGCTGTCATGCCAAGAAAATCCAGATCAGTTTCTGCATCTGCCTTTATTTCACCGGGATCCTTATCAAATATTTTACATCCAAAAAATAAAACCCTTAAACCATCAGCAGCCCATTCACGATTTTTATCGAGCCATCCCGGAATCTGCTCTTTGAATTTTTCACTTAATACTTCTGTTATTTTTATCGGGGCGCCTTTCACAAATAATATCCATTTATCATCGTGTTTATGTAAAGTACTCATCCGCATCCTTTCGGAATCAAAAGGAATTTTTAATACAAAAGGAAATTGCCTATCCGATTCTTCCTTTGTATGACCTTTTTCCAAAGCATGATCAACCAGGGCAGTTTCAGTAGAATCTCCAAGCAAACCATCTTCCGAAAATTTTACCTCATTGTTTAAGATCATCGCATGTTTTAGCAATTCTTCTTTCTCCGGTGCTGCCTCCAGCTTTTCCACAGTCATAATATTTTGCGTAAGTGTTCCTGTTTTATCGCTGCAGATGTAGGTAACAGAACCCAACGTTTCCACTGCAGGTAATTTTCTCATTAAGGCATTTTGCTTTACCATTCGCCTTGCACCCCGTGCAAGTGCAATTGTAATTACTGCCGGGAGTGCTTCAGGCAATGCAGCCACTGCCAGGGACAATGCGGTAAGAAACATAATAAAAGAAGGTTCGCCACGCAACAATCCAATACCAAATACTACGAGGCAGATAATAATAACAATAACTGCAAGCTGTTTACTGAAAACAGCCAGCCTTTTTTGTAATGGTGTTTTTTGAGATTCAACTTTAAGCAATCCTGCTATTTTTCCTAATTCTGTATTCATGCCGGTAGTTGTTACTACTGCTGTGGCTGAACCATTGCTTACGATAGTTCCTTTGAAGACCATATTAAGCTGATCACCCGGCACAAGGTTTTCTTCTCTGATGGTTTCGGTTTTCTTTTCAACCGAATGACTTTCTCCCGTAAGCGATGCTTCATCTGTTTTAAAAGAATGTACTTCGATCAATCGTGCATCAGCAGGAACAATATCTCCTGCTTCTAATAAAATAATATCCCCGGGTACGAGTTGGTCGGCTTCAATTTTTGCAGGTTTATCATTACGTACAACCGTCGCAAATTGAGCTGACATTTTTTTCAGCATCCTCACCGATTTTTCTGCATTATACTCCTGGTAGTATCCCATCCATGCATTGCCAATTATGATGGCAAGGATTACAAATGCATCCGTATGCTCTCCTACTACAAATGAAATAATAGCAGCAATTACCAGTATAATGATCATTATATCGGTAAATTGAGACAGCAGTATCGCTAATTTGGTTTTTTGTTTTGCCTCCTGCAAAACATTGGTCCCATATTTTTTTTGCAATGCCGGCACCGCTTCGCTGTTCAAACCTGAAGCAGATGTTTTGAGCTGATCAAATACTTCCTGTGTTGTATGTTGATAGAATGCGGGCATTATTATTCTAAAAGATGAAGTTAATCTAACTTAAGCCTTCATTCATAAATGTGTGAATCATACAACTTTTTTCTAAAGTTCTATAACATATAATCAGTTAAACAGGCGGACCTTTACAGGCTATTCTAACCGAACAGACATAAATAATGAAAAAAGATAAAAATATTCTTACTGATCTTACCGATAAGAGTAATCATACAGACAGGAGTAATCACACGCCTAAAACAGAAATAGAAAAATCAAAAGCG
>Ga0126305_10000613_pt1 | contig 15374 bp, 9 predicted proteins | sample Plot26_FD_92536 | JGI IMG/M metagenome (GOLD analysis project Ga0126305, IMG submission 92536) | Serpentine soil microbial communities from UC McLaughlin Reserve, CA, USA - Plot26 | ecosystem: Environmental > Terrestrial > Soil > Grasslands | place: USA: UC McLaughlin Reserve, Lake County... | reverse complement strand
CGCTGGAGCCGAAGCTGTCGGGCCGCTCGATACCGATGGACGCCCCTGAGCACGAACCTGCCACATGGGAGGCGATCGGCGACGAGGAGCCATTCCCGGATCCAGAGGGCCGCGAGTGGCTCGCGCTCGAGGCCTGTCCGGTGTGCGGCAGCTCGCAGCGCACGCTGGTCAACCCCTGGAACAAGTTCATCCTGACGCCGAAGGCGCCCGATCAGGCCTCAGCCCGCTACGATTACTCGGTCTGCCACGCGTGCGGCGTGCTCTACGCCACGCGCCGGCCGGTCGGCACGCGCTATCACTTTCTGCTCGAGCATTTCGGCGAAGTCGTCGCCAAGCGTGGCTCGCGCGGCACCGGTGAGATCACCAATCGCCTGCTGAATCCGTATCCGCTCAGCGATGCCGATCGTGAGGAGCTCCGGCGACTGGCGTCGCACGGCGTGTTCGTGTCCGATCACCTCGGCTTGACCGGGAAGCAATATCTCGCGCCGCTGATGCGCGATCGCTTCGAGAACTGCGTCCACACCGACATCATCGGCTCGCTCCTCGAGCCCCGCAACGCGCGCGTCGTCGAAGTGCGATCGCGCGCCGGCACGATTCTCGACGGCCTCCGTCGCGCCTGGGGCGCCACCGTTTACGCGATGCCGATCTGGGAGAGCCAGCAGTTCCTGCTTCGCGAGCTGTTCGACATCACGACGTCGCCGCTCATCGACTTCGAGCACTTCCAGATCCCGTTCGACGGCGCGTTCGACCTGATCATCTGCAACCACATGTTCACGCACTCGCTGCGGCCGCGCGATTTCTTCGCCGAGCTGCGTCGCAAGCTGAAGCCGGGCGGACACGTGTACTTCTACATGGAACCCGACGATGCCGAGTTCCTGGCGGGGAATCAGTCGATGTTCGCGACGCTGAATCCGCTGCACATGCAGGCGTTCGATCAGGCCTCCTTCGTGCGCGGGCTCGCCTGCAATGGGTTCGAGACGGTGTTCATCAAGGGTCGCAACCTGCATCACCTCTGCCTGGCGCGATTAGCCGCGGCGCCACCAGGAATGAAGTCGATGGCCGCCAAGCAGTGCGACGCGCGCATCGAAGCATATCGGCAAGCATTCGATCGCGCTGTGCTCGGCGTGGACGAGTCGCTGCGGCCGCGCGTTGCCGCGGAATGGCCAGCGGCAGTCGAGCGTGCGGTGGCGGCGGGTGTCGCCGACTACGACGAGCGCGGACGCCTGCGTCTCGTCTCACGGTGAGATGTACTGTCCGGCTTCAGCCGCACCGGCATAGAGGATGTAGTGTCCGGCTTGAGCCGGACCGGTAAACAATGACCGCCAAGAGCGAACGCGAGAAGGCGCAGAAGAACATCGCCGACAACCGCAAGGCGCTGCACGACTACCACATCCTCGATGAGTGGGAGGCAGGTGTGGCGCTGCTGGGCACGGAGGTGAAGGCGATCCGCGAAGGTCGAGTCAACCTGCGCGACAGCTACGCGCGGATCGACAAGGGCGAGGTCTGGCTGAGCAACGTCCACATCAGCCCGTACAGTCACACCGGCTACGACCACCATGACGAACGGCGTCAACGGAAGCTTCTGCTGCATCGCCATGAAATCTTGAAGATGACGGGACGCGTCGCGGAGAAAGGCCTGACGCTCGTTCCGCTGCGCATGTACTTCAAGAACGGCCGCGTGAAGGTGGCGCTCGCCCTGGCCAAGGGCAAGCAGGCGCACGACAAACGCGAGACGATCCGCAAGCGCGAGGTCGATCGCGAAACGCGCGCCGCGGTCAAGGAACGGCGACGCTAAAACGGTTGTTGGTCCTTGGTCCCTGGTTTAGGGGGTGCTTCCTGCGCCAGGATGCGGCTTCGCCCCACTGTCGAGCAGAATCTGCACGATCTCGTCGCGCCTGGTCGCCATTGCCGCCGCCATCGGCGTCATCTGGATCGGGTAGTCGCGGACGAACCCACGCCGCACGCGATAGGTGGCGTTTGGATCGTCGCCCCGGGCGAGGAGCCGCGCCACTTCGCCGCGGTCGCGCAGGGCGGCCGCTTCGGCAAGATTCAACGGCTCCCGCAGCCAGAACGGATGTACGTCGTTTAGCGCGAGGACGAGAAAGATCACTCGCGTCAGCGCGAGCAGCGCAGGCGGGATCATCGCGATGAGCAGCATCTTCCGGCTCACGCTATTCGCCCCAGATCCGTGCCATCCACTTCGGCTGAAAGTATGGATTCGGCGCCGGCATCGACAACGCGTCGTTGCGAAGCGTCGTAATCAGCCGCTGGCTCCGCTCATCGTCTGGCCACCGGCCCGAACGCTTCCAGTTGCCGGGCTGACTCGCCCAATCATTCCGCGTCTTGAACGCATACGTGCGCGCGACGTGATGAATGCCCAGGCTGCGCACGCTCCAGGCCATGCCCGTCGCGAGAAGCACCGTGGTCAACGTGACCGCGATGAGCCGCTGTGTGGGACCGACTCGGACCATCAAGAGGCGAATTGCCCCATACACGGCGAGCCCGTAGAAGATGCCGGACACGCTCATGATGTCGTCCTTCGTGTACGCATACGAGAGCGTCGCGTTGGCGGCGAGGACGACAGCGAAGAGCAGGATGAGTCGATCGCTGGCATCGGATGCGCGATAACGTCGCAGAAGAATGACCGCCGCTACGGCGATGAGCGCGGTCGTCACCAGCGAGCTCAGAAAGGTCAGCGCGAGTCCCGCGGTGAGTTGATCGTTCAGCCATGCGCCGGTTGTCACGAATACACCGCTCTGTGGCTCGGACGCCAGGATAGAGAGCGCCGACGACACGATGTTGTAGGCGTAGAACACGACGAGCCGATCGCCAAATCGACGCTCGAGCTCTGACGGCTCGAGCATGCCGAAGAGATACCCGGAGCTGCGCTCGATGAGTCCAGGCGTGCCGACTGACAGCACACCGAATCGCAGGACGAAATAGCCCACCAGCAGCACCGTCATCGCCACCACGCCGCGCGTGGACACGCCGCGCATCCCGAGGAGCCAGGCGGTGACCGCGACGACCCACACCAGCAGTCCTGATTCGAGTGTCAGAGACGCGACGATGAACGTGACGAGCGCCATCGCGTCAACGGTGAACCGCGGGCGCGCCTGCGAGAGGTTGAGCACGACGAGCGCCATCACCGCGATCTCGAGGAAGTGATTGATCGGAAATGCTTCCTGCACCGTGCTGCGGAACGTGTGCAGTCCGACGACGACGGTCAGGGCGAATGCGGCGGCGCAGAGGTCGGCGACCGTTCGCACGCGAAGCGCCCGTGTGAACAGCAGCAAGCACGCCGCCATCGTCAGGGCGTGAGCGCCCCTGAATGCGAGCCAGTAGTGGCCCTGGGCGGCGTCGAAGATGAGTTCGATTTGAACGATGCGAAGCGGACGGAGGTAGGCGGCGTTGTACGCCGCCGCCCAGAAGGTATCCATGATCGACGTCGATCGCTGCGCGGCCAGCATCTCTTCGAGCGCGTCGAAGACCTGTACCGGCATGCGGAGGAGGTCGTAGGCGAGCGCGGCGGCGCACGTGAGCGCCAGCAGATAGGCGCAGGTCCGCGCGCTGAATGGACCGATCCGATCGATGTTGTGATCCTCTGGCCGCGGCTGCGCCGAGTAGGCGCCGCGCCACAGCCGCCACCGGAGGCGGAGGACGTCGAGAAACGCCGCTGCGCCGCCGCCGAATGCGACGCGGCTTTCCTGATTGCCGTCCCAGGTGACGCCGACTTCGCGGATCGACAGGCCCGCGCGCCGCGCGAGGGCGAGCATCTCGACGTCGAACGCGAAGCCCTGAATCGTGAGGTACGGACAGATCAGCTCGACGGCCCGGGCGCTGAACAACTTGAAACCGCACTGGGTGTCGGTGATGCCGGGCACGATGAGCAGGCGGACGAACCAGTTGAAGAAGCGGCCGATCCAATGCCGGATCCACGCCTCGTCGAGACGGCGTGACCCGGGCGCCTCGCGCGACCCGATCACCAGCGCCGTTTCGGCGTCCGATGTGTGGATGAGAAAGCGACTGAGGTTGTCCGGCGGCGTAGCGAGGTCCGCGTCGGCGATGTAGCGCCATTCACCGCGCGCTTCGACCAGTCCGCGGCGGACGGCGTGGCCCTTTCCGCGATGGGGAAGCTGGATCAGCCGGATCCGGGCGTCGCCGGTCGATTCGGCGGTGACGATCTCGGCAGTCCCGTCGCGGCTTCCATCGTCGGCGACGACGATTTCCCACGACGGCACGAGGCCCGGGAGGGCGTGTCGCAAGCGGTCGATGCAGGATCCGATGCGGCGTTCCTCGTTGTACGTAGGGACGACGATCGAGAGAAATAGGCGATTCACGGGCTCCGGCGTGACGAGGGCAGTATACGGGTGTTGACAGATCCAGCGAGATCATTGAGACTTTTGACGTTCAATTCGTGAACAACACGTTCATACGTTGAACGTTCCCCCGGAACGGTCGCAAATCGGCGCTCGTTCGCCTCGCCCGAGGCTTCCGCGCGACGCGGCTGTAAGTGACAGGCCGAAGGTCTGTCTGCCAGGTGTTCTTCTTCGTTTTTCCCCACAAATCCATGGACCTCGAGTCCCGTCGGGATCTGCAGCTGCTCGAAGCGCTCGAGCAGGAAGCCAGGATTACGCAGCGAACGTTGGCCTCGCGTCTGGGGATGGCGCTGGGTCTCACCAATCTGTATCTCAAGCGGTTGATTCGCAAGGGATACGTGAAGTGCGTGACGGTCTCGCCCAACCGGCTCGTCTACTCGCTGACGCCGCGAGGCATGGCGCGCAAGGCCCGGCTCACCTACGAGTTCATGAAATACTCGCTGGACTTCTACCGGGACGCCCGTCAACACCTGCGACGCAGCCTCAGCATCGCCGTGGCGCGACAGAAGTCCGTGGCGATCTTCGGCACCGGCGATGCGGCCGAACTTGTGTTCCTCCTCATTCGCGACATGGGTTTGGATCTGACGGCGGTGTTTGCGCCTGAAGGCAACGGCCGCTTCCTCGGTTTACCCGTACTGCCGATCGCCGAGCAGGCGTCGGTCACCTACGACGTGTTGATTGTCGCCGTGCTCGAACGGCCGGCGGGGACGGCGCGTCTGTTGCGGCAATCAGGCGTGCCTGACGAGAAGATTCTGATGCTGCAACCCCAGCTCGAGACGCACACGAACTCGACCCCCGAAGCCGAGGCGTCCTAGTCGCGTCCGACATGCGGATTCTCTTTTCCGTCAACAATTTTGGGTTCCTGAGAAACTTCGAGCCCGCATTGCGCGAGCTCGCCGCGCGGGGACATGACCTCCATCTGCTCGCCGACCGGAGGGACAGCGTCGGCGGCACCCGCACGATCGACAACCTTCTCGCCGCGCATCGGGATCGGATCACGTTCAGCTACGCACCGGGACGCAAACAGGACTTCTGGCAGGCGCTCGCGATACAGGTGCGCCTGTGCCTGGACTATTGGCGCTACCTCGATGCGCGGTATGACGAGTCGCCAAGCCTCCGCGCGCGTGCCGCGCGGCAGGCGCCGGAGTTTGCGTCGCGACTCCCGACCATTCCGGTGGTTGGCTCGCGTCTGGCGATGCGCGCCTGGGACCGGGTGTTCCGGGCGATCGAGCGCACCATGCCGCCGGGCGAGACCGCCACGCGCCTGATCGCTGAGCACCGGCCCGATCTGCTGCTGATGACGCCGCTCCTGTACTTCGGCTCGCAACAGGTCGAGTACGTGCGCGCGGCCAAAGCCGTGGGAATCCCCTGCGTGCTCGGCGTCGGCAGTTGGGATCACCTCACGACCAAAGGTCGCATCCACGAACGGCCGCATCGCATGGTGGTCTGGAATGAGTTCCAGCGCGCTGAAGCGGCCGAGCTGCATGGCATCGATCCCGCCACGGTCAGCGTGACCGGCGCGCAGGCCTACGACCACTGGTTCCTCCAGCGGCCGGCGACGACGCGCGAAGACTTCGGCGTGAAAGTGGGCATTCCGCCGGACCGCCCAGTTGTGCTGTATCTCTGCTCGTCGCCGTTCATCACACCGTACGAAGTCGGCTTCGTGCGCAGATGGATCGAGGCCGTGCGCCACGCACCCGATCCACAGCTGCGCCGCGCGGCCATTTTGATCCGTCCGCATCCACAGAATGCCGCGCAGTGGGCAGACTTCGATCCGTCGGTCTTTGAAGCGGTCGGCATCTGGCCGCGTGCCGGAGCCAATCCTGTCGATACTGACGCCCGTGCCGATTACTACGACTCGATGTTCCACAGCGCGGCGATGGTGGGCATCAATACCAGCGCGCTGATCGAGTCTGGCATCGTCGGCCGTCCGGTGTTCACGGTACTGGCGTCGGAGTTCGCCGGACAGCAGGAAGGCACGCTGCACTTCAAGCATCTGAAGAGCGCGAACGGCGGCTTGCTGCACGTCGCCGCGTCGATGGAGGATCATCTCGCACAGCTGGCGCCCGTCGTGCGGGGCGAGCACGATGCGGCGAAGTCGCGGGCGTTTGTCCAGGCGTTCGTGCGTCCGCACGGACTTGACGAGCCGGCGGCAGGGAAGTTCGTCGAGGTGATCGAGGCAACCGCAGCTGCGCCGAGGCCGATGCCAGTTGGCGACACGTGGCTGCAGTCGATCGGCCGCCCGCTGCTGATACCGGTCGCGCGGCTCGCGCGGTCTCGCGGCGCCGCGCGCAAGGCGAAGCGCCGTGATCCCGAGACGACGGGAACGCGTCCGCTTCGGCTGCTCTTCGTGCTCGGCGGGCCTGAATACATCCGCTATTACGACTCGACGATGAAGGCGCTCGCCGATCGCGGGCATCACGTGATGGTCGCGGTGAACGATCTGCAGGAGCGCAAGCACGCGCGGCTCGAGATGGTGGGCGACGAGCGTATCGCGCTGCTCGGCGAATTCCCACCGCGCCGGGATCGGTGGATGCCGCTGGCGCGCGCGGTACGCGGGACGATTGACTTTGTGCGCTACTTCCATCCGCGGTTCGCCGACGCACCGGCTCTGCGCCATCGGATGTATCGCAAAGTGCTGCCGCCGCTGCTGCGGCCGCTTGCTCGCATCCACTCGATGAGTGAGCGATCGCTCGCGCGGCTGATTCGGTTCCTGCAGGCCTGGGAGCGCGCGATACCGATCAGCCCGGTGGTCCGCGAGTATCTCGAGGCACGACGTCCCGACGCTGTGATCGTCTCGCCGCTGATCGATGCCGCCTCCGATCAGATGGATGTGGCGCGTGCGGCGCAGGCCGGCGGCATTCCGCTCGTCGCCGCGATCTCGAGCTGGGACAACCTGACCAACAAAGGCCACATGCGGCTCGTGCCGGACATGGTTACGGTGTGGAACGAGCATCAGAAGAAGGAAGCGGTGGACTACCACGGGGTGCCTGCGGATCGTGTGACCGTCACCGGCGCGCAGCTCTTCGATCGGTGGTTCGAACGGGCGCCAAGCCAGTCGCGCGAGTCGTTTTGTGAGATGGTCGGGCTGCCCGATGCCCGCCCGTTCGTGCTCTACACCGGATCGTCGGTATTCATCGCGCGCTCAGAGGTCGAGGTCCCCTTCGTTCGCCGTTGGCTGGAGGGATTGAGGAAGAGCAGCGACTCGATGCTGCGCGATGCAGCGGTCCTGGTTCGTCCGCATCCGTTCAATGCGGACGCGTGGGTGAACGCCGACTTCAGCGATCTCGGCCCCGTGGCGATCTGGCCGCGGCAGCGCTACACGCCGGCGGAGGAATCGGCGCGGACCTCGTTCTTCGACTCGCTCTCCTACTGTGCGGCGATCGTCGGCATCAACACGAGCGCCATGATCGAGGGCGCAATTCTGAGGCGGCCGGTGCTGTCGCTGCTGACGCCGGAGTTTGCCGGCACGCAGGAAGGGACGCTGCACTTTCATTACCTGCTGCCCGAGAACGGCGGTTTCCTGCGCGTCGCACATTCGCTCGACGCGCACGAGACGCAGCTCGCCGAGGTGCTGCGCAATCCAGCCCTCGTACGGGAACAGACCGAACGTTTCGTGGCAGCGTTCCTCAGGCCGCATGGCCTGGATGTGGCCTGCACACCGCTGCTGGCTGGCGCAATAGAGCGCGCCGCGCGTGAGACGGCCACGGCGCCGCAGCGAGAGTCGCTGGGGACGAAGATGTTCCGCGCCTTCGTCCTTCCGACCGCGGTTCTCGTCCAGCTGTTCGGTGCAGGTGGTGCCCTGCACATCGCCGCGCGGTCGTCGAAGAAGAAGCCGAAGCAGGCAAAGAAAGACAAGAAACAAAAGAAAGACAAGAACGACAGGAAAGAAAAGGGGTCACCGAAAACGGTGGACGCCGCGCGCGCTCGATGAGAATCCTGTTTTTCGGACGGCGATTCACCTACTTCCGCAACTTCGATACCGTCCTGCGCGAGCTCGCGTCGCGGGGCCATGTGATTCACCTTGCCGTCGAGCGGGAGACCGAAGACGGCCGGCGACTTGTGGACGGGCTGGTCGCCGAGTATCCGGACAACATCACCGTGGGCGTGGCCCCCGGCCGCGCCGACGATGACTGGTCGTGGCTGACCACGCGTCTGCGTCCTGGCCTGGAGCACCTCCGCTACCAGCACAAACTGTTCGATGACACGCCGATGCTGCGCCAGCGCTCGCGCGAACGAACGCCCGGGCTGTTCGTCACGGTCGGCGACGCCGTCGGCCGCTACGCGCGGTGGGCGCGCCGTCCGATCGAAGCGGTGCTGCGGTGGCTCGAGCGCGCGACGCCCGACGATGCGGAGATCCGCGCCTACGTTGAGGCGCAGCGTCCCGATCTCGTGCTCATCACGCCGCTCATCGCCCTCGGATCATCGCAGATCGACTATCTGCGGGCAGCGCGATCGCTCGGTATTCCCACGGCGCTCTGCGTCTGGAGCTGGGACCATCTGTCCAGCAAGGCGCTCATTCGTGAGCTGCCCGATCGAGTGTTCGTCTGGAATGACACCCAGAAGCGCGAGGCGCAGACGCTCCACCGCATTACGGCCGGACGGATCGTCGTGACCGGCGCGCAGTGCTTCGACAAGTGGTTCGACCGCGCGCCGTCCCGCGATCGCAAGACATTCTGTCGGCAGATTGGACTGCCCGCCGATCGGCCGATCCTGCTGTACGTCTGCTCGGCGCCGTTCAGCGGCAGCCCGCCGGAAGCGCCATTTGTCGTGGACTGGATCCGCCGCATCCGCACGAGTCCCGCGGCGCGACTGCGGAATACGCCGATTCTCATCCGGCCGCATCCCTCGCGTCGTCCCGAGTGGGAGGGCATTGATCTGACGCCGTTCGCCGATGTGGTGCTGTGGGGCAGCGATCCGCTCGATGCGTCGGCGCGCGCCGACTACTTCGACTCGCTGTATCACAGCGCGGTCGTCGCCGGGCTGAACACGAGCGCGTTCATCGAAGCCGGGATCCTCGGTCGGCCCGTGCACACCATCCTGCTGCCCGAGTGGTACGAGAGCCAGATGGGCACGGTGCACTTCCGGTATCTGTTCGAGGCGGGCGGCGGACTGCTGACGAGCGCGACGAGCTATGACGAACACCTGGCGCAGCTCGACCAGGCACTCGCGCAGCCGTCGACGGAGATCCGGCCCTTCATTCGCGAGTTCGTCCGGCCGCGCGGACTCGAAGTCGCCGCAACGCCGGTGTTCGTTGAGCAGGTCGAGGCCATGAAGGGACTCGCTGTGGCGCCGCTCGCCGAGCCACGATGGAAACGTCTCGCGTTATGGATGCTGAACAAGGGCATCTCATGGCGGCACGACCTCAGCCGCGAGCACCTCCTCTACTCGGAGCGCGAGCTCGAGAAGATCGGTCGCATGCGGACGTTCCACCAGACCAAGGCCGCCCGCGAGCGTGACAAGCGTGAGCGAGATCGGGCGATCAAGGCCGAGAAGGCGGCCGCTCATGAGCGTGCGAAGCGGGAACGTGAGCTGGCGATCAAAGCGATGAAGGCCGCGGCCAAGGAGCAGCGCCGGACGTGAGCCAGTCTTCTGAACGTCTGGCCGTGGGCCCCGAAGCGCAACGCGCGAAGGCGGCATACGAGCGCGCTCGCGACGCCGTGCTGAAGATGGTCGGCCGCGCCGGCCCTGCCTCGTCCAGTCCGGCCGTTCCGAGCGTGTACTGGCAGGAGGAGCTGGCGACGATCGACTACATGATCGAAGCCTCGCCGCTCATCCTCCGCAAGCTTCGCCACCACGCATTTCACATCACCGGCATTCGTCCGTACGACTATCGATCCAAGGGCGACAACCGCCGCGAGTACTTCGAGGCGCGTCTCAACGCACTGCGCGAGCTGGGAGGTGAGCGTCTGCTCGTCCCCGAGTCGCCGGCGCTCGGTGGATTCGGCTTCGATATCGGCGGACGGTTGTTCAACGTCGACACGCTGAAGTTTTACGAGGTGCTGATCGGCATGGACCGCGGCGGCGTGCTGGCGGAACTCCGCCAGCGTGAGCGTCCGGTCGTTTGCGAAATCGGCGCAGGGTGGGGTGGCTTCGCGTATCAGTTCAAAACGCTCTTCCCGAACTCGACCTACGTCATCGTCGACTTCCCCGAGTTGTTTCTGTACTCCGCGACGTATCTCGGGACCGTGTTTCCAGACGCGCGGCTGGCCTTTGTTGGGACTGGCGAGGACGCGGCAGATGTGCGCGATGCCGATGTCGTGTTCGTGCCGCAGATGTTGGCCGGTCGGGACACGATCGGCGAACCCGATCTCGTCGTGAACATGGTCTCGTTCCAGGAGATGACGGACGCCCAGGTTCGCCGCTATGCCCAGATTGCCGCGTCGACGGGGTGCCCGTTCATCTACAGCTTCAATCGCGAGCGATCGGCCTACAACACTGAGTTGATTAGGGTGAGCGACGCACTTGCCGAAGGGTATCGCCTCACCGAAGTGCCGGTGCTCGAGGCCGACTACACCAACGCGATGAAGCGGATGCCGAAAACGGGCAAGGTGCAGGAGCGATCGGAGTTTAACTACCGGCACCTGGTCGGGCGATTAGACCGATCCGTAGGGCCGGTCCTTGTGGACCGGCCGTCCGGCGCGTCCGAAAGGACGCGCCCTACCGGTGGCGGTAGCGTCGTCCTCGGCATGACGCTCTACAACAACGCGCATCATCTGCCCGAAGCCATCGACTCGCTGCTCGCGCAAACGCATCGCGACTTCATGCTCGTCCTCCTTGACGATGCCTCGGCGGATGAGACCGAGTCGATCGCACGTGGTTATGCGGCGCGCGATGCGCGGATCACGTATTTCAAGCACGACGTCCGGAGGGCAATGATCGCCACGTGGCGCGAGATCGTCGAGATCGCGATGCGCGAATGCCCGACGGCCGAGTACTTCGCGTGGGTGAGCGATCACGATCGCTGGCATCCGCGCTGGCTGGAGCGACTCCTCGGCGAGCTCGACGGCGACCCAGACGCGGTGATCGCGTATCCGATCACGCGGCGCATCGCAGAGACTGGCGCCGAGCTCGATAAGGGTCCGCGGTTGTTCGACACGACCGGCTGCAACGATGTGCGCTCACGCTGGAGGCACATGTGCCATGCCGCTATCGGCGCCGGCGACATGGTCTATGGCCTGATGCGAATCGAGGCGCTGAACAAGGCCGGCATCTTCCGACGCGTGCTGCGGCCCGATCGTCTGCTCATCGCCGAGCTGATGCTCTACTGCGGTGTGCGGCAGGTGCCGGAAGCGCTCTGGTTCCGCCGCGAGTCCGCCGCGGCGAGCGTCGATCGTCAGCGGCACACCCTGGTGCTGGCCGGCGACGAACCGAAATGGTTCCACTTACCGCCGTGGCTGCAGCACTCGCTGGTGCTGTGGGACGAATACGCGAAGCCCGAGCCGCCGCCGCTACCGATCACGCGCGCCGCGTGGCGCGGCATGCTGCTGCGGTATGCGCTCACGTATGGATGGAAACACTTCCGCAAGACCGAAGCATCGCACGCCGTCGGCCGCGGCATCGACAACGTCATCTGGACGAAGAAGATCACCAAGCACTACTGGCATCACGCGGTCTATAGCCTCCTCGTCGGCAGCCGTATCGCGTGGGGCCGGACGCGCCGATTCGGTCGCCGCGCGGTATATGAGGTGCTCATGCTGACGCATCGTCTCGGGTGGCGCGGTCGCGGGAAAGCGCCCTCGCGATGAGCCTGTTCGGGCGCGCGCTGGATCTGATCGGCCGCGGGGTCCATCGCGTGGTGCATCCGCAGCACGTCGAGGAACGGGCGACGCTCCAGCGGATCTCTCGCGCCGTGGCTGACGGGGCATCGTCCGAGCGCGATCAGCTCGAGCGCCTGAACAAACAGCTCAAGGGCTTGTCGAATCGTCTCGAAGGCCTTGCCCAGGACCGCGATCTGCGCGCGCTTCATCGCGACATGGTGGACCTCCGGTATGCGTCGGCGCGGCAGCGCAAGATGATTTCGCAGGGGTTGATGTATGCGAAATGGCAGGAGGAGCGTCGCGAGGAAGAGCGGCGGATTGAGCGGCGCATCGCGACGCTGGCGGGCGAGAACCGGACGGTTCTCGTCGGTCCCTGGTCCGGCGAGGTCGGTTTCGAGTTGCTCTACTGGATTCCGTTCGTCGCGTGGGCCCTCAAACAGGCCGCGGTGTCGCCCGAACGCGTCGTTGTCGTCTCGAGAGGCGGACCGGCATCGTGGTATGCCCACATCGGTGGTCGCTATATCGACGTGCTGTCGCACGTCACAGCGAGCGAATTCCGGTCCCGGACAGAACAGGCCAAGAAGCAGCGGACAATCGGGCCGTTCGATCGCGAGATCGTACGAACGATCATCGGCGACGGGAAACTCGGCCGGCCGTTTCTCCTGCACCCCGGCTTGATGTACAAGCTCTTTCTTCCGTTCTGGAAAGAGCAGCTGACGGTACGCCGCGTGGACGACTACTCGCGTTATCAGAGGATCGCGGCCCCGACCGTTCCCGCGCTAGCCGGCCGCCTTCCGTCGTCTTACGTGGCCGTCCGCTTCTATTTCAGCTCGTGCTTCCCTGATACAGCGGAGAACCGGGCGTTCGTGGAATCTACGGTGCGATCGCTCGCGGCCACGACCGATGTCGTGTTGCTCAACACCGGCATCCGCGTCGACGATCATCAGGACTACTTGCCGGGTCGGGAGAGCCGCATTCATACCATTGACGACCTGATGACACCCGAACGCAACCTGGAGACTCAGACAGCGGTCATCGCCAAGGCGCGTGCGTTTGTGGGCACGTACGGCGGTTATTCCTACCTGGCGCCGCTGTGCGGTGTGCCGGCCATTGCGTTTTATTCGGAACGCGATGCCTTCTATGCCGTGCATCGCGAAATCGCCGAGCGCATGATCCGCGATGTGAACGGCGGATCGCTGGTCACGCTGGACGTGAAGGACGCTGGTCTTGTGCGCGCGGCGCTCGGTGCCGCGCAGAATCAGCATGCCTGAGTCGTTCCTCGGCCGCGTACTGCGTCGAGCTGGCGGCGGTCGGCAGGACCGCCGGGATCGGTCGATCGAGTTGCTGACCAAGGCGGTCCGCGAGCTTGCCAACGCACAGCGCCAGCAGACCGCGCAGATGAAGAAGCTACTCGAGGCGCAGAAGGCGCAGGACCGCCGCTGGGAGGAAGTGCTCGAGCGTTGGCAGCAAGGCGCGCTCGATACGGTACGACGCGAGCATCACGAGGCGGTACGCACGCACGAGCGGGTCCAGAAGCGCTGGCAGGATATTGTCGGTTCGCTGCGGCACAGATATAAGAACGAACGCAAATGGCATGTCATCTTCGCGCGTCAGATGAACGCGATGATGCGCGCGCTGCAGCTGTCACGCATGCCGCTGTCGCCCCCGCACGATCTCCTCGCGAAGCGTTTTCGAATCTATTCCCAGAACGAAGAGGATGGCATCATCCTCGCCCTGTTCGAACACGCGGGCGTGACCGACCGGCGCTTTGTCGAGATTGGCAGCGGGATGAGTGGCGGCAACTCGTCGCTGCTGGCTTACGAATGCGGCTGGAGCGGGCTGATGATTGAGATCGAGCAGAGAAAGATCGACAGACTGCTCGAGAATTTCCGCCACAATCCTGGCGTGGTCGGCGTCGCCGCCGCGGTCTCGCCGGCGAACATCAACGAGATTCTCCGCGACCATGGTTTCACGGGCGAGATCGATCTCCTCTCGCTCGACATCGATAGCTATGACTATTGGGTACTCGAGTCGCTCACAGTCGTCTCACCTCGCGTACTGATCGTCGAATACAACGCCGGCCTCGGGCCCGACTTCGCTCTGACCATCCCGAAAGACTGCGCGCTCGATGACATTCCGCGGCCGCTGCGCGGTGCCTCGCTCGCTGCCATCGAAAAACTCGCGCGTCGTAAGGGCTACCGGCTTGTCCTATGTGACCCAACTGGCACGAACGCCTTCTTCCTGCGAGACGGCGTGGCCCCGGATCTCGCAGCGATGACCGTCGCCGACGCCTATCGTCCAGCCATTGACCGGTGGAGTATGGAGGGTATGCCGGCGGCGGCTGATCGGCCGAGCGTGGCGGCCGGAGGCACACCGCTGGTCGAGGTGTGACGCAGTGAAGATTCTCTTTATCGCGCGGCACTACTCGTATCTGCGGCTCTTCGAGTCGGCGATCGAAGGTCTGGCCGCCCGCGGCCATGACGTTGTCCTCGCCGCCGATCGTGAAGAAGCGATGGGCGGCCGTCAGATGGTCGAACGGATTGCCGCGCGCTATCCCAACGTGACGCTTGCCGACGTGCCGAACCGCCACGCGGGCGCGTGGTCTGAGCTCGCGCGGAGGTTGCGGCTCGGCATCGACTACTTCCGCTTCCTCGATTCCCGCTACGCGAAGACGATACATTTCCGGAAGCGAGCCCAGGATCGCGCCCCACAGATCGTCGTGCGGCTCGCGAGCTCGCGCCTGGGTTCGTGGCTGGGTGGTCCCGCCGGCATCTACCGCAGCCTGCGATTCCTCGAGCGCGGCATCCCCGGTGCGCGGGCCATCGAAGAATTCATCGCGTCGCGGGCGCCGGATGTCCTGTTGATCACGCCGCTCGTGGATATCGGATCGCCACAGCTCGATCATCTCGCCGCGGCACAACGCCGTGGCGTGCGAACGGTGCTGCCGGTGGCGAGCTGGGATCATCTGTCGAGCAAATCGCTGCTGCGGACGCTTCCCGAGCGCGTCATTCTCTGGAACGAGAAGCAGCGCACCGAAGCGACGCAGATGCACGGGGTGCCCGCCGATCGAGTCGTTGTCACCGGCGCGCAGTGCTACGACCAGTGGTTCGACCGCGCGCCTGCTGAAGCGCGCGACACGTTCTGCCGGGCGCTCGCCTTCGATCCCGGACGGCCGATCGTGCTGTACGTGGCGTCGGCGATGAGTCCGCCGCCGTCGCCGGCGGAGCCGGAGGTGGTG
>Ga0126305_10000612_pt1 | contig 15389 bp, 10 predicted proteins | sample Plot26_FD_92536 | JGI IMG/M metagenome (GOLD analysis project Ga0126305, IMG submission 92536) | Serpentine soil microbial communities from UC McLaughlin Reserve, CA, USA - Plot26 | ecosystem: Environmental > Terrestrial > Soil > Grasslands | place: USA: UC McLaughlin Reserve, Lake County... | reverse complement strand
GGCTTGAAGTCGCCGCTCTGATGGTTGTTGAACGCCGCGAAGAGGGTGTTCGGATCGGTCGGCGAGGTCTCGAGGTCCGAGACGTAGGTGTTGTCCGGCACGCCGGGGAACTTGTCGATCTTGTGCCAGGTGCCGCCGCCGTCCTCGGAGATCTGGATCAGGCCGTCGTCGGTGCCGACGTAGAGCATCCCTTCCTTCGCCGGCGACTCGGTGAGCGCCACGATGTTGCCGTAGAAGGACGTCGAGGTGTTGTAGGCCACCGTGTCCGCGCTCCACACCTTGCCCATGACCTTGAGCTTGCGGCGGTCGATCTGCCGGGTGAGGTCGGGGCTGACGGCCTTCCAGGAGTCGCCGCGGTCGTCGCTGCGGAACAGCCGGTTGGCCGCGAAGTAGAGCCGGGTGTGGGAGTGCGGGCTGATGATCAGCGGTGAGTCCCAGTTCCAGCGCAGGGCCGGCTCACCCTTGCCGGGCTGGGGCTGGATCTGGATCACCTCGCCGCTCTTGCGGTCGTAGCGGCCCAGGGCGCCGTACTGCGCCTCGGCGTAGACGATGTTCGGGTCTTGTGGGTCCACCTGGGTCTGGAAGCCGTCGCCGCCCTGGGTGACGAACCAGTCCGAGTTGCGGATGCCGTGATTGTTGTTGGTCCGCGAGGGGCCGCCCAGGCTGAAGTTGTCCTGGGTGCCGCCGAAGACGTTGTAGAAGGGCAGGGCGTTGTCCAGGCTCACCCGGTAGAACTGGGAGATCGGCAGGTTGCTCTTGAAGTCCCAGTTGGCGCCGCGGTCCCAGGTCTCGTAGAGGCCGCCGTCGCAGCCCACCAGCAGGTGCTCGCGGTTGGCGGGGTCGATCCAGACGGCGTGGTTGTCGACGTGCTTGTCCTTCTCGCCCAGCGGACGGAAGGTCTCGCCGCCGTTCTCGCTCACCTGGAGCAGGACGTCCACCGAGTAGATGCGGTCCGCGTCCTCGGGATCGACGAAGATCTCCTGGTAGTACTGGGGGCTGCCGGAGACGTGGTCGCTCCGTTTCTCCCAGCTCCCGCCGGCGTCGGTGGAACGGAAGAAGCCGCCCGCCTTGCCCACGGCCTCGACGATGGCGTAGACCGTATCCGGCTTCGAGGGCGCGACGGCGAGGCCGATGCGGCCGAGGTCTCCCGGCGGCAGCCCGGCGGAGAGCTTCTTCCAGGTGGCGCCGCCGTCCGTGGACTTGTGGATGCCGGCCTCGGGGCCGCCATCCACCAGGGTCCAGATGTGCCGGCGCCGCTGGTAGGCGGAGGCGTAGAGCACGTCGGGGTTGCGGGGATCGAACGCGACGTCGGAGACGCCGGTGTTCTCGCTGATCGCGAGCGCCTGCTTCCAGGTCTTGCCGCCGTCCGTCGTCTTGTAGAGGCCGCGGTCGCCGCCCGGCGCCCAGAGGGGGCCCTGGGCCGCGACGTAGACGGTGTTGGAATCGCGCGGGTCGATGACGATCTTGCCGATGTGCTCGGACTTCTTGAGACCCACGTTCTCCCAGGTCTTGCCGCCGTCCGTGGATTTATAGAGGCCGTCGCCATAGGAGACGCTGCGCTGACTGTTGTTCTCGCCCGTGCCCACCCAGATCACCAGCGGGTTCTTGGGATCGATGGCGAGGCAGCCGATGGAGTAGGAGCCCTGGCCCTCGAAGATCGGCGCCCAGGTGGTACCGGCGTTGGTGGTTTTCCACACGCCGGCCGCGGCCGCGGCCACGTACCAGGTGCTGGGGGTGACGGGGTCGACCACCACGTCGACCACGCGGCCGCCGACCACGGCCGGGCCGATGCCGCGCAGCTCGAGTCCGCCGAAGGTCGGGGCGGAGAGCTTGCCCTTCTTCTCCTCGGCCTTTGCCTTCTTGTCGTTCTTTGCGTTCTTGTCAGGTTTACCGGCTGCCTGGGCCGCCGCCGCTTTCTTGCTCTCCGTGCCCTTGTAGGCTTCTTGGGGAGCCGCGAAGGCGCCGCCCGCCAGAAGAAGCGAGCCGAGCGCGAGCGCTACAGAGATCTGTTTCACAGAAAAACCTCCAGTCGATTGGGATCGGACGGCCTGGCTTGGGCCGTCCCTTTTCCAGGAACAGCATCGGAGCGCCGACTTATTGCGCGCGCGCCGCGGGATGACTTCCCCTCGGTCCTACGGAACCGGATTCTATGGGAGCGAGGGCCTTTGGAGGGCACACCTCTGCCGGCAATCGGATACGCAAGGATGTCGGGAAAGTTTTGGCGTCGGCTTTCGATGTCCTTGAACGAGGAGTAGAATCAGCTTGCCAGAAATTGGCATAACACAGAACAGGAGGATAAGCTGATGAAGAAAGCATGGATCGCCGCCTGTGCCCTCCTCTTCGTCTCGGCCGCCGTCTTCGCCGAGACGCCGACACAGCCCCCTCTCACGAGCGAGGTCCTCGCCGCCATCTTGAGTGAGCCCGGGGCCCCCGGCTCTTGCGATACGCAACAGAGTGGGGCGGTTTTCGCCGCGAGGCGTTCGGGAATCAGTCCGAAGGCCACCTGCAGGGCAAATTGTGATTCCCCCGGTTACGTGGAGTGCACGGGTGAAACCTGCACGGCGTTGAACCGCAATTGTCCGAATGGCGAGGTTGGGAGAGTCACGTGCGTCACAAATAGCGTAGCTACCACCATCTTGTGCACGCCGGCGTGCCCCACCTGCAACACCGGCACCATCCAGGAAAGACGCTGCTGCCAATGCGATCTGACGGGCGACTGCATGAGTTGCTGCCGTTGCGACGGCGGCACTCTCTTCCAGTGTTCCGAGGCGTGCAGTTGAGGTTCTGAGATGCTTCTCGGCCCCGCTCCGGCGAAGTCGTCCGGCGGAGCGGGGCTTCTCTGCATAGATACTAGGGAGCGGCACCCCGCCGCCGGGAAGGCCAGGGCAAAAGATGACCAAAGGCCTTTAGCAGCAGATCGCGTTGAACAGCTTCCGTGAGGGAAGGGCCTCCAGCGGGAGCTCGGAAGACCACGGGCTGAACTAGCAGATTTGGGCCGAACGGCTCCGCCTTAACCAGAAGATCCAGCACACTATCTTCCTCGATTCCCGCCTCTATGAGGTGCAGTTCCGGTTCTAGGGGAAAACCTTTCCGCAGCAGGCTATAGGAAAAGCGCATACCAAGCTTGCCGTCGAGGATGCTGACCGTGTCCTGCAACTGAAGAGACGTGCGGACACGGGCCTGGAGCTGCCGGCAGGAGAGCCGGGGTGAGGTGCGGAGGAAGTGCTCGACTGACAGAGAGGTGTTGAAGATGTAGAGGCCCCACTCCGCATCTTGAGGGGAATCGGGTAGCCCGGGAGCAGGAAGAACGTCAACAGCACGTTGCCGACTCTGCCAGTCGCGCTCCCAGGTCTCTATCAGCCGCTCCACGGCCTTGTTCCAGTCGCGAAAGGCATCGAGATAGCGGCGGGCCGCGAGGATGCCGGGAGGCACGGTCTCATCCAAGCGAAGGAGGAAGAGAAAAGCTCGCCGCTCATTGATTTCCCTGAAGAGCGCCGTGCTCCACTCCTCCTCGACCCAGCGCCGGCCCACGGAGTGAGCAGAGACCAGGAGCACGAAGTAGTCGGACTGTTCCAGGCCCCTCGACAGATGGACGGGAATGGTCTCGCCCGGCTGCACGTCCTTGGGCGCGAAGAAGGTCTCGATGCCTCTTACGGTGAGGTCGGAGACAAGACGGCGGGCGAAGGCGTCATCAGGATCAGCGTAGGAGATGAAAACGCGGGGACCGGGGGATGTCATCAGGACTTCTCCTGTCCAGCGAAGAGACGGCGAAAGGCGCGCACGATCCACCCTGCGGAGGTCTGGAGCCCGGGGTCTCCCCATAGGCTCCAGCAGGCCCAGCGCGCAGGGTGGGCAGGGTTGGGCACGGAGGGGCCGGCCGAGGGCCGCCAGCGTCCTTGCAGGAGATCCAGTTGAGAGAGGCGAAGGGCCTCGTCCCGTGGCAGAAAACGGAGCCGGCGCTGGAACGCGTCGAGGAGGGCAGAGGCCACCTGGTCCTCGGCCACCCATCGAGCCGCCAGAACGGCAGAAGCCCCCGCGGCCAGCCCGGCGCGAGCGAAGCCGATCCGCTCGTCCCGTCCGCGTTCCTGGGACATGCCCGATTCGCAAGCACCCAGGATCAGGGTGCCGCAGGAGCGCAAAGGGAGAGACTGAAGGCGCCGGGCGGTCAGATGGCCATCATCGCCGTCCTCTGTGGAGAGAGCAAGCCAGGACTCCTGGGCATCTCCTGCGTCATAGGAACCATGGCAGTCAATACGGACCATGGGGCAGGCGCCACTCTGGAGGACGCGCCCGAGTCCCGAAGGAGTTGCCGCTTTCTGATCGAGAAGGTGGAAACCATTGCCCGTACTCCCCGTCAGGTCCGCCGCCGGAGGCCGGACGAGGAGACCGGCATCCCCCCGGTTGCGAGCCGACCGTTGCCCCAGGGGATGTTGAGCTGAAAGACAGGGGAGGTAGGAAAGGGCGTACCGGGAGACCAAGAGCTGGGGAGGAGATGCGCTTCCCGGGAGGGGGAGAGCCGCGAAGGGGATATCCGCCAGGGAGCCCCCGGCCACGATAGCGAGCCTCCGGACCTTGGCCGGCAATGTGCCCAAAGAGAGGTCGAGGCGGAGCCAGCGGGCGAGCTTTCCCAACCGGTCTGGGAGGATGTCGGGATGGTTCTGGACGAGGCTTTCCAGAACATCCTTCCCGCTCCAGGAGGTGCGCAACTCCGAGAGGGTATTGGACAGCTCGTAGCGGTCCACTGGCGTTGCGACCCAGTGCAGAATGCCATTCCCGAGCACGGCTTGGTAGAGGCGATCGGGGGTAGGATGAAGGATCCACATCGCCATATCCCGCGGGAGGTCGGCGCCCAAGTCTCGGCACCAGGCCCAGCACCCTTGAAGATCCTCGGAAGCCGGGACGCTACGAGGTCGAACAGCCGAGGCCGGTTGGACCAGAGAGAGAAACGTGACCCCCCGTGCAAGCTCCAGGGCCGCCAGCACCTGGGCCGCAGCCTGGCCTCCCTCCACCGGCACTCTGGCCGCGGTTGTGCCAATGACTTCGTCGAGCTCCGTTGGGTGGGATTCGAGGTAGCGGATGCGGATCTCGTCGGTCTCTTGGAGATGGGCGACCTGTTCGTCGAGCCGGGCGGCTTCGATCCAGCGGTCCGCGGCACCCTTCGCGTCCGCGAAGATAAGAGCTTGGACCCTTCCCGCGAGCCGGAGGGCCTCCGCCCTGATGTGCGGCTCGGAGCTGTCCCCGGCCAGTCGCGACGCCCGCGCGAAATGACCCAGGGCCTGCCGCGCGGCTCCCTGAACTCCAGTCGCCCCCTGCGCGCGGGCCCACTCAAGCTCTCCGGCGGCGATGGACCAGTATGCGGCGAACCGTGGGGAGGAGGCACGTCCCCGCAACTCGATCAGAGCCTTCTCGGCCGCCTCCAGATCGCCGTTCCGGACGAAGGCCTGGGCGTCATAAAGGAGGCCTTCGAAGTCCGTGCCGCCGGTCGCGGCCCAGCCGTCTCCGGGCCGCTGGGCGATCCGTTCGACGGCAGCCCTCGCCTCTCTGGGGTTGCCCGCTGTTTCGGCTGCTTCCTTTAGGAGGGGTAGGAGGGCGGCCACCGTTCTCTGGTCCCCCAGGAGTTGCCGCAGGAGAATGATCTCGTACAGAACGGGGAAGCGCAGGGCCGGCTCCACGTCGCGCTCCAAGCGTCGCTCAAGGAGGTTCGCTGCAGCTTCATAGCGTCCCTTCCGGCGTAAAGCGCGAGCCGCGAGAAGGGTCTCGGAGGTCGTCTTCGGGAGAGAAGCAAGAATGCTGTCGGCTGCTCTCGCTCCAGTCAACTCCAACTCCAAGGTTTGGAGATCCCGCTCGACATCTCGTGCCGCCCGCGTGTCCCCTGCCTCCTGAAAACTTTGGAGAGCTCTCGCCAGCAGCCCTTGGGCCGCTGCCGGGTCGTCCCGCTCCAGGGCCGCGCGTCCCTCCAAGCGGAGCAGGGACGGGGGAAGCTCTTTCTTCATGACCTCGGGAGATCGGCTGCGGAGATCCCGGATCTCGGCAAGAACCTGGAAGCAATCCGGCCAATCTCCCTGGGCCGCGAAGGCCTCCCCGAGCAGCAGGAGCAAGGTGAGCTCGCCCTCGGGATCTCCGGCCCGCCGCGCGGTTTCGAGGTAACTCCGAGCCGTGCTCTCCGCTTCGCTCAAAGCCTCCCGTGCGAGGAGCCCGCCCACGTGCTCTTCCCATAGAGCCCGCCGCAAATCCGCTTTCGCGCGACCTTCCCCTGTCTCTTGGAGAGCTTGCCGATAAGCGGCCGATGCTTCTCTGTACTTCCGGTCCGCCAGGAGCCCCTGGGCCGCCTGTACGGCGGCGGCGAGAGGCGTCCCGGCGGGAATGTCGATCGCCATGGACGCTCAGAGCCCTTCAGTGCAGCGCTGAGGATGAGTCTCCTGATCACAGTCGTTCGATCGATAAACCAGGCGCACCGTCCGGGTAGCTTTGGGTACGGGAGGTGAAGAGATATTCGAAGGCTGAGTCCACTCGGCGCGGTCCCAGGCGAGGAGGTCGGCGCTCTCCGGCGTGCCGTCCGTAAGTTGCGCCGTCACCACGTGGACCTGCACCTCCTTTCCTGTAGGTGACATCGGGATCTTCCCATTTTCCAGCACTTCCTTAGCCAAGCCTGCCTCGAAGAATGTCGGGGGACCGCGCGGGCTGTTCGGGTCGATCTGGAGGCGCAGCAAGGCCAGAAGATCGGTCGAGCTCTTCGTTTCCGAGGAACGCTCGAGGCGGATCTTCGGTTGGCCATCCACGAGGAAGGCCTGCGGGCCATCGATTTTGACCAGGGAGTCGCCATCGGCTTTGCCATGGCGCAGAGCCTGCTGGACGCGTTCATGGAAGGGATGGCCCTCCGGAACGAGTGTGATCCTGTCACCGTACACCATTCCCAGGTCCCTGGAATCCGGCAAGAGTATCGGCCGCGCGTACCCATCGCCGCTGCTTTTCGCGGCTTGGCGGGCGCGCTTCCACTGCTGGGCGGCCCGCGGATCGAGCAGGGCATGCCCTTCCCGAGTTCCGTGGAGGCCGAAGACCGGATCGTCGCTCCGGGCCAGGGTTTCGGTACGCTTGGCGTAGAAGTAAAGCTGGCCCTTCTTCGGGCCTTCACCTCCGAAGTCGGCTGCCAGGACCTCGGCACTGGAGGGAGGCCCGGGGGGACCCGGAGCACCTGAGAGCTTAGCAGGGCCGCCGGATCCGGTTTCGATATTGAGCCACTTCGAGGGCGCTCCCGTTGCGTCTTTGATCACCGGGGGGTCTGTGAACCGTGCCGTGTACCACGTGGGCTCGGTCCCCGGCTCTCCTGGCTTGCCAAGTCGGAAGGCCATCTCCGCGCCGGGTTTCTTCGCACCCTGCTCGATCGCCATCCAGCGGGACTCGGAGGCACCGTCGACGCGCAGAAAGGTCCCGCCGGTCCTGGGATCGGTATAGACGAGCGAGGCTCCTTTCGCCTGGGCGGCGGCCTCTTGCACGGACTGGCTAGGCAGCTTCTCTTGGAGCGCGCTCAGGGCACGACGGGCGCGGTCGAGCATACTGGGCTTCCAAGTCACGGTGGCAACCGTCCCCTCTGCGCGCACGGAGAGCTCGCCCATCTCCACTCCCTGCACGGTGACGCGCTGAGTGAGCCGCTTCCCCGTGGATTCCACCGCAAGCGAAATGCGGCGTTTCACGTTCTCTCCTACCCACGCCTTGAGGCCGGAGAGCGACCAAACCCTTCTTCCATCGGCAACCACCTCAATTTTGGTAATTCCGTCTCGTATAGGGTCCAGCCTCCAGGCAACCTTCTCGCTAGCTATAGTTCCAGCGCGGTAGGCTGTGGAGAAACGAGTTTCCTCAAGCCGAGCTCTGGCCCGAGCAAGATTTGCTTCGAGATTGGGGATACTGGATTCAAGAGAAGAAATCTTTGCCCTTTCCGGACCGGATATTCCTCCGGCCAGATAGCGAATGCCTCCGCAGCTTGGATAAGCTCTGGAAAAGATCATCAGGAGGGCCTCGCTATTTAGCCCTGCTGGGTAGACGACAGGAATCTTCCAATGCCAACGCAGATCAGGATTCGCTTGAAGCCAATTAAAGAAGTTGAGGTCTGGCCGTTCTTCTTCTCGGGACGGTTCCGGCAGTGAGATCTTGCCATGATTAACAAGCCAAGCGACAATAGAGCCCCAGCGCATTAGTTGATCAAGCCGGTGGTACTGGGGCTCGTAGTCCGCCATCGCAATGTAGTGGCGATCCCACCACCACATACCACGCCCAAAGCTGTAGCTGGGTTCGACTTCTTTACCGACGTTGTTCTCATCGTCGACGCGGCTAAACAGTCGAGTGGTAAGGCTGCCTAGTTCGATTCGGTCTTCATAGGCTCGGACGCCTTCTTCCCGTAGGCCAAACCAAAGTCGACCCTGTTTGGGACTTGTGCAGTGTCCCAAGGGCGTTATGGAGTTTACACTTGAGACGAATCCGGGAACTTTACCGGTGGGAACGCCGTCGCCCTTGTCAAGTAGCCACGCCTTAGCCACCAAGTCAGTATAAAAATAAGTCATTCCAACCTCGGTCCCCTTGACTCCGCCCTCGTATCGGGCGTTTTGATAAGGTGGACCACCTTTAAGATGGAGCCCGATCAACTTCGCTAACTCCGGATCCTGGCTGGCCAGTCTGTCTGCTCTTGCCTGGAGGTCCTGCAATCTGGGATCGTCCTCATCCAGGGGTTCGGCAGCCTCCATCAGTTCTCTTAACTCACCGAGAACCTCCGGCGCTCTCGAGTATCCTGCGGCCTTTAACAACGAGAGCAGGTCTTGGTCTTGCACTGGCTCTCCCGGATCCAATGAGAAGCCTGGCTCGCTATCCAAGCCGTTCTTGGCGTGAAGGTAGCCCTGTTGGAGAACCGCAATGTCCTCAGACGTGATCTTGCCGGCCGGAGCGCCGGGCCAACTCCAGCCACTTGCCCATAAGGTGCCATCACGGTTCTCAACCTTCGAAAGGTGCTGAGTCTTCTTGAGGAAGATCTCCAGAGCGGGGAGATCCTGCACCGCCATCTCGATGTAGCCGTTCTCAGCCCGGACGTCTCCGGGCAAGCGGGAAGGGCCGGTCTCTACCCTTACGGTCTTCTTTTTGTGATCGATCGTGTAATGGTGGACGCGGACCTTTTCAGGATCACTCCCGGCGTCCTTCCGGTAGTCGTCCAGCAGCATGCCGACTGTGCGAGCAGCATATGGATCTTTCAGGAGTACGAGGAGGTGCAGCGTCCCGGAACCATCCGGCAGGAACCGTCCGGGGCCGACCGACTCGGTGGCAATGTCAGTGAACAATGGATCACGGATCGGCGTCCTGTCGTAAGAGAAATTCCGCAGCGTCTCGGTGTCGATCTTCAGGAGGCCGGCCAGCCCCAGGACCGACCAGTCCCGGATCTGATCGTCCTGTTCCTCAGCCGGCACCATCTCCAACCAGTCTACCGAATCTGCATAGGAGATGGTCGCTGAAGGGGGCAGGGCGGCTAAATGGATAGTCGGCGGGGGAACTGCGGCCTCTGCCTGAGTAAGACCCTGAGAAGAGGAGGGCGTCTCCTCGACAGTTTCTACATCATCTTCCGTAGAGCAACCAATCCAGGGAAGCACGAGCGACAGGGACAGGGCGAGCGCCAACCATGAGTACTTGAGCTTCATCGCGAAATCTCCGGAAGAATGGGGGGAAGAACCTTCTCTATATCGTGTTCTTGCGCGGGAATCCGTTTCCGCACGATCGTCTCCCCTCCCTTCTTAGACGGAACAGAGTCGCGATTTCCCACCCTTCAGATTCTTGCGCAGAAGCTATGACTGACGCTGATACAATGGAACCATGCCGACAGCAACGGAGTTCGCGAAACCGGTGCGGGTCGTCCTGTGCCGTCACGCCAGCCAGAGCTGCTGGGGGGCCCGGGTGGCGCGCGATCTCGAGCTGGCGCTGTTCGGAGACCCGGACAAGGACCGGGCCGAGCGCTGGGAGCCGCTGGACCTGGCGGCCGCCATTCCCCTGGACGAGGAGCTCGAATTCCGGCGGTTCACCGCTCCGCCGACGGCTCCAGCGGACGCCGGAAGGTATCTCGACGAGGCGCTGCACACGGTAGTGGTCGTCCTGGTTGACCGCGACCTGATGGCCGATGGCGCCTTCCTCGACTGGCTGGAGGCCTGCGCCGCCCAGGCCGGCATGACGGACAAACGGCATCAGCTCTTCGTCCTCCTTAAGGGAGAAGAGGTCAGCGAGGACTGGCGGCGCCAGCCGGGACGGCCCGGGCTGGCGAGGTATCAGACCCTGCTCCATCGCGACCTTGGCGAGGAGTCCGAGCGGATCGACTGGCTGGGGCTTCGGGTGCTTCACGCCGCGCTACGGGCCGCCCTGCGGGGTACGGAGGTGCCGCCGGAGCGGAAGGTGCGTTTCTTCGTCAGCCACGCCAAGCGGGACGGCCTTGCCCTCGCCCGCGCCTTGCGCGACCTGCTCGTCCAGACAACGTGGCTGGAGGGCTTCTACGACGCCTGGGATTTGAACACCGACGGCCCCTGGGACCAGCAGCTGGAGGACGCAGTCGCCACCTCTGTACTGGTGGCCCTCCGGACCGACAACTACGACCAGCGCCCTTGGTGCAAGCTCGAGGTCCACTGGGCCGAGGAGTACGGCGCGCCCATGGTGATGGTGGACGCCCGGGGCGGCCTGGTGCATGCGGCGAGCTGTCTGCCCTTCGAGGCCGCTCCCTGCGTGCGCATTCCCGACGGCAACCTCGTGCGGATTCTGCACGCCGGCTTGCGGGTGGCCGCTCAGGCCGCTCTCTTCCAGCGCCGGGTGTTCGAGCTCCAGAAGCTCGGCATGCTGCCGACAGGGCCGTCGCTGCAGACGATCCCGGTGCAGCCAGGCCTGGGGGCGATCGCGCGGGCCTGCCGGCTATTGGAGTCGGCGCCGGCGCCGCGATACATCTGCCATCCCGGACCCATCCTGCAACGGGGCCGGCTGGAGGCGGCGAAGGCGCTGGCTGCCAGCGTGGAAGCCGAGATCGGCACGCCTGCGGACCTCCTGCTGGCATGGGAAATGGCGGCGTGACGAACGCGCGGCCCTTGATCGGCCTCCGCGTCGGAGTATCCGTAGGGGAGAGCGACGATCTGAGGCAGAGGGGCTTCACAAGCGCCGCCATGAACCGTCTGACAGTCCGGCTTACCAGCGCACTGCTTGCCAGGGGCGCCGTCCTGGCCTTTGGCCACGACTGGCGGCAGCAGGGAGTAATGGAAGCGGTCTGCCGGGCCGCCCTCGATTCTTTTGGGTATCCCGGCAAGGATGATCCGCGCCCGCTGATCTTCAATCTTATTCCCTGGCCTGACCGGACGGAGGTGCCGGAAGAGATTCTGAGACGGCTTCCCGGCGTCCTCGCAATCGAAAAGGCCGGCCTGCCGTCAGAACTTCGGGATCGAGGCGCAGAGCCCGACCGGATCGATCCGGAGGCCCGGAGGTATCTACGGGCGCGGGGGCTCACCTGCCTGCGGCACGGGCTCACGGCGGTGAGCGGTGCGCGGATATGTCTGGGCGGGCGCGAAAGAAGCTTCCAGGGCCGTTACCCCGGGATTCTCGAGGAGGCTCTCTTCGCCCTCGAGGCGGGCCAGCCGATCTACCTGGTAGGGCTTCTGGGCGGCGCGGCCCTGACCGTGGGGCGAACCATTCTCGACGGCGAGCCGTGGCCGGAGGGGTTCGGCGAAGCCGCTTTCGCCCAGCCGGAGAACGGCGCCCGGCCGCTCGCCGATCTCTACGAAGAGGAGCGGAGCTGGCAGCCCTTCCGGGGAAGGCCTTGGCCGGTCAGTCTCGACGCTTGTGAGCCCGATCTGCAGGGCATCTGGCGCCTCGCCCGCGATCTTGGGGCCGACCGCCTGCTCCAGAACGGTCTGTCGCCCGAGGAGAATCACCGCCTCCTGGAGACGGCGTCGGAAGAGGAGGCCCTGCACCTCGTGATGACGGGTCTGCTGCGTGTGTTCCCTAGATAGTCAGGATCGGCCCACAACCCCCCGCCGCCGGAACATCTCATACGCCGGCACCCCAAGCGCCACGATCCCCAACCCCACGAGCGACTCGACCGGGCTCTCCTTCAGCGTGTTCCCGATCAGCAGCAGGCAGGCCAGGATGAACAGGGCCGGCACTACGGGATACCCCCACGTCCGGTACGGCCGGGGCGCGTCCGGCAGTCGGCGGCGGAAGATGAAGACGGCGGCGGCGGTCATGGCGTGGAAGAGGACGGAGGCGAAGATGACGTAGGTGTAGAGCTGCGAGTACGTCCCCGAAACCGTGAGGACGATCGACCACGCGGTCTGCGCCCAGAGGCTCGGTACGGGCGTCCGGTACACGGGGTGGATGCGGGCCAGCGAGCGGAAGAAGAGGCCGTCCTCGGCCATGGGGAGGTAGATGCGCGAGCTGTAGAGGATGGTCGAGGAGAGGCAGCCGAAGGCCGAGACCAGGACGACCAGCGAGACCAGCCGCGCCGCGCCCGGCCCGAAGAGCACCGAGGCCGCCGTCTCGGCGATGCGCGGCGTTTCCGCCATGGCCGAAATGGGCAGGGCCCGTGCGTAGACCAGGTTGAGCAGCAGGTACATGAGCATGACGGCCGCCGTGCCCAGGATCAGCCCCCGCGGCAGGCTGCGGCCGGGATCGCGCATCTCGCCCGCCGAGCAGGTCAGGCCGTACCAGCCGTCATAGGTCCAGAGCGCGGCGATCATCGCCACTCCGAAAGCGGCCAGCAGCCCGCTGGGGATGTGCCCAGCGGGACCGAAGAGGTTGGGGGTCACCGGCGCCCGGGCGAAGAGGCCGATGGCGATCAGGCCCACGATGGCGCCGATCTTCAGCACCGTCAGCGCGTTCTGCACCCAGGCCCCCTCCTTGAGGCCGAAGTGGTTGACGGCCGTGAGGAGCACCAGGGCGAGCACGGCCGCTACCTGACCACCCGAGAGCGTCCACGTCCAGGAGCCGATGGGCACGGAGAGCAGGAAGTGGCCGGTGGAGAACCACGGCAGGAAGCTCCCCAGGTACTCCCCGAACGCCACGGCGATCGCCGCGTTGCCGCCAGACATGATGACCAGGAACGCCGTCCAGCCGTAGAGGAACCCGATCCTGGGCCCGTAGGCCTCTTTGACGAAGTGGTAGAGCCCGCCGGCCTTGGGGAACAGCACCCCGAGCTCGCCATAGGTGAGCGCCCCCGCCAGCGTCAGCAGCCCGCCCGCCAGCCACACCAGCAGGATCAGCCCCGGATGAGGCAGCACCCTCGCCATGTCCGCCGTGGTGATGAAGACCCCCGTGCCCACGATCGAGCCGATGGTGAGCAGAGTGCCATCCCACGTCGAAAGGCCCCGGACGAGGGTCGGAGATGGGGGGACGGGGTCTAGAGGCTTCGCGAGAGGGGTGGCCATGGCGGGTAGTGTGGCGGTTTTCCCGCCGGTTCGCCATTCCTCAGCCCGCGAGGTGGAGAGCTTCTTGAAGAGATCGGGGGAGCTTGATCGGCGCGAACATGTCCTCTGGATAGAGGTAATCCTCTCCAGATTCGTCCACGATTCTCAGGAGGTGATGAGAGGCGGCGTCCGGGTCTGAGAGAACCGCGTAGATTTTTCTGACCTCGAGCGAGGCCGCGTATCCCTCATTGTGGACACAAACCGCGAAAGATTTGTGAAGACCGTCCATGGCTTTCCAAGCGGGAGCTCAGCCCCGCCCGTTCTGGAGGAAGCCCTGGAGGAGACGGTGGAAATGATGGACGCACCCCTCGCGGGTGGGGGAGTAGCGGCCGCGATGGTAGAGGCGGGAGCGCACTCCGCGCTGGACGCTCTCGACCACGGCTTCGTCCTCCCGCTCGACGCGATCCAGGCCGGCGCCGGCGCCGCGGTCCAGGAGCGAGGAGTCCCAGACGTAGGAGAGGAAGGAGACCTTGGTGCGGTCCGGCGCCTGGGGGCGGACGATGTTGACCGAGATCCCCCAGGGGTAGAAGTTCAGCATCGTGTTGGGGAAGAGCCAGAAGTAGTACCCGGCGATGTTCTGGCCGTAGTCCGGAGACGATGGCGGGAGGTCGAAGGTGTCCTCGCCGCCGCTCGCGACTCCGATCTGCAGGTTGGCCCAGGGGAAGAGCTCCGTGCGGTACTCGCCGTAGTCGAGGGCGTCCGCCAGGGCGGCGTGGACGTAGGGGATGTGGAACCCCTCCAGATAGTTGTCGCAGTAGAGGGCCCAGTTGGCGCGCACCAGGTAGTCCCGCGAGCGGGCGGGGTCGAGGGTCGCCTGGGCGAGAGGCATCCAGGAGACTCGGGCGTCCACACCGGCGAGCAGATCGGCGAGCGGGAAGGCGGGGTCGAGCGAGGCGAAGAGGAACTTGCCCCAAGTCCCGAACGGCACGCACGGCAGGTTGTCTTTCTCCGAGGGGAACCCCTCAGCCGCCTCGAACTCGGGCATGGAGAGGAACCGGCCGTCGAGGGCGAAGCGCCGGCCGTGGTAGCGGCAGCGCAGGACGGGGTCGACCCCGGGGTGCTCGCAGACGAGGGTGCCCCGGTGGGTGCAGACGTTGGAGAGGCAGTGGAGCTCGTCTTTTGCGTCCCGCGTCAGGAGGAGGGGCTCGTCGAGCATTCCCTCGAGCAGCGTGAACGGATGGTTCTGGCCCGGGACCCGCACGGCGTCCGTATCGGCCACGATCTGCCAGCTCCGCGTGAAGATCCGCTCGCGGGCGGCCTCGAAGTACCGCGGATCGCTGTATACCTCCGCCGGCAGGGTTGTGGCCCGGCGAATGTCCTCGTCGATGGTCCAAGCGGGGTTGGGCATGGGCCGCTATGTTACAGGAGCCCAGAAACGAAAAAGCCGCCCCGTTTCCGGAGCGGCTTGAATCGGCGAGTGAAGTCTTGGTTCAGCCGCTGATCTTGACGACGTTCTCGGCGGCCGGGCCTTTATTGCCCTGGACGGTCTCGAACTCGACGCGGTCACCCTCGGCCAGCGACTTGAAGCCGCTGCCCTGGATGGCGGAGTGGTGAACGAAGAGATCCTTCTGTCCGTCCTCCGGCGTAATGAAACCAAAACCCTTGCTGTCGTTGAACCACTTCACTCTTCCGGTGTTCTTCATTTTCCTAAACTCTCTTTCTTGGTTTTTCCCCAGAAATACGAAAGGGACCCACCCAAAAGCCAGGTCCCTCGTCGTTCTCTGGTAACTTGGACAGACTTGTCTCGTGTCTGCCAGTAGAGAGAATAGGGCCTGCCGTGACCTTTGTCAAGCTCGTCTGCCCTAAGCCAGCGATTCCGCACTCGGTGGGTCTGGGGCCTGGTGTCGTTGGTTTTGGGCCCTGTTCCAGGGGGAGGGCGTTTTCGGGTCGGCCAATTAGGCGCTCTCTGGAGCGTGCCTCGGCCGGTGG
>Ga0126305_10000610_pt1 | contig 15397 bp, 14 predicted proteins | sample Plot26_FD_92536 | JGI IMG/M metagenome (GOLD analysis project Ga0126305, IMG submission 92536) | Serpentine soil microbial communities from UC McLaughlin Reserve, CA, USA - Plot26 | ecosystem: Environmental > Terrestrial > Soil > Grasslands | place: USA: UC McLaughlin Reserve, Lake County... | reverse complement strand
GTGCTGCAATACCATCTTTGCTTCAAATTTATAATAATGAATACAGAACAAAACAAAGCAATTGTTGTACGTTTCAACAAAGAATGCTTAGAGCAAGGCAACAATAATTCTTTTGAAGAACTATTGGCCGACAATGTAATAAATCATTCTGCCCCGGCAGGAATGGCAAATGGAAAACAAAGTTTTTATTTTTTTCTGAATAGTGTTTTGCGACAGGGCTTTCCCAATCTTAAAGTTGAAATAGTTGAACAGGTTGCAGAAAAAGACCTGGTCACCACAAGGAAAAAGATTAAAGGGACGCACACAGGCGACATCTTTGGAATTTCTGCAAGCAATAAAGAGGTGGAAATAAACGTAATTGAGATCGTAAGGCTGCGGGACGGAAAGTATGTGGAGCATTGGGGAGAAAGTAACTTTGATGAAGTGATGAAACAAATATCTGCAAACTAAGGAAGCAAGGCTGGCAGTAGAGATTGGGAAAGAAGATATTAGTAGCTATAGAGCACCTTTAGTTGTTTTGTTTTCGACCTTCCTTACTGCCGTTTTTGCCTTTAGAGAATAGCATTTTTGACAAGCTGTTGTATGTTGCGGACAATTGAAAGTCTATAACAATGGAACATAAAGCAATATCAATTCGTCCATTCATTGGAGCTAAAGACTATAAATTGTCCCGAAGCTTTTACCTGGACGTAGGTTTCGAGGAACGTATTTTGTCTCATAACATGTCTTTATTCAAAACAGAGCAGATTGGATTTTATTTACAAGACGCCTATGTGCAGGAGTGGATAGACAATACAATGATTTTTTTAGAAGTTGATGACGTTGATCGTTACTGGAAGGAGCTTTTGGCTTTAGACCTGGCAACAAAATATAAAACGGTAAAACTCACACCCACCCGGAAATATGATTGGGGCAAAGAATGTTTTATGCATGACCCTTCCGGAATCCTCTGGCACTTTGGTGAATTTAATAAGTAGGTTACTAAAAGGCTTAACCAGATTTATTTTTATTTCAACCAATAAGATGACTTAGTCATCAATGATTTAGCAATTAAAGAGAGCGAAAGGCAACTAAAGTAATTCTGGATTCCAGCTAAAATGGATCAACGATATACAAAAAAAGCAGCACAGTTTCCCGTGCTGCATGACCCGCCTGTACTAAATATTTTACTTCCTGATCTTTTTATTAACTGACCAGCTATTGTTAGATGATTTCAAAATCACTTTGCTATCTCCGTTCTCTAAAGTTGCATAGTACGTAGTTCCTTCTTCATTGGAAAACTCCACTACATCTGCAATCCAGTAACCAGAATAATTTTCTTTTAAATTATTGTCTAACAATACAGGCAACTGGGTAGACGAAATGTTTTTTGTAAGACCTAACATGCTTCCTGCGGCGTCGTAGTAAGCAGTAATGTATTGACTGTTAAATACAAACTCCGCTTTATACAGGTCATGGCTTACAGCCCAGTTGACATCTTTGGCAGTACTAAATGTTTTTTGAAAAGATTGTAACACATTGGGAGATACCATAGTATCAGCAGCAAAGGACGTTGCACCAAGTGAGGCAACTAATAACAGTGAAAGAAATAAATGTTTCATATAAATGTATTTTAAGGTTTTAATTTCTAATTGCGACGCAAAGCTATGCAGGGTCATGCTACCGAACAATGTAAAAGGCAATGAACTGTTGTTTCTCTTTAGCAAACGGTGCAAAAACCTGATTCAATCGTTATTACAAAAAACAGAAATGGTAAAGAGGTTTATACATGTGTGGGTGGCATAAAAAAAGAAGCGGTAATGGAAATTACCGCCGAAAACAAAACTAACTGCTAATGAGGAAAATTTGAGAGAGTCGATTGATGATGTAAAGTTGATCTTATTTATCTACGGCTGCAAACCCTAATTAGCGAAGTGTGCTTTTCATTTAACGAATGGTAGTTTTTGGGGGATGAAGTGCTTTTCAAGCGGGTAGTTTAACGGATAAACATAACGCGGAGTATGGATAGTTTATGTTTTTCTGCGCTTAAAGCTATAAAAAAGCTTACACCGGAGCATTCATTATCTGCTGGAACAGGTTAATATATTCACCTACATGGTATCCATCCATCAGTGCATGATGAGCGTGTATGGAAACAGGCATTATTTTCTTCCCTCCTTCGTCTATCATTTTACCGAATGCGATTTTTGGAATACTGTCCTTAAAAGAAAAAGCTCTTGCATGTGATAGAGCGGTAAAATGTATCCATGGAAGGGAAGAATAATGAATTACATTTTCGCTGGAAATAGCCGGTACAAGGCCACTACTGCCTTGCACGTTTTCAATTTCCACCTTCGCTTCTTTTAAGAACTCGGGCAATGATGGATAATAGTTGAAATAAGCAAAACCAAATGTTCCATCAGGACGATTGATGGTAGGTGATGCATTCACCTGGTCATAAACAAATACAGTATCATCTTCTATACGGTATCTAAAAGGTTCAATTAGGTTAGCTGCTTTCAGAGACTGGTAGAGGTAAAAAAGAAAAAAAGAAGCACCTGTTTCCTTTGCTGTTTTATACCCTTTTGTGCAGTCCATATTTATAGTGAGTCCAAAAAACGGTTCTTCAAATTGTCTGAAGAATAAGTAATGGTCTTTGCGCGGCCATTGTTCTATATCTAATTTGTGTTTCATGAAACTAAAAAAGGCAGTACATCTTTTATGTGATCTAATTGCCTGAAGTTGGGATGGTTTACAGTATGTTCTACCTGCTCATGAGCCCATGTGGTATGATAAGGCACGTGATATCCATGACCGCCTATACTCAACACCGGTAAAATATCTGATTTTAAAGAATTGCCGATCATTAAAAATTCGGAGCGCTTTATATCCAGGTGTTTGATCAGTTTTAAATAGTCTGTTTCTTTTTTGTCTGACATGATTTCTATGTGGTGAAAATAATGTTCTATACCCGAGTTCCTTAGCTTTCTTTCCTGGTCTAATAAGTCGCCCTTTGTAGCTACTACCAAACGGAAGTGGGCTTTCAGTTGCTGCAGTACTTCTTCAACGCCCTCTAACAGCTCGATGGGCCGGGCCAGGAGGTCTTTACCAAATGCAATAATTTTTTCTATTACTTCTATGCTTATTGTTTTTTCTGACACTTTGAGCGCCGTTTCAATCATTGAAAGAATAAATCCTTTTATGCCATAGCCATATAAAGAAAGGTTTTCTATTTCTGTTTGCAGTAATTCTCGTTCCGTAGTATGCTGTGGTAAGTAATCTTCCAGCAGCTGGCAAAATTTTTTTTCCGTTTCCTGGAAATAGGGTTCGTTGATCCAAAGTGTATCGTCCGCATCAAATGCAATAACCTTTATGTTCATGTTCTGCGTTTCTGTCTGCAAAAATGCTGCTTTCCGCATGATTATTCCAATAGCAATCCTTTTTCCTTCAACGCAATATACATTTGTACCTTACTTTGCTTTTAACACAATTGTTATTAGCTTGTTCAACTCAAACTTTACCAATGCGTACGCTTTTTATCCTGTCTTTTTTATCTGTTTTATATAGTACTGCTGCCTTTGGGCAAACTGCTAACGCAGCATATGATTCAGTGCTTGCAAAAAAACTAGGTGCTGATGAACACGGCATGAAGCGTTACGTTCTGGCGTTTTTAAAGCAAGGGCTGAATACAGATACTTCTAACAGGAAGCAGTTAATACAGGCGCACCTTAAAAATATTGGGCGTTTGGCCAAAGAAGGGAAGCTTGTTGTATCCGGCCCCTTTCTTGACAAAGGAACCATCGCAGGTATTTATGTTTTTAACGTAACCACGATAGACGAGGCCAGGAGTTTAACTGCATCTGATCCGGCTGTAAAGGCCGGCATATTTGACATGGAATTACACCCGTGGTATAGCTCTGCAGCCTTGATGGAGATTGTCCCAATTCATAATACTTTACAGAAGAAAAGTATAACAGATTAAGGCCAGAAAAAATTTTTACTGTTTTTTCGTTTTGCTGAGCCAGGGATAGAAAGTACAAGGGAGTGACACAACGAAAGATGACAAAACTGCCAGAGACGGGTACAAAATTTTAGTGACTCTAATTCACTTTCACAAACTCCGGCCTTCGTATAAAATCCTGGTTATATTTAAAACGAAGATTGGTGCTGACCTGTATGAGGTAATTGTTTTTGAAGGCATCTTTTTTAGGAAACCAGGCACCCCTTAATTCAAGGGTTCCAAAGATGAGGCTTTCATTTCGGGTACGTATACCGCCGCCTATGGAGGTGTATAGGCGTTTGTTTTCCATATGAACGTCTGCCGGAAACTGGAATAAAGTAGCACTGCTGAAAACAAAAGGAGCAAACTTGAAATAAAAAAGTTGCCAGGGAGTGAAGAATACCGATTCGGCTTTCACTGTTGCCCTCATTTGGCCGCCTACATAATTGTTTTTAAAATCAGCCAGTCCATAACGGCTTTCTACAATCAATGGCTCATCTAACACATGGTTATACTGCCTTGCAAAGCTGGCATTAAAAAACGCCCTGTGCTTCCACCGGCCGCCCAACTGATGCAAACGGGTGAAGTATTCCATGGCGGCGAGTAAATTTATATCTTCCACACGTTTTTGATAAATGGAAGCTCCCGTGGAAAGCGAGTAATTAAAGAACGACTCATTGAGCGTAACATAATTGATTGCGAAATTCAAACCTACATACGGACGTTCCCTTCCTTCTCTTTTAGTATAGCCAGCCGAAAGTGAAGCTTCTATTCCTTCCGGTAAGTCTTCTTTTCTTCCAAATCCATAAATATAACTGGTTTTATAAAAGTTTTGTTTGAATAGCGAAACAGAACTTAATACAGCAAACACATTTGAAAAATAGGAAGAATAAGTAGTGGTATATAGAAAAGGTTTAGATAAAAAATTCTGGTCCAGTACTCTTAATCCTAATAAAAACCTCAGACGCTGAAATTCATTGCTGCTGCCAATGTTTTTTGAACTGAGGTTCCAGCCTGCCCAGGCATCATAAGTTCGATATTTATATTGTAGATTGGAAAGGTAGAGCGAGTCGGTACTGAACATGTTGGCTGTATTATGCAGTTCTATGTTAAATGCATAGGTCCAGATCATGTACGGATTTACCAGGGGCCTGACAAAGCGGAGAAAGGTTAACCTTTCTTCACTCCGCCCGCCATTGAATGTATTATTGAAATTGATATAGCCGGCGTTGGCATCAATAAAACTTCCTGCAATATTGCGTTTATAATACTCAAAGCCATAGCCAAGAGTGTGATTTCGCCGTTTATCGTATAGTCCCTGTACCGCCACACGGTCGCCCAACCCTGCAAAATTATCTTCCTTTAACTCTATACTTACTGCATTGGCATTATGCACAGACAAACTACCGCCTATCGACAAAATATCTTTGGTCCGGACCAAAACATCGACTGAATCTTTGGTACCTCTTACCGGTTTTATCCTGATTTTGGCTTCCTGGAGAAAGGGAAGGTCGCGCAGGTATCGCTCATTATTTCCTAAAATGAAAGGCGATACGACGTCACCCTCCCTAAAGAACAGGTTATTGTGAACGACATAATTGCGGGTTCTGTAATGAAGATTATTAGCCAGCCGAATGAATTCGTCCGTGAAACGCCTGGAGGTATCATCAATGGATACACCAAATGGAATTGGCTGAATAATGATTTTCCGGATTACCCGGTTCTCATATTTGCGGTAAATTTCATCTACGCGTTGAAGGTCTTTTTCTGCATCCTCAGTGGTATCGGTCAAAAAGTTTTGCACCAATGTTTCCAGCAGGCCTTTTTGCTTTACGGAAGGACTGTCAATTATGATTTGCGGCGTTGTATCAATTTGGGCTTGTACCCGGAATCCTGCAGCCAAAAAAACACAAACCAGGTAGCGCCTAATATATTCACGGTTCAATAGCATCAACATCTCAATTCAGTATGAACGACAAAACCAATACCATATGTTGCAAGGATACAATTTTGAACGATATAACAACCCTGGTACCTTAAATCCCCGATTGTTTGGCGAAGATGTAAATAAAATATTTTACATGGTGCTTTTATTCCACGTCTGTTTCAATTAACCGGTAATGGCTTGCATAAGGCAGTGGTAAAATGGGCTGGCCTCTATGAGCGCCCCATACTTTGGTAAAAGCGGCACCAAAATAAAGTATAAGAGATGAATAAAATACAAAAAGAAGTAATAAGACAATGGAGGCAGAAGTGCCATACAGGGTATTGACATTGCTATAGTTAAGCAGCCAGTGAAGAATGATTTTTCCAATAGTAAATAAGATAGACGTAATAAAAGCTCCTGCAAACGCTATGCTCCATCCCGGCCTTCCATCAGGTAAGTAGCGAAACACCATTACAAACCATAACATAACTATAATGATAGAAACAAAATAGTTTAAAAAGCTGTTGAAATAGAGTGATGCCAAAGGAGAAAATTCGAATATGTAATTTCCGATAAAGGCTCTCAGACCCTCGGCCAGTATGCCAATGACAAACAATACACCTGCCACCATTATTATTAATAGTGATTGCGCCCTGGTACGCAATCCTTTTATTACCCGGTGTTTTTGTTGAGGCCTGACCCTCCATAACTGGTTAATCGAACTTTTAATGATCTTGAAAAGCGTGGTGGCAATAAAAAGTAAAAAAATAAAGCCACCAATAGTAATATACCAGTTTTGCGCTAGCTTTCGCAAGCTTCTTAGAACGTCTACCATCTGTCTCACAGCTTCGGGGCCTACTATATCTGAAAGGCTTTTGAAAAGTTCCATCCTGATCTTTCGGGGGTCTAAAAACAGTTTTAGGCTTTGAATGAGAATGACAAGAATAGGAGGAAGGGCAAAAGTGGTAAAGAAGGCAGTGGCACCAGCCATTCGAAGCGGATCATTTTTCACCAGCTCTTTGAGTGCTTTATTCAAAAGAGTAATGAAGGTGATGATTGCTTGCCTGGTATTTCTTTTGGGCATGAAGGCTGGCCTTTGTTGAAAGATAAGCAAAAGAGATACCTTGTTTGGGTTAATAACTACACCAGGTCAATGACATCACTGCTCCAATGGCAGTGTAATTACAAAATTAGCTCCCCGGTTTACTTCGGAGTAGGTATTAATGGTACCGTTATGATTGGTTACAATCTTTTTGCAAAGAGCCAACCCTATGCCACTGCCACTAAATGAATGCCTGTCATTTAATCGCCGGAATAATTGGAAAATCTTATCAGCATATTCCGGCTCAAAACCAATTCCGTTATCTTTTACACTGATCCGCGCTGAAACAAAATCGGTGGACGACTCCTGCAGTAGCGTACATGTAATGTTTATCACCGGTTGTACATCTGGTTTTGAAAATTTGAGTGAATTATTCAAAAGATTATAAAACAACTGGTGCATTTGGGAAGGCACTGCCTGTAAAACGGGCAGGTCCGTGTAACTGATCTGTGCGTTTTTCTGAGTAATTAATAACTCGAGGTCAAAAATGACATCGGCTACTACTTTATTCAAATCAGTCGTTACCAGTTTTTTCTCATTGCTTTGATAAGAATAATTTAGAAGATCATTAATAATGCCCGACATTCTTTTGGCCGATTCTTGTATTTTACTGATGTATTTTATATTGGTCTCGCTGAGTGGTTCTTTGTTCGTATCCGTTAAAAAAGAAGCAAAGGTTTGAATCTTTCTGAGCGGTTCCTGCATATCGTGGCTAGCAGCATAGGCAAACTGTTCCAATTCTTTATTTGACCGCTCCAGTTCTGTGTTGGCCTGCTTGAGGTCTTTGGTCCTTGCCTCTACTTCCTCTTCCAATACGCGATTCAGCTCCTCCATTTTTTTCCTGGCTAAAACCTGTTCCGTCACTTCGTTAACCAGTATCATAATCCTGTTGATGGTTCCGTCAAGTTCTTTCAAAGGTTGGTATACAATATTCAAATAAGTGTCTTCATCATGGCCATTGCGGTGAAGCCTGGTTTTGTGCTCGTGGTGAAAAAATGGTTGTCCTGTGAGTAATACTTTGTCCATTATTTCACGAAATCCCTGGTGTTCTACTTCGGGTAAAGCTTCAAAAATGGGTTTGCCAATCATGTCCTCATGCCTTCTTTGAACCACAGGGAGATAAAAATCATTGACAAGCTTGATAACATAATTTTGCCCTTCTAAAATAAGGATCCCGACAGGCGCCTGCATAAAAAGGTTGTGTATATCCTGTTCGGCTTTATTTTTAGAACGTGCCAGTTCAAGTAAAGCCTCCACTCTTTTCCTTTCTGTTTTAAAAGCTTTTACATCGCTTATTGCACTTGATATTTGAGCAGCTGTTGTTGTCAGGTAATTCTGGTACTCTTCATTAAACTCAAGGAAGGAACTAAGACCGCAGACTAAAAAACCCGGCAATTGATCCTGGGTGGACCTTTGAAGCGGAAGGGTACATACAGAATGAATGTCTCCCCTGGCAATCTGGACGTTATTTGTTAACTCTTCAGGAAAGCCGTCTATAAAAATGGGCTTTCGCGATTTCAGAACGGTTTGCAATTTCCAAAAATCAGATTGATTATCCTGAAGAGCAACGGTAGTAGGAAGAGCTGATGAATCTATGCCAAATGTCTTTACTAATCTTGCACTCGTTTTTTCTTTGTTTACCAGGTACAAAAGAGAAAACGGAATATCGTGTATGTTCCCTGCCAGTACATCTATTGCCGCCCTGCTTACTTCTTCTGCATTTTTAAATTGCATGCTGAGCCCTGTAATTTCCTGCAGTGTTTTTAAGCGGCGCTGACCTATTATTTTTCGTGTTTCTTCATTACAGGCGCAAAATAATCCGCCTACCTCTCCTTCCTCGTTAATAATAGGACTATAGGAAAATGTCCAGTAGGTTTCTTCCAAAAATCCCTTTCTGCCCAGGTACATGAGCAGGTCCTGCAAGTAAACCTCTTTGCCTCCAAATACAGTTTCTGCCAGTGGCCCAACCTGTTCCCAAATCTCAGCCCACATTAGCCTGGCACTTTTACCTAAGGCTTCAGGATGTTTTTTTCCAAGGACAGGCAGATAGGCATCGTTATGGAACATAATCAAATCCTTACCCCACCATATAAACATGGGATAACCAGATCGCAACATGATACTAAGCCCTATTTTTAAACAGGGTGGCCATTGATGCACTGGTCCTAGTGAAGTTTGCGACCAATCAGTGGAACGAATGCGATGGCCCATTTCACCGCCCCCGGAAAGGAAGTTAACATTAGCAGTGACCTCTACCCCCATAGACATTTGTATAATTAAGAATTATTGAAAGATATGTAGTTCCCATAATCAGTGTAAAGAAAAAACAATACCAGTGTTGTAAACCATACAAAGCAAACCTGTATTTTATGCATAAAGGCGGTGAATAAAACCAGGATTCCCTGAATTTCATTTCAACCACTTGTCAAGTTTTCTACCAATTATTATCCCACCTTCTTTATATTAACTTCCTATTTTCAAACTCCAAACGCTTTACCATTCTTATTTTCAATTAAATATTAAAAAACATATGCTCATGAAGCACTTTCGTTTTATGCATTTTTCTAAGATGCTCTGGCTGGTTGCACCAGCATTGCTTTTGATTTCGTGGGACAAAAAACCAAAAGCTCCGGCGAACGACGAACTGCAGGTTCCGGTAAACTATTATAAATTGCCCAATGGATTAAAAGTAGTTTTATCGCCAGATAAAACGGCACCCACTATTGCCGTTGGTGTATATTACAATATCGGCTTCCGTATTGAGCCTAAGAACCGCACTGGTTTTGCGCATCTTTTCGAACACATGATGTTCCAGGGATCAGAGAACCTGGGCAAAATGGAATTTATTCAACTGGTTCAAAAAAATGGAGGCATTCTCAACGGCTCCACCCGGTTTGATTTTACAAATTATTTTGAAGTGATGCCCGCACATAAACTGGAAACAGCTTTATGGGCAGAAGCAGACCGTATGAAAGGATTGAAGATCACACAAGAGAACCTGACCAACCAGCAGGGCGTTGTAAAAAATGAAGTAAAAGTGAATGTATTGAACCAGCCTTATGGTGGTTTTCCCTGGTTAGACATGCCGCAGTATGCTAACAAGAACTGGTATAATGCCCATAATTTTTATGGAGACCTGGCTGATCTTGATTCTGCCAAACTGGAAGACGTGGATGCTTTTTTCAAAACTTTTTATGCGCCGAACAATGCAGTATTGGTAGTGTCCGGAGATTTCGAAGTTCCGGCTGCCAAAAAATGGATAGACCAATATTTTGCTAAAATACCGGCGTCAAAGCTACCTCCTAAACCAGACCTCACAGAACCACCGCAGGAAAAAGAACAACGCTTTACCAAAGAAGATGCACTTGCAAAAAAACCGGCCATTGCTGTTAGCTATAAAATGCCGGAACGAAACACGGCTGAGTACTATGCAATGGGTTTGATTGATCAGATGCTTGGACAGGGACAGGACAGTAAATTGTACCAGGCCCTTGTGCAGCAAAAAGGTTATACCAGTGCAGTTAGTGCGGGCATCAACATTGGATTAGGAAGCATGTTCGACTACAATGGACCTATGCTTTGGACAGCTAACCTCATACATGATGCCTCGGTGCCTGCAGATTCTATCATCAACCAATTTGACCTGGCTGTTGCGGATGTGGCAAAAACCACAACACCCGAAGATCTGCAGTTAGCCATTGTAAAAATGCGCTCTGGTTTATATGATGCCATGGGCGGCACATTCGGTATTGGTAAAGTAAACTTGTTGGCTTCCTTCGCACTTTTCGATGATAACCCTGGCCGCATCAATACACTGGAAACCGAATTTAAAAAAGTGACTCCTGAACTTATCCGGCAAACAGCACAGAAATTTCTGGGCCCGAACAACAGAACTATTTTAATTATTCAACCCAAAGCTCCTAAATAATGAGAAAGAAAAACTATATAGTTGCAGCCCTAAGCCTGGTGTTGATGCAACCGGCTTTTGCTCAAAAACAAACACCACCTGCTGGTGGTACCGCCAAGGACTTTAAATTGTCTGCAAAAAAAGTACAGACTTACGCTAACGGTTTAAAAAGTGTAGTAGTACCCTATGGCGAACTGCCAAAAGTTACAGTCAGCCTTATCGTTAAAACGGGAAATGTGCATGAAGACACGGAAAAAGTTTGGCTTTCAGACCTTACGGCCCGTATGCTCAGGGAAGGCACACCATCAATGAATTTTGCAGCCCTTTCTAAAAAAGCAGCAATGATGGGTGGCAGCCTGAATGTAAATGTAGGACCAACCCAAACTACCATTGCAGGTTCTGTGCTCTCAGAGTTTGCACCCGACTTTATTAAGCTGATATCTGACCTGGTGATAAATCCGGCCTTCCCGGCCTCTGAACTGGAACGCCTGAAAGGAGATTTCAAACGCAGGTTAACAACCCAAAAAGCTATTCCGCAGTCACAGGCGCAGGAGCAGTTCTTTGCAGCCATATATAAAGACCATCCTTATGGAAAAATTTTCCCTACCGAGGAAATGATCAGCAGCTACACCATTCAGATGGTGAAGGATCATTACAATAGCAACTTCGGTGCTAAGCGTTCGGTTTTATATGTAGTAGGAAAATTTGATGAAAAAGCAGTGACTGCTGCCATCAATTCTACTTTGACAAAATGGAAAGCAGGCCCGGAGGTATCTTATCCGCCAGTGAACCCTGTAGCTGTAAAAGACACCTTGGTGGTTGACCGCAAAGGAGCACCACAAACCACTATCATGATTGGTTTACCGGTGGTTACGCCAACTAATAAAGATTATGTTCCTATGTTGGTTACAAACTCTTTACTAGGTGGATCTTTCGGATCCCGTATCACCAGCAATATCCGCGAGAACAAGGGCTATACTTATTCACCTTTCAGCACCATTCTTAATCGTAAAGGAAGTGCTATCTGGTATGAGCAGGCCGATGTAACAAGTGAGCATACTGTTGATGCCTTAACTGAGATTGAAAGAGAGGTTAAGCGTTTACAGACCCAGCCTCCTTCCAAAGAAGAACTATCAGGCATTCAAAATTATGAAGCAGGAGTTTTTGTACTACAGAATTCCACCCCCAATGGCATCATTGGCCAATTGAATTTTCTGGACCTGTATGGTTTGGATGATAGTTACCTGAATAATTATGTAAAGAACATTTACAAAGTAACGCCTGAAATAGTTTCACAGATGACCAAAAATTATATTGACTATGACAAGATGACTAAGGTGATGATTGGCGATAAAGAAACAATACAGAAACAAGTGGAAAAGGCGAGAGCAACGCCACGAACTTTTTAAAAGTATATTTTATTAAGAGCCTCCTTCATTACAAGGAGGCTTTTTTATTTATTGAATAGGTAAAGTAATAAGATCAAACCCATTCCTAAAACGCCACCTACTGTTGCAGCTACGGCGTCCAGGATTTCATAATGGCCACGGCCTGTAAATTTTGAATACAATTCAAAGCCATAACTGATCACAAGTACAATAACAAACGCAATCAAACTATCTACCAAAATATTTGTTGGCAGCAACCAGGAAAGCAAAGCCTGCGCAACAATACCCATGGCAATACCAACATAAAAATGTTTCCATTTGTCTCTTTCAATTCTCATGAAAAAAGCTTTTGCACACTCTGTTTGATTGTAATTGCTCCCATAGAACTCATTGCTATAACCACTATCCAACCTGCTATTTGCATCCACAATGGGTGCTGGTAAGAGCCTACTATTTTTTGCTTGTTTGCCGCGAGCAGCATTACAGCTAATGCAATGGGCAGAATCAAGCCATTAACTGCTCCCGCTACAATTAACAAGGTAACGGGGTTTCCAATTGAAATAAAAATTAGTGTAGACACAAGAATAAAAACAGAAGTAATAATACGGCTGTGCTTTTCTATGAATGGATCTAGTGTTTTGAAAAAGGAAACAGAAGTATAAGATGCGCCTACCACAGATGTAATCGCAGCACACCACATTACGAATCCAAAAAAGCGATAGCCTATAACTCCTGCTGCTGACTGAAATACAGAGCCTGCTGGATTATCTTTACTCAGATGGTATCCATGCCATACAACTCCAAGGGCCGCAAAAAATAATATAAACCGCATGACGGAAGTAATGGCAATTCCACTGACAGAGCTTTTGGTTACCTGCTGTAAAGACGATTGGCCTTTTATTCCTGCATCGAGTAAGCGATGCGCACCGGCGAAAGAAATATATCCTCCTACCGTTCCCCCTACTAATGTTACAATTTTCAAAACATCGATTGTTTCCGGCCAAACCGTTCGGTATAAGGCTTCTGCGAGAGGCGGCTGAGAGCTAATAGCAATATACAAGGTGAATAGAATCATTAATATACCAAGCAGCTTTACAAAACTGTCTATCAACTTACCGACTTCCTTATACCAAAATATTCCTAAGGAAATACCACAACTGATGATAGCACCCAACTTTACATCTATTCCACTTAAAGCATTTAGTCCAAGCCCACACCCTGCCATGTTTCCAATGTTGAATACCAATCCACCAAAGCCAACCAGGCAGGCCAGTGCTATACCAAGCCCTGGCAACAATTGATTAGCCACATCCTGTGCCCGCAGGTTGCTTATTGTAATAATGCGCCAGATATTAAGTTGTGCGCCAATGTCCAGCAATAAAGAAATAAGAATAACAAAACCAAAGCTTGTTAATAGTTCTTCGGTGAACTTGCTGGTTTGAGTAAGAAACCCGGGACCAATGGCAGATGTGGCCATTAAAAATGCAGCACCCAGAATAGCTGAATTTTTCTTTGTCAAACCTTTACTGTGTTTAATGCCTTATTAATGGCCTTTGCAAATTTCACAGCCTGTTTGCCATCGCCATGAATACATATTGTTTCCGCAACTATGGGTATCACATTTCCGGAAACGGTTGTTACACTTCCTTCGTGTATAATTTGCAAAACCTGTTCTATACTTTTGTTTTCATCTTCTATCAAAGCATGGGGCTGAGAGCGTAGTGTTAAACTTCCATCATCCTGGTAAGTACGATCTGCAAATACTTCACTAGCTGTTTTTAATCCCAACGTGTTTGCTTCGCTGATCAATTCACTTCCGCTTAAACCATATAGTATCAAGCTTTCATCAAAGTCTTTTATGGCTTGAGCAATGGTTTTTGCCAGCTTTGCGTCTTTTGCTGCCATATTGTATAAAGCGCCGTGTGGTTTAACATGATGCATGATTGCACCTCTTTGTTTGGCTATAAGATCTATTTTAATAAGTTGCTCAATAACGATTGCATATAACTTATCCAAAGGCATTTGCAATTCTCTTCTTCCAAAGTTTTCTTTATCGCGGAAAGAAGGATGAGCGCCGATATGCACTTTATGTTTCAAGGCCAGGTCAATTGTGTAATGAATGAGGTCACTGTTACCTGCATGAAAGCCACACGCAATGTTAGCAGAGGTTATATAAGGCATGATTGCTGCATCATTAGCCATGCCTTCGCCCATGTCGCAGTTAAGATCAATAGGTTCCCTCATGTAGTTTAATAATTAAAAATAGTAAGATTGACACTAGCAAGGGATACAACCATCATCTGATATATTCCTCCATCCTGAATTTGCCAGCCATTTGTAGCTGCAGCAAATATTTTTGCTGGACTATCATTTTTGCTTCTGCAGTCTCCAGATCCGTCATTTGAAACCGGATAACATCATTTGCTTTTTTCTGGGCCAGTATGGGCAGGTGTGCAGAAATAACATGGGCTATCCTGGGATATCCGCCCGTCGTTTGACGGTCAGCCATAAGAATGATCAACTGTCCGTTCGGCAAAAGCTGCACTGTTCCAAAACTCACTGCTGAAGAAACAAGCTGTTCATCAGTCGATTGCTCCAGTTCTGGCCCTGCTAATTTATATCCCATCCGGTCAGCATCAATAGTAACCTGGAACCAGCTATTTTGAAAAGTTTCCTGGGCTTCTTTGTTCATCCAATGCCATTCACTGCCAAGTAGGAACTGTATTTCATTTCTTGTATCTACAACTTCCTGCGATTTCCAGGGCAGCACAAAAAAATCCTTTTTTTTCAACAAAGAATCAAGAGCGAGTTCTTTTCGAAAATAAAGGAGGTCATTTTTCACAAGGGCTCTCCCTTGCCAGCCGCCGCCACCTGCTTTTACGTTAGTGCTGTGGCTATTCATCCATTCAGTCAGCGCAAGGTCTTGCCAGAGGGCTAAATAGCACCTGGCCCCATTTTGCATTTTTTCAAATTTGAGGACGGTATTTTTATTCAATGCTACAGGATGATGCATAGGAATTTCTTTGCCGTTTACAGTAGGACAAAACTGAGCTCCTGACAGGCAAATAAGCACTTGTGTTTTAAAGTGAATCTG
>Ga0126305_10000609_pt1 | contig 15404 bp, 20 predicted proteins | sample Plot26_FD_92536 | JGI IMG/M metagenome (GOLD analysis project Ga0126305, IMG submission 92536) | Serpentine soil microbial communities from UC McLaughlin Reserve, CA, USA - Plot26 | ecosystem: Environmental > Terrestrial > Soil > Grasslands | place: USA: UC McLaughlin Reserve, Lake County... | reverse complement strand
GGGCCCGGCAGGTAGTTCGAATCGGGCGAGCGCAGGAACCCGAAGCCGTCCTGCAGAACCTCGACGACGCCGGCGCCGATGATCTCGACCTCGCGGGCGGCGAGCTGCTTGAGGATGGCGAACATAAGCTCCTGCTTGCGCATGGTGCTCGCGTTCTCGACCTCGACCTCCTCGGCGAAGCTGAGGAGCTCCGCGGGCGTCTTGGTCTTCAGATCCTGAAGCTTGACCTCCCGCATGGGGGAGTCGGTGTCGGCGACGGCAGGAAGCACGGTGCTGCTCACGGGAGTATCTTTTAGAAGAAGGCTCGACAGGAGGGTCGTTCACGCGGGAGACGCGGCGGCCTTGGGCGGCCAGACGACGCAGCGAGACTGTCTTGGAGGTGGGACCTTGTCCATAGCGGGTTTTGCGCCGCCGCTCAAGCCCTCAGGGGCTCATCCGAACGGCTTAACGATGACGAGGATGACGATGACGATGAGCAGCAACGTAGGCGCCTCGTTCCACACGCGGTAAAAGCGGGCGGGTCTCGTGTTGCGGTCGGCGGCGAAGTCGCGGACCCAGCGGGCGTAGAGGCCGTGCACCGCCGACAGGCCTAGGACGAGCGCCAGCTTGCCGTGCAGCCAGCCGGAGCGGAACCAGCCTCCGTCCCAGGCGAGATAGAGGCCGAGCACCCAGGCGACGATCATCGCGGGGTTGATGATGGCCTTCAGCAGCCGCCGTTCCATGACCTTGAAGGTCTCGGACTGGACGGAGCCCTTCTCGGCGTCGCAGTGGTACACGAACAGCCGCGGCAGGTAGAGCATCCCCGCCATCCAGGCGATCACGGCGATGACATGGAACGCCTTGATCCAGAGATACATGGCTCAGACGCCCCGCACGCGTCTGACCATGTGCTCGACGTGCTCGACGGGGGTCTCGGGCAGGATGCCGTGGCCGAGGTTGAAGATGTGCGGCCGGCCGCGCGCGGCGGCGAGCACGGCGTCGACGCCGCGGTCGAGCGGGGCGCCGCCGGCGATGAGCGCCAAGGGATCGACGTTGCCCTGCGTGGCGATCCGGGCGGGGATGCCCGGCAGCACGGCCGCGAGATCGAGGGTCCAGTCGAGCGCCAGGGCATCGCCGATGCCGGCGTCGACCAGCCTGCGCAGGTTCGGGCCGCCGCCGCGGACGAAGACGATCACCTTCGCGTGTGGCCGGGCCTCCTTCAGCCCGCGCACGATGCGCCCGACGGGCTCCAGCGAGAGCGGCCCGAAGAGGGCAGGGGGAAGGGCCGCGCCGAAGCTCTCGAAGATCTGCACGGCTTCGGCACCGGCATCGACCTGCGCCACCAGGTAGGCGGTCGAGGCCGCCACAAGCCGGTCGATGAGGGCGCGCATGAACTCGGGGTCGCGGTAGGCGAGGAGCCGCGCCGGCGCCTGGTCGGGCGTGCCCTTGCCGGCGATCATGTAGCTGGCGACCGTCCAGGGCGCTCCGCAAAAGCCGAGCAGGGTCGTCTCAGGCGGCAGCGCGCCCTTGATGCGGCCGAGGGCTTCGAACACCGGGGCCAAGCGCTCGAGCGGCACGACCTCGGCAAGGCGGGCGAGGTCTGCCGCGGAGGTCACCGGCTCGAGGCGCGGTCCCTCGTTCTCGACGAAGCGAACGTCCTGGCCGAGCGCGTGCGGGATGACGAGGATGTCCGAGAACAGGATCGCCGCGTCGAAGCCGAAGCGGCGGATCGGCTGCAGCGTCACCTCGCAGGCGAGTGCCGGATTGTAGCAGAGGTCGAGGAAGGACCCTGCCTTGGCGCGCAGCTCGCGGTACTCGGGAAGGTAGCGCCCCGCCTGCCTCATGACCCAGATAGGCGGCGGCCAGACGGGCTCGCCGGCGAGGACACGGAGGACGGGTTTCATCATCTCGGCGCTGGTTACCGCGTTGTCCCTTCCTTCAAAAGGAATCTTTGAATCTTTCTTCTGTTGTTTCTCTTGGACGCTGAATCATGGAGCCGCAACCCCGTCCACATCGCGTCCACACCGGCGGCGCATTCGGCGCCTGAGGCCGCCCGACGCGCCGCGTCCCGCGAAGTGCAAAGGTTAACAGAGCGTTAACGCGGCCCGGTGCGATGGGCTTCCACAGGGTCCCCTCGAACCGTCCATGATTCCCCCGCATCGCGCGCCGGGGTCGTCCCAGCGCCACGCGTGTGGAGCGATATCCCTGGGCTTCCCGGCCCCTCGCGCCTGGACCCGTCCGCCCAACGGCCTTATCCACATCGGTCGACAGGTTGTCTCGCCAGGACCCAAGCCTTGGGACGGAGCTACTTCCATCTGCACCTCGTGTCGGATTCGACCGGGGAGACCTTGATCACCGTCGGGCGCGCCGTCGCGGCGCAATACGAAGGCGTCTCGGCGATCGAGCACGTCTACCCCCTGGTGCGCTCGGCGACGCAGCTCGAGCGCGTCATCGCCGAGATCGAGAACGCGCCCGGCATCGTGCTCTACACCCTTGTCGAGACGGACCTCGTCGAGCGCCTCGAGGAGGCGTGCCGCAATTCCGGGTCGCCGCACCTGTCCGTGCTTGCGCCCGTGCACGCGCTGCTGCAGGCGTATCTCGGCGCCGCGTCGACGGCCCGCCCCGGCGCGCAGCACGTGCTCAACGCGGAGTACTTCAAGCGCATCGACGCCATGAACTTCACGCTCATGCACGACGACGGGCAGCTTCCCGACGACCTCAACGAGGCCGACGTGGTGCTCATCGGGGTGAGCCGGACCTCGAAGACCCCGACCTCGATCTACCTTGCCAACCGGGGCCTGAAGACCGCCAACATCCCCCTCGTGCCCGGGGTGCCGCCTCCCGCCGCGGTCGAGACCGTGCGCAAGCCGCTCGTCGTCGGCCTCGTCGCCTCGCCGGAGCGCATCGTCCAGATCCGTCAGAACCGCCTTCTCAGCCTGCGTGCCGACGAGGACACGGCCTACGTCGACCGCGACTCCGTCGCCGAGGAGATCGCCTTCTCGCGTCGCCTGTGCGCACGCCACCACTGGCCCATGATCGACGTCACCCGCCGCTCGATCGAGGAGACCGCGGCCGCGATCCTCGACCTCTACCGCGACCACCGCCTCAAGTTCATCGCCGTATGAGCGCCGCCGCAGGCCCGTGGCGCGCGCCACAGCCGCTGCTCCTCGCCTCGGCGAGCCCGGTGCGGCGCATGCTGCTGGAGAGCGCGGGGCTGCCGGTCGAGACGGAAGCGGCCGGCATCGACGAGCGCGCCATCGAGGAATCCTTGGGAACCGCCGATCCTGCTGCCCTCGCGCGCGGCCTCGCGGTCGAAAAGGCGCTTGCAGTAAGCCGGCGCCGCCCTGGTCGGATCGTGGTCGGCGCCGATCAGATCCTGGCGCTCGACGGCGAGCTGCTGCATCGGCCCGCGAGCGCCGCCGAGGCGAAGGCACAGCTCGCTCGCCTTGCCGGCAAAACCCATGGCCTCCACTCTGGCATGGCCGTGGCCCGGGACGGGGAGGCGGTAGCCAGCCTCGTCGAGAGCGCGCAGCTCACGATGCGTCCGCTGACGCCCGACGCGATCGACGCCTATGCGGCGATTGCCGGGACGGAGCGCCTGACCCAGAGCGTCGGCGCATACCAGCTCGAAGGCCTCGGCATTCACCTCTTCGACGGCGTCGAGGGAGACCACGCGGCGATTCTCGGCCTGCCGCTCCTCCCGCTTCTACGGGTCCTGCGCGGCCTCGACCTCCTGGCGCTCTGACATGTCCGCCCCGGTGTTGCCTGGCGCAAACGCCTTCGTGGTCGGTCATCCGATCAAGCACTCGCGGTCGCCGCTGATCCACGGCCATTGGCTGCGCCGGTACGGCATCGTAGGGTCTTACAAGCGCGTCGACGTCCCGCCCGATGGACTACCGACCTTTCTGAACAGCCTCGCCGAACGCGGCTTTCGCGGCGGAAACGTCACCATTCCCCATAAGGAGGCGGCCTATCGGCTCGCTGGCGAGCTGACCGATCGGGCGCGGCGCCTCGAGGCCGTCAACACCGTCTGGCTCGACGACGGACGCCTGCACGGCGACAACACCGACATACTGGGCTACGTGGCCCACCTCGACCAGACGCTTGGAACCGGGTGGGAGGCGGGAATCGACAGCGCCCTCGTGCTCGGCGCCGGAGGCGCGGCGAGGGCCGTCGTGGCAGGGCTTCTGGACCGTGGTGTCGGGCGCATCCTCGTGGCGAACCGCACGCTCGCCCGGGCCGAGGAGATCGTCGGCCTCGCTCCGCCCCGCGTCGCCGCGGTGGCCTGGGCCGACCTCGGCAAGCACGTTGCGGCCGCAAACCTCCTCGTGAACACCACGTCGCTCGGCATGGCGGGCCAGCCGCCCCTCGCGCTCGACTTAAGGTCCATGAGTGCCGATGCGGTCGTGTCCGACATCGTCTACGTGCCGCTCGAGACGCCGCTCCTGGCGGACGCCCGCCGGCGGCATCTGCGCACGGTCGACGGTCTCGGCATGCTGCTGCACCAGGCCGTGCCGGGATTCGAGCGCTGGTTCGGGGTGCGCCCCGAGGTCACGGCCGAGCTGCGCGCCCTCGTGGTGGCCGACATCGAGGGCGGGTGATGACCTTCGTCCTCGGCCTCACGGGCTCGATCGGCATGGGCAAGTCCGCGACGGCGGCGATCTTCCGGCGCCTCGGCGTTCCGGTCCATGACGCCGACGCAGCCGTGCATGCGCTGTACCGCGGCCCGGCCGCCCCCCTGATCGAGGCGGCCTTCCCGGGGACGGTCGCTGAGGGCGTCGTCGACCGCGCGGCTCTCGGCCGCGTGGTCCTCGGCTCGCCGGAGCGCCTGAAGCAGCTCGAAGGCATCGTGCATCCCCTCGTGCGAGCGCAGGAAGAAGGTTTTCTCGCCCGTGCGGTGGCCAGCGGAGCATCCGTGGCGGTGCTCGACATCCCGCTTCTCCTCGAGACAGGTGCGCAAGGCCGCTGCGACGCCATACTCGTGGTCACGGCGCCCGGGTCCGTCCAGGAGGAGCGCGTGCTCGCCCGCGCCGGCATGACGCGTGAGAAGTTCGAGGCGATCCGCCTGAAGCAGATGCCGGACGCAGAGAAGCGGCGGCGCGCGCACTTTCTTGTGGAGACCGCGCGCGGACACGCTGCCGCCGAGGCCCAGGTACGGGATATCCTCAAGGCGTTGGCGGGCCGGCCTGGCCGGGTGCTGGCCGAACGAGGGTAGCTGACGAGACATGCGCGAGGTCGTGCTCGACACCGAGACCACCGGGACCGACGTCGGGGCCGGCGACCGCATCGTCGAGATCGGCGCGGTCGAGCTCATCAACCACATCCCGACCGGGCGCTCGTTTCACGCCTACGTGAACCCGCAACGGTCGATGCCGCAGGGCGCCTTCGCGGTTCACGGTCTGTCGGATGCGTTCCTCGCCGACAAGCCGCGCTTCGCCGCCGTTGCGGGCGAGCTCGAGGAGTTCATCGAGGACTCCCGCCTCGTGATCCACAATGCGGCCTTCGACATCGCCTTCCTGAACGCCGAGTTGGGGCGCATCGGCCGACCTGCGCTCGGCATGGGGCGGGTGCTCGACACGCTCACCATGGCGCGGCGCAAGCACCCCGGCGCGCCGGCGAGCCTCGACGCGCTCTGCGCGCGCTACGGGATCGACAACTCGCGCCGGACGAAGCACGGCGCACTCCTCGACGCCGAGATCCTGGCCGAGGTCTACATCGAGCTCATCGGCGGCAAGCAGGCCGACCTCGGCCTCGCGATCGTCCGGCCCGAGACGATGCCGGGCGCCCAAGCGATCGAGTTTCGCCGCCGCGAGACCCGCATCATCGTGACGCGCCTGAGCGAGGCCGAGCGCAACGCGCACGCCGCCTTTGTGGCGACGCTTGGCCCGAATGCCCTTTGGAACAGCTATCTCGGCTCGACCGAGGCCGCCGCGTCCTAGCTCGCGCTGTCGTGCCCGCGCAGGCGGGCACCCGTCACCACTGTTCGTGCCGAAGAGGCGTTGTTAGGACGACAGGTTGGCGTTCGCGGGAGCGCCGCCTTGTCCCTGAGCCTCGGCGGCCTTCTGGCGGTAGAGGCCGACGAAATCGATCGGATCGATGTAGAGCGGCGGGAAGCCACCGTTGCGCACGGCCTCGGCCACCATCTGGCGCGCAAAGGGAAAGAGCAGGCGCGGGCACTCGATCATGACGACCGGGTGCAACTGATCCTGGGGCACGTTGCGGATGCGGAACACGCCCGAATAGGTCAGCTCGAACTTGAACAGAACGTCGTCGGCCGTCTTGGCGTCGCCCTCGAGGGTCAGGTCGACCTCGAAATCGGTCTCGGCGAGCTGCTTCGCATTCACGTTCACCTGAATGCTGATCTGCGGCCCCTGCTCCTGCGGCGTCAGGGAGCGCGGTGCGTTCGGGTTCTCGAACGAGAAGTCCTTCGTGTACTGCGCCAGCGCGTTCAGGGACGGCGTGGATTCATCCTGCGCGCCGTTCGGTGCCGGGGTGTCGGCCATGAGGGAAGGCTCCCGAATATCCAGTAGAGGGCGAGGCCCGGGCGGCGCTGCGCGAGCGCCCGCGGCGCGGGTTACGAGGCGACCGCGCTATCACGCTTCACAGAGCCGAACAAGCGTGAGTCGGTTGCCTTGCCGGAGGGGTGGGTGGATGCTACGAGCCTCGCGCCCCATATAGTCGCGACGGCCTTGAACTCTCGTCCCGATTTCCTCACTCGAGGGCTGTGCGGCGGGAGTCCCGCTGCCATCCGGATGGACGATGCAAGATTCCCTCGACGTGACGACGATCATCTTCCTGGCGCTCGCGGCTTTCGTGATCTGGCGCCTGCGCTCGGTCCTCGGCCAGAAGACCGGCCGCGAGCAGCCGCCCGTGATGCGCCGCGAGCCGCCGCCTCCGGCACGCCAGGAGCCAGGCTCGCCCGAGCCCGGCAACGTGGTGCGACTGCCCGGCGCAGCGGCCGGCCGAGCCAACGGCAGCGGCGCCGAGCTTGCTCCCGATCGCTGGAAGGGCGTGGCCGAGCCGGGATCGGCCGTCGCCACCGGTCTCGATGAGATCGCCAAGGTGGAGCCGGGCTTCGATGCCCGGGGCTTCATCGAGGGCGCCAAGATGGCCTACGAGATGATTGTCACGGCCTTCGCGCAGGGGGACCGCAAGACGCTCAAGAACCTGCTCTCCCGCGACGTCTACGAGGGCTTCGACCGCGCCATCGGCGAGCGCGAGAAGCGCGGCGAGAAGGCCGAGACCACCTTCGTGTCCATCGACAAGGCCGAGATCGTCGGGGTCGAGGTGCGCAATCAGGTCGCCCACATGATGGTCCGCTTCGTGTCGCAGCTCATCACCGCGACCCGCAATGCCGAAGGCGCCGTGGTCGACGGCAGCCCCGAGGCGGTGGTGGAGGTCACGGACGTGTGGACCTTCGCGCGCCCGATCGGCAGCCGGGACCCCAACTGGCAGCTCGTGGCGACCGAAGCCGGGCAGTGAGCCTTGCGCGCCTGCTGGCTCTCGCGGCGCTCGCCGTCGTGCCGGCCCTGAGCGCGCAGGCCGAAGTTGCGGGCCCGACGATCGCCGGTGCCCGGGTCACGCCGGTTCCGTTCGACCAGCTTGAGGGCTGGACAGCCGACGATCATGCCGCCGCCTTCGCGGCCTTCCGGCGCTCGTGCGAGGCCCTGGCCCGCGGCGATCCGGCACTCCGGCCGGCCGAGCCAGGCTCACAGGACCTGCGGGCGATCTGCCTTCAGGCCGCCGCCCTGCCCGCGAGCTCCAATCCCGAGGAGGCGCGCCGCTTCTTCGAGCAGAGGTTTGCCGCTTTCGAGGTGGTCCCTGAGACCGGGCGCGGCTTCCTGACCGGGTACTTCGAGCCGGAATACGAGGGCGCCCTGGAGCCCTCGGCCGAGTTCCGGGCGCCGCTTCTCGCCCGACCGGACGATCTCGTCACCATGGCGCAGGGCGAGACCCTGCCGGGCCTCGGGCCGGGCCTGCAGGCCGCCCGCCGTACGGAGGCGGGCAACTACGAGCCCTATCCGGATCGCGCCGCCATCGAGACGGGGGCGCTCGGGGAGCGCGCCCACCCGATCGCTTGGGTGCGCGAGCCGGGGCAGGCCTTCATCATCCAGGTCCAGGGATCCGCACGCCTGCGCCTGCCGGACGGGCGTACCCTGCGGGTAGCCTATGCGGGCCGCAACGGCCATCCCTACACGTCGATCGGCCGCATCCTCGTCGAGGAGGGACGGATCCCGAAAGACGAGATGACGCTCGCGCGCCTCATGGGCTGGCTTGCCGCTAACCCCGACGAGGCCCGCGACCTCATGCGCCGCAACCGCTCCTTCGTGTTCTTCCGCGTCGCCGACGAGCTGCAACCGACAGATGGACCCATCGGCGGGGCCGGGCACCCGCTCGTGGCGGGGCGCAGCCTCGCCGTCGACCGGACGCTGTGGAGCTACGGCCTGCCGGTGTGGCTCGAGGGCGAGCTGCCGGTCAGCCTCACCGCCTCCGAGCCCCTGCGCCGGCTCATGATCGCGCAGGACACGGGCTCCGCCATCGTCGGCCCGGCGCGTGGCGACTTCTACTTCGGCAGCGGCGCGGAAGCGGGGGTGCGGGCCGGGCTCTTGCGCCACACGGTCCGCTTCGTCGTCCTGTGGCCGAGGCCGCAAGGCTCGCCGTGACGCGGGCCCGGCGCCCGCGGGGCCTCACGGCCGACGAGCGCCGCCTGTGGGCCCAGGTCGCCCGCAGCGTCGCGCCGCTGTGCGGCCGCTCCTTCCCGGAGGAGCCCGAACTCGAGCCGGCGAGCCTGTCTGCCGCCCCGGAAGCGCCCGCGACGGCAGCCCCGGCCCGCCCGGCTGCCGTGCGCCCGGGTCCGCCGCCCCTCGCCCCTCTCGAGCGCCGGACCCTAACGGCCCTGCGCCGGGGCAACCGCCGCACCGACGCGGTCATGGACCTTCACGGCATGCGCCAGGCCGAAGCGCACGCCGCGCTCCTCGCCTTCCTGCGGCGCTCACAGGCACGGGGCCATACCCTCGTCCTCGTCATCACCGGCAAGGGCGCCTCGGAGGCCGGAGGCTTCTTCCCCGAAGAGCGGGGCGTGCTCCGGCGGGTCGTGCCGCATTGGCTCCGCCTGCCGGAGGCGCGTCCGTTCGTGCTCGGGTTCGAGGAGGCGGCCCAGCACCATGGCGGCGCCGGCGCGCTCTACGTCCGCCTGCGGCGGCGCCGCGGCCCGGAACCGCAGCCGTGACCCCCTTCGGCGAGCGCGTGCGCGAGCTGCGCCGGCAGCGCGGGCGCCTGCTCAAGGACATGGCGGCGGCCCTCGGCGTGTCGAGCGCGTACCTGTCCGCCCTCGAGCGGGGCGAGCGCGGCAAGCCGACCTGGACGCTCGTCCAGGGCGTCATCCAGTATTTCAACATCATCTGGGACGAAGCCGACGAGCTCGCCCGCCTCGCGGATCTGTCGAACCCCAAGGTGAAGATCGACACGACGCACCTCGGGCCGCGCGCCACCCTCGTCGCCAACCGCCTCGCGCGCGAAATCCGCACGTTGTCCGACGAGGACCTCACGGCGATCCTCGCCATCATCAACAAGTCTCGTGCTTGACCCGGGCGGAGGTTGAGTGCCAAAGGCGCGCACCCTCCACCCGCCCGGTCCGCCCATGCCTCAGAGCCCGCTCGACGTTCTCGCCCTCGGCAACGCCATCGTCGACGTGATCGCCAGGACCGACGAGGCATTCCTGGTCGCCCAGAACGTCCACAAGGGCGCCATGCAGCTCATCGACGAGCCCCGGGCCGAGCAGCTCTACGCGGCTATGGGCCCGGCGACGATCGTCTCTGGCGGCTCGGGGGCCAACACGGCCGTCGGCACGGCCTCCTTCGGCTGCCGCACGGGGTATGTCGGCAAGGTCCGCGACGACGAGGTCGGGCGGCTGTTCAGCCACGACCTTCGCGCCATCGGCGTCGCCTACGAGGTCGCGCCCGCGGCCGACGGCCCCGCGACGGCGCGCAGCTTCATCCTGGTGACGCCCGACGGCGAGCGCACCATGAACACCTACCTGGGCGCGAGCCAGAACCTCACGCCCGACGACGTCGATGCCGACACCGTCCGGGCCGCGAAGATCGTCTATCTCGAGGGCTATCTCTGGGACCCTCCCGCCGCCAAGGAGGCGTTCCGCAAGGCCGTGGGCCTCGCGCATGGGGCCGGCAACGCCGTTGCGCTCACGCTCTCGGACGGGTTCTGCGTCGACCGCTATCGTGACGAGTTCCTCGGCCTCATCCGCGACGGCAGCGTCGACATCCTCTTTGCGAACATCCACGAGCTGCAGAGCCTGTACACCACGTCCGACGCCGGGGCGGCCCTCGCCGCGTTGCGCGAGGAGCGCGTGCTCGGGGTGGTGACCCGCTCGGCCGAAGGCGCGCTGGTGGTCCGCCGCGGCGAGACCAAGGCCGTCCCGGCGTTCCCGGTCACCGAAGTGGTCGACACCACCGGCGCGGGAGATCTCTTCGCCGCAGGCTTCCTCGCCGGCCTGACCCATGGCCTCGATCATACCGACTGCGCCCGCCTCGGCGCCCTCGCGGCCGCCGAGGTCATCAGCCACATCGGTGCCCGCCCGCAGGCGAACCTCCGTGACCTGGCGCGGCAGGAGGGTCTGCTCAGCTGAGGGTCACAGCCGCCGCAGGGCCACTTCCTCAATGCGGTGGCTCGCCCCTTTGCGCAGGATCAGGCTCGCGCGCTGACGAGTGGGGACGATGTTCTCGCGCAGATTTGGCAGGTTGATGCCGTTCCACAGGCCGTTCGCCGTCTCGACGGCCTCGTCTTCGGACAGCTCTGCGTACTTTCGAAAATAGGACAGCGGGTCGCGGAAGGCGGTGTGGCGCAGGCGCAGGAACCGGTTCACGTACCAGCGGTGCAGGTCGGCCTCGTCGGCGTCGAGGTAGATCGAGAAGTCGAAGAAGTCCGACACGAACGGGATGGCCTTGCCGTCCCGCGGCAGGCGGGCGGGCTGCAGCACATTGAGGCCCTCGACCACAAGGATGTCCGGGCGGTCGACGACCGTCTCCTCGCCGGGCACGACATCGTAGACGAGATGCGAGTACAGAGGCGCGCGCACGTTGCGCTTGCCGGCCTTGATGTCGCGCAGGAAGTGCAGAAGCTTGCCCGTGTCGTAGCTCTCCGGGAAGCCCTTGCGCTCCATGAGGCCGAGCCTGGTGAGCTCGGCGTTCGGCAGCAGGAATCCGTCCGTCGTGATCAGGTCGACCTTGGGAGTGTTCGGCCAGCGCGCGGTGAGGGCCTTGAGGATACGGGCCGTCGTCGACTTGCCGACCGCAACCGAGCCGGCGACCCCGATGATGTAGGGAACCTTGCCGTCGTTCTCGGCCAGGAGAAAGCGCTGCGTCGCCTTGAACAGCCCTTGCGCCGCCGCGACGTAGAGGGCGAGGAGCCGCGACAGCGGCAGGTAGATGGCGATGACCTCGTCGAGGGAGACCGGGTCGTTGAGCGACTGCAGCTGCAGGACCTCGTCCGCCGTGAGCGTCAGGGGCGTATCGGCGCGCAGGCGGGCCCACTCTTCGCGCGGGAACGTGCGGTAGGGCGACAGGTCGCTCTCAACGCCGGCCGGCTGCAGGACCTCATCCATCGTCTATCCTGACCGGCGCGTCAGGCGCCGCGCGACGCCTTCTCGGCTAACCCGGAGCGGGCGGTGCGCCGCTCAAGCTCCGCCATCACATCCTGCAACGGCACGCCCGCGCCCTGCAATACGACGAGAAGATGATAGAGGACGTCGGCCGCCTCGGCCGTGAGCGCCGCCTTGTCACCCTGCACGGCCGCGAGCGCCGCCTCGATGGCCTCCTCGCCGAGCTTCTTCGCCGCCGCGGCCGGCCCGCTGGCAATGAGCTTCGCCGTATACGACTCGGCGGCCGGCGCGGCGGCTCGTTCGGTGACGATGCGGGCGAGGTCGGCGAGCGTGAAAGCCGTCATGTGATCATCCGCATCGGCAGCCCGGCGTCCGCCATATAGCCCTTGGCCTCCCCGATCGAGTGCTCGCCGAAGTGGAAGATCGAGGCGGCGAGCACCGCGCTGGCGTGGCCGTCTCGCACGCCGGCCACGAGGTCATCGAGACCGCCGACGCCGCCCGACGCGATCACGGGGACGCTCACGGCATCCGCGATGGCACGCGTAAGGGCGAGGTCGTAGCCGGACTTGGTGCCGTCGCGGTCCATGGAGGTGACGAGAAGCTCGCCGGCGCCCAACCCCGCCACCTCGCGCGCGAAGGCGACGGCATTGAGCCCGGTCGGCTTGCGCCCGCCGTGGGTGAAAATCTCCCAAGCCGGCGGCTGGCCCTCGGCCGACACCTTCTTCGCGTCGATCGCGACAACGATGCACTGGCTTCCGAACTTCTCCGCGGCTTGTCGTACGAACTGGCGCTCGTTCACCGCGGCGGTGTTGATCGACACCTTGTCGGCGCCGGCCAGCAGCAGCCGGCGGATGTCCTCGATAGTCCGCACGCCGCCGCCGACGGTCAGCGGCATGAAGCACGCTTCCGCCGTCCGGCGCACCACGTCGAGGAGGATGCCACGCGCCTCGTGGCTCGCCGTGATGTCGAGAAAGCACAGCTCGTCGGCGCCGGCCGCATCGTACGCCTTGGCGGCCTCGACCGGGTCGCCCGCGTCGCGCAGGTTGACGAACTGCACGCCCTTCACGACGCGCCCGTCCTTCACGTCGAGGCAGGGGATGAGGCGGGTTTTCAGCACGCCGCCGCTCCTGTGCGCGCCTGCCGGATGCGCGCCAATGCCTCGGCCGGGTCGATGCGGCCGTCGTAGAGGGCGCGGCCCGTGATCGCGCCGGCGAGGCGGGCGCAGTCGGGCTCGAGCAGGCGCTCGATGTCGGCCATGGAGGCGAGACCGCCCGAGGCGATCACGGGAATGGACACGGCGTCCGCCAGCGCCAGCGTCGCGGGGATGTTGAGGCCCGTGAGGATGCCGTCGCGGGCGATGTCGGTGTAGACGATGGCGGCGACGCCGGCGTCCTCGAAGCGGCGGCCGAGGTCCTCGGCCGTCATGCTCGAGGTCTCGGCCCAGCCCTCGACGGCGACGCGGCCGTCCTTGGCGTCGATGCCGACAGCAATGCGGCCGGGGTGCAGCCGCGCCGCCTCGCGGACGAAGTCAGGGTCGCGCACCGCGGCCGTGCCGATGATCACCCGTCCGATGCCCTTGGCGAGCCAGCCTTCGACGGTGCGCAGGTCGCGGATGCCGCCCCCGAGCTGCACCGGAATGGTGACGCGACGCAAGATGGCTTCGACGGCGGCGACGTTCATGGGGCGGCCCGCGAACGCGCCGTCGAGGTCGACGACGTGCAGCCACGCGAAACCCTGGCGCGCGAAAGCCTCGGCTTGAGCGGCCGGGTCGTCGTTGAAGACGGTCGCTTGCGCCATGTCGCCCTGGATCAGGCGGACGCAACGGCCTTCCTTGAGGTCGATCGCGGGAAACAGGATCATGGGCGCCACCGCAGGAAGTTGGCGATGAGCCTGAGGCCGAGTGTCTGGCTCTTCTCGGGGTGGAATTGCGTCCCCGCCATGTTGTCCCGACCGACCACCGCCGTGACGGCGCCGCCATAGTCGGTCGTTGCGACGACATCCGCCGCATCGGCGGCCTTGAGCGCGTAGGAGTGGACGAAGTACGCGTGCAGGCCGGTCGCGCCGGTCGTGACGCCCTCGAGCAGCGGGTGCGCCCGGCACGGCTCAAGGGTGTTCCAGCCCATGTGGGGGATCTTGAGGGCGGGATCGGCAGGCTCGATCGGCGCGACGTCGCCACCGATCCAGTCCAGCCCCGGCGTGGTCTCGTGCTCGAGGCCGCGCGTCGCCATGAGCTGCATGCCGACGCAGATGCCGAGGAACGGCCGCCCGTCGCGGCGCACCGCCTGCGTCAGGGCGTCGACCATGCCCGGCACGGCGTCGAGGCCGCGGCGGCAATCAGCGAAGGCGCCGACTCCCGGCAGCACGATCCGCTCGGCGCGGCGCACCGCCTCGGGATCGGAGGTCACCAGAATGGTCTCGGACGAGTCCGCTTCAGCTGCTGCGCGCTCGAAGGCCTTGGCGGCGGAGTGCAGGTTGCCGGAGCCGTAGTCGACGATGGCGACGGTCACCTCGGCCGCTCCGCGTCCGGGAACAGCCCGATCACCGCGTCGGGGTGGGCGGCGGCGTAGGCGCGGCGGGCCCCCGTGGCCGGGGCAGGCCGTGCCGCGCGGGAGCCGAGCCACTCATTGTAGAGCTTCACCGTGGCTTCCTCGACGTTTCTCGCTGAGAGGGCGTCCACCGCCGGCCGGCCGCGGCGCCCATAGGTCCAACGCCGGAGGGCATTTGCCTCCAGCCCGACGAGGAACGCGACGAGGACATAGGCCAGGAAAGCGGCTCCGGGGGTAACGCCTAGCACCCGGATGAGAACTCCGAGGGCGACAAGGCCGGCCAGCACGCCCAATCCCGCCATCCAGAGCCGGTGCGCGAAGAACCAAAACGCGGTGAAGAGGAACGCCGTCCAGGAGAAACCGTCCGGGACCACCTGCGCGCGCCGAAGCGCCTCGGGGTCGCCCGGCGCGGCATCGTCCGGTACGTGCAGCGTGTACGTTGTCATCGGAGCCTCACAGGGCGCCCTTCGTGGAGGGTACGCGCCCTCCTTCGCGCGGATCGACGCTGACGGCGGTCCGCAGCGCGCGCGCCACGCCCTTGAAGCAGCTCTCGGCGATGTGGTGGCTGTTCGCGCCGTACAGCGTCTCGACGTGCAAGGTGACGCCGCCGTTCATGGCGAAGGCCTGGAAGAACTCGCGCACGAGCTCGGTGTCGAACACGCCGATCTTCTCGCTCGGGAAGACAGCCTTGAAGACCAGGAACGGCCGGCCCGAGATGTCGAGGGCCACGCGCGTCAGGGTCTCATCCATCGGCAGGTGCACGTCCGCATAGCGGACGATGCCCTTCTTGTCGCTGAGCGCCTTCGCGAAGGCCTGGCCGAGCGCGATGCCGGTGTCCTCGGTGGTGTGGTGCTGGTCGACCTGTAGGTCGCCCGTCACCTTCACGTCGAGATCGAACAGGCCGTGGCGCGCGAACAGCTCGAGCATGTGGTCGAGGAAGCCGACGCCGGTGGACACGGCGGCGGTGCCGGACCCGTCGAGGGTCAGGCTCACGGCGACATCGGTCTCGGCGGTGCGGCGAGAGACGCTCGCGGCGCGCATGGCGGTGTTCTTTCGGCGAGAAACGAGAGCCGGGATGTAGCAGGAGGGCTCCCCAAACGCCACTCGCGTTGCTTTTGCAGCGGCCATGCTTAACTCAAGGCCTCCGCACCGGAGCCTTGGCCTTGTCGAGCGACGATTCCTCCCCGCGCATGCACGCCACGACGATCCTCATGGTCCGCAAGGGCGGCCGGCTGGTGATCGGCGGCGACGGGCAGGTCAGCCTC
>Ga0126305_10000607_pt1 | contig 15431 bp, 11 predicted proteins | sample Plot26_FD_92536 | JGI IMG/M metagenome (GOLD analysis project Ga0126305, IMG submission 92536) | Serpentine soil microbial communities from UC McLaughlin Reserve, CA, USA - Plot26 | ecosystem: Environmental > Terrestrial > Soil > Grasslands | place: USA: UC McLaughlin Reserve, Lake County... | reverse complement strand
GGGATCCTTGGCAGATTCAGTGATAGACTTGATTGCTAAAAGATCACTAGGCGTTTACAATGCAACTTGCTAGAATTCGAATCACATCATGGTACCATCAATTACTGGCAGGTCATTTCTATAAAAATTGATAACATAATAATACCAAAAAAAGAATCATATATTATTACTATTTCTCTATCAACAACTAGATTATCAAGTACATTTGAGTAATTTTCTCATGAACTGTTAACAGTCCTTTTTTTGTGATATGCAGCTATAGTGAGTCAGCTATAATAATTTAGCATTTTGATGTGAAGATAGTTATAACTGATCTCAGAATTAATATAAACAATTAGTTATTATAGTTGATCGAAGGCCTGTCTCGAAAACTCAAACTCGAACTCTTCTCTTTTTCTTTACAACATCCATTATATTTTTAACTTCAACACAAACGCTGTTGGTTTTTTATTTAATAACTGATTAATATTAACGCAAGCGTTGATTATTATTATTGCTTTGTGTTATACATAGGTATATACTAGCACATGTATATATACTAGCGATTGATTACTCCAATTGTAATACGTCAATCTTTCTGAAAATAGATATTATCAGACTTGGGAGAAAATATTTTAAAGATATATGTTGGTGTTTACAACTAAGATGGAGAGAGGTTATTGGTAAGGCATATTATTATCCTTGATATTGTTGGGTTAGAATCAAGTCACCTAAATTCGAATGTAATTCCAAATATTGCAAGGCTTGCAAACGAAGGAGTGAGTTTTAAAGTGGAACCTGTCTTTCCCGCAGTGACATGTACAGTTCAAGCCAGTTTACTGTCAGGACAATATCCCAACCAACATGGTATAATATCTAATGGATTATATGATAAAGCCAATTATACCGTTTCTTTTTGGGAGCAATCAAGTTCTTTAGTTCAAGCTGAAAGAATCTGGGATATAGCGAAACGACAAAACAGTTCTTCCATCAAAACTGCTGTCTTATTCGGCCAAAATACAATGTATTCTAAATCAGATATTGTTGTTACTCCCAGGCCTCTACATATGGAAGACGGCATGGTAATGTGGTGCTATTCTAAACCCATTGGTTATTATGAAGCCCTAAAGCAAAAATATGGCGAATTTAACCTTGCGACTTATTGGGGTCCTTTAGCATCTTACAAATCGAGTAATTGGATAATACAGGCAGCATGTGATACACTCGAAAATGAAAGACCTAATCTGATGTTTACTTACATACCTCATGTTGATTATTCAGCTCAACGGTTCGGAAAGAATAGTAATGAGGTAAGAGAGGATTTGAAAAGAGCGGATGAGTTGGTGGGAGGAGTAATACAAAAAACAATAGATTTAGGGATTAAAGATGATACACAATTTGTTATATTCTCTGAGTACGGATTCAATGATGTTCTATATCATATACCATTGAATAGGAAACTTAGGGATGCGGGTTTACTTTCCGTAAGAACAATAAATGACAAGGAATATATAGATTTTGAATTTAGTAAAGCGTTTGCAATGGTCGATCATCAAATAGCACATGTATATATAAACAATGCTTCTACTGAACAAATTAAAAGAGTACTCGAAAAAATTGAAGGAGTAGAAAGGGTGCTTTCAGGTGAAGATATGAAGACATTGAAAATTAATCACGAACGTAGTGGTGATCTAATTGTAGTAGCTAATAAAGACACATGGTTTAGTTATTATTGGTGGTACGAAAATGAAAAAGCTCCTAATTTTGCTAGGTCCGTTGATATACATCGCAAACCTGGATATGATCCTGCAGAACTTTTCATTGATCCAAACACAAAGTCCATATCACTCAATCCTTATAAAATAAGAGCATCTCATGGAAGACCTCCTAATAATGCTACAGAAGAAGGACTAGCACTCTATGTATCAAATCAAAAATCGGTCATTTCGAAGAATTCTCAAGAAATTGTTGGCTGTGTGGATATTGGAAAATACTTAATCGATCTGGTTTCTTGATCTTAAGGTAATAATGTGTAGGATCCTGACTGACAGATGACTTTTAAATATTCTATTACACTTTCGTCTTTCCGAGCTATTGAATCCATAGAAAAAACACTTGATAGATTGGTATACCAGGGCTATGACGCGGTTGAAATGTATGGTGAACCAGATAAATTAGACATAAGAACAATACGAGAGACATTCTCCTGCTTTGATATTACTGTTTGTGGTATAACAGGAATGTGGGGATCGTCAGGCCATGATGATGCACATAAAAGAAAACTTATAAGCTGTAATCAAAGTATCTTAAAACATTCAAAAGAATACGTAAAGCGTTGCATAAAGCTATGTCATGAATTAGGGGGAAAAGAGCTCAATCTGTGCCTCTTTGCTGATGAAGAACTTGCAACATTTGATAGGAATCATATGTTTCTTCCCGACGTTACAAAGATACGCATAATACAAAATGTGCTACTGCCTATTCTATATGAACTAACAAGGTTTGCTGATGATTACAATATAATGCTTCTATTAGAGCCACTTAATAGATATAGTACACCATACTGTACTACTGCGGATGATGCAGTTTATATTGCAAAACAAGTTAATCACACTAACTTTGGGATATTGCTTGATACTTTTCATATGAACATAGAAGAAGATTCATTTGAATATGCAATACTCACTTCTGAAAACTTATTAGGTCATACTCACTTCGCCGACAATAACAGAAAAATGCCCGGTTATGCACACATCGACTTTAAATTGGTTCTCGACTCGTTAAATCGTATAAAATATAATGGATATATCAGCTTTGAGCCAATTTTGAATAATGACTATCTTACTTCTACCCAGCAGGGATTAAACTTTATCAAATCGGTAGTGAGAAACAAACGCACAGAAGACTAATATAATAAAAATTTGCAACTATAAAAATAAAGAGGTCAAGCTAGGGATCGCTAAAGTGAACAGGGGGATGAATTTGAAAATACCAATAATGAAAGAACCTTTGTGATTAGAAAAAGACTTTAATGCTAAACGATTAATATATTGATGAAAAAAATTCATCATGAAGAGTATCATTTAATTAGTATACAGATAATATCATTGAATCTCAGGTAAAGAATATGTTTATCCATAAAACTGCGAAGTCGGAATTTACTTCAGAATTTGCACTAGACGTCAGCGAAGGCTTGCGAAGCTCGAAGAAAAAAATAAAGCCGATGTATCTTTATGATGAATTAGGCTCATTACTTTTTGAGAAAATTTGTCTTCAGGAAGAATATTATCTTACCAGAACTGAAAGAATCATCTTAGAGTATTGTTCACCTAAAATAGTGAAGATGCAAAACAATCATCACATAAGTATACTAGAACTTGGAAGTGGAAGCTCTGATAAGACAAGAATTCTTCTTGAATGTTTTTTATCCAAACAGAAGCCACTTTATTATTTTCCTATTGATGTGTCAGATTCGATGCTGTATCCGACAATTCATAGACTTTCTGTGGATCTTCCTCATCTATACATTAAGGGCATTGCTTCTGATTACGTTGAAGGTATAGTAAAAGTCAGAGATTTCATCTGCTCAAATAATCAATTCCCAAAGAAAAAACTCATTCTTTTTCTCGGATCAAGTATAGGAAATTTTGAACCTGATGATGCCATAGATTTTCTGAGGACTATAAAGAATAACATGGATAAACAGGATACATTATTGATAGGTTTTGATCTTCAGAAGAACCAAAAGACACTTGAAGCAGCATATAACGACAAAGCAGGAGTAACAGCAAAATTCAATTTAAACTTGCTAAGTAGGATAAACAAGGAATTAGGGGGCGAATTCAATATCGGAGATTTTGAGCATCTGGCTTTTTATAATGAAAATCAGGGAAGGATAGAAATGCATCTCATATCAAAGATTGATCAACAAGTTAATGTCCAAGGCATTCATGAGACAATTTCATTCAAGCATAACGAAACAATTCATACAGAAAACTCTTATAAATACACTTTAAGGCAGATATCTCTTATAGCAAAGCAAAGCGGATTTGAAGTAAAAAAGAATTTTACCGATAAAAAAAAGTGGTATGACTTGGCTCTTTTTTTCCCAATTTAACGTTAATTGATGTAGATGTAATAGCATACGCTAGTTCCAAGTAGTTGTAACAAATCAATAACTAAAATTGGAAATAAAAAACTTGATGATGAAGGGACAAGTCATAAAATATTCTTTTTGTTATCAATTCCTGCAATTGTCGGAGCCGCCTTCCTTGATATTGTTATACTAGATTTTCTAGATTTCTCTAAAATGTATTATATGATGAGGTGATAACAATTGAATTATACTTTATTGGAATAACTTCTTCAGAAATAATAGGATATCTATCAATTAAAATTTTAATACAACCGTCAATTCTATCTTATTTCTATATACTGTTTTGGAATTGGTATAGCTTCTATGTACATTTTAGAATAGAAGAGAGGATAGCATTATAGTAAGCCACATCTACTGTAAAACATTTTCATATACTAATTAAAAATATGACTCTACATTGTTATTGATTGTAGTTGCTAGTCTCATATACTTAATAAAATAAGAAACGAAACAACTTTCAAACGCAACGTATACGCTATGGTTTGCCAAACGAGATTATGCTAATTCAAGCTCTATAACCAGATATCTTACTGATTTTACAAACAATTAGCACAGAAGAATTAAAGTGGACAGATACTGGTCTAGCTACCAAATCCTTTCTAGGTTTAAAAGCTGAGCTGTTTCTCTATCATATAATAATAATAATAATAAATGAAGGACAAAAAATAAGAGGTCTAAGTTGTCTTGTTAGCCCATATAATTACTGTAAATGTACTTGCGACTGATCCAATAATTCCTGTAACTAAAGCACCTATAACTGCTTGGTTCAGAAAATTCGGCATGGCCCCTGTAAGCCATTGAGCAATACCGGGAAGCGATAAATATGCCACGAACCCTATTCCAAATCCAACTAGCCAGAATACAAAGATCGTAAGCCTCCTAGACAATTTGACCCCCGCCTCTGTAAACGGTTTTGCTAAGCGTCTTTATGGAGCTTCGTCGTTTCATGTCTTTTATATATTCATGCAATAATAAGTATGATTGTCAAATTTTCTAAATAGGATAATTACAAAATTGAACAGATTATGACTGTTAGGTAATAAACGTTGAGTTATCCGATATCGAAATCCTTTGGTCGTTACGATCCAACGTCTAATACATTAAGCATAACAAATTAGAAGTTACACTATATAATTGCAACTTGTATGTATATAGTCAATTGTCAGAGAATAAATATTTCTTCGAAAATACTATATATACTCCCATTGTGAAAATCTCATTATTATGGTAACAATCAATGGTGAAACAATAACAGGAATTGCACTATCTTTGTTGGCTATTCTGTTTATCTATGCCGGCAATGTTAATGAAGTCTGGGCTAAAATATTACTTGCAGATTACTTTATCTTGGTTATGGGAATAGCGTTTATCGTCCTTGGGGTATATTCAATACGCAAACATAGAACAAGCCATGTCAAGGAGCATTCTCATTAGTTAATTTTGTTAATTTGAGTTTTCAAACTGTTTCATCAATGTAGTATATCGTTTCATTTCTTTTGAATGACGAAGAGGAGATTAAATTAACTAAGGAATTCATTAAGTTATCAATATCCGAATTTGCTCCTTCAATATTACCTCCAAGTATCAGATAAAGTCGAATATTCGAGCCGAGGACGTCATGCAGTTCTTGATTGACAGTTGCAGTATATGGCCTCAAAGCACCTCTGAATACCTCTGATCTTGCTCTGATTACGCCAGAAACTTTTTTACCAGTAGGGGCGTCAGGTCCAACTAATACTAAAATTCCATTAGATCCCTTAAACTTAATCGGCTCTTCAGTTGCGCCTTCAGCAGCCATTTTGTTAACTGCCTCTCTTGTAACTAGCGCAGGAATATTTATAAAATTCTCAACAAGAGAATCCCATTGCTTTCTACTTAGTGTTGAAAGGGGAATATTGTAGTCATAGTCACCGGTAAAATGTACTACTGCGTCTAGAGCTCCAAATTTTGTTCTAACTGTCCTCAAAATACTACTTACATGCTCCTCTGATGAGAGATCAATGCAATGACTATGAAAATCCTTAAATCGTAAAAGATCAGATGAATTACTTGTCAATATAATTATCTGTTCAGCACCAAATGAGTTTAGAATCCGTGCGAATTTCTCCACTCGATCTAGGTCTTTTTCGGCAGAAGAGGTAATAGTAAGAACCACAACTTTTCCCTTTATAGCTGCAGATACATTGGCCTCGTGAACTGTTCCTACTGTAGGCTTTACTGGATAGAATATATGATCATTTGGAATTATCCTACCATTTATCAATTTGCTAATTTCTTCATCAGACAAATTCAATACCATTTCAGCAACATCTTCTTGTCTAAGAAATTGTCCGTCAACTGACATTTTACTTGTATTGTTCTGTATCTTCTCTGCGATTTCTTGGATTTTACCGAGCATATTTGAAACTACACTGAAGAGTTTTTCAGTTTCACCAGAAGATTCTTTTCCGCGTGATTTGGCCAACTCCTTTGCAATCTCTTGAATGCCATTTTTGATAGTAGTATTTTCTTCACCTAGTAGAGACAGCGCCTTAGTGGCAGCTCTTTCAATTTCGATTGATGACAATCCTGGGTATCCTCCAATTCGTAGGAACTCGGCAGCGGCCTTTGGATAAACTGTTTTATAAATTCTATCAGAGTGAACTGGTCCGGGATTAGTGGCTACCGATCTGACACCTTTATCTATTAATTCCCATGCCAAAGCTTCTGCTAATCTATTCTTAGCTCCTTGCGCGGCTGTATAAGGAGTTCTGAATCTATAAGGTCTTTGCTCATATCTATTTTCTTCTGTAAAAAAAGTTCCAATTGTGATTATCTTGGCCCCTGGCTCCATTGCCTGTAGGCTCTGAATTGATGTCCAAAAAGTTCCTGTAAGATGAATAGCTACACACTCTTTGAACTCCTTGAAATTTGCATTAGTAAATGTCTTAACTGGACCCGATATACCAGCATTATTAACGACTATGTCAATTCTGCCAAATTCCTCTTTAATAGCTTTGAACATCTCATTAATTCCGTGCTCATCAGATACATCTATACCTGGAAAGGATCGTATTTTACCAGAATAGCTATAACTCTTGAAAATATCATTTAATAGTGTACTAGTGCTATCTAACGGCTCCTTTCTTCTACCCATAATGATTATATTGGCGCCATTTTCGGCATATTTTTTAGCGATTGCCTGGCCTATTCCAGTTCCACTGCCTGTAATAACTACGTTTTTACCATTAAATTTTGAGCAAGATTTTAATGAATCTTTCTCCATAGATTTGGGACAATAGATACACTATTAAAGTTAACCTTGATGAGTTATAATTTAAAAGTTAATAAAAAAGCTTGAATAGTTAATACTTATTCTAATAGTATCTATTGAGCTTCTTCTCTCCCTAAGACATCTCTGAAGGTCACTAAAAATAAATAGAGACAATTAGATAACTTTTTATTTTAACAATTCCTAATAGAGTTAAGATTTCTCCTAAGAGTAATGAGGTACATTAGAGGACTGCAAAACAGAGATAATTATCCATAGCCTAATTTCGTAGATAATAAGAATTAAATTAAAAGATTAATCGCAAGTAGGATGTGCTGTGCGACACGTATGAAAATGCATAGTTCAGATACTACAAGTTGATGAATTATACCATTCATTAAAGTTTTCATCGCAATCTAAAGAAAAGTTCTGAAAAGATCGCGATGAGACTATTCTATTGGATATTCACCTTTTTCAACTGTTACGGTATTGTACCGACAACTTAATAAAAACCTGCTTATAGGAATATGATTATTGAGTGGACCAGAAGCAAAATTCAAAATCAATGTGAAAGATGGTTTTGTTGAATTGGAGGGTAAAGAAGCCTTTGTAGACCGACATTTAGATAAATTTGAAGAAATATTTAAGTCGGCTATAAAAGAGGCTGTAAGACAGACTCTCGAACACAATACCCAACAACTGTCTCAGTCACGGGAAGGAATACAGTCCAATCAACAGAAGCCTCTTGATTTTCCAACAACACAAATGTTAAAATCACATAGCAATAATAAGCATGTTTTAAAACAGTCTCCATCTTTACCTCCGATACCGGTTGACCTAAAAGGGAGAGAGAATAAAATAGGTCTTCGGGAATTTTATGCTGATAAAAAGCCATCTAATCATTATGAAAAGACAATAGTCTTTGTATACTATTTGACAAAATTCAACAAAGAAGAGGAAATTAGACTTGGTAAAATACTGTCTTGCTATGAGGAGGTAGATGAAAAAAAACCTAGTATAACTGACATTGTGAAAAACACTATAAGATATAAGGGGTGGCTAGAATATGGTTCTGATAAACTCTCCACTCGTTTAACTATCTCAGGTGAAAATTTCGTAAAATTTGATCTTCCTCATCAAAAAAAGAACATACTTAATGATCCGATTTCTCCTTCTCTCTCTTTAAATGATCCGTCACAGTAATTCTTCTAAGCTCGCCACCAATCAAAACCAATAAAATCAACTTTTCTCTCCTTTGTTCTGGGTAATGCTAATATGAATTGCTTTTTGACTGTAGTAGCAAGTCTGCCTGCAAGTACAATTCCAGTTGCCGTTAAGTAATCTTTCTGTTTGAATACCTGAACGAGGTAAGGTGCATGGTCAATGCCAGGTCCATGCTCATATACTGCAAAATCACAACCAAATTTGACGCCCGGAGATACCACATAACCTCCATCTCTTAAGATCTGGAATACCAAGTACTTGTCATCAAAATCAACGTACTGTTTTCGACAAAGTGCCTTTAAGGCTCTTAGTGATATCTGTCGTCCGTCGACATGGTATGCTATCAATCTACCCATCTGAATTAGATAACAACCTTCGATTAAATCTATAACCAAAGGCGCATCAAATTGAGTACCTTTTGGCTTTGAAATTCCTAAAGGTTTGCCATAATAACCGTTACCAAAAATATTTCGTGATTCTTCTACATTCCATATAACTATTCTATTCTCTACTAGTTTTCCAATAATGGCATTCATTACATACTCAATGCGAGAATAGTAATAGAGTCAGATGCTTCCTGGCATTTATCTGCCATCCCTTCAATACCCTCTACTACGTCTTTTAATAGTAAAATATCCTTTGTGACTGCCAGCTCGTTAAGAACTTTTATTATAATAGATCTATATTTAGCATCAATCTGACGTTCCAACTTTTGGACCTCTTGGGCCAGCTCAATTACACTTGCAGGATTTATACTCAATGCACGAGCCATTTCATTTAATTTGAAAATAGCATCAACAGCCATTCCAATAAGATCCCTCAGATCATCATCAAAATTTCCTTTTTTTAAAGAAGAGGTTCTTATATTAGATAGTCTGAACGCAATTCCCGTAATAAAGCCAGCAATATCATCCACAATATAGGCAGTCCGTAATACATCCTCTCGAGATACCATAAGACTACCTATTTCAGCAACTTCTCGCGTAATCTTTCTTCTCAGGTTCTCGATAACCTCCTCAGCACAGGTCATACGCTCGAGACACACCTGAACCTCTTTGTCATCTCCTTTCATAATAGAAGCAAAAAGAGTTGATAAATCTCTAGCTGAATTTAAGATCCTATTAATTTCATCATGTAAAACCGCTAATGCTTTTCGTTTAGCCTGAACTTCCAATTCTCCACTGTACATCTCGTATAAAATACTCCATCAGACTTTTAATCCTTTTGACATTATAATGAATTCATTGTCTAAAAACTTATGATATCTATAAAACAATTTCATCGCTATAATGAATTAAAAAGCTGCGATGTTAAATTATTAGATATTTACAATATAGTCTGCAACTGAATACTGAATCATTCAAGAACATTTTTGTTTTAGTTATGTATGGCGATCTCTTATGTCTTTTACATACTCATGTATTTTCCTTTTCAACTTGCTATCTACGTTCGAAAATTGTGTCCTTTATTTCTATGAGGTCTCGGAGAATTGCGCTACCAGTTTCCATACCTCCAGCTCCTCGACCAATTATTGTTTGATGACCTGAGTGGTCAGAGAAAAAGGTGACTGCATTTAATGTACCATCTACACACACCGGATCCTTTTTTGATACTTCAATTGGTCTTACATCCAGTTTTTTTTTATCACATATCGCTAAGAGTTTTATTGCATTGCCTCTTTCTTGAGCTCTTTGTACGTCAGAAACCTGAACAGAACGGATTCCAGTCCTGTGGATGTCCTTAATGGTGACTTTCATACCCATAATGAAGTTTGCCATTATTACAAGTTTTGCAGCTGCATCGAATCCTTCAATATCTAGAGAGGGTACTGCTTCTGCATAGCCTTTTTGTTTTGCATCATTCAAGGCACTATCGAATGTCATACCTTCTTCCATTTTGCTTAGTATGTAGTTTGTTGTTCCGTTAAGAATTCCTTTAAATGAAATTATTCTATCGCCCTTTAAACATCGTTTTGCGAATTCTAGGATCGGTGTACCTCCTCCTACGGTTCCGCTAAAACGTAACAAAACACCATTATAATTTGCTAATTCCATTAAGGATGGAAAAGATAGTGCAAGAGGTCCTTTGTTTACAGTAATTACATGCTTCCCCGATCTCATCGCTGAGATGATATTTGATGTTCCAGGTTCGCCAGACTCTATATCCGTTGGAGTTAACTCAACAAGCATTTCTGCATCCATTTTTTCAATTACGTAAAGGGGATCAAATCTTGAACTTGTCTTTTCATACTCTCCAACACTGCCCTTTAACCTTTTTACTTCTAACAATCTTTGAATATCTAGACCTCTAGGAGCAATGGCACAGCCACCCGTATCAAGGCATGCTACAATGCGAGGTTTGATACCATAAAGGCTAAACAGATCTACAGAACGAGATAAAAGTAATTTTGCAAGGCTTTGACCCACTATACCAAAGCCCACCACAATTAATCGCAATTTAATACTCAATAACGATTTGGGTTTAATATGTTTAAATCTGGACTTGTTATGACTGCGTACCTAAAATGATATTGCATTGACAATGACTCATATAAAGATAGTCAACAACAGCAACTATAATTTGAGCTTGTTATCTTTTAAGAAATGAAATAAGTAGCTCAGGTCAGAATGACTTATGATTGTGTATAAGGTATAATAATAATTAGGTTTGATATAAAACAGAAAATAATGTTAGCAAGAGGAGTTAAGTTTGCTTCGAGAATTGCATTAAGCTATTAAAATGCAAATAACGGAATAAACGATTAAATACTCTTTTACATCTAAAGAATGTTTATTTTCAAAATGATAACCTGTTCAATAAATATGAAAATTAAAATGGCTATTATACGCAATCGAGGTTAAGAACTAAAACAATTAGGTGATCACGAGAAGCAGAGTTTAATAAATGGAGAAGAATATATATATATATATATATATATATTCTTACGATACATACTTTGAGCTATCCTTGTAGTTATCAACGGTCTTGAAATCAAATTTTAAGTTGTAATCTGACATTATTTTAAATTTGAAAAATAACAATTTAACGCTTTTTTAATAAGATGACTATCTATAATAAATAAAATTTTTTCAATTCGGAAAATTATATATCTCTTTAGACATATATGTACGACAACAAATTATTTATTAATTTATAAATTGTTCTTTAATGTATATACGTGTCTGCTAATTGCTCGATGTTATTATTTTCTTAATTATAGTAGGACTGGGAGCAGGCACACTCGGTTCTATTATTGGCATTGGCGGTGGTATAATAATTACACCTGTTCTTGCTTTAATGGGATTTTCACCAGCTCATATTGCTAGTACAAGTCTAATGGCAGTAGCGTCAAGCAGTACTTCGTCGACTATTGCATATTCTAGGCAAGCAAGAATCGATTACAGCACAGGATTAAAGATGGTAATATTTTCTATTCCGGGCTCCATTGTTGGAGCATTCATTTCCAATACTATATCTTTAGAATTTTTTAAAATATCCTTTGCCATTCTTTTAATGCTTACAGGAATCTATATCTTATTCAAAAATTCTATCTTAAAGAAAAAATCTAATGATCAATCAAAATCTGCTTTTTCGCTTTTGCTGTGCTATACAGGAACTTTTATTGCTGGTATTATTTCGAGCTTATTTGGAGTTGGAGGTGGTATAATTTTTGTCCCTATCATGATCTTAATATTTCAAATGACAATGATAAAGGCAGCGCCCACTTCTCAATTAATTCTGCTTATCACCTCGCTTATAGGTATTTTTACGCATATACTTTTAGCAAAACCTGACTATTTCGCTGGACTTTCTCTTGCCGCAGGCGCATTTATTGGAGGTCAAATCGGTGCCGCACTTTCAAGTCATATAGGAGAAAAAATACTGCAGAAATTATTGTCAGTCTTTTTAATAGCAGTCGCCATTAAATTGCTATTTGATACGCTATTTAATTTATAAGAAAGATATTTAAATGCTCTAATTGACTATACCTAGTCCAATAATTATTTAGCTCAAGTCGATCTTCTATTTTAAAAAGGCATATCTCTTAAAGTCTGTATAGTCTGACTACATTTTTCATCGACCGAAATATATATATAATCTCTATCCATTTTTTTCGCGTGTATCAACAAGTAAACAGTAAAGATATTTTTAAGTCTATTTTTTCAGTAAGTAATAGAGAAATGCTATTTATTTATTACTAATTGAGAATATTGATACGATAACATCAGATCATATAAAGATGTGGATGAATGCTCAGAAGACGGAACACAATCAGAGCTACGATACACAGAGTTGTAGTAATTTTAACTTTTAATCTATAATATATTTACAAGCTTTAAGATAAAAACATTCAAAAGTCACTGGTTATTAATCTAACACATTCATTAATTAAATAGGTGTTAGTTATGACTACAGCAAAGAAGGAATTAAAGCAAAAGGAAAACCGGGAGCGCCTTGTCAATGCCATATCAACTCTTGAATCAATTACTAAGAATAATAATGTTCAAAGAAACATTAGAAATATGGTTAGAGAAGTGCTAGTAACATTAAAAGATGAAAAAGGCGGTAGCATATCGGTACGTGCCGCAAATGCTATAAGCATTTTAGACAGCGTAACTCAGAGCCCTCAAATGCAATCACACATACGTACTATGTTATGGCAGGTCGTTTCAACTCTTGAAAGTATAAGAGAATAATTTTCTCTACCTTATATCCGTATTTTTCAATGGCTTTAAGGGAGGCGGAAGTTTTTCAAGTTTATGATTAGGATTAGCTAGATAGTGTCTCGACGCGCCTTCCCCACTGAGTACTATATTGCAATTAATACATCTATATCTTATTGCCAAATTCTTCGTCCCTAATCATATATTTATACATGGCTAAAAAGTCTATGGAAACAATTGTTAAAGATTACCGTAATCTGAGCATTTCTCGATTATCCGGCACTCCCGACCTTATCTTCAATCTAGAATAGATTGCGCTTGCAACATTATCTGATTTTGACCTTTCACCATGATTTACAAGAACTCGTTTCGGCCTTATCTTAGCAACAAAGCTCATTATCTGATTGAAATCACTATGTCCGCTAAAACCATCCATTTTTTGAGTTTGACACCGGACAGGTACAACTTTTACTTTCCCATTTTTGTCTAACATACTAACTTCATTCATGGTTCCATCAAGTACACGACGGCCAAGTGTGCCATTAATTTGATAGGATACGAACAGGATCTTGTTGTTTGGAGAAGGAGCAATTTCCTTAAAATATTCAACAGAAGGACCGCCCTCTAACATACCAGACGTTGCCATTATTATTGCTGCATTTTCATCACTAAATACCTCATCTCGCTTACCATGACCATTTATGACAGTAAAGTATTCTGATTGAAATGGATTGATTCCTTGAGAGACTGATTTACGAACATCATAGCCAAGATAGTGAGCATAAGACATATGTATAGCGCTTGCTTCGGAGATCATACCCTCAATATATATTGGGCATTCTATAAGACGCCCCTCACGCATTTCCTTGTCTATAACGAGCATAATTTCCTGTGCCCTACCAACTGCGGGAACAGGAATCAATACTTTTCCTCCTTCTATAAGTGTTCTATTAATAGTTTCAGTAAAATTTCTGTAAACAACTATTTGATCCGGCATTATGTCAGTAGTATTACCGTAGGTGCTCTCGGTGATGAGCGTCTCAACTCGCGGATATATCGATAATGCACTATCGAGAAGCTGCGTTCTCGCATACTTATAATCACCAGAGTACAGAATATTGTGGGCGCCAGATATGTTAAGATGAACGGTTGCACTTCCCATAATATGGCCTGCATTATTTAACGATATTGTGATATCTGGAGAAATGTCAGTAGGTTTACCATATGGCAATGTAATACAATGCTTAATAACTTCGTTAACGTCTCTTGATTCGTAAGGTAGGTAGGTTCCATTGCTCTTAGATATCTTTACAGAATCCATTTGAAGCAAATTCATCAAAGGCAAAGTCGGTTCGGTACAATAGATAGGCCCTTTGTATCCGAATTTGAATAATGTAGGCAAGAAACCCTGATGGTCAATATGTGCATGGCTAATAATCACAGCATCAAGCTCATCTAGATTAAAATTAAACCAATCCAGCCTAGGATACGCATTTAATCCCGAGGCCTCCCCAGGATTGATTCCACAGTCCAACATTATCTTACTTTCACGCGTCATGACAATGAAACAAGACCTTCCGACCTGTTTAACGCCGCCAAGACAACATAATATGACTTCTTCCTTATTTGTAAGCCAAGATTGTGGTTTTAAATAAGTGTCTGTAACAAAGCTTTGTTGATTTTTGCTATGTCTATCAAGAGAGGCGTTATCTGAGCTATTACCTAGTATAAGCGGAGAACGAAAGATTCGGTTCCCAAGTTCATCAAGAAATAGAAGTCTCTCTTTAGCAGATGTTTTCAATGTAGAATGAATTGTGCTGATGCTACTAGAGGGTATATGGGGAGAGCGACGTGTATGGGCAATCCAACCAGTTGATTGAGCTATTTCAATTACCATCTCGCCATCTATAGCTTCCGGTTTGTTGACCTCCAAAATAACTTCGCCCAACGCATCATCACAGAATACAGCGGAAACTAATACATCCTTAGGAAGCAGATTACCAACGACTGATCTTGTTTTGTCTTCTGACAACCTTATAGATGGGTCTGTACGAATTACAAATCTTTTTTTCAAATTCTTAGATAGATACGATAGATGAAAAGTTAACTCTGTAAGAGAAAATTTAGGGTTTTTTGTATACAGGGCAATATTGGGTCC
>Ga0126305_10000606_pt1 | contig 15439 bp, 14 predicted proteins | sample Plot26_FD_92536 | JGI IMG/M metagenome (GOLD analysis project Ga0126305, IMG submission 92536) | Serpentine soil microbial communities from UC McLaughlin Reserve, CA, USA - Plot26 | ecosystem: Environmental > Terrestrial > Soil > Grasslands | place: USA: UC McLaughlin Reserve, Lake County... | reverse complement strand
GCTGTCGCGGTTCCGCGTCAACGCCTTCAAACAGCGCGGCTCGATCTCGATCGTCTGCCGCGCGATCCCCTTCGACATCCGCTCCGTCGAGGACCTCGGGCTGCCGCCGGTGGTGACGAAACTCGCCGAAGAGCAGCGCGGGATCATCCTCGTCACCGGTACCACCGGCTCGGGCAAGAGCACGACGCTGGCGGCGATGATCGACCACATCAACCGTAACCGGACCGATCACATCGTCACCCTCGAGGACCCGATCGAGTACCTGCACCCGGACAAAAACTCGATCGTCAACCAGCGCGAAGTCGGCTCCGACACCGAAAGCTTCAGCCGCGCGATGCGTCGGGTCCTGCGCCAGGACCCCGACGTGATCCTGATCGGCGAGATGCGCGACGAGGAGACGGTCCGCACCGCCCTCTCCGCGGCCGAGACCGGCCACCTCGTCCTCTCCACGGTCCACACCCTCGACGCGACCGAGACGATCAACCGCATCGTCGACTTCTTCGAGCCCCACCAGCAGCACCAGGCCCGGGTCATGCTCGCGGCAACCCTCAGGGGAGCGATCGCCCAGCGCCTCGTCCCCGATGTAACCGGCGACGGCCGCGTCCCCGCCTCCGAGATCCTCGTCGTCACCGGCCGGGTCCAGGACCTGATCATGAACCCGGAAGAGACGGGCAAGATCACCGAAGTCATCGCCGAAGGCGAGTACTACGGCATGCGCACCTTCGACCAATCCCTCATGCACTACGTGATGGAGGGGAAGGTCGCCGAGTCCGTCGCCCTCGAGTTCGCCTCCAACCCGCACGACTTCAAACTGATGTTGGCAGCGGGTGGCCAGCGCGCGAGCGGGATCGAGCAGCTCGCACCCGCAACTGACTAGGGCGGGCGTCCAGTTGAAAAAGGACCTCGCACCGATCGGCTCAAGGCGGCAGCAGCGAAAGCCGATGGGAACCGCGATGCTCGCGATCGACCGCTTCATCCTGCTGATCCGCGACCTGCGGCGGAACGAGCGCGGGATGGCCTTGCCCACCGCAATGTTCGCGATGATCGCCTGCTTCGGCCTGGCCAGCGTCGCCGTCCTGTCTTCGGTCAACGCGCAGCGCGGCACCCACCGGGACAGCGGCTCCAAGAGCGCGATCGCCGCCGCCGACGCCGGCGCCAGCGTCGCGCTGATGCGCCTCAACCGCTACCAGAAAAAACTCAGTGTGGGCACTCCCTGCATCGGCCCCGCCGGAGAAATCCAGACTCCCTCCGGCGGCTGGTGCCCGTCGACCGCCGCAGAGACCGTCGGTGGAGCCAGTTTCGCCTACCGCGTCAGCGCGATGACCGCCGGCGGTCAAGTAAGCGTCGTCGCGGTCGGCTCCGCAGGCGGCGTCAGCCGCCGTGTCAACGTCAACCTCGTCTCGAGCCAGGGAAACCCCGTCTTCCTCAACGAGCAGCTGATCGGGGAAACCAAAATCAGCCTCGATGGCGGGCCGACGATCAAAACCAACGTCGGCAGCAACGGCAACGTTGAACAGAGCACGAACGGGAAAAACTCGATCATCCTCTGCGGCGACGTCCGCCACGGGATCGGGAAAACCTCGCCGACTCCCCAAGGCCCGCCCACCTGCCCGAAACAGGGAACCGTCACCGAAGGTGAAAAAACGCTGCCGCCGGTGGTTCCTCCCACCAACATCACGACCGAAAACTCGAACTGCCGACTGGTTCCCAACTGCCCCAAAGAACCGACCAAAGAAGTCGACCCCTACGTCGGCAAGGCGCGCACCACCACTAAACCTTGGGACGCGCAAAAGCGGTTCATCACCGTCGAGAACAACGCCAGCCTGACGATGGGCGGCAAAGACTATTTCGTCTGCGGCCTCTTCCTCAACGGCGAATTGTTCATGCAGAGCACCAGCAAGGTGCGGATCTTCTTCGACAAACCCGAGAACTGCCCAGGACTCGACTCGAAAAACACCCAGATCGAAATCACTGCTACCGCGACCGTCAAATCCACTGCTTTCGGAACCTCCGCCGGGACCTTCGACGTGCCGGGCTTCTACGTCATGGGATCTCCTACCACCCCGAGCACGGTCAAGATCGCGGGCAGTGCCGGCAGCCAGAACGAATTGATGTTGTACGCGCCCTATAGCAACCTGGTCATCAGCGGTAACGCGACCTGGATTGGCATGTTCGCCGGCAAAACCGTCGAGATCAACGGTAACCCGACGCTGATGTCCGACTCCCGCATCCCGCTGCCGGACATCTCCGAACCCGGCCTGCTGCAGCGCACCCGCTACGTCGAGTGCGTCGGCGTCACGGCGACGCCACCCGACGCTGCCTGCTGAGAGGCGCCCAGGGCTCAAGCTCGGCAGGGTTGCTGTCGAGCTAAGAAGCGGACGTTATGAGAGAGGCCCTCAACAGCAACCCGATCGCCCAGGCGGCCGTGATGGGCGTGCTGCTGCTCGCAGCCGCCTTCTTCTTCATGACGAAAATGGGTGGCGGCGGCGAAGAAGAAGGGGTCAGCGCCGGCTCGGAATCGATCGTCTCTGCCGTGGCCGCAACGGAAACCGCGACGGGACCTGTTCCGCCCGGTGCCATCGCCGCCGTGGCCCCACCGCCTCCGGCACCGGTCACCTCCGCCTTCAACGCAAACCGGACTGTCGCACTGCTCTTCGTCCACGACGGGGGTATCGACGACCGGCTGGCCAAGGACTCACTGGGAGCACTCGAAGCTCTGCCGGACGTGGCGACCTTCGTGGTTCCCGCCAGTCAGATCGCCCGCTACGCGGCGATCGCACAAGGTGTGGACGTCAACCGGGTGCCCGCGCTGGTGGTGATTCGGCCCAAGGCCTTGGACAAAGGGGTGCCCACGGCTTTCGTCACCTATGGCTTCCAGAGCCCGCAGAGCGCCGTGCAGGCGGTCAAGGACGCCGGCTACAAGGGCCGTACCCTCGAATATCACCCGTGAGCTGACCGATGGACTCGAGGGACTTCCCGAGTCATCTGCGGCCGGTTCCGAACTCCGGAGACTCCACCGCCCCCGCGCTTCAGCCTGAATCGAGCGGTCCGTCGGGTCTCACCGCCCCGGCGGTTCGCGGACGTTCCAGCGGCTTCGTCACCGATGTTCTCGTCGACCTCGGTTACGTCGGCGACGATCGTGCCCGCGCGGCGATCGAAGAAGCGCGCACCGCTGGTCAGCCGCCCGAGCAGCTGCTGCTGCAGCAGGGTGCGATTACGGCCGACCAGCTCTCGCGAGCGATTGCCGAGCGGTACGGGCTCGACCACGTTGACCTCTCCGCATACAAGGTCGATATGGCGGCTGCGAACCTGATCTCGGTCGGCACCGCCAGGCGCTACCGTGCCCTCCCGGTCGGCTTCGTCAACAAGGAGACCCTGCTGGTCGCGATGGCTGATCCAACCAACGTGCTTGCGGTCGACGACATCCAGATCGCCACCGGGCTGGCCTGCCGCGTTGCCGTCGCCGCCGAGGAGGACGTCGAAGCGCTGATCACGCGTCTCAACACCCTTCAGAGCGCAGTGACCGAGGCCGTTGTCGAGGGCGAAGAAGAGGCCGAGGACGAGCTGGCGGAAGTCAGCGAGATGGAAGTCAGCGCCGAGGACGCGCCGGTTATCAAGCTGGTCTACAGCATCCTCGGCCAAGCGGTTGAAGAGGGTGCCTCCGACGTTCATTTCGAGCCCGACGAGGGAGAGATGCGGGTTCGCTTCCGGATCGACGGCGTGCTGCGCGAGGCCGCCCACGTGCCGAAGCGGATGATCACCGCCGTCGTCTCGAGGATCAAGATCATGAGCGAGCTCAACATCGCCGAGAAGCGGGTGCCGCAGGACGGCCGGGTCAGCGTCAACGTCGACGAGCGCCGTGTCGACCTCCGCGTGACGACGCTGCCGACGCAGCGGGGGGAGGGGGCGACGATCCGCATCCTCGATAAGGACAACGCCCAGCGCACGCTCGACGAACTCGGGATGGATGGGGACGCCAGGCAGTTCTTCGAGGCGTCCTTCCGCAAAGCCTACGGCGCAGTTCTGGTCACCGGCCCCACCGGCTCGGGAAAGTCGACGACCCTCTACGCAACCTTGCAGGATCTGAATGACGTCGAGAAAAACATCATCACGATCGAGGACCCAGTCGAGTACCAGCTCAGCGGCATCAACCAGATCAACGTCAATCGCAAGGCGGGGCTCGACTTTGCCACGGGCCTGCGCTCGATGTTGCGCGCCGATCCCGACATCGTGATGGTGGGGGAGATCCGCGACGCCGAGACCGCCCGGATCGCGATCGAGGCGGCGTTGACCGGGCACATGATGCTCACCACCCTCCACACCAACGACGCGCCGGGCGCGATCGCCCGTCTGACGAAGATGGGCATCGAGCCCTTCCTCATTGCCTCTGCGGTCGATTGCATCGTCGCCCAGCGCCTGGCCCGCAAGCTCTGCACCCAGTGCAAGCAGCGGACGGTGATCTCGCCCCAGGCGCTGGCGGAGGCCGGCGTCCGCGCGACGGTCGAGGTCGAGGGCTACGAACCCGCCGGTTGCTCTCGCTGCAACCAGAGCGGCTACAAGGGGCGCGTCGGCCTCTACTCGGTGATGACCATGACGGAACGGATCAAAGAGATGACGGTCGCCTTGGCGCCGGAGGCCGAGATCGGGGTGGTCGCCCGCGAAGAGGGCATGTGCACCCTGCGGGAGGACGGACTGGCCAAAGTCCGGTCTGGATTGACCAGCCTCGAGGAGGTGCTTCGTGTCACCGCTTAAGAAATTCGCCTAGGGGGTCGATCTAGTCGCCATGGAGTTCGACTTCTCAGAGGTCCTGCGCCGGATGGTCGAAGCTAATGCTTCCGACGTGCACCTGACGGCGGGCTTTCCGCCGGCGATCCGCGACAAGGGGAAGATCCTGCCGATGGAGGGCTTTCCAGTCCTCTCCGGCCAGCACACGCGCGAGGTCGTCTACGGGATCCTCAACGACGACCAGCGCAAACGCTTCGAGAACCACAAACAGCTCGACTTCGCCTACGCGATCCCGGGCGTCGCCCGCTTCCGTGTCAACTGCTTCTTCCAGCGCGGCGCAGTCAGCGCCGCCTTTCGCCTCGTGCCGCAGAAGATCCCAGCACTGGACTCGCTCGGCGGCCCCCCGGTGTTGCGCGAGCTGACTTCGAAACCGCGCGGGTTCGTCCTCGTCACCGGCCCCACCGGCTCGGGCAAGAGCACGACGCTGGCGGCGATGATCGACCTGATCAATTCCGAGCGCCAGGACCACATCCTCACGATCGAGGATCCGATCGAGTTCCTGCACGAGCACAAACGCTCGATCGTCAACCAGCGTGAGGTCGGCGCCGACGCTGACGACTTCGCGCTCGGCCTGCGCGCCGCCCTACGAGAGGATCCCGACGTGATCCTCGTCGGCGAGATGAGGGATCTCGAGACGATCTCCACGGCCCTCACCGCTGCGGAGACCGGGCACCTCGTCTTCGCCACCCTCCACACCCAGTCGACCGCGCAGACGGTCGACCGGATCATCGACGTCTTCCCGCCCGAGCAGCAAGGCCAGGTCCGGACCCAACTCTCGATCGCCCTGCAGGGGATCGTCACCCAGCAGCTGCTGCCGACCAGCGACGGCATGGGACGGGTGGTCGCGACCGAGGTGCTGGTGCCGACGCCGGCGATCCGCAACCTGATCCGCGAGGGCAAGACGCATCAGATCTATGCGGCGGTGCAAACCTCCGGCGCGGTCGGCATGCAGACGATGGATGCCGACCTGGTTCGCCTCGTCCGCAGCGGCAAGATAACCCGCTCGTTGGCCGAGCAGCGGGCCTCAGTCCCGGAGGAGCTGAAACGGCTACTCGGCGGCGCCGGAGCGGTGGCGCCACCGACTCCGGCCGCCCCTCCCGCTTACGTGTCAGGCGGGTAGCGCATGGCGGGAGCGACCACCTTTGCCTTCAGAGCGATGGACCTCGCCGGAACCGCGTCGACCGGGGAGCTCGAGGGCGAGTCCAAGGCACAGGTTTCCGAGCAGCTGCGCCAGCGCGGGCTGATCGTCCTCGACGTCAGCGAAAAGAGCTCGTCCGCAGACATCGGCGAATTCTTCAAGCGGTTCAAAGGCGTGGACATGCGGGAACTGGCGATCTTCTCGCGCCAGTTCGCGACTCTCGTCGCGTCCGGCATGCCGATGATCCGGACCCTGCACACCCTCGAGGAGCAGACCCAGGACGAGGAGATCCGGGAAGCGGCCGCGGGCCTTCGGGCCGACGTCGAGGCGGGCAGCACCCTGGAGCAGGCGATGAGTCGTCATCCCAGGGTCTTCGATCGGCTCTTCAGGGCGATGGTCCGCTCGGGAGAGGAATCGGGCCAGCTGGAGGATGCTCTGGACCGGATCGCCTTCCAGGTCGAGAAAACCGACGCCCTCCGCCGTCAGGTCAAATCGGCGTTGATGTATCCAGCCCTGATCTTCGGGTTCGCGGTCGTCGTCCTGCTCGCGATCGTCACGTTCATCATCCCCGTCTTCGTCGGCATCTTCGAAGAACTCGGGGCGGAACATCCCGATGAAAAGTCCGGCCTGCCGTTACCGACCCAGGTTTGCGTCGCAGCATCGAATGCGATCACCGGCTACTGGTTCGTGATCATTCCCGCCTTGGTGCTCTCGTTCTTTGCCTTCTTCAAGTGGAAGAAGACGGAACGCGGCAAGGAGATCTGGGACAGGCTGCTTCTGCGGACCCCGTTCAAGATCGGCGACGTGATCCAGAAGGTAGCCCTGGCTCGATGGTCGCGGACCTTCTCGGGAGCTGTGTCGGCGGGCGTGCCGATGTTGCAGGCGATCAAACTTACCGGCGAAACCGCCGGCAACACCGTGCTCGAGCAGGCGATGAACGACGTTTACGCTTCGGTCAAGCGCGGCGGCTCTTTGGCGGGACCGATCGAAGGAAACGAGATCTTCCCGCCCATGGTCGGGCACATGGTGGCGGTCGGTGAGGAAACCGGTCAGCTGGAACACATGTTGAGCAAGATTGCCGACTTCTACGAAGCGGAGGTCGACGCAAAGGTGAAGGCGCTCACCGCCCTAATCGAGCCGATTATGATCGTCTTCGTCGGCGGCATCGTCGGCTTCATTGTGGTCGCGATGTATCTGCCGATCTTCAGCCTCTACGACAAGGTCCGCTGATCCGCTCATCGCTTTTCGCTGCCTCGGCTGGACGCGAGTCCAGAAAACCGAATTTTCGCGCGGAGTCACCCAAATTTCAGGGATCAAGTAACTCTCGGGTTGGTCGATGAAGGGCAGGTGATGAATCTGCCAGTGCTTCGGTGCCAAAGGCAAACTCGCTGTGAGGCGAGGGCGCAAAGCTGTCGGGACTCCTTCGGAGTTGGCCGGGCTACCACCGGGGTCGACAGACACCACGTGGCTTCATGCGACGGGGCTCTGGCGCAAACGTTTAGGACCATAGGAGGTCACTAATGTTTCTCCAGAATCTCCGGGCCAAAGTTGGCGCCCGGCTCAACGGCGATAGCGAGGCGGGCTTCACCCTGATCGAGCTCCTCGTCGTCATGCTCATCCTCGGAATCCTGGCTGCGATCGCGCTGCCTGCCTTCTTCAACCAGAGGGACAAGGCCGGCGACGCAAAGGCCAAGGAGCAGGCGCACTCCGCGCAGGTTGCGATGGAGACCTACGCGACCGACGTCGGCGGCCTGTACACGGGGGTAGACGAAGATGCGCTGACGGAGATCGAGCCGACGCTGGAAAGCGCCGAATTCACGGCCACCGACATCGAAGAAGGTCGTGGCTACGAAATCGTCGTTACGGCGACCTCGGGGAATACCTTCAGCGTCATCAACAACGCTGGCTCGATGAGTTTCGAATGCGATGTTGCCAGTGAAGAGAACCGCGGCGGTTGCCCCAGCACCGGTGTCTGGGACGGCAGCTGACGGAGATAGGGCGACTCAACGTCGGTCGCCGTTGGTGACCAACCCAATTCGCCATAGGGGGCCGGGCCTGGTAGGCCGGCCCCCTCTTCTTTTCCCACCTGGCATCACTTAACGAAATGCAGGATTCGGCCGATAGAGAGACGATGAAAGACCGCTTGGCCAAGAACCGAGAGGCGGGTATGACTCTGGTCGAGTTGCTGGTCGCCTCGACCATGAGCGTGATCCTCCTCGGTGCGGTCGGGTCGATGGTGGTCAGTGCGATGAGGACCCAGCCTGGACTCAGCGAGAAGTCGCAGAATGTCTCCACCGCTCGTTGGGTGCTCGAGCGGCTCACGCGAGAGATACGCAACGGCGTCAAAATCGACAACGCCACTGCTTCCTCCGTCTCGTTCCAGACTTATGTGCGGCACACCAGCTGCGGGTCGACGGGGATGCTCCCGGAGGTTTCGCCGTCGATCAGGTGCGAGGTCACCTACTCGTGCAGCGCAAGCGCTTGCACGCGCGCCGAGACGGCTCCAGGGGTTTTGACGGGAGGAGCTCCGACGACCACCTTCAGCGGGATCAACGATGCCAACGTCTTCAGCTACTCGCCTCCTGGACTGACGCTGCCGCCAGGGCCGCCGACGTACATCGGTATCAGGCTGCGTTTCCCCGACCCCGAGGGCCCGGGCACGCTCACCGTCACCGACGGAACCAGCTTGCGAAACGCGACCTTGGCGCAGTGATCATGTTCCGGCGAACTTCCAAAGAGGACGGATTCACCCTCGTCGAGGTGCTGGTTTCCACCTTGGTGCTCACGATCGGTGCTGCCACCACCTTCGGGCTGCTCAGCACCGCAACGAAAAACAGCCAGCGCGCAGAGGCGACGCAGGTGGCACTGAATCGCGCACAGCAGGAGATCGAGACGCTGCGCAGTCTCCCCAACAAACAGCTTGCGATGACCGCGACGCCGGAACCCTCTACCGACCCTCTCAGCCCCAATTACCGCGTCTCCGGCGGCACCTTCGCGCTGATTCGCCAGCCCCGAAGCAGCCCTGCCACGATGGTGGCCAACGGCACCCCTCTCTACGGTGGGGGCTTCGTCTCTGGCGGCGTCGTCAATCCGGGCCCGACCCCCTTCACCAGCGGCGATATCAGCGGCAGTACCTACCGCTACGTGGTCTGGCGCGACGACACCCAATGCGGCACCGGCTGTCCCGGTACGCAGGACTTCAAGCAGATAATCGTCGCGGTGAAGCTCAACACCCCGGGCAACCAGTCGGGGGAGAGGGGATACGTCGAAGTTCAATCCGACTTCGTCGATCCGAAAGACGGGCCCGAAGCCGATCCCCTGCCCGCCGGAGACGGCAAAGTGGTGACCGCCCAGCAGTTCTTCCTCTCCGATACCCCTTGCTCCGACAGCGGGACCACCACCCGCGAGACGATCACCGGCGACCATTTGATCCACGACACCCGCGGCACCTGCGCCAACGGACTTCAAAACAGCTCTCCTGGGGCTCCGGATGCTCTGTTGCGCAGCGGCCCCCCCGACCCGGCCCCCGAAGATCCGAACAACCCGGCTTTCTACGACTACTCCAAAGACTCGTACCTAGAGCCGGAACTCAATCCGGACAAAGACCTCGGCCTGCAGCTGCGACCCGACGACACCGAAGGCTGCCACTGGGAACCGGTTGGCACCACGACCCCGCAGTCACAGGTCCATCGCTGGATCACGGACCCGATGCCGGGACCCTTCACGCTGACCGGGAACGTGACCCTCGAGATCTACGCCAAGAGCATCAACGAAGCCCAGCACAAGGGCACGCTCTGCGCCTACCTCTTCAAGCGACATGAATCCACCCCCCTCACCGCGACCGATTCGATCCTGCTGAGCCGGACGACGAACAATCCCTACTTCACCTACATCCCGACCGGGAACGCGAACTGGCCTACGACTTCGTGGGGAACGTTCCGCCTGACGATGGACTTCATCAGCCCGCCGTACACGCTTCCCGCCGGCGACCGGCTGGGGGTGGCGATCAGCCTCGAAAGGAAAAACACCCCCGTTCCCGCGGTCCAGCTGATGTATGACCATCCGCAGTATCCGGCCAGGCTCGAGGTCGATACCAACTCTCCGATCGAAGAAGGCTAGTCGTGGCAGCTCCGGTATTCATCTCCTTCCTCGGAGGCCTGATGGGCGGCAGCTTCATCAGCGTCGTTGCCCATCGCGTTCCCCGGCGCGAATCGGTGGTGGGTCCCCGGTCGCGCTGTCCCTCCTGCGGGACGCAGATCGCCGCCTACGACAACATTCCGGTCTTCTCCTGGCTGCTGCTGCGCGGACACGCGCGCTGTTGCGGAACCCGGATCTCGGCTCGCTATCCGATCACCGAGCTCGCCCTCGGCGTCCTCTACGCGGGAACGGTCTTGGTCCTCTGGGACGACCCCGCCGAAGTGGCCCTCGGGCTGGTGTTCGTGACGACGCTGGTGGCGATCACGCTGACCGACCTCGAGCTGCGGCTGATCCCGAACAAGATCCTGGTAGTCGCCACGGCACTCGGAGTAGGGATCGTGGCCGCCACCGATCCGTCAAGCCTGCCCGAGCGCGTGGCAGCCGCGGCGGCGGCCGGAGGTTTGCTGTTCGCCGCCGCCCTGGCCTACCCAAGAGGTATGGGCCTCGGCGATGTCAAGCTGGCCGCGGTCATGGGCCTCTTCCTTGGGAGGAACGTGGCTCCCGCCATCCTGGTCGCCCTGCTGACTGGCTCGGTCGTCGGGTTGATCATGATCGCTCGCCACGGCGCCGCCGCACGGAAGCAGGCGATCCCCTTCGGGCCGTTTCTTGCCCTAGGCGGCGTGGTGGGTTTGCTCGCCGGAGACCAGTTGGTCGACTGGTATCTGGCCACGTTTTCCTGAGCCGTTCCACGTTCCCCCATAAATGAGTACTTGCAGGGCAAAGGTTTTCGGGCTTTCTGCCGATTGAGGAACAAGCGTGCTGCAACTGACCCGCAAGAAGAAGATCGACGGCGATCTGGTCGGACTCGACATCGAGGCCGGCAGCATCGCCGCGACTCAGATCAGCTGGAACGGCTCGGTCGAGGTGACCGGCGCCGCGATCGCCCCGTTGACGCCTGGCGCGTTTTACGAGGGAGAGGTCGCCGAGCCGGATGCTGTCGCCGGCGCGCTGAAGTCTCTCTTTGCCGACAACAAGCTCTCCAAGAGGGTCCGTCTCGGGATCGGCAACCAGCGGGTCGTCGTCCGCACCCTTCGCCTGCCAGCGATCGACGACCCGAAGGAGCTCGACACCGCGATCCGCTTCCAGGCGCAGGAGCAGATCCCGATGCCGCTCGACCAGGCGGTCCTCGAGTACCAGGTCGTGGGGGGTGCCCCGGGCCAAGAGGACGGACCGCCGATGATCGACGTCGTCGTCGTTGCCGCCCGACGGGAAATGGTTAATTCGTTCCTCGGGACGATCAAGCGTGCCGGGCTCCAACCCGTCGGAGTCGACCTTGCCGCGTTTGGGATGATTCGGGCCCTCGCGGGCATCGAAGCCAGCCCAGTGGCCGATGGCGGCGAGGCTGCTGTTGAGCCGCCGGTCCAGTCGACTCAAGCGGTTCTTTTCTGCAACGTCGGCGATGTTATGAACCTGGCCGTGGCCCGCGGGCGCGCTTGCCTCTTTACCCGCGTGTCCAACGAGGGGCTGGAAGGCATTGCAAAGAATCTGGGTGTGGAGCTCGGGCTTACGCCTGACCACGCGACTCAATGGCTTTCGCACGTCGGTCTCGACCGCCCGCTCGACCAAATCGAGGGGGATCCGCAAATAGTCACCGGGGTTCGGCGTGTCCTCGAGCAGGGGGTCACCGCCCTCGTCGACGAGCTCCGCCTTTCTCTCGACTATTACGCAGCGCAGGAGAGCGCTCTCCCGGTCGGCGAAATTGTTCTGTGTGGACCCGGCAGCGCCATTGAGGGGCTGGCTCCGAGGATGGAAGAGGGTCTGCGCCTCCCGATCGTCGTCTCCCGTCCCGCGGCGCTCGCCGGATACGGCGAGGAGGCAGCGGCACGCTTGACCCTTCCCTTCGGACTTGCGCTGGAGCACTGAACCCATGCGTCCCGTCAACCTGATCCCTGTCGAGGAGCGCCGCGATGAACACGGTCCGATGCGGACCGGTCCCCTGCCGTACCTCCTCGCCGCTGCGTTGCTCCTGCTCCTCATTGGCGTGACGGCCCTGGTGCTGACCGACAACAAGGTGGCCGACAGCAAGGCCGAAGTGGCGAAGCTCGAACGTGAAGATTCCGTCGCTGAGATGCGAGCAGGGCGCCTGGCGGCGTATACGCAGTTTCGTGCCTTACACGAACAGCGGCTGGAAACCGTCAGCAGCCTCGCCGATAGCCGCTTCGATTGGGAGCGGGTCGTTCGCGAACTCTCTCTGCTCCTCCCCGACGACGTCTGGTTGGTCGATCTGACCGCCACCGCTTCACCGGACGTGAGCATGACGGGCGGGGCAGGGACCGGCGGCGGGGCGGATCTGCGCGCCTCGGTCCCAGGCCCAGCCTTGAAGATGAGCGGTTGCGCGCCGGGGCAAGAGGCGGTGGCCGGCTTCGTTTCCGCCCTCGAAGACATCGACGGAGTCACTCGGGTCGGCTTGGAATCGTCTGAGCTCCCCGAACCCGACAAGGCGGACGGCGGTGCCGGCGGCCAGGATTGTCGGACTCGAAAATTCATCGCTCAGTTCGAGATCGTGGTTGCGTTCGACGCGGCCCCGGTCCTGAGCACCGACTCAGCGGAAGCCGCCCCGCCGGCCGAAGCGACCGAGACCTCCGGCGAAGAATCCTCGGCAGGCGCGGAGGGTGAAGGATGAAGATAACGGCGAACAACCGGCTGGTTGTCGCGGTGCTCGCGATCGTCGTTCTGGCGATCGTCTTTTGGATGGCTTTGCTCGCCCCGAAGCGCGACGAAGCCAAAAAACTCGACGTACAGGTAGAGGAAGCAAGGGAACAGCTAACGCAGCACAGGGCTGAAGTCGCGCAGGCGCTGGAAGCTCGCGAGGAATTTGCAGGCGATTACCAACACCTGGTGATCCTCGGCAAGGCGGTGCCTAGCGGCGACGAAACTTCTTCGCTTCTGGTCCAGCTAAACCGGATCGCCGACAAGGTCCACGTCTCCTTCCGCACGCTGACCCTGGAACGGGCGGAAGGGGAAGAAGCTCCCGCGCCTTCTTCCACTGCGCCGGAAGCCCCTTCTGCTGAAGAAGGGTCGACCACGGCAGCGCCTCTCCCTTCCGCGACCGAGATCGCGGCCTCGACGCTGCCCCTGGGCGCCGCGATTGGTCCAGCCGGGCTGGGCGTGATGCCGTACACGCTCACTTTCGACGGCAATTTCTTCGAGATCGCCGACTTCATCAAGGGGCTTGATTCGCTCGTCAAGACCGAGAACGCGAAGGTGGCGGTCGACGGAAGGTTGATCACGATCAACGGCTTTTCGCTCGCCCCCCATCCGGTTAAGGGCTTCCCCGCTCTGCGGGCGACCTTCTCCGTCACCACCTATCTGACCCCGCCCGAAGAGGGCGTTACCGGCGGCGCGACGCCCGAAAGTCCCGCCACGGCGGCTCTGGCCTCCTCGACGACCGAAGGGACCCCATGAAGCGGCTCGGCCCAGACCTGAAGATGCCCAACTTCAAGAAGGGCGAGGTGAAGGTCCCCCCAGTTCTGGGCGATCTGTACTACGACTTGCGCGAGCGGCGTCTGCTCGCACCTCTCGCGCTTCTCCTCGTAGCCATTCTCGCTGTGCCATTCCTACTTGGATCCGACGCGGAGGAACCCGCTGGAGGGCCCACGGCAGGCGCAGCGGTGCCGCCGGCGCTCGAAACTTCGGCCGCGAAGCTGACGGTCGTCGAGGCGAAGCCGGGCTTGCGGGACTACCGCAAGCGGTTGTCCGGCAGGAAGCCGGCCAATCCCTTCAAGCAGCATTACGCCGGCGCGCAGGTCGAAAGCGTGGAACTCGGCGGAGACTCTTCCGAGCAGACCACCACGGTTACGACGGGCGGTTCGAGCCAGCCCCCAACGGCGGAAGCGGCTCCCACTCCCTCGACGAACGCTCCCAGCCCAGCCCCCGGCAGCGGGGACCTCGTCTTCTTTGCCTGGGGGATCAACGTCTGGGTCAACAAGGTGCCGAGCGATCCCGAAGCTGATCCCGAAGCGGTCACCAAGCCGCGGGTGCTGGCCCAAACTCCCCTTCCCGGTGACAAGGCTCCCGTCGTCACCTTCATGGGGCTTTCCCGCGATGCGGCGGAAAAGCATAAAGAGCAGAAAGCGCTTTTCGTCGTCTCTGACGAAGTCACCAAAATCTCCGAGGGCGGAAAGTGCCTTTCGCGCGGGGAAGGTCTCTGTCAGCAGATCGAGATCGGAGCCGGCGAACCCGTCACCTTCGTCTACGGCCCCGGCGAAACCAGCTACACGATCAAGGTGCTGAAAATCCAGTTGTTCGTCACCGGCCATTCCTGATCCCAGCGCCGTTCGCCCAAAGCTTCAGTAAATGAAGCCATGGCGCTACACTTGTTGAAGCGAGACCGGTCTGATCGCCCGTCCCGCTCGGATCATGAGCGCCGAGAGCAATTCCACCTGCCCTGTCTGTAAGACCGCCGAAGTCGTCTGCGGCAAGTGGACGCTGCTGCTGATCCGGGACCTGGCCGAGGGAAGCGCCCGTTTCTGCGAGCTTGAGCGTTCGCTGGAGGGCATCAGCCCGCGCACCCTCTCCCTGCGCCTGCGGGCGCTGGAGGAGGAGGGCATCGTCGAGCGCCACACCTACCCCGAGGTGCCGCCGCGGGTCGAGTACGCGCTGACCTCGAAGGGCAAGGCCCTGGTGCCGCTGGTCGAGGACATGCGCAGCTACGGGATGCGCTGGCTGCTGGGCGACGCGGCCGAAGAGGCCCCTGAGCCTCAGGCTGCCGGGGTGTAGCCGCTAAGCGCTGTCTCACTAAAAAGAGCCGTCGCTCTAAATAAATCGGTATGGACATTCTGCCGTTGAGTGGGAACATCTCGCAGTATCTATAGGGGTACCCTCCAGTCGAGGCTCCTCTTCAATACGAGAAAGAGGGGCTCCATGGCGATGAGAGCGCGGACGATTTGGCGAAGGCTTCTTGGCCCCGGCGTTGGCATCTTTCTGCTTCTGATCTGGGCGCTCTCCGCGCCGAGTCCTGCGGGTGCGACTGCACTGCCAACGGTAATCACTCAAGACACTTCGCTCACCGTTACCGGCAGTCCCTACACGGGAAACCCAACCATCGAAGCAGGAGTGACCGTAACGGCGCAACCCGGCACCCGGTTCCAAGTCGGGAACATGATTGTCAAAGGCACGCTTAAAGCCGAAGGCTCCGTAGTGGCACCCGTGATCTTTACCGGCGCAAAAGAATCAGCCGTGGGTGAATGGAGCAGAATCAAATTCGAACCCGGCAGCGGCGCATCTGTTCTCAGCCACGTGGAAGTCAAATACGGCGGCTATCTGACCAGCACCGGCGGTGTCGAAATCAATGCCTCTTCGCCGGCCATCGTCAATTCG
>Ga0126305_10000605_pt1 | contig 15475 bp, 13 predicted proteins | sample Plot26_FD_92536 | JGI IMG/M metagenome (GOLD analysis project Ga0126305, IMG submission 92536) | Serpentine soil microbial communities from UC McLaughlin Reserve, CA, USA - Plot26 | ecosystem: Environmental > Terrestrial > Soil > Grasslands | place: USA: UC McLaughlin Reserve, Lake County... | reverse complement strand
GAGAGCGGCGTTAGCGTGAACCTTCATCCGGGTCCTCCTTTGAGGCGTAGGGCGTAGACACCCCAAGCCTCTGGGTGGGCCCGGATGGCTTTTCAGCTGTTCACAACGTCTGTGGGCGGCTCAGCTAGTCCAGACCCCGAGCAGGATCAGCCAGGCGCCGAACAACAGCTGGCCTCCGCGCTGGCAGAGGCCCTTGATCGAGTCGACGTCGCCGCTCAGGAAGCTGAGCCCGGAAAAGGCTGTGAGCAGCAGCCAGAGGACGCCGATCGCCAGCGTCACGCGCCCGGCGGCGTCCCGCGGAGCGAGCCTGGCCAGTCCGAGACCGATCAGGGCGAAGGCGAGCACGGTCGCCGCGATGGCGGCGAGCTCCGCGGTCGCGTGGATGACGTCGAGGGCGTCGTAGCTGAGCGAACAGGAGGGATCGAGGGTCTCGGCGCAATTGAGCGGCGCGGCGCCCCCAATCACCGTCAGCGCGCCCTCGGCGATCAGGGCGAAGATGCCGCGACGGATCATCGGCGAGCGCCGCCCCAACCGTGGCAGCAGGAGCAGCGCGAAGCCCACGACCGCCAGTCCCGAGGCGATTTCGAGCAGCTCGAAGCGCCAGCCGAACGTCTCGGAGCGGGCCGCCAGGTCGCTGATCCACGACGCGGACGCGTCGCTCCGTTCCGCCAGCGAGGCCTCCAGCACCCAGTAGTTGCCAAGCAGAGCCGCGCCGATTCCGGCGAGCGCGATCGGCCGGGGTCGGCTCACCCAGCCGGCTCGGCCGCGTCCACCCGCTGGCGAATCGGCGGCTCCAGCACTCGGCCCAGTACGGGCACCTCGAGGAAGCCCTCGACGCTCGCGTAGAGCATCGCCACCCGCGGCAGGTCGGACAGGTCGTCGATCACGACCGACCGCGGCAGCCACTCGGGCCCGAACTTCTGGTTGAAGTCACGCAGCGATTGGATCTGGAAGAACGGATTGAGCCCCTTGGCCAGCAGCCTCTGCAGTCGACCCGACAGCCCGGCGTCCTCGGCGCTGTCGAGCAGCCGGCCCCAGGCGGCGAAATTGAGCGAGAGGCGAACAAAGCCGCGTGCGGCTAGCGCCTGCGCCGCCTCGGCGATCAGGTACTCGGTGAGCCCGTTGGCCGAATCCGGGCGGCGGCGCATCAGGTCGAGCGAGTAGCCCGGCTTCTCGCCGTACACGGGGACGAAGCGCAGGAACCCAGCCACGCGGCCGCTCTTCTCCCGGGCCACGGCGATCACGAAGTCCGACTCGGTGCCCTCGACGTCCTCGCCAAGCTCCATCGTGAATCCGCGCTCGGGAGAGCCGGCCCGCCACTCGGCGCTGATCTCGTTTAGCTCTGCGATCAGCTCCGGGCTCGCCTCCGTCTCACCGATGAGCTGGAAGTCGTGATTGCGATCGACGTGCCTGACGGCATCGCGAACCGCCTTCATCCCGCCACCGTCGAGGCTGAACTCGTCGCAGTGGAGGATCGCCTCGTCGCCGAGGTAGACGACGTGCATCCCACGCGCGCGGTAAATCTCGGCGTCGGCCTCGCGGACGGCGAAGAAGGCGACCCGCCAGGCGCGCTCGGCGCAGTAGGCCAGGAACTCGTCGACCGTCCGGGCCGTGTCGGTGGGAGGGCCGATCGGGTCTGCGGCGACCATCGCCGTGCCGCGCACGTACAGATAGGCGATCAGCGACCGGCCGTCGGCCGAGAAGAAGTAGTTCTTGTCGCGCCGCAGCGCGAAGTAGTCGAGCGTGTCGTCGCCCCATGCGCGGACGATCTCCTCGGCCCGCCGCCGTCGCTCGGCGTCCGGTGGCTGGGCCTGGACGAATGTGCGCAGGACGAGGTAGAGGAGGATCGCGAGGCCGGCGATCCCGAGGACGACGAGCGCGGTCTCGAAGAAGTCGCTGAATACCCCGCGCTGGTAGTTGTACGGGCCATCGAGGCCGATCAGGCCCTTGTATGCCGTCTCGACGACGCCGACGAAGGTGAGGCCGGGCTCGATGTGGGCGCGCTCGGCGAACAGCGTCACCGCGGTGAACGCGAGAACACCGAGCAGGTAGGCCGGCACGAAGGCGATCGCCTGGTGCATCGATCCGGGGTCGCCCTTTGCGCGGAAGTCGCGCCGGAACCAGATCAGCGCGATCAGCATCGCCGCCGAGAGCAGCACCACGAACGGCTCCGGTCCGCGCAGCAGATGGACCACGGCGGCGGCGGCGAAGAGAGCCACCGCGATCGCCCAGGCACGGCGCTTGCCGCGGCTCAACCCGCGGGCGACGGCGATGATGCCCAGGCCGATCGCGACCGAGATGATCAGCCCCGCGGAGCGTGTCGATGTGGAGACGAAATCGAAATGGCCGAGGGAGAGGCGGATCGAGGTCGCGGACGGCAGCAGGGAGGAGATGCCCACGATCACGCTCGCCCACGCCAGCGGTCGCAGCGAGCGAGCCCGTCGGGGCGGCGCCGCGACGGGCGCCGGAGCGACCGGCTCCTCGGTCGCCACGGTCGACGGCACGCCGAAGTCGGTCGCCGACGGCGCACCCTCCGATGCCACGGCCGCCGAGGCGTCGGCCCCCTCACGCCCCTCCGGGCGCAGGGTCGGAAAGAGGATCACGTCGCGGATCGCGTCGGCGCCGGCGAGCAGCATCACCAGGCGGTCGAGTCCGATGCCGAGCCCGCCGGTCGGCGGCAGCCCGTACTCGAGCGCCTGCACGTAGTCGTCGTCGACCGGCTCCGCCTCCTCGTCGCCGCCGGCCTGCAGCTTCGCCTCCGCCTCGAATCTGCCGGCTTGGTCGACGGGGTCGTTGAGCTCGCTGTAGGCGTTCGCCAGCTCGCGGCCGGCGACGACCATCTCGAAGCGCTCGGTCAGCGACGGGTCGTCGCGGTGCGCGCGGGCCAGCGGCGAGACCTCGCGGGGGTGGTCCATCACGAAGGTCGGCTCGATCAGCTTCGCCTCGGAGCTCTCGTCGTAGACCTCGCTCATGACCTTGCCCGAACCCCAGGCGTCGAGCCATTCGACGCCGACCTCATCGGCGATCTTGCGGGCCTCGTCAACGGGCATCGTCGGGTGCATCTCGACGCCGACGTTCTCCTTGATCAGCTCCGCCATCGTCACCCGTCGCCAGGGAGGCTTCAGGTCGACGTCCTGGCCGCGGATCGTCACCACCGTGGTGCCGATGGCGTCCTCCGCGGCGGCCGCGACGATCGCCTCGGTCAGGTCCATCATGTCGTGGTAGTCGCCGAAGGCCTGGTAGGCCTCGAGGAGGGTGAACTCGGGGTTGTGGCGGGTGTCGAGACCCTCGTTGCGGAAGACGCGGCCGATCTCGAAGACGCGGTTCATGCCGCCCACGATCAGCCGCTTGAGCGGCAGCTCGAGGGCGATCCGCAGCGTCATGTCGATGTCGAGCGCGTTGTGGTGGGTGACGAACGGCTTCGCCGCGGCGCCGCCGGCCTGGCCGAGCAGGACCGGTGTCTCGACCTCGTGGAAGCCGCGCTCGATCAGGACCCGGCGAGTCGCCGCGATCACCGCCGAGCGGATCGTGAAGGTGCGCCGGGACGGCTCGTCGAGAATCAGATCCAGGTAGCGCTGCCGGTAGCGGGTCTCGGGGTCGGCGATGCCGTGGCGGATGTCCGGCAGCGCGCGCAGGCTCTTCGAGAGCAGCTCGAAGCTCGCGAGCCGTACCGAGAGCTCGCCGTGGTCGGACACGATCACGGTTCCCTCGACCCCGATCCAGTCACCGAGGTCGAGGTCGGAGAAGTCGTGCAGGGCCTCCACGCCGACCGCGTCGCGGGCGATCAGCAGCTGGATCGTTCCGGTCTCGTCGCGCAACTCAGCGAAGTCGAGGCCGCCGTGGCGGCGCTCGCCCATGACCCGCCCGGCCAGGCGGACCACCTTGCCGGTGTCGGAGCCGGCGGCCAGGTCGCCGAATTCCTCGTGCAGCGCGGCGGCGGTCGAGTCGCGGTCGAAGTGGACCGGGTAGGGCTCGACCCCGCGCTCTCGCAGCCGGTCGAGCTTCCCGAGTCGGTGGGCGCGGGTCTCCTCCTGGAAATCGGCGCGCTCGGCGCCGGCTTCACCCTGGGGCGGATCACTCTCCTCGTTGGCGCTCAACCGGTCCGATCCTAAGCGGTGGCCGGGGCGGAAAGGGGTTTCGTGGCGGCGGTCTGCGACTGGGTTCTCGCAAGGATCGCCATCCCGGCCAGTGCCGCGGCCAGGGCGGCCAGCGTCGTGACGGTCCCGAGTGTGGTCGTGTGAAGCGACTCGTCGAGCAGCGTGACGCCGAGGACAACGCTTGTGATCGGGTCGAACGCCATGCTCGTCGCGACCGCCGGCGCCAGCGCCCCGGTGTTTAGCGCGAGCTGGTTGAGGGTCATCGAGGCGTAGCCGACGGCGATCAACGCGTAAAGGTGCCAGCCGATGAACAGGTCGAAGAATCCGTCGTCGAGCTCGTCGACCACGGCCTTGGTGAGGGCGGCGGAGAGGGCGAAGAGAATCCCCGTCGCGATCCCCAGGAGGGCGGCCCGGCGAGGCGCCGATCCGTGACGGCCAAGCAGCACGAGGGCCGAGCAGACCAGGCCGCAGGCGGCGCCCGCGATCAGCCACTCGTCGAACGGCGCGTCGTCGCGGCCGCCGGAGGGGTTCGCGACCGTCAGGAAGGCGACCAGGGCGCCGACGACCAGGATCGCCGCGCCTGCGTCGATGGGCCTGATGCGCTGGTGAGTGAGGCGGGCCCCGAGCGGCAGCGCGAAGACGACGCTCGCGACGAGCAGTGGCTGCACGACCGCGAGCCGGCCGAGACCGAGCGCGGCCGCCTGGGCGATGAACCCAAACGCGTCCGCGGCGATCCCCGCGAGCCACACAGGGCGCTGCGCCATTCGCAGCAGCAGGCTCGAGCTGGCGCCGCCCGAGGGCTGATCGAGACCCGCCTTCTGCTGTAGGACCGTGCCGAGCGCGAACAGGAGCGCCGCGGCCAGGGCGAGGACTACGTCCACGGCGGGATCATGACTGGCATGGAGGCGGTGGGGCGGGGAGGCGCTCCGCGACCAGGACCGGAAGCGTCAGCGAACGACCTCGAACGCGCCGCGCATCCAGGGGTGGATGCGGCAGAAGTAGGCGTACTTGCCCACCGGCAGCGTCCGTGGGGTCGATGCGCTCAGCCGGGGCGCGCCGATCTGCTCGTCGATCGGGTCGAGGCCGAGGCTTAGGATCCCCGAGTCCCAGACGCCGTCGGCCAGGGGGTAGTTGGCCACATAAGGGCCGTTGCAGGGCCAGGCGCAGGTGGTCACCGTGTGGCGGATACCGAGCCCTGCGTCCTCGTTGACGAACGTCAGCGAGGTGCCCTTCTCGACCTGCACCGGTGCCCCCGCGGGACCGGACAGCGCACGGTCCCCTGGGGCGTACAGGAAGTCCGCGATGTGCACCCCGGCGGTGTTGGGGAGGCCGCCCGAGGCCTGCTCCTCGCGAAGCGGACGCTCGCAGGGCGGGCCGTCCCACCCCTTGCCGCAGAACTTGTCGTGCTCCTCACCCCACTTGCGGTTGACGACACCCTCGGCTGGGTCGATCCACCCGTGCCTTCGCCCCGTCGGCGGTGCGGTATTGGACTTGAAGCGGAGCTTCGGAACTCCCCTCACCTTTCGAAGCTTCTCCCCGCGCGGAGGCTTTCGCGACTGGCCGAGCAGGTATGGGCGGCAGCCGCGCTTGGGCTTCTGCTTCGTGTCGATGTACATGCCCTCGTGGGTCATCACCTCGTACCAGGAGTGCTTGGCGTTCTCGTAGGTCCCGCTGATGCGAATGCGGTCTCCCTTGTGGATCGGAGCCCGCCAGCGCGGATCGCTCACCTCCATCTGGAAGTCCTCGCTGTACGCCGCGTTACGGAACACCGCGTCCGATGCCAGAAGCGTGGTGCCGCCATAGCCGCGGCCGTCGTCCCGGCAGGGATCCTCCTTCGAGCCGTAGTTCTCCACGACGACGCGCATCCCGCCCGGGTGCAGGTGCCCGCCGGTGCCGATGATCGTCCCGCTGACGGTCGACGTCCACTCGATCGGGCCGTCCGGGTCGTCCCTGGCCGTCTCGTACACGCCGCGGCCGTGCTTCTTGCGCGGCACGTCGTACGTGCGTCCGAAGAGCACCCCGCGCACGTCGTGATAGGGACGCCGGTCGAGCGCGTTCAGCTCCTCCAGCGTCCCGTGGATGAAGTGGACCTTGAGCGTGACGTAAACGACCTGCGCCTGCGCCGTCTTGTTGTGCACCATGTAGATCATCAGCTGCGGGTCCTCGGCGCTGATGTACTGCCCATAGACCGGTCCGTGATGCTTGGCGGCGCTGCGCAGCTCGAAGTCCGCGCGGGTCTCCTCGTCTCCGTTGCCGAAGATCCATTCCGCGTTGTGGCCGAAGTACGTGTCCTCCTGATTGCCGGGGTCGACCGCGAACCAGTGGCTGTGGTGGAGATGCATCTCCTGGTGCGACGGCTCGACGAGGTCCGAGGCGCGCACCACGTGAGGCTCGGCCCAGGTGACCAGTCCGTTGGCGACCGGGACGTCGACGTCGATGCGGTTCAGATCGTGCCCTGGCGGAATGGTGTAGGGCCCGAACCAGAAGTTGTATTTCGATTTCGTCCCCGGCGCTCGCGGGACGTACCGGTCGCCGCGGTGCCCGACCGGATCCGTCGAATCATCGGGTTCGGCCGGGTACACCGGGGTCGCGAGCACGCCCGAAACGGCAAGCGCCGTCAGGCTCGTCACGACGAGGCTCGAAAGCCCCACGCCGATTGCCTCCTCAAGCGATCCTCCTCGGCGCGGCAGGCTATCGCGCCGCGTTCGGGCTCGCAACGGAGGTCATTCGCGAAATGCCGTCCCAGGGCGAATGTAGCCTCGCACCGCTCTAGAGAGGAGGGGTCGTGAAACTGGTGATCGGAATCGTTCGCCCGGAGAAGGCCAATGACGTCTTGGAAGCGCTCTACCGGGCCGAGGTCCGCGGGATCTCGCTCAGCAGGGTGCAGGGTCATGGTGGCGAGCTCGACCGCGTCGAGACCTACCGCGGGACGACGGTGCAGATGGGACTCTCGGAGAAGGTCCGCTTCGAGATCGCCGTCTCGGACTCCTTCGTCCAGCCGACCATCGATGCCCTGTGCTCCGGCGCCCGGACGGGCGATGTCGGCGACGGCAAGATCTTCGTGGTGCCCCTGGAGCGAGCGGTCCGGATCCGCACGGCGGAGACCGACGTCGAGGCCGTCACGCCGGTACGCAAGTGATGGCGGGGCTTCCGATCTGGACGGCGGTCGCCAAGGTCGACACCGGCGACACCGCGTGGATGCTGGCGGCGACCCGCGCTGGTCCTGATGATGACCCCCGCCCTCGGGCTCTTCTACGCGGGGCTCGTGAGATCGAAGAACACCCTCAACACGTTCATGATGGGCATCGCGGCGATCGCGGTGGCAATGGTCACCTGGGCGCTCGTCGGATACTCGCTCGCGTTCGACGGCACCGGCGACCTGATCGGCGGCCTGAACCACTTCGGCCTCCATCAGGTCGGGTTCGCACCGCGCGAGGGGACGACGATTCCTCACCTGCTGTTCATGGCCTTCCAGGCGACCTTCTGCATCATCACGGTCGCGCTGGTGTCGGGCGCCGTCGTCGAGCGCATGCGGTTCGGAGCCTTCCTCGTATTCGCGGCGCTTTGGTCGGTGCTCGTCTACGCCGTGCTCGCGCACTGGGCCTTCGGCGGCGGCTGGCTGGCCTCGAACGGCACGCTCGACTTCGCCGGTGGCGTCCCGGTCGAGATGGGATCGGGTTTCTCGGCGCTGGCCGCCGCGCTGGTGGTCGGTGCTCGGAAGGACTACGGGCGCCAGGCGCTGCTGCCCCACAACGCCGTCTACGTTCTGCTTGGGGCCGGCCTGCTGTGGTTCGGCTGGTTCGGGTTCAACGGCGGGAGCGGCTTCTCGACCGGCAACAACAGCGTGCTCGCCTTCACCAACACGATGCTGACGCCGGCCTGCAGCCTGGTCGTCTGGTTCGCGCTCGACGTCGTGCGAGGCAGAAGGGTGACTGCGATCGGCGCGGCGACCGCGATCATCGTCGGCTGCGTCTTGATCACGCCGGCGGGCGGCTTCATCAGCCCCGGGTGGGCGATGCTGCTGGGTGCGGTCGGTGCACTGCCCTGCTACGCGGTCATTGTCTGGCGGCCGCGGACACGGGTCGACGAGACCCTCGACGTGCTCGCCGCCCACGGCGTCGCGGGCTTCACCGGCATCCTCTTCATCGGGTTCTTCGCCCAATTCGCCTGGAACGGCCTCTCGGACGGGCTTTTCTACGGCAACGCCGCCCAGCTCGGCGACCAGGCGCTGGCGGCGATCGCCGCTCCCGCGTACGCGTTCGGCGCCACCTATGTGCTGCTGCGGCTGATCGGTCTGGTGATGCCGCTGCGGGGCTCGGAGCGCGAGGAGGCCCTCGGAATGGACGTCGTCCACCATGGCGAGGAGGCCTATGCCACCGGCGAGGGAGCGATCCTCGTCACCCCGGAGGCCGGCGTCGAGGGCGACGTGGCCGTCAAGCCGATCTAGGCGCGTCGAGACCCATCGGTCGGACGGCTCGGGCGCCGACTGTTTCGTCAACGGCCCGGATCAAGGCAATCCGCATCCACCTCTCGGATGCGGATTGCGTTGACCCAGCATCAGGTCGCGAGGGGCGCGTCCTCGGTGCTGCCGTTGTTCGCCCGCGGCGAGGGACCGGTACGCGAGAAGGTCATCGAGTTGTCGACCGGGCCTCGCTTGAGCAGCCGGACGTCGCGGAAGTAGTTCTGGTGCAGCCGCCATGGCGGTGACGGGCCCTGCTTGGGGAGTTGCTCGATCGAGCGCAGCACGTAGCCGGACTTGAGATCGATGAAGGGCTTGGTTGGCAGCGCCGGGTCCGGAGCCTGCGGCGTGCACGACGCGTATCCGTGTCGGTCCATATGGGAGAGAAGCCGGCAGACATGTTGCGCCACGAGGTCGCACTTGAGCGTCCAGGAGGCGTTCGTGTAGCCCAGCGCCATCGCGAGGTTGGGTATGCCGCAGAGCATCATCCCCTTGTACGCGACCCTCTCCGCGAGGTCGACCTCGGCGCCGTCCACGGTCAGCTCCAGGCCGCCGAGGACCAGCAGATTGAGGCCCGTCGCGGTGACGATCACGTCCGCCTCGAGCTCCTCCCCGGACTCCAGGGCGAGCCCCCGCTCGGTGAAGGTCTTGATGCGGTCGGTGACGATCGACGCCCGCCCGCTGCCGATCGCCTCGAATAGATCCCCGTCCGGGACCAGGCAGAGCCGTTGATCCCACGGGTCGTAGATCGGATTGAAGTGCGTGTCGACGTCGTATCCGTCGGGCAGCTGCTTGGTCACCATGTTGCGGACGAGATTTCGTGCGAACTTCGGCGCCCGGCGCGCGACGGTGAAAGCCAGCATCTGGCGCAGCACGTTCTTCCAGCGGACCAGGGCGTATGCGGCCTTCACGGGAAGCCGGCGGCGCAGGGCCTCGGCGATGCCGTCGTGGCCGGGCAGCGACACGACGTAGCTCGGTGAGCGCTGGAGCATGGTGACGTGGGCGGCGCGTTCGGCCATGGCGGGGAGCAGCGTGACCGCCGTCGCGCCGCTGCCGATCACGACGACGCGCTTGCCCTCGTAGTCGAGGTCCTCGGGCCAATGCTGGGGGTGGACGATCCGGCCGCGGAAGCGCTCCGCCCCCTCGAAGCGCGGGCTGTATCCCTCGTCGTAGCGGTAATAGCCGGTGCAGCCGAGGAGGAAATCGCAGGTGAGCTCCACCCGCTCGCCGGTATCCGTGCGGTCCGCATGGACCTTCCACCGGGCATCGGCGGTGGACCACTCCGCGCGCGTGACCCGATGGCCGTAGCGGATGTTCCCATCGACCCCGTAGTCGCGAGCGGTGTCGCGGATGTAGCGGAGGATCGACGGGCCGTCGGCGATGGCCTCGGCCTCCCTCCAGGGGCGGAACGAGTAGCCGAGCGTGAACATGTCGGAGTCCGAGCGAATCCCCGGATAGCGGAAGAGATCCCAGGTCCCGCCCATGTCCTCGCGGGCCTCCAAGAGTGCGAAGGACTTGCCCGGAAGGTTCCGCCGCAAGTGGCAGGCCGCGCCCACGCCGGAGAGCCCGGCGCCCACGATCAGGACGTCGACGTGGCCGTTTGACGCACCCGTGCCTTTCGTCACCAAGTTAAGGGTATGGGCACCACGCACCCGAGGCACCGAATGGCAACCGTCGTGTGCCTGGTCTCACAGAATCCGGGTCAGCGAAGGATCTCGACCAAGGCCCAACGCCTGGGCCTCGCGGTCCAGGTCGGCCCACAGGGCACCGCCCTGCACGTGTGCGAGTCGCCTGTCGCGGTCGATGACGACGCCGCGCATGGGGGAGAGGTCGATGAGCATGCCCCCGTCGACCGAGGAGAGGCCGGCGACCGAGTGGCCCCACGCACCGCCACCACGCGCGGCGAATCAGATGTGCCGCGGGCTCAGACGGCGTCGGGCACTTCGATCGCGCCTTGCACGAGCAGGGCAACCGCGAGCGCATCGATGATGCGGTCCAGATCGTGAACGCGCGGGTCGAATCGCGCTGCGATGGAATCCGCCACGTCCGGATCGAGCCCGAACTCACGTGCCCCCTTGAGTGCCGCCATGAATCGGAGCGCCGGGAATCGCGGATGTGCGGTCTCGTACCCGCTGGCCACGGCTTCCCCACTACCCAGGTTGACGCGCTTAAGTCATGACAATCGCAATTGGGCGTGATTGCCCGCTCTACTCGATGGCCAGGGCGATCAACGAGGCGTATAGCGCCTCGCCATCGGGGGTCAGGTGAATCTGGTCATACGTCAGGTCGGCGTTGTCCATGACCGCGCTGTGCCAGTCGACCACCGTCGCCTCGGGCCAGCCTCCGACGAACTCGGCGAGCTCCGAGTTCACCTCGCCTTCCCATGAGCGCGGGACCTCCACGTTGACCAGGTACACGTGATCCACGCCGGCCAGGGCATCGTGCAGGGCGATGAGGTCGTCGGACCACACGGGGCCGTTGTTCCCGATCTGCACGACCACGTGATCCGGCAGCAGGCCGGCATCGCGGTAACGGTCGACGACCGTCGCATAGTCCGTCGGCTGCCGGCTCTCCTTCGCATCGATGATCGCGTCGCTACCGAACTCGCGGCGCAGCGCGTCGGCGGCGCCGGCCATGACCGAGTCGCCGATCGCCAGAACCTCCGGCGGATCGCGCAGTCGGACGACCCCGCCGCCATCGGCATTCGATCCGAATTGCCCGCTTCGAGCCTTGGCATTCGCGAGCTCCGCCTGCAGCCCCGGTGCCTTGCTGCCGCCGGAGACGATTCCGCTCCAGCCGACGATGATGACCGTCGCGGCGACGCCGGCCGCGAGCGCGGGCCGACCGACTCGCAGCCAGGAGGGCGCCGATTTCGAGTCCCGTCGCTGGCGGAACGGCTGCTCGACGTAGCGGTACGAGAGGTCCGCGAGAGCGAGCGTCAACCCGAGCTGCATCGCGACCAGCGGCGGACCGTGCATCGGCACGTCGATGCCGGGCCGGGTGAGGGCGAGCACCGGCCAGAGCCACAGGTAGAAGCTGTAGCTCCGCAGGCCCAGCCACACGAGCGGCGGATTGCCGAGCACCCTTCCGAGCCGGGCCGCGGGGTGCGCCAGCACGCCCACGAGCAGCGCGGTCCAGAAGGCCAGCATCAGGAAGCCGCCTCGGTAGAGACCGGGGTCGAAGTCGTGCGCGTCGAGGAAGAAGCGGAGGATCATCACCAGCGCCAGAACGCCGGCGCCGTCGAGGATCCACCGGGCACCGCGGCCCGTGATCTGCCGTAGCCGCGAGGGATGCCAGACCATGGCCAGCGCGACACCCAGCAGCAGGCCGACGGCCCGCGTGTCGGAGCCATAGAAGACCCGGGCCGCGTCGCCGGACGGGTCGAACAGAATGATCATCAGCACGGTCGAGGCGACCGCCCCGACCAGGACGCCGATCAGGAGCCGCCGCTTTCCGAACAGGGTCATGCCGGCGGCGAACACGAGCGGCCACAGGAGGTAGAACTGCTCCTCCACCGACAGCGACCACAGGTGGCGGAACAGCGAGGGGCGCGCGAACTCCTGGAAGTAGGACTGGTCGCTGAGGACCAGGTGCCAGTTGTTGACGTAGAAGAGCGAGGCGAGGGCATCGCCGCGCAGCCCCGAGATGTCGCCCGGGGTGAGGATGGCGGCGACGACCAGCGTGACGGCGATCATCACGGCCACCGCCGGCAGCAGGCGCCGCGCCCGCCGCAGCCAGAACCGCAGAACGTTCAGGTGCCCGGCTCGCCGATACTCGCTCAAGAGCAGGGCCGTGATCAGGTAGCCGCTGATCACGAAGAAGACGTCGACGCCCAGAAACCCGCCGGGCATCCAGCCGCCGGTGCTCACGTGGTAGAAGAACACGGCCAGCACCGCGATCGCCCGCAGGGCGTCGATGCCGGGCATATAGGGAAGGCGGTGGTCCTGCGGACGTGACATCTGAGCGAGGCTCCCCTAGCCGGGGCGCCACCGTTGGCGCCCGGCGCCTCATCTAGCCGGACTGATGACCCGATTCAGGGTAACGCCGTCCGAGGCCAGAGCCGCAAGGATACGATCGAAGCGTGCCGGATCGCCTTTACTTCACCGATTCAGACGAGGCCAACGCGCTCATCGCCTCGGACCCGATGGCGCTCCTGATCGGCTTCGCGCTCGACCAGCAGGTGCCAGTGCAGAAAGCGTTCTCCGGACCGCTCGTCTTGAGGGAGCGCCTCGGTGCGATCGACGCCGACACGCTGGCCACGGCGGACCTCGAGCCGGTGTTCCGCACGAAACCGGCGATCCACCGATACCCGGGCTCGATGGCAGGTCGCGTGCACGACCTGGCGGTTCACGTGCGCGATCGCTACGGCGGCGATGGGGCCCGCGTCTGGACCGACGCGCCGGACGCCGATGCGCTGCGCGCCAACCTGGCCGCGCTGCCCGGCTTCGGGGAGATGAAGATCAAGGCTCTGGGCTCGGTCCTCGCCAAGCGGTTCGGGATCGACGCGGCACGCGACCTCGTGCCATGGCATCCGACGCTGGGCGACGTCGATTCAGCGCAGGCCCTGGCCGACTACCAGGCGGCCAAGAGGATCCACAAGGCGGAGTGGTCCAAGGCGAAAGCCTCCAGCTAGCCGGAGCCAGGAGAACCTGGATGCCCGCGCTACCGGATTCCGGGAACGGCTACGCGGCGCGAGATTGCCGCTCGCCCAGCACCTCGCTCTCGATCCCCCAGGAGACGATCCTCTCCGGATGGATTCGAATCAACGGCCGTGGCACATCGATCGCCTCCGCCCGACCGCGGACCTCGACGCCACGGGGGCGCCAGGGATCCGTGCTCGCCAGGTCGTCGACCACGATCGCCGCGCGGCCCGTGCGCTCGACGTCACGGTACTTCTTCGACCGCTCGAAATCGCGGCCTCCGATGTCGATCGAGTCGTGCTCACGGTTGTAGCTCAAGCCGACCGGCACGACGTGGGGGGTGCCGTCTCTGCCCACCGTAGCCAGCCGCCCCAGGCGCCGCTCGCCGGTCAGGTAATCGAGCTCGGCATCGCTGAACGCGCTCACGAGACCCCCTGACGCGCGGCCGCGCGGTCGTAGTTCAGCCGCATCATCGCGATCACGTCCCGCACGTCGTCCTCGCTGTCGATCGTTCGTGCCGCCGGTCCGACCCTGCCCGGAAAGACCGGGTGGTCGACGATCCGGCCTTCGTCCCTGAGCTCCGTCCACACGTCCTTGGGGAACGAGAAATGGGCCGCGTGGTCACCGTGAAGATGACCGATCTCGCGCTTGCCCAGCTTGAACGCGAACTCCCCGCGCCTGCCGGGGCCGGCCTCGACCCCGGGCCAGGACGTGACCTCCTCGGTGATCTGCTCGCTCGCTGTCTGAGTCGTCGTCATTCGCACCTCCCGTTCAAGGGTTGTCGGGCCATCGGGCGCCCATCTCCGAACATTACAAGTTCAAGTGAACTTGAAGTCAAGGGCGAACTGTGATTTCCTTGCGCCGGTGACGAACCTCTTGACGATCGGCGAGGTCGCGCGGCGAAGCGGGGTGGCTTCCTCGGCTCTCCGCTTCTACGAGGAGCGGGGCCTGATCACCTCCGAGCGCTCCGGGTCCGGACATCGACGCTACGACCGGTCGGTGCTGCGGCGGATCGCGTTCATCGTCTTCGCTCAGCGAGTGGGGTTGACCCTCGACGAGATCGGGGCGGAGCTCGCCAAGCTTCCGCCCGGACGGGTGCCGACCAGGAGCGACTGGTCGCGGCTGTCCAGCGGCTGGTCATCGCGAATCGAGGAGCGAATCGCCGAGCTCGAGCGCCTGAGGGCCGGCCTCACCGAGTGCATCGGTTGCGGCTGCCTCTCGCTCGATCGCTGCAAGCTGGCTAATCCCGACGACCGGGCCTCGGGCCTCGGGCCCGGGCCTCGCTACTGGATCGGCGACCGCCCGCTCAGCGGTGGGTGATGTTCAGGAAGGTCTGCCAGGCCGGCTTCGGCGTGAAGTCGTACCTGAACAGCCCGGCCGACTTGCAGAAGCTGCAATTGACCGGGGCGTTCGGGGCCGCGTCACGCCACAGGAACCAGTAGACCCGTTTCAGCCGCCAGCGCTTGCGATTGTGGATCAGCACGCGGAAGGACTTCTTGAGCATCTTCTTCTGGCCCTCGACACCCTTCAGCAGCGGCCACTTCTTGCTCGGTGGCGCTGACCCCCAGCCCATCTCGGTGACCCACATCTTCGCGTTGTCGTGGCGGCGCTTGATCACCTTGTGGAGCTTCGTCATCTGGCGCTTGAGGTTCCTCACGGTTGGGGAGTACGGATGCACCGCGACGACGTTGAACGAGCGCTTCGCCCCCTTCGCCTTGTAGAACTTCGACAGGAACCTCGACGCCGTCATCGAGTGCTTCTCGTCGGGCTTGTCGAGCATGCCGCCGAGGACGATCTTCGCGTGCTTGTCACGTGATCTGGCCGCGCGGCTGGCCAGCCGCACCAATTTCGCGTACGCCTTCGGCTTCGGCCGCGGGGCGAAGTAATTCGGATTGTTCTGCTCGTTCCAGATCTGCCAGCTCGTGATGGGGACCTTGGGGATGTTCGGGTGGGTGCGCCAGAACTTCCCCGTTTTTCCGTAGCGCCTGACGCACGCCTTGACGAACTGCTTCCAGTGCTTCTTCGCCTTCTTCGAGCGCAGCGGCGGCCGGCGTGCATCGCCTGCCACCCAGCTGGGGCTGCCGTTCAGGAACGGCAGCACTCGCACGTGGTACAGCGCGAGAGTTCCCACGAACTTGTCCGTTGCATCCCAGTTGAACTCGCCGCGGTTTGGCTCGATCGACGGCCAGAAGAACGGCGTGCGGGCGTTGCGGACATTGGCCTGCTCGAGCCGCTGATAGTCGGCGCCCTGGAATGACAGCCACGGCACCACGCCGAAG
>Ga0126305_10000604_pt1 | contig 15485 bp, 20 predicted proteins | sample Plot26_FD_92536 | JGI IMG/M metagenome (GOLD analysis project Ga0126305, IMG submission 92536) | Serpentine soil microbial communities from UC McLaughlin Reserve, CA, USA - Plot26 | ecosystem: Environmental > Terrestrial > Soil > Grasslands | place: USA: UC McLaughlin Reserve, Lake County... | reverse complement strand
GATGAACTACTTCGCCATCAGCCACCTGAAGTCGGCCGGCGGCGTGCAGGTCACCGCCAGCCACAACCCGGCGGAGTACAACGGCTTCAAGTTCAGCCGCCACGGCGCCCGCCCGGTCTCCGGGGATCACGGCATCGCCCTGATGGAGGAGAAGGTGAAGTCCGGCGACCTGCCGGAAGCGGCGACGCCCGGCAAGGTGACCCAGGCCGACGTCTTCGAGGATTACGACCGGCATGTCCTGTCTTTCCTGCGCGGCGCGTCGGACAGGCGTTTGAAGGTGGTGGTGGACGCCGCCAACGGCATGGGCACGATCGACCGGCCGGTCCTGGAGGCGATGAACATCGAGCTGATCCCCCTGTTCTTCGAGCTCGACGGCACGTTCCCCAACCACGAGGCCAATCCGCTCAAGGAGGAGAACCTCCACGACCTGATGAAGGCGGTGCGCGAGCACGGCGCCGACCTCGGCGTCTCCTTCGACGGCGACGCGGACCGGGCGGCGTTCATCGACGAGACGGGCGAGCCCATCGGCAGCGACCTGATGACGGGGCTGATCGCCGGCGAGCTGCTCAAGCGGGAGCCGGGCAAGGCCGTGGTCTACGACCTGCGCTCCTCGCGGGCCGTGGCCGAGTACATCCAGGAGAACGGCGGCATTCCGAAGCGCGAGCGGGTGGGCCACTCCTTCATCAAGGCGACCCTGCGCAACCTGAACGGCATCTTCGGCGGCGAGCTCGCGGGGCACTACTACTTCCGCGACCACTCCTACGCCGACTGCCCGATGATGTCGGTGGCCGAGGTGCTGAACCTCCTGAGGTCGAGCGGCAAGCCCCTCTCGGCCCTGGTCGCGCCGCTCAAGCGCTACGCCAAGAGCCCGGAGATCAACTTCGAGGTTGAGGACAAGCAGGGCAAGATGGACGAGCTGGCCCGCCGCTACTCCGACGCCGAGATCGATTACCTCGACGGCATCACCTTCAGCTACCCCGACTGGTGGGCCAACGTCCGCCCCTCGAATACCGAGCCGTTCCTGCGCCTGGTGGCGGAGGCCAAGACCCCCGAGGAGCTGGAGAGCCGGCTGAAGGAGCTGATCGGGATCCTGGGGGAGCCGGCGGAGTAGGGGGCAAGGAGAGCAGAGATCCTCAGCCGCCTGAGGATCTCTGCTCTCCCCAGGTTGAGCGCGGGCCGTCGAACAGAAGAGAGAGGTGGTTGAGAACGTCTCGCCCCACGAGCCCCCATTCCTGGTCGACGAGTAGGAACTTCCCCTTGAACGTCTTTCCCAAAAGCTCCAAGTTGAGCCGCACCGCCTGAGCGACGCTCTTGGAGCCGTCGAAGCCCATCAGTTCGTAACCACCAGGCTCGATCGTGACCCCCAACTGACGAACCGACGCCTGGGGTATCAACGTGATGTCGGCGCCAGTATCAACCAGCATGGGCACCCCCGAAACCGTGCCGTCGCTCTCAGGATCGCGTAGTGTCACTCTCGCCAGTGGAGCTGGCGGGCTGAAGAAGATGGAGTCATAGGCCGGCATTCCACCCGTCCTCGACGACTTCCTTCTCGAAATCAGCCGCCTGCTCAGGATGAACCAGCCGGGGACTTCCGACGTAGGAAGCTGATGGCACCTCGACGTCAGGGACGACGACATACACCTTAGCCTTTTCAGGCAGTCGGATACTGACGGGAAGCCGGACTTGGCCGTTCTCCACAAAACCTTCGAATGTCGTGACTTTCATGAGAAGGATTCTAGCGCCGATCGAGCACCGGAACGAAAACGCCCCGCCGGGAGACCCGTGCGGGGCGTTCTGACTGGCCGGCGATCTCTGCGGCGATCGCTGCTTTACCGCCGGGCTCGCATCAGGTAATACAGCAAGGTCATCAAGGTCGAGACCACCGCGGCCACGTAGGTCATCGCCGCCGCGTTGAGGACCTTGTCCATGCCCTCCCGCTCCTGCGGCAGCACGATGCCGTTCTCGACCGCCAGCCGCTTGGCCCGCGCCGTGGCGTCGAATTCGACCGGCAGCGTCACGACCTGGAACAGCAGCACGGCCGAGAACAGCAGGGCGCCGAGGTAGATCAGGTTCGGCGAGTGGAACATCGCGCCGGCGATCATCACGATGTAGCCGCCGGTGGAGCCGATGTTCGCCGTCGGCACCAGGGCCGAGCGCAGCCACATGGGCTTGTAGTTCTGCGCGTGCTGGATGGCGTGCCCCGCCTCATGGCAGGCGACGCCCACGGCCGCCACCGAATTCGACGCGTACGTCGCCTCCGACAACGCCAGGGTCTTGTTGACCGGGTTGTAGTGGTCGGACAGGAACCCGTGGGTCGGCACCACCTGCACGCCGGTGATGCCCGCGCCGCGCAGCATCTCCTGCGCCGCCTGAGCGCCGGTCAAACCCCGCAGAGTGCGTACCTTGGAGTACTTGTTGAACGTCGCCTTGGTCCGCCAGCTCGCCCAGAGCGACAGCGCCAGCGCCGGGAGGATGAAGAGCAGGTAGGTTGAGTCGAAATACATGGTTTTATCCCCTTCGATTCAGGATAACAGGTGACATCCGTTTCGTATTTCCGTCCGGGAGGCCTTGATACAGTTGCCTTGGAAGGAGGACGCCATGGCCAACGACAAGGGGAAGATTGCCATCAAGGTTGCCATCGTAACGGGCGGCAGCCGCGGGATCGGGAGAGGGGTCGCCGAGGCCCTGCTGGGCGAGGGCTGGAGGGTCCGGTTCTGCAGCCGGAGCGAGGGGTCGGTCGAGGAGGCGCAGCGCGAGCTCCGGGAGCGTTTCGGCGACGCCGTCGCCGGCCGGGCGGTCGACGTGCGGGATCAGGCGGCGGTGGACCGCTTCGTCGAGGAGACGCTGCGGGAGGAAGGACGGATCGACTGCCTGGTCAACAACGCCGGCCTGGGGATCTTCGGCGCCGTCGACGAGCTGACCGGGGATCAGTGGCGCGATGTGATCGAGACGAACCTCTCGGGAAGCTTCTACTTCCTTCACGCCGTGGCTCCGGCGATGAAGCGTCAGGGTGAGGGGTGGATCCTCAACATCGCCTCTCTGGCGGGGAAGAACCCCTTCGCCGGAGGCGCGGCCTACAACGCCAGCAAGTTCGGCCTGATCGGCCTCTCGGAAGCGACCATGCTCGACCTGCGTCCTCACGGAGTGCGGGTCGCGGCCATCCTGCCGGGCAGCGTGGACACCGATTTCGGTCACCGGAGCGACGGCAAGGACCGCAGTTGGATGCTAAAACCGGCAGACATCGCCGCCATGGTCCTCCACCTGCTGAGCTACCCGCCCAACGCCCTGCCGAGCCTGGTGGAGATGCGGCCGGCGAAGCCGCCGAAGTAGGGCTTGCCCTTAGATGATTTTGTAGACCGCCGCTGCTCTGAGGATCTCGGGGCCGGCGGGAGCGGGCGACTGGGGGTCCGCTTCGAGGGTCACCAACACCCCCTTCGTCCCGGCCGGCATGTGCTTCGAGTCGAGCTCGATGGGTGCCCCGGGCTGGGCGGTGAAGGAGCCGGCGTCCACGGCTCCCTGATCGACGACGAACCAGAGCTTGTAGGCCTGGCCCGTCGGCGCGGGCTGAATCCCGTCGAGCGAGAGGTACCAGTGCTGGTGGTTGGACGCCACGAACAGGATGCCCCGGGCATAGGGCTGGGGCGGCTTCTCGCCGACCGGCCGCATCGGGCTCACCTCGACCGCCGGGGAGGTCACGAGGGAGAACTTCTCCCGCATGCTGAGCGAAGCAGCCCGGACCCTCTCGGCCTCTTCCGTGACCTCGGCGACCCGGGCACGCTCGGTGTCCAACTCCTGCTGTAGGGTCGCGATCGTCTCCTGCTGCCGCCCCACCTGGAGGAAGAGCCAGGCGGAAAGCCCGAGCAGCGCCAGGGAGAGGACGGCGGCGAGCGCCAGCGGCCACCGGCTCGGCGCGCGGCGCGAGGCGGCGGCACCCTGAACGGTGGAGACGGGACGCGACGCCCGGACCTCCTGGGAAGCGCGCAGGGGCACGGCCGCGGGCGGCGTGACCTGGCTGACCTCGGCGGCGGGCCGGGTCTCGTCACCGTTGATGAGCGCCATGAGGCGGGTCCGCACTTCGGGCGAAGGCTCCACGGGCTCGAGCTGGTAGGGGATCAGCCCCATCACCTCGGTGTAGAGCCGCGCCAGCGTATCCGTCTCGGAAAGCTCGTCCGGACGGGGCGCGCCGGGCGCATCGATCCCGCGATCCAGCGCCTCGATGGCTGCCAGGATGGTCAGGTCTTCCGAATGGGATTCGCCGTTGGTCACAGTAGTTGCCGGATCTCGTCGCGTAAAGCGCCGCGTAGTTTTTTCATCGCCAGCAGCGTGCGGGTCTTGACCGTGCCCAGGGGCAGATCGGCCTTCGACGCGATCTCGCTCTGGCTGAGGCCCTCGTAGAACGCCAACTCGAGGACCTGCCTCTGCTCCGGCGGGAGCTTGTCCATCTCGCTGCGTACCCGTTCCCGCCTCTCATGGACAAATACGGCTTCCAACCCCTCAGGGGATGCATGCTCGACCGGATTTTCTTGAACTGCCGTGTCGTGGGTGCGCTCCACCACCTTGCGGGTACGCAGCCGGTCGATCGCCCGGCTGCGGGCGATGAGGATCAGCCAAGTCGAGACCGACGACCGCGCGGCGTCATAGCGCCCGGCGTTGTTCCAGACGTGGAGGAAGACCTCCTGCAGGAGCTCCTCGGCGTCGGCGAGGGTGCCGAGGATGCGCTTGCCGAGGGCGAGCAGGGTGGACGCATAGCGGGTGTACAGAACGCCGAGGGCTTCCGGCTGGCGGTCCGCCACTTGGCGCAGTAACGCCACGTCGTTCATCGAGTCGAGTGGGCTGGGCTGAGAGATGGAATTCATGCCAGGGTCGAGAGATCCTCGACGACAGGTTGCCTAGGATACCATGAAGCCCGTCCAGGCTCTCCTGATGGGGCCGGAAAGGAAGAAGAGCGCATGGAAGAGATTTCCGGCCGTACCTCCGGGCCGCGCCAGCCGGCCATCCGCGTGGTCCTGATGCCCAAGGACACCAACGCCCTGGGCACCATCTTCGGCGGGATCATCCTGTCCTATATCGACCAGGCGGGCGCCGTGGAGGCCCATCACCACGTCCCCCTGCCCGGCCGCCTGGTGACGGTGGCGATGCGGGAGGTGGTCTTCCACTCCCCCGTCTTCGTGGGCGATCTGGTGAGCTTCTTCACCGAGACCCTGCGCGTCGGCCGCACCTCCGTGACCATCAAGGTGACGGTCGAGGCCGAGCGCAGCACCGGCTCGGGCCGGGTCAAGGTCACCGAGGCCGAGGTGGTCTACGTCCACGTGGACAAGAACAACCAGCCGGTGCCGATCGCGGCGGCCCAAGAGGCGGCGCAGGCGAAGGCCTAGGGTTCGAAGGGCTCGTAGCACCGGCGGCACCGGGCCTCGTAGGCCTCGGTGTCGCCCACCTGGAGCTGCTCGCCGCCGCCGGTCATGCGCTGGCTGAAGTGGGCGGGCGCCCCGCAGCTCATACAGACGGCGTGGACCTTGTCGACGTACTCGGCGAGGGCGAGGATGCGCGGCATCGGGCCGAAGGGGCGGCGCAGGTAGTCGAGGTCGAGACCGGCCACGATCACCCGTATGCCGGAGTCGGCCAGCTCGCAGACCAGATCGATCAGGCCGTCGTCGAAGAACTGGGCCTCGTCGATCCCCACCACCTGCACCTCGGGTAGGAGCTTCTGCCGCAGCTCGCAACTGCAGGCGACGCTCACCGCCTCGAGCTCCCGCTTGTCGCGGGTGACCAGCCGCTCGGGGGCATGGCGCGTATCGGCGCCGGGCTTGAAGACCTGGACGGTCTGGCGGGCGATGGTGGCGCGGCGCAGCCGCCGCACCAGCTCCTCGCTCTTGCCGGAGAACATGCCGCCGCTGATGGCCTCGATCCGGCCCTCGCGGGAGCGCTCGCCGATGCTGTCGAGAATATTCACCGAGCCAGAATCTAGCAGCCCCCGAGGGCCGGCGCCAGCCCTCCAGGCGATCGGGCGACTCTGCTACTATTCTTCATCCCATGGCCAGAAAACGTCCCAACAAGCGCATCTTCAGCTACGACGAAGCCCTCTCCACCTTTCCCCTGGTGCGCGACCTGACGGCTGCCGCCGTGCGCCAGATCGAGTCTCTCGTCAACAACCTCGGCAGCCGCGACGAGCTGGACTCCCGCCGCGACGAGATCGAGGACGCCCGCGAGCGGATCGTCCAGGCCTGGGCCCGGGAGGTCACCAACCTCGGCTGCGAGGTCAAGGGAGCCTGGCTGGTGGACTGGGACAGCGGCGACGGCTACTACTGCTGGCAGTTCCCCGAGCAGGCCATCGCCCACTTCCACACCTACGACGAAGGCTTCTCCGGACGCCTGCCCATCAACTGACCAACTGACCAACTGAATTAGCCGAGGTCTTCCTCCGCCACCTTCCGGCGCAGCTCGGCGATCCACGCCTCCGCCTCACGGCGGCGGGCGGCGCCCAGGGCCGCGCCGCGCGGCGTGCGGTAGCGCTCGGCCGGCGGTCCGGGATCGAGCTGAAGGAGAGCCTTGGCGATCGGCGTCCGCTTCTTGCCGGCCGCCATCAGCCGCTCCGCGGCGGCCACCACTCCCGCGGATTCCAGCAGCAGGGCATCGTGAAGCAGCTCCTCCTCCGGACCGCGGGGGTCCTCGTGGAGGCGTCCGAGGCCCCCGCGCAATCGCCGCGCGATCTCGTCCGGAAGATCGAGGCTGCGCAGGAAGAGGTCGAGCCGGCCGCCGGGGGCGAGAGAACCCAGACGGTCGACGACGCCGTGGAAGAGGAGCAGCAGGTCCAGCAGGTCGGCGTCGAAAGGGGTGCCGTCGTTCAGGGGGCCGAGGCGGGCGCGCAGCCGCTCGACCCGGCCGAAGGTCTGCACGCCGTCCAGGCCGGCGTACAGCGGCTTGACGAACTGCTCGATCCGCTGCCGCGCCTCCGGCGTCACCTGCGGCTGGCCTCGGCGAGCAGCCGGTCCAGGCGCTCGGGGGTGAGGCCGCGCAGGCTCTCGGCGACGGCATCCGCCCCGCCGAGGCGGTCGGCCGGGTAGGTGTGGGCGACGGCGAGCGTCGCGAGCCCCATGTCCGAGGCCGCGGCGAGGCCGGCGGGGCTGTCCTCGATGGCCAGCACCTCGTGGGGATGGAGCAGGCGCTCCGGCAGGGGCGGCTGCGAGTTGAGGGCCTCCACGGCCCGCATGTACCCCTGGGGGTCCGGCTTCCCCTCCTCGACGTCCTCGGCCGTGATCAGCACCTTGAAGCGGCCGAGGATCCCCGCCTGCCGCAAGGCCCCCTCGACCTCCTCCCGCAGGGCGCCGCTCACCACCCCCAGCATCCTGCCGCCGGCCGCCAGCGCCGTCACCAGCTCGACCGCGCCGGGGAAGAAGGGGTAGCCGCCGCGGCGGATGCGCTCCTGGTAGTAGCTCGCCTTGCGGGCGATCAGCCGCATCAGGCGGGGGACGGTGACCGGCTCCCCCGCCGCTCCCAGGGCCGCCGCGAAGCAGGCGCGGTCGTCCAGCCCCAGGTAGCGGGCGTAGTAGTCCTCGGCGGCAAGGGAGATCCCTTCGTCGGCGAGCACCCGCTGGAGGATCTCCAGGTGGATCGGCTCGTCGTCGACCAGAACCCCGTTGAAGTCGAAGAGGACGGCCCGCAGCACCTCCGGATCATATCCCGCGGAGCCGGCTGGAATTGACAACCCCCCCTTCCGCCGTTATCTTGAGAAAGGTTCCGGGTCTTTACCCGGGCCAAGGAGCGCCCAATGGAAAATACCGAGCAAGCCCAGACCCAACCGGTCCAGCCGATCGAGTCCCCGCCGAATCAGGAGGACACGCCCGTCACCCTGACTCCGAAGGCGGTCGAGATGGTCAAGATCACCCGCGACCAGGAAGGGATCGACCCCTCTCATGGCCTCCGTATCGCGGTGCGCGGCGGCGGCTGCAGCGGCTTCGAATACGCCCTCGACTTCGAGAAGGAGGCGAGGGACAACGACTGGGTGTACGAGCAGAGCGGCCTCACGATCTTCGTCGACGCCGTGAGCGCCCGCTATCTGCAGGGGACGAGCATCGACTACACCCTCGGCATGGCGGGAGCGGGGTTCAAGTTCAACAACCCCAAGGCGGCCGGCACCTGCGGCTGCGGCTCCTCGTTCGCCGTTTAGAGCTGAGCTGAACCACCGCCAGGTGGATGAAGAAGAAGGGCCGGAGGGATCTCCCTCCGGCCTTTCGCCTATCCGGGCGAAACCAGGGGCAGCTCCCGCACCTCGGCCGTCCCGCCCTCGGGCAGATCCAGCCGGGTGCCGGGCTCCGCGGCGCGGCGGTGAAGGATGGCGAGGCCCGCGGGGCCCCCCAGGGCGATCGAATCGACGACCGTCGTGGCGGTGCCGGCCTCGCGCCCCTCGAAGACGAGAGGCGTCCCAGGCCGCGGAGCCGTGCCTTCCTCGAAGACGATTCCCCGCAGCGCCTTCTGCACCCCGCCCCGGTAGTGGATGCGGGCCACCACCTCCTGGCCGAGATAGCAGCCCTTGGTGTAGCTCACCGCCTCCTCGGCCCCGGTCTCCTGGGGAAAGTTCTCGGGACCGAAGTCGCGCCCGAAGCGGGGGATGCCCGCCTCGACGCGGAGGACCTCCAGGGCCTCGGAGCCGGCCGGCCGCACCCCCGGGATCTCCAGCAGGCGCTCGACGAGATGGTCGGCGATGGAGGCCGGCACCCAGAGGGTGTACGCCGGAGCCCCGAGGCGGCCCGTGCGCTGGAGCGACACCTGGGTGCCGCGCGCCATCGCCCGCAGGTGCCGCCACTCCCCGGGCGGCGGCAGCTCCGCTCTTTCGAGAGCCGCCTCGGCGCGGGGCCCCACGAGGCCCACGGGCAGCATGTCGCTCAAGCCCCGCACCTCGACCCGGTCGGCGAGGATGTACTTCTTGAGATGGCTCGCGATCGCCTCCTCCTGGCCCGGAGCCACCTGCACCCAGAGGCGGTCCTCGTGGACCATCACCACGGCGTCGGAGAGGATCCGCCCCTGGGGATTGGTGAAGAAGCCGTACGCTCCCTCGCCGGGGCGGAGGTCCTTCACGTCGCAGGTGACGTAGGCGTTGAGGAAGCGGTGCCGGTCCGCGCCCAGGATCTCCAGCCGCCCCGTCTCGGAGAGGTCCACGAGGCCGCAGCCCTCGCGAAGAGCGCGGTATTGCTCGGCGATGGAGGCGGTGGAGGTATCGAGGATCGTCGCCATGCCGTCAGTCTACAATCTCCCGCCATGAGCGAGACGGTCCCCTTCCAACTGGATACCGGCAACACTTCCCTCCACGGTCTCGTCGACCTGCCGGACGCCCCCGGCGAGCGGCCCGCCGTGGTGATCTGCCATGGCTTCAAGGGCTTCATGGAGTGGGGGTTCTTCCCCTACCTGGCGCACCTGCTGGCCGAGCGGGGCTTCGTGGCCGTCCGCTTCAACCTCTCCGGCACGGGCATGCAGCCCGGAGACGAGCTGGTCACCGACACCGGGGCTTTCCGGGCGAACACCTACAGCCGCGAGCTGGCGGACCTGCTGGCCGTCCTCGAGGCCACGGGGGAGACGATCGCGCCCGGCCGGGTGGACCGCCGGCGGCTCGGGCTCTTCGGCCACAGCCGCGGCGGCGGGGCCGCCCTCCTGGCCGCGTCCCGTTCCCCCTGGCTGGAGCGGGTCCGAGCCCTGGTCACCTGGGCGTCGATCTCGGACGTGGACCGCTTCACGCCGGAGCAGAAGGCAGAGTGGCGCCGGCAGGGCGAGCTGCCGGCCGTGAACGCCCGCACCGGGCAGCGGCTCGCCCTCGGGCTCGGGCTGCTCGCCGATGTCGAGGAGCGCCGGGCCGAGCTGGACCTGCTCGCCGCGGCCGCGGCCCGCCGGGCGCCCTGGCTGATCGTCCACGGCGCGGAAGACGAAAGCGTGCCCGTCGCCGAGGCCCACCGCCTGGCCGAGCGGGCCGCGGGCGACAAGGAGCTCCTCGTCATCCCCGGGGCCAACCATACCTTCGGCAGCCGCCATCCGTTCGCCGGGCCCACGCCGCAGCTCGTCCAGGCGCTGAACGCCGCTCAGCGCTGGTATCGGTCGCACCTGTAGGGCGCACCTGCAGCCGCGGGCGTCCGCCCACACCCCCTTTTCCCTGTTTCTGGTTTCCAGAATCAATGCGAGTACGGCGAAGTCATTTTCTTGTCCCAAATTTCCGCCCTTCGGCAACCATAGTTCATGAAGGTCTAATTGATTCAGACCTTCTTGGGGGGAATGACATGGCGGATGAGCATCTCTCGATGGACACCATTGAACGTTTTTTCCGAGCCGAGCTCTCCCGGGACGAGGCCCGGGACCTCGTGCGTCACCTCTTGAGGCAATGTCCCGAGTGCTCGCGGCGGCTTCAGGCGGTCGCCCAAAGGCAAGACTTCCGGCTCCTGATGCGCAGCCTCGAAGACTCCGCTTTACGATTCGACCCGGACCCTCTCCGGACGATCCTGCGGAGGATTCTTCACCTCGTCGAGCAGGAGGAGGCCAGGGCGGGTCCGAGGAAAGATGCCGGAGCGCATCACAGCCGGGCGAGCTTGAGGTAGCATCACCCTCCTTCAGGGAGGATGCCATGGACCCGCATTTCGATGGGGTGATCTTCAAGACTCACGCCGCGGAGCTCATCCGCCGCATACGCCGGCCGTTCCCGCCCTTCCGCGTCGTGGACGCGCGCTGGCGCGGCGAGTACGAGGAGGGGCACATCCCGGGCTCGTTCCCGGCCGGGCCCGACGGGCTCAACAGCCTGCCCCCGGGGACGACCGAGCACACCGAGCTGTTCGTCGTCGGCAGCGGGCCGGAGGATCCGGTGATGCGCAACGTGAGCCTCTCCCTCCAGCGCCTGGGGGCGCGCCGCATCGTCGAGCTGACGGGCGGCATGGTGGAGTGGAGGCTCGCGGGCGGGCCGATCGAGACCGGTTCGCAGCCGAAGGCTGCCTAGGGGCTGAGGCAAGGACCGCAAAGACTGCAAGGACAACAAGGACAGACGCTTCCCTGTTTTGTCCTTGATGTCTTTGCAGTCCTTGCAGTCTTTCAGCCGAGCCAGGCCACGGCCTCACCTGCCGCGTGGAGGTCCGGCACGACCCAGTCGGCGCCGGCCCCGTGGAGCGCTGCGGCCGGGGTGCGCCCGGTGGCCACGGCCAGACAGGGGATGCCGTGGGCCCGGGCGCAGGAGACGTCGTGGATGCTGTCGCCCACGATCAGCGTCTCCGCAGGCTGGAAGCGGCGGCCCACCACCCGCTCCGCCCGCTCGAGCGCCACGGGCGGCAGGTCCGAGCGGTCGACGCCGTCGCAGCCGAAGGCCCCGAAGCCGAAGAACCGGTTGAGGTCGAAGCGCGACAGCTTGGCCCGCGCTCCCGGCTCCCAGTTGCCGGTGAGCAGGGCCAGCACGATGTCCTCGCGCGCCGCCAGCTTCTCCAGCAGATCCTCCACCGCCGGCAGGAGCCGCATCCCCTGGCGGTCGAGCGCCATCGACAGCCGGTCCAGGTAGAGCTCCCGCATCCGCGGCAGCTTCTCCCGCGCCTCCGCCTCCGGAACGCCGGCCGCGGTCACCAGGTCGAGCACGATCCGGGGGTCCGTCCGCCCCGCGAAGTCGTAGCCGTCGACGTCGCCGGCCGTGCCGAAGACCTCGACCAGAGCCGACGCGAAGAGCGGCCGTACCTGCGGGCCGCAGTCCAGCAGCGTGCCGTCGATGTCGAAGAGGACCAGCTTCATCGAGTTGATCTCATCGCCACTTGGGAGGTTTCTTGGTCTCGAGGAAGGTCGCGATGCCCCGCTTGCAGTCGTCCGTCGCCCGGGAGGCGGCGTTGACCTCGGCGGCCAGGGTCATGGCCTCGCCGAGCGGCCGGCCGATGACGTCGAGCAGCAGCCGCTTGGTGCGGGCGATCGACTCGGAGCTGCCCGTCTCGAGGATCTGCGCCGCGAGCGCCTCGCCCGCGGTCCGCAGGTCCCCGGCCGGCACCACCCGGTTGGCGAGGCCGATCTCCAGGGCCTTCGGGGCGTCCACGAGCTGCGGATTGAGCAGCAGCTCGCGGATGTCCGAGCCCTTGAGGCGCAGAGGGAGATAGGTGGCGACGAGCGCCGCCACGAAGCCGATCCTCACCTCGCTGTAGAGGAACTTGGCGTCTGCAGCCGCCACCACGAAGTCGTGGGCCGTGGCGAGGCCGCAGCCGCCCGCCACGCAGGCGCCGTGGACCAGGGCGATCGTCAACGCCTCCTGCCGCAGCACCGACTCGAAGAGATCCTTGAGGCGGAGCGAGTCCCGCAGGTTCTCCTCGTGCCCGGCGTCGCGCAGCGACCGCAGATGCTCCAGGTCCGCGCCGGCGGAGAAGTTCTTGCCCGCCCCGGAGAGCAGGATGGCCCGCACCCCCTCCCCGCGCCAGTCCCGGCGGTAGAGGGCCGTGATCTCGCCGATCATGGCCGGCGAAAGGGCGTTGGCCCGCTCCGGGTCGTCGAGGGTGACCCACAGCAGATCGTTGTCCTGCCGAACCTCGAGCCGCTCGAAATCGCTCATCGCTTCGCCAGCTCCTCGGGCACTTCGACCTCCATCCGCAGGAGGCCCTGGGCGTGAGTCTTGCCCTGGGCGTCGTTCTTCAGGCTCTCGGTGCCGCCGCCGCCCAGCGAGTCATGAAGGATGAAGTTGAGCGCCAGGATGTTCGGCAGCTCGTAGCGCTGGACCGGGCCGCGGCAGACCTCCCGGAAGTGCTCCTTCACCCGCTCGGCCGTCACCTGCTCCAGCAGGATCTGATACAGCTCGGGCGTCTCGGCGATCAGGCCGACGTTCGAGGCGTCCCCCTTGTCGCCCGAGCGGGCGTGGGCGATCTCGTCCAGCTTCACCTTCATGAGGTCTCCAATCTTTTCTTTTCGAGGGGGAGGAGCACGGCTCCCGTCAACGCCAGCGCGCCGGCCAGCACGGCCATGGTCCGGGGCTGCGTCGCAAGGGGGTGGTAGACGGCCGGGAAGAGGGCCCGGAATCCCAGGTCCAGGATCTCGTGATGCTTCGATTCGAGAGCGGCGAACACCGCGAGGCCGGCGGCCAGCAGCAGGGCCAGGGTGCCGGCGAGCCGGAAGCGTCCCCAGCCGGCTCCGAGGCCCTGGCGGAGGACGATCACCCAGCAGGTCCCGGCGACCAGGGCCCAGAGGGCGAAGACGGTGCGGTCCGCGATCGCGCTGTAGAGGAAGCCCAGGAGCAGCACGGGCAGGAGGCCGCCGAGCACGCCGCCGTACCAGGCGAGGTCGAGAGGCCTGCCGCTCACACCTCCTCCACGGTGACCTCGATGCGGCTCTCGACCTCCTCGCGGGCCAGCAGGGCCGGCCAGTAGGCCACGATCTCCTGCGGCTTCGGCCGGCCGCCGGCGAAGCCGGTCACTCCCGGCGGCCCGGCGGTCACCAGGGGCGCGATCTCCTTGCCGAAGCGCTCCACCTTGGCCGAGTCCGGATGCCGCACGCCCAGCCGCAGGACGACCTCGGGCAGCTCGTCCGGCGTCGCGAAGATCCCGGGCAGGCAAGCTCCCGTGCCCAGCAGCTCGGTCTCGCGCTCCTCGGGCGCGAAGACGACGCCGGCCCGCTCCAGCCGCTTCCAGACGATGTCCGCGGCGAGCTCCGCCTTCTCCACCGCCCGCGGGCCGGAGATGGTGATCTGCCCGGAGGCCTTGTAGCCAGCGAGGTAGGAGGCGGAGACCTTGAGGAACGGCGTGTTGGCCCGCCCCTCGATGCCCGAGACCTCCACCCGGTCCTTGCCGTCCTGGCGCACGCGGATGCTGGTGAAGTCGGCCGTCACGTCCGGGGTGAGGTAGCCGGACGGATCGCCCATCTCGTAGACGAGCTGCTCGGAGACCGTGTCCACCGTCACCATGCCCCCCGTGCCCTCGTGCTTGGTGACCACGAAGGTGCCGTCCTCCCGCGCCTCGACGATGGGGTAGCCGGCGTTCCAGAGGTCCGGCACCTCCCACCAGCGGCTGAAGTTGCCGCCCGTGCACTGGGCGCCGCACTCGATGATGTGGCCGGCGATGGTGCCGGCGGCCATCAGGTTCCAGTCCTCCGGGCTCCAGCCGAACTCGTGGATCATGGGGGCCAGGGCCAGAGCGGTGTCGGTGATGCGGCCGCAGAGCACGATGTGGGCGCCTTGGTCGAGGGCTTCCACCACCGGCCTGGCGCCGAGATAGGCGTTGGCGCTCATCACCTTCTCCACCACCGGCGCCAGCGGCTCGCCGGTGTCCATGTTCTTGAGCGGATGCCCGGCGGCGATCAGGTCCTTGAGCCGCGGCAGGAGGTCGTCGCCTTCGACCACGCCCACCCGCAGGCCCTTGATGCCGGCGTCCCGCGCCAGCTCCAGGATCCGGCTGCGGCAGGCCTTGGGGTTCAAGCCCCCGGCGTTGGTGAGGACCCGCACGTTGCGGTCCTTGAGCTCGGGAAGCACCCGGCGGATGAAGCCGATGAAGTCCGTCGCGTAGCCCAGCTTCGGGTTCTTCAGCTTCTGCCGCATCATGATCGACAGCGTCACCTCGGCCAGATAATCCATGCCGATGTAATCGATGGGGCCGCCGCGCAGCAGCTCCACCGGCGCGTCGACGTTGTCCCCCCAGAAGCCCTGGCCGTTCCCGATCCGGATCGTCTTCTTCATCGTCGTCCTCATAGGGGCCCGAAGATTAGCACGGGTGTAAGCTGGTCCCGTCCAGGGCAGGACGGTCGGAAATTTGCAAGACCGTCGCAATGAGAGAGCGAAAGGAGGGGTTGTCCTATGGCAAAGAATGGCAAGAAGAAGAACGACGAAGAAGAGAACGGGGCCGAAATCTCCCACGACCAGTTCCTCGAGGCGCTGAACGTGGACCTCGCGCACGAATACTCCGCGGTGATCGCCTACCGGACCTACGCGAGCCAGGTGCAGGGCCAGTGGCGGATGGAGCTCCGGCAGTTCTTCGAGGCGGAGATCCCGGACGAGCTCGGCCACGCCCAGATCCTGGCCGACAAGATCGTCTCCCTGGGCGGCGTCCCGACCACGGTTCCGGCCCCCATCAAGCAGGGGAAGGACGCCAGGGAGATGCTGAGGAACTCCCTGGAAGACGAGATCGAGACGATCCAGCGCTACGTCAAGCGCCGCAAGCAGGCCGAGGCCCTGGGCCACTACGGCCTGGCGGTGGAATTCGACGACCTGATCCGCGACGAGACCACCCACCGGGATGAGATCCAGATGATCCTGAAACGGTGGGATACGGGGTAGGAAGCCCAGCTTCCACGGGAAATCTGCTGGTAGGGGCGGCGGCCCTATGGCGCCGCCCGACACCCTACGTCTGCAACACCCCCGTCTTGAACTCCGGGATCTCCGGGTTCATCGCCACGGCGGCGAGCGAGCGGCCGATCACCTGCCGGGTCTCCGCCGGATCGATGATGGCGTCCACCCAGAGGCGGGCGGCGGCGTAGCGCGGGTCCATGGCGGCGGTGTAGCGCGCCTTGATCTCGTC
>Ga0126305_10000602_pt1 | contig 15503 bp, 14 predicted proteins | sample Plot26_FD_92536 | JGI IMG/M metagenome (GOLD analysis project Ga0126305, IMG submission 92536) | Serpentine soil microbial communities from UC McLaughlin Reserve, CA, USA - Plot26 | ecosystem: Environmental > Terrestrial > Soil > Grasslands | place: USA: UC McLaughlin Reserve, Lake County... | reverse complement strand
GAAACGCTCATGAGCTTCCACCTCGTGAGCCATGGGGCGGGTCGTTAGCGCGACGCCGCCCCGCTTGATAGTCGCGGACAAAACGTTAACAGGACTGAGACCGGTGGCCGGAGCGCGACCGATTGGGAGCGCGACGGCAGTCAGGCGAAGGTCAGCAGAGCCACGGCGAGGCTGACGGCGGCGGGGCGATTCCCGCGACCTGGCGGCAGCCACCTGCGAGGAGAGATCAGAGAAATAGACCTGTTCCACATATATATGTCAGCGAGTCGGGGGCACCCGAAAGCCAGGCCTGGAGCGGCTTGCGGCACCTCGCGGAAATCAAGCTGCGAACTGCGATGCGAACCCCAGGACGAACCCCGTAGCGAACCCCCAGACGAACCCCGACGCGAACCACCGGGCGAAGTGCAGAGCGAAGCGCAGGACGAAGTACGGAACGAAGCGCAGAGCGAGCTATTCCGCCAGTCGTTCCAAGACCTCGCGATCCTTTTCCAGCTGCTCCCTCAGGCGCTCTTGGAAGCGCTTGTCGGCCCGCCGAGCGACGATGTGTCTGTAGATGGCCGCCCTGATCCCCTCCGAGACCGTCACCCCATCGACGCGGCAGATCGATGCCATTTCCGCTGCCAGATCCTCCGCAAGCCGGAGGCTCATGATCTTCGTGTCGTTCATCCCCATCGCTCAGCCCTCCTCTACGCCAAGTGCCGCCCGACCCCAAGGCACCTCGTCAACGAGGTCCGTCGCCTCATAGAAGTGCTCGACCGAGCCCGGCGCGGCTGCGTCTCGACCAGCTCCACCGCGCCCTTTTCGGCGAGGACGCGGACGTGGTAGCCGACGTTCGAGATCTTCGGGTCGTTGGTGAGGAGCGTGAGTTCCTTCGGGCTCAGCGTCCCCTCGGCCTCGACGTAGAACCTGAGCAGCCGCTTTCGCAGTGGGTGCTGGAGGATCGACAGCAGCACCTCTTCAGGGCCGATGGGCATCTGCTTGGCTGGCATCGCTCAGCCTCCCCTCTGGCCCCGCGAGATGATCCCGAAGCTGCCCCCAGCCTCTGGGCCGGAAGGTATCCACTCGATCCCCCGAAGCAGCAGCTCCGCTCCACTTCCAGCCCGCCGGCCAGCTTCATCAGCGTGTCGGAGCGCGGCAGGCGGGACCCGCTCTCGATCATGCCGATCTCAGTGCGGTGCAGCGAGCAGCGTTTTCCTAGCTCTTCCTGCGAGTAGCCGGCACGGCGGCGGGCCAGGAACACGTTGTGGCTGATCCGCCTCGCTACCTCCTCGTTTCTCAGTCGCCCGTCCATCAGCGTTCCCAGAGGTCGTAGAGCCGGACGGCGGCCCGGGTCGGCCGAGCCGTCTCGTCCTCGCCGGGGCGGTGCAGCAGGCCGCTGCCGGCGAGGTCGCGGACGGCTCGCTGAGTCGCGTCGAACTCGGAGAAGTCTCTCGATCCGCCGGTGATTTCCCGGTTCAGCTCGTCCAGCGTCAGCGCCGCCGGATGGAGTTCCAGGACCAAGCGAAGGATCGCCGCCTCCTCGCGGTCGTCTTCGTCATGGGTGGTGGACGGGGCTCGCCCGCATCCTTAGGGTGGTGGTGCATCGGGAGTTCACTCTCCTTGTGCCACGCCCCCGGCTGTTCCACCAGCGCGGGGGCACTTTGTTCCGTTGTCGGCGGCGAACGTAAGTGGACGGGCACACCCGCTCAAGGGCCGGGACGAACCTCGACCCGGACCTCACATTGCCCCAGGCGTTGCCCCAGCGGGCTTTTCGGCCTCCACGGCCGAAGCTCGACACTCCGCAACCCCGCTTCCCAAGCGACATCGCGCGAACGCGCCCGACAGGATTTGAACCTGTGACCTTCGGTTTCGTAGACCGACGCTCTATCCAGCTGAGCTACGGGCGCGAGAGGCCGGGTGGTGCCGGCGAGGGTCGAGATTAAAGGATGGGGCGCGGTTTTAGGCGAGTCGGGCGTTGAGGGTGATCTCGGGCACGCCGGCCAGGGCGCGGGAGACGACGCAGCCGTCCTTGGCTTTCTGGGCGTAGGAGCTGAAGGCCTGCTCGTCGAGGCCGGGGACGGCGCCCTCTACGTCGAGGTCGATCTTGGCGATGGTCGGTTGGTCGTCGACGATGCGGAGGTGGACGTGGGCCTCGGCTTTGATCGACTCGGGTGGGTGGTCGGCTTCGGTGAGGACGAGGCTCAGGGCCATCGCGAAGCAGCCGGCGTGGGCGGCGCCGATCAGCTCCTCTGGGTTGGTGCCCTCGCCCTCCTCGAACCTGGAGCTGAAGGAGTAGTTGCCCTCGAAGACGCCGTCGCCGACCTTGACGGTGCCGCTGCCGCCTTTGAGGTCGCCCTTCCACTCCGCGCTGCCGTTCCTCGTCGCCATGCTCGCTCCTTCGATCTCGGGTTTGCGAGATCCAGCTACCCGGTTTGGGCGGTCCCATCTTCGGAGGCGTAGGCGGCGAGTAACTGTTCCTCCTCCTCCTTGCCGGGAAAGCGGGTGGCGACGAGGAGGGCGCCGAGGCAGATGGCGACGATTCCTGCCACGTAGGCCCAGGCGTCGCCCTGCAGGAACGCTCCGCGGGCGCCTTCGATGATCGAGTCCGCGTAGCGGGGGTGCTGTTCGGCCACGGCGGCGGCGCTGGAGAAGGACTTGGTCAGCTCGCCTTCGACGCTGGTCGAAACCGAGTGCGGGGCCGTCTGGACCGCCGAGGCTGCGGCCGCCGCGTAGCCTGCGGTCAGCAGGGCGCCGAGGATCGACTGCATGATCGCGCCACCGAGGTCGCGCTGCAGATCGGCGGTCGCCGAGGCCATCCCCGCCCGCCGCACCGGGACCGACGCGGTCAGCGAGTGCGAGGCCGGAGTGCCGGCGAAGCCGACGCCGATGCCGATCAGCAGGTAGCCGAGGCCGATGTGCCAGTACTGGGCGCTCTCGTCCCAGAGCAGGAGCATGGTCAGGAAGCCCGCGAGGCAGAACGCGTAGCCGACCAGGAGGGTGAAGCGCGCGCCCCTGGTCTCGACCAGGTGCGCCGAGCGGGGGGCGACGAGGACCATCCCGATCGCCCCCGGGAGGATCGCCAAGCCGGCGTCGAGGGTCGAGTACTCCAGCACGTTCTGCAGGTACTGCTGGCCGATGAACATCGCCGCCATCAGCGAGCCGAAGACGATGATCCCGGCGCAGGCGGCGACCCAGAAGGTGCGCCGGCCGGCGACCTCGAGGTCGAAGAGCGGCGAGGCCACCCGGCGCTGGCGGATGACGAAGGCGACGATCGCGGCGAGGGCGACGATCGCGAGGCCGATGGTCGCCGCGCCCGCGCCCGGCACCGGCGCGAAGTTGATCGCCAGGACCAGGGCCGCGACCATCAGCACCGAGAGGATGCCGCCGAGGTTGTCGACCCGCTCAGAGGTCTCGTTGACGTGGGCGGGGATGAAGCGCCAGGCGAGGTAGAGGGCGGCGACAGCCAGCGGCAGGGTGACGAAGAAGACGGAGTCCCAGTCGAACTGGGTCAGCAGGGCGCCGGAGACCAGCGGCCCCAGGGCCGAGATCCCTCCCCCCAGCGCCGACCAGAGCGCGATCGCCTTGGTCCGCTCGGCGCCGCTCCAGAGCGCGGTGATCAGCGCCAGCGTCGTCGGGAAGGCCATCCCCGCGGCGAGGCCGCCGAGCAGGCGGGCGAAGAAGAGAACCGTGATCGAAGGCGCGAACCCCGCGAGCAACGAGGCCGGGATCGCCAGCGCCGTTCCCGCCAGCAGCATCTGCTTGCGCCCGTGAGCGTCGCCGAGGGCGCCGAGGTAGAGGACCGAGGCGGCGAGGCCGAGCGAGTAGCCGACGGCGACGAGGTCGAGTCCGGTCTGGCCGGCGTCGAAGGCCTTGCCGATGTCCGGCAGGGCGACGTTGGCGACCGCGAGGTTGAGGTTGGCGACCGCGGCGACGGCGATCAGCGCCGCGAGGACGAGCTTCGCCTGCGGCGGTGCCGATGAGCTCGACGCAGACGACGACGCCTTGGCGGTCAAGTCCATCTATCCAAACCCTATGCGCCCCACCAACACATAGGCTGGCCGCGTGACCAAGTGGGCCGTACTCGTGGTTCTGTCGGCAGCGCAGTTCCTGATGGTCCTCGATCAGGCGGTGATGAACGTGGCGATCAGCCAGCTGGTCGAGGACTTCGACACCACGGTGACGACGATCCAGGCGGTGATCGCCCTCTACGCGCTGGTGATGGCGGGGCTGATGCTGACCGGCGGCAAGCTCGGCGACATCTTCGGCCGGCGGCGGGTCTTCGCCGTCGGGCTCGTCATCTACGCGGTCGGCTCGGGCTTGACCGCCGCCTCCTGGAGCGTCCCCTCGCTGATGTTCGGCTGGTCGATCCTCGAGGGGATCGGCGCGGCGCTTGTCCTGCCGGCGCTGGTCGCCCTCGTCGCCGGCACCTACCGCGACCGCGATCGCGCCGTCGCCTACGGCGTGCTCGGCGGCGTCGCCGGGGCGGGGATCGCGGTCGGTCCGATCCTCGGCGGCTGGGTCACCACCGACTTCACCTGGCGGCTCGTCTTCGTCGGCGAGGTCCTCGTCGCAATCGGCATCCTCTTCGGCACGCGGATGATGGCCGAGCCCGAGCGTGCGCCGGGCAAGCCGACCCTCGACTGGGTCGGCAGCGTTCTCTCGGCCGCCGGTCTCGCCGTCCTCGTCTTCGGCGTCCTGCAGGCGAGCAACTGGGGCTGGCTGACGCCGCGGAGCTCGCCCGTCACCCCCTTCGGCTTCTCGCTGACGCCGTTCGTGATCGCTGCCGGCGGGGTCCTCCTCGCCGCCTTCGTCAGCTGGGAGCGGCGGCGCGAGGCCCGTGGCGAGGAACCGCTGGTGCGCCTCGACATGCTGAAGATCCCGGCGCTGCGCGGCGGGGTGGCGATGTTCCTCGCCCAGAACCTGATCCTGATGGGGATCTTCTTCACGATCCCGCTCTTCCTCCAGATCGTCCAGGGCCTGGACGCGCTGGAAACCGGCATCCGCATGCTGCCCGCCTCGGTCGGCCTCTTCGTCAGCGCGATCGTCGGCTCGGCGCTGGCCTCGCGATTCGCGCCGAAGCCGCTGGTCCGCGTCGGGTTGGGTTTGGTCTTCATCTCGACCCTGCTGCTGATGGGGACGATCGAGCCCGAGCTCGACAACGCCCCCTTCCTCTTCGCGATGGGCGTACTCGGTGTCGGCATGGGCCTGGTCGTCTCCCAACTCGGCAACGTCGTCCAGTCGGCGATCGGCGACGAGCAGCGCAGCGAAGCCGGCGGTCTGCAGAACACCGCCCAGCAGCTCGGCTCCTCGCTCGGCACGGCGCTGCTCGGGGCGATCGTGATCACCGGCCTGATCACCGCCTTTACCGGCAACATCGCCGACGACCCGCAGATCTCGAGCCGGGTCCAGCAGCAGGTGGAGGTCAAGCTCAGCGCCGGCGGCAGTTTCGTCCCATCAGACGAAGTGCGGGAAGCCGCCGAGGACGAGCGGGTCTCCCCGCGCGCCACCGACGCGCTCGTCTCCCAGTACGAAGACGCGCAGCTGGAAGCGCTGAAGCTTGCCTTCCTCGTCGCCGCCCTGCTCGTGCTCGCCTCGCTGTGGTCGACCCGGCGGCTGCCGTCCGAACGCCTTACCGCTTGAGAGCCGTGCGCTTCAGCCTTTGAGGCGGACGTGCCAATGGACCGTGGCGGTGGCGACCCGCTGCCCGTCGCCGTCGCTCAGCTCGACCTCGCAGGGGAACTCGACCTTGCCCTCGGCGTCGAGGGTGGCGAGGGCCCCGGCGGCATCGACGCCGAGCGTTGCCTTCGCGGTGATTGCCCCGTTGGCGATCTTTTCGTAGGCGATCTCGGCACTGCGGGCGAGGGGCGTGACGTCGCCCATGCGCTCGGCGAAGGCGCCGACGAAGGCCGCGCCCGAAGCGGTCTCGGCGGCGGTGAAGAGGGCGCCGGCGTGCTGGGAGCCGACGTGGTTTTTCAGCTCCGGCAGGTCGGGGAGGAGGACGGTCGCCTCACCCTCGGAGATCTCGGTGATCTCCAGCTTCAGGTGGCCGGCGAACGGAACCGCCTGGGTCATCCCTTTGGCGATCAGGTCGAAGTCGGTCATCGGCTCACCCTACCTTCACCGAGTCCGCGTCAGTGTCCGCATAGCGACGCTTTTCGCAGACTCGATCAGCGGCCGTGGAACTCAGCGTGGCCGGGGCCGCCCTGCTCGAGGAAGGTGCGGACGGCGTTCTGCAGGTCCTCGCTGGCGAAGAGCTCGGCGGCTTCGGTCCGCACCGCCTCATCTGCGGCCGGGACACCGCCTTCGCGGAAGCGGCGGAGGATGTGCTTGGTCATCGCGTGCGCCTTGGTCGGGCCCGCCGCCAGCTCCTCGGCGAGCTTGCGTGAAGCCGCCTCGAAGTCGTGGTCCTCGAAGATCAGGTTGACGACGCCCCAGCGCTCCATCTCCTCGGCGCCGAAGATCCCGCCTGACATCACGAAGTGACGGGCGCGGCCGCTCCCCGCGCGCTCGGCCAGCCGCTGCGTCCCGCCCATCGAGGGCGTCAGCCCGACGACTTTCTCGACCAGGCCGAACTTCGCCTTCGGCGAGGCGACGATCAGGTCGCAGGCGAGCGCCAGCTCGAAGGCCGCGGTCAGGGTCAGCGCGTGGGCGGCGAAGACGACCGGCGCCGGCAGCGTTTCCACCTTCTCGATCATCTCCAGCAGGTCGGTCCAGAGCGCGCTCCCCTGCTCCGGGGTCAGCCCGGCGAAGACGTGCACATCGACGCCGCCGGAGACCGCCCGTCCCTCGGCCCGGATCAGGAGCGCCCGCGGCGGCTCTGCGGCGACCTCGTCGATTGCGGCCCGCAGGTCGTCGATCATGCCCTGGTCGAAGAGGTTCAGCGGCGGGCTGTCGAGGGTGATCACGGCGAGGGCGCCCTCGCGCTCCAGTCTTGCCGCGCTCATAGCTCCGGCACCCTATGGACCTCGAACAGGTTGGTGCCCAGTTCCTGGCCGTCGAGACCAGCGGTGATTGCGACGAGGTCGCCAGGCTCGGCAATCCCGTGCTTGGCCGCCTCCCCGGCGCAATGCCCGAGCAAGCCGCGCAGCTCGGTCCCGAAGTCGCTCTGCACCGCCGTGATCCCGAAGAGCAGGGAAACCCGGCGCACGGTCTCTATATAGGGAGAGACCGCGAGCACCGGCACGTCGGGCCGGTGGGCGGAGACGAGGCGAGCCGTCCGCCCGGTGTTGGTCGGCACTACCAACGCCTTCAGGCCGAGGCGGTAGACGGCGCCGACGGCGCTCTGGGCGACCGAGTCGGCGACGTCCTGCGTCGCCTGGTCGGTGCGGGAGAAAAGCCACTCGGTGTAGGGAAGGTCAGGCTCGGTGGCGCGGGCGATCCGGTCCATCACTTCGACCGCCTCGACCGGGTGCTGGCCGACCGCGGTCTCCTCGGAGAGCATCACCGCGTCGGTGCCGTCCCAGATCGCGTTGGCGACGTCGGTCACCTCGGCCCGGGTCGGGCGCCGCGCGCTCACCATCGAGGCCAGCATCTGCGTCGCCGTGATCGTCGGCTTCGAGACTTTGCCGGCGGCGCGGATCAGCCGCTTCTGCTCGACCGGCAGCTTCTCCAGCGGGACTTCGATCCCGAGGTCGCCGCGGGCGACCATGATCCCGCCGGTGGCGACGCGGACGATCTCCTCCACGTTCTCGGCCGCCTGCTGGCGCTCGATCTTGGCGATCACGGGGATGCGGGAGCCGAGCTCTTTCAATCGCGCCGTCACCGGCTCCAGGTCGGCGGCGGTGGAGACGAAGGAGACGGCGAGCAGGTCAACCCCGTTCTCGACCGCGAACTCGACCCATCCCAGGTCGACGCCGGTGGTCGCCGGCAGGTCGGCGCCGCCGGGGATGTTCATCCCCTTGTGAGAAGAGAGGGTCCCTCCCACCTCGACCTCGGCATCGACGCCGGCGTTCTCGCGGTCGCCGACCCGCAGCCGGATGGCCCCGTCGGCGAGGTAGACGAGCTGGTCTTCGCTGAGATCGGAGACGCCCGCCCACTGCACCGGGATCGTGTCGCGGTCGCCCTCGATTTCCTCCGGCGTCAGCGTCACGTGAGTCCCCGTCTCCAGCACGGCGACGTCGTCGCGCAGGGAGCCGATCCGCAGCTTCGGCCCCGGCAGGTCGCCGAGAACCGCGACCTCGCGCCCGACCCGCTCGGCGGCGGCGCGGATCGCCCCGATCGTCTCCGCCTGTCGCTCGCGGCCGGAGTGGGAGAAGTTGAGCCGGAAGACGTCGGTCCCGGCCGCGACCAGCTTCTCCAGCACCTCCGGGACCCAACTGGCGGGGCCGACGGTGGCGATGATCTTGGTCCGCCGCTCGAGGTGGGCGCCGGAACTCTGGCTCAGGTCTGCGTGCATCCCGCTGAGACTAGACGGAGCCGTCCCGCTCCCGCGTCAGTACCTACAATCGGTCCCAGCGCCGCGCGCGCAACATGGAGAGGTGGCCGAGTGGCTGAAGGCACTCGCCTGCTAAGCGAGTAGGGGGCGCAAGCTCTCTCGAGGGTTCGAATCCCTCCCTCTCCGTTCGGTGCCGGAGCCTCCGGGCCACAAAAAGGTTTTTTAGCTTTTTCCTCGCTGCTGTTGGCTGGGCGGAGGAGGAGCTGAGTTGGAGGCAGGCCTTGGGGCGGAAGACCGCGAGGCATTAGATCGCTGCAAACCGGCAGGCCAACTTCGCACCGTCTCTCGTGCAATCCGAATCTGCTGATTCCTCGCCGCTCTACTTGCCACCGCTATCTCCCTCGTTCTCTTTTTCTTCAAACTGCAAACCAGTCTTATCGAACCTATCTCCAACCAGATCTAGGGCAATGGTTTCTCGCTGCCTATAACTAGGAATCTCTTGCTGAAGATCTTCTGGCTCGATATCAGGGATATTCAAATCAGCCTCGGACGGAACTGGGTCAACCACCGTCCCATCGTCCTCCTTTCGGTTAGCGGCTTCAAATAGCTCCAAATAACGCCTCGGAGCGACGCCAACAAATGGCTCGAATTGAACCGCTTCCTTTCGGGGATTTGCCTCTGCAAAGTCGATCGCATCTGCATGTAGCTCCTTAGCCTGGCTCTTGGCGTAGGGAGCCACGTAGACGACTCGCATAATTCCAGCGGCAACGATGTGTCGGGCGCAGTTGTGACAAGGGAAGGTAGTCGTGTAAAGGGTGCATCCCTGCACCGAGACACCGCGCCGAGCCGCGTCCATCAGCGCAGCCATCTCGGCATGAACCGCTCGACCAAACTCGATTAGGTCGCCAAGTCTCGTCTTCTCGAGCGCAGCCAACAATGCTGGAGCCTGCGACTCACCAGCCCCGGTCAAGAACCTCTCTTTAGATAGCTCGTCCACAATTTCAAGCGCAATCTCGCGCTTCATCCGATCGTTCGTATCGACCGGATTGCGGAACTCCCGGCCATCCCCCTCTTTGATTCCGCAATCTTCGTTCCCCTTGCCGTTTTCCCAATAGACCCCTCCACCAGCCTTAGGAACCTCGTTAGAACCAAGAGCGACTACATCGCCCTTAGGGGTTGCGATCGCCGCGCCCACCTGACGACCCAACTCTGCAGACTGGCGAGAGGCTCCTTCCGCCGCGAACAGCCCGTACTCGTCTCTCGTTGGGGTCTTAAACGGATGACTGAAGAGGATGGCGATGACACGATCTATCGCGTCGCGAAGCCCAACGTCCTCTTGAGCGTCCACAAAGAAGTCGGCGCGATGAAAAGTGTCTCGGAGGTTCTGGCCCCAGATCTTTTGAGGCACCTCATCCGACTTTTGGGCTGCCTCGTCCGCGGTCCGCGGAGCATCGGCCGAATTCTGGCCGTCCTCGCCTCCCGAGGCCGGCCCTCCTTGTTTTTCTACCCCATCGGCCTCGGTGTCTTTGGGAAAGCCCTCTGGGGCGGGCTCGGTCTCTGACTCGTCCCGCGCCATCAGTTCATCGACCCTTTTGAACCAGTTGCTCTGATCATCCGAACGATGCGCCTTCACCAACTGCTCTTCAACCGCTCTTCTTCGAATTGCTTCCGGGGCGTAGGCAGCGATCAGAATGAAGCGACTCCCGTAGATACTTCGTAGTAGTTCGACCTCCTCGGGGTGCTTCAGTGATCGCAAGATGAAGGCGAAACGGTCGAGCGACTTAGTCCGCGCATCCCCCTCGTAGGTCTCTGATCCAAGCTCCTCACGAACGGCAGCAATCTCCGTGAGAGCTAGGAGAGCCATCGCGTCACCCCGCTCCCAACAAAATCGAAGCCGATTGCCAGCATCCATATGGGTCCAGATATGTTGGTCAAGGGGCTCGCTTGGAAGCTGCTCGTCCCAATTCAGCTCAGCAAGGAGGCTACTGAGGCGTATCTCCTTCGCGCTGTAGCCATACGTGTCTAATGCAAGCTCGATATCGGTAGAGACCATGTCGAGATCGGTTCCCACTGCGCCGACAAGGCCGATAACGAGCTCGGTCGGTGATGGGGTTTCGGTCATAGCACCTAGAGGGGGAGGGTATGGCTACCAGGTCCTGGCGGGCGACTTAAGCCATTCGTTGACCGACTGGCTCGTTTCGAACGTAGCCCAGTTGTTATGGAGCCTGCAAACGAAGTACTCATCGTTGGCGTCGCCTACAGCGCGAAGTTGATCTCGCCACCAAGTGGGCTCCCGCCCGGTGTCAATGAACCAGAGGGAACCCTGTGGATGCGCCCAACTCCTTGCGCTTTTCAACAGCGCCTCGACCGCCGGATAGTCCCGATCCGGTGCATGGAGGTCGTAGCCGACGACAAGGATCACTACCAGTGTCCTATGGGCTTAGTCAACGGCTTTCACGTCCCTGCTCGACCACCTCGCGACTCTATCCGTTCGGTTGGGGACGAGCGGCGCGGATAGGCTGGCGCCCGTGTCCGTCCCTGAGCAGTCGCACGAGCGCTACGAGCGGATCTTCGCCGAGGTCGAGGCGCCGTTTGCGTTCGTCGACCTCGAGGCGATGTGGGCGAACGCTGACTCGATGCTGGAGCGGGCCGGCGACAAGAAGGTGCGGGTCGCTTCGAAGTCTGTCCGTTGCCGAGCGCTGATGGAGGCGATCCTCCGTCGCGACGAGCGCTTCCAGGGGCTGATGACCTACACCCTGCCGGAGACGTTGTGGCTGGCCGAGCAGGGGTTCGAGGATCTGCTGCTCGCCTATCCGACGGCCGACGCCGGGGCGCTGGAAGAGCTGGCGCTGCGATCGGCGGCGAGGTCCGACGGGGCTCCGATCGTGATGGTCGACTGCGTCGAGCACCTGGAGATGATCGAGTCGGTGCTGGGGAAGGGGGCGACGCCGTTGCGCGTCTGCATCGACGTCGACGCCAGCTGGTGGTGGCTCGGGGGCCGCGTGAAGGTCGGGCCGAAGCGCTCGCCGATCCATACCGTCGAGCAGGCGGTGGCGCTGGCGCGCGAGATCGAGAAGCGGCCGCAGATCGAACTCGACGCGGTGATGGCCTACGAGGGGCAGATCTCCGGCGTCGGCGACCTGCCGCCGGGGCAGCGCCTGCGCGGCGCCGCGATCCGCTTCATGCAGAAGCGCTCGGCGTCCGAAATCGCCGAGCGGCGCGCGGCGATCGTCTCCGCGTTGAGCGAGTTCGTCGAGCTGGAGATCGTCAACGGCGGCGGCACCGGCAGCCTCGAGCTGACCGCGGCCGAGGAGGCGGTGACCGAGGTGACCGCCGGCTCGGGCTTCTACGCGCCCGTCCTCTTCGACCACTACAGCCGCTTCAGCCTCACCCCCGCGGCTGCTTTCGCCTTGCCGGTGACGCGCAAGCCCTCGGATTGGATGGCGACGGCGCTTGGCGGCGGCTACCTCGCCTCGGGCCCAGGCAACCCGGGCCGCCTCCCCGCCCCCTGGCTTCCCGAGGGCCTGCGCTTCGATGACGAGGAGGGCGCGGGCGAGGTGCAGACGCCGCTGCTCGGCGAGCCGGCCGGGTCGCTCACGGTCGGCGACCGGGTCTACCTGCGCCACGCCAAAGCCGGCGAGCTCTGCGAGCGCTTCAACACGCTCCTCCTCGTCGAGGGCGAGCGCATCGTCGACGAGGTCCCGACCTACCGCGGCGAGGGAAAGACGTTTCTCTAGGGGCCGAGGACGCGGTCGGTGTACTCGTTGGCGAAGGTGCGACCCGGGTCGAGGCTGTCGCGGGCGCGCTGGAACTCCGCCCAAGCCGGGTAACGCGGCGCCAGCGTCGTCGCCGTCTGGAAGTGGCGCTTGCCCCAGTGGGGGCGGCCTCCGTACTCGTCCATCATCGCCTCCACCGCCTCGAAGTAGGGGCGCCAGCTCATCCCCCGGTACTGGTGGACGGCGATGTAGGCGGTGTCGCGCTCGTGCGAGGGGCTGAGGCAGGCGTCGTCGCCGGCGGCGACCCGCATCTCGATCGGGAAGAAGACCGGGTATTCGTTCGAGCGCACCCACTCGATCACCCGCCGCACCGCCTCAGGCCCGTGCTCCCGCGGCACCCCGTACTCCATCTCGGTGAACCGCACCCGCCGCTCGTTGGCGAAGACGCGATCGCTGCGGTCGCTGGTGCGGCTGCCGGAGGCGAGCCGGCTCGCGAGGCGGGAGAGCGCCGGGATCGTCCGCGGCAGCGCCTTGCCGGTTCCCGCCAGCGCTCCAAGCGCCCAGTTCTCGAGAACGACGTCGTTGAGGTAGGCGGCGGCGCGGCCGCGGGGACGCGGCGGCTCCTCGGTGCGATTGCGCTCGAGGACCAGGGCGGAATCGTCGTAGGGGAAGGTGAAGAGCTCGAAGTGCTCGTGCGCCGCGGCGCGCTCGGCGAAGGCGCCGAGGACCTCCTCGCGCGGTTGCGGCGAGTCGACCCGGAGCAGGGTGAAGGCGGGAACGCAGCGCAGCGTCACCGCCGCGATCGCCCCCAGAGCCCCCACCCCCACCCGCGCCGCCCGCAGCAGCTCGAGATGGGTCTCTGCGCTGAGGTGGCGGACGTTGCCGTCGGCGAGGACCAGCTCCATCCCCTCGACCTGGGCGGAGATGTTGCGCAGGCGCGCCCCGGTCCCATGGGTACCGGTAGAGATCGCGCCGGCGATCGTCTGACGGTCGATGTCGCCGAGGTTCTCCATCGCCAGCCCGAGCCGGGCCAGCTCCTCGTTCAGCTCGGCGAGGACCGTCCCGCCGCCGACCTTGACGAGACCCGTCTGCGGGTCGGCGTCGAGCACGCCGCTCAGGGCCTCCACCCGCAGCATCACCCCGTCGGTCAGCGCCGTCTCGGTGAACGAGTGCCCGGAACCGGCAACGCGCACCTTCTGGCCCGCGGCCGTGGCCGCAGCGACCGTCTCCGCCAGCTCCTCGCGACTCCCAGGCCGGACGATCCGCGCCGGCCGGCAGCGCTGGTCGCCGGCCCAGTTGACCCACTCGCCCGGCGCGCTTGCGGCCCGTCTCGCCATCCCCTCGACCCTAGCCAGTAGCCACGTGCGGATCTGTGTTCGGTTGCAGCGCCCGGAACGCGTAGAAGACCGTGAAGACGAGCAGCAACGAGATCGCCAGGCTCGGCGCCACGTTGCCGGTGAAGTTGGCGACGACGCCGCCGCCGATGCCGCCGACCACCTGACCCGAGGCCCAGGCCATGTTGGAGAGGCCGGCGGCAAAGCCCTGGTGCAGGCTGCTCGCCTCGGCGACGTCGGAGATCAAGGTCAGCGCCGGCGCGAAGCAGAGGCCGGCGCCGAGCGAGGTGACGATCAGCGCGGCCAGAATCCCACCGAGGGTCGCCGCCACGGCGACGCCGATCATCGACACCGCGCAGATCGAGAGGCCGGTGACGTAGGGCAGCCGGCGGCCGACCCGGTCGGAGATGCGTCCCGCCATCGGCGCCAGCATCGCCTCCAGCGCCGCGCCGCCGATGAACCCGCCGGCGATCAGGCCATGGCCGCCGCCGAGCTCGTCGATCCGCAGCGGCACCAGTACCTCGATCGCGCCGAACATCAACGAGGGCACGCCGACAAAAGCGGCGGCCTCGACCACCGGTCGGCTGATCATGGTCTCCATCACTTCGCGCAGGCCCTGGCGCTCGGGCGCCCGCGTCTCCGGCAGGCGGGCAGCGGCGATCGAGAGGCCGATCGTAAGCACGAGGACGGAGCTGAAGACGATCTCGGTGCCGACCGAAGCGGCGATCGCCCCCAAGGCCGGGCCGAGCAGAGCGCCGGCGACGGCGGTCCCTAAAGCGGCGCCGATGACCGAGCCCCGTTTCTCCTCGGGCGAGGCCGTTATCAGCCAGGTGAGAGCGCCCGACCAGATCAGGGCACCGGCGATCCCCTGGACGAACCTGGTGCCGTCGAGCAGCGAAATATCGTGGGCAAAGCCGAAGACGAAGCTGGCACAGCCGAGCAGGAGGAGTCCTGCGATAACCGTCCTCTTCGGCCCCACGCGGCTGGCGACGAAGCCGGCCGGCAACGATCCCACCAACGTTCCCGCTGCATAAGCGGCGGAGAGGATGCCGGCATCGGCCTTGCTGAGACCGAGATCGTCGACGTAGTCGGGAAGCAGGGGCGCAATCGCTGCGAAGAAGGCGACGTCGAAAAAGATCATCGCCGAGGTGAGGAACAGGAGCCGGCGCATCCCCGCATACAATCAGTGAGGAAGCCTGAACGCTCTGGGAGGGGTGGCAGAGCGGTTGAATGCGACGGCCTTGAAAGCCGTTAGGCGTCTTTCGGCGTCTCGTGGGTTCGAATCCCACCCCCTCCGCTTCCCCGTCGCGCCGGCAGGAAAGCGGCTGCCGCGGACGAACGAGCAAGCCATGGAGAGCGCCGACAGGCGCGCGGACCGCAGCGAAGTCTGGCGGGGGCGTGCGGAGAGGGTCAGGGACGCGTTCGGCCTCGTCCTCGCCCTCGTCCTGATCACCTACGTGCTCGCCTCGCTGCTCAGCAACCACGGCTGGTCGGCGGTTGTGCTGACCGTGGCGACCAGCGCCACCTCGGTTGTGGCCCTGGCCAGCTCCCACGTTAGGCACAAGGTCGTCCGGGCTTCCCTCTGGCTTTCAGGGCTGACCGTGGTCCTTGCGATCTTCGCCGCCGCCACCGACGAGCAGACGCTCCTCAACCTCGCCTCGCTGATCCAGATCTGCCTGCTGGCGCTGGCGATGGCTGCGGTGCTGTGGCGGGTGGTCTCCAGCGCCGAGGTGGGCTCGCGGACGATCCTCGGGGCGATCAGCGTCTACGCCGTGCTGGGGATCCTCTTCACCTTCGCCTACGGGACGATCGACCGGCTTCAAGGTGGGCCCTTCTTCGAAGAGACCGCGCGTCCCGAGGGTGGCGACTTCCTCTTCTTCAGCTACACGACGCTGACCACGACCGGGTACGGCAACCTGGTTCCGGGCGGACAACCGGGGCGGATGATCGCCGGCCTGGAGATGATGCTCGGCCAGATCTTCCTGGTCACCCTGGTCGCCGGGCTGGTCAGCCTCTGGCGGCCGGGCGAGGCGCTGCGGCGGCGACGCCGGCGCCGCGAGGCGCCCGGCGAGACCGCCTGACGCTCTCTAGGCCTCGTCG
>Ga0126305_10000601_pt1 | contig 15527 bp, 6 predicted proteins | sample Plot26_FD_92536 | JGI IMG/M metagenome (GOLD analysis project Ga0126305, IMG submission 92536) | Serpentine soil microbial communities from UC McLaughlin Reserve, CA, USA - Plot26 | ecosystem: Environmental > Terrestrial > Soil > Grasslands | place: USA: UC McLaughlin Reserve, Lake County... | reverse complement strand
TTACAGCATTAGGCAAATATGTAAAGATCAGTAACTCGGCAGGTAATATTGACCTCGAACTTCCTAAAGGAAAAGGCTTTGATCTGAAGTTGGAAGCATCAAGAATAAAGACAGACCGCCTCGAAAATTTCAGTGGTAAAATAGAAGAAGATGAAATCGATGGGAAACTAAATGGCGGTGGGATACCCGTTACAGTAAAAGCCAGCAGTGGCAAAATTTCCCTGGCTCTGAAATAGAATTAAAAACACCAAGATATGTTGAAGAATTATTTCACCCTTGCCTGGCGAAACGTGATGAAAAACAAAACATTTTCATTCATCAATATTTTTGGTTTGGCTATCGGCTTTACCTGTTGCCTGTTGATTTCGCTATACCTGTATAATGAACTGAGCTATGATAAGTATCATGCAAACAGTGAACGGCTTTATCAACTTGGAACTGTTTTCGTCAGGGAAGGAGACGCCGATGACCGTACTGCCAATACACCGGCGCCCATGGCAGCGGCTATGCAACAGGAGTTCCCCGAGATCGAAAAAAGTACAAGGCTTTTACGAGCTTTTGCAGATGACAAAACCTTACTGCAATACACGACCGCAGCTGGAGATAAAAAATCTTTTTATGAAACGCAGGGCTATTTGGCCGATTCCAATTTCTTTCAATTACTAACCTATCATTTTAAAGAAGGTAATCCTGCCGCTGCATTAATAAATCCAAACTCCCTTGTACTTTCAGAAGACATAGCTAAAAAATTTTTTGGCAAGGAACCGGCGTTGAACAAGGTCATTCATATCAGCAGTTCTACCAACGGTGATTATGATTTTAAAGTGACAGGCGTATTTATTCCCAATTCGATGCCATCACATATTGATGCCCGGTTCTTTATGTCGGTAAATGGGGGAGACATGCAAAATTATATCAGGGGAAGAACCGACCTGGCCTCGAACAATATGTTCTATACTTATTTTTTATTGAAGCCGGGCAGCGATGCAAAAAGACTGGAGGCTAAATTTCCTGCGTTTATTGACAAATATGCCGGCAAGCATCTGAAGGCAATGGGCTTCTATAAAAAACAGTTTCTAACACGGGTAAAAGATATTCATCTCTATGCAGGTACCAAGAGCAATGTAACACCCAGCGGAAGTGTTACGTACCTGTATATTCTTGCCTCTATAGCGTTTTTTACCTTGTTAATTGCCTGTATCAATTTTATGAACCTTTCCACTGCACGTTCTTCCAGGCGGTCCGCTGAAGTTGGTGTTCGCAAAGTGTTAGGTGCAGACAGAGGTTCTCTTATTAAACAGTTCCTTGGCGAGTCTTTACTGATGGCAATGATTGCTTTTGTATTTGCCGTTGTTATTACACAACTTCTCTTGCCTTTATTTGCACAGGTAGCAGCAAAGAACTTGTCTTTTTCTCCACGGGAAAATAGTTTTTTGTTAGCCGGCTTTTTTGTTCTTGCCGTCATCACCGGCTTGATGGCGGGTAGCTATCCCGCCTTTTACCTGTCTTCATTCAAACCCGTAAAAGTTTTAAAGGGAAAGTTTCAAAATTCATTTGCTGCCGTGTCCTTCCGCAAGGCGCTTGTGGTTGTTCAATTCGTCATTTCCGTCGTGCTGATTATTGCGTCGGTTGTTATTTCCAATCAAATGAAATATATGCGGACGAAAGACCTTGGGTTTGAAAGAGAGCAGCAGGTGATTATTCCCTTACGCAGTAGTGTAGCAAAGAACATTTATACTCCATTAAAAACAGAACTCACTAAAAATTCTGTCATTCAATCTGTTGGCGCTTCTGAATACTACCCGGGCATCATAAATCCAAGGGATATGCCTTTGTATAAAGAAGGTCAGACAATGAATGAAGCAAAGCGTACTCATATGAATGCTGTAGACGAAAGCTATTTACAAACACTAGGCATTAAGCCCGTTGCGGGAAGGTTGTTTTCCAAAGATTTTCCTGGTGATACCAGCAGAGCCATGATTGTAAATGAGCAGTTGATCAACGACGTGGGTTTTAAATCGGCACAGGAAGCAGTCGGTAAGAAAATATATATAGACTGGCAGGGACAGACTTACCATTTTGATATAGTAGGCGTAGTTAAAAATTTTCATTTTGAAGGCCTGCATGTTCCTATTGAACCTTATGGATTTCAATTAAACAGTCAGCCGCAGTACAATTACATGATAGCTCATGTAAAGACAGCCAATGTTGGCAGTGTATTGAAGTCAATAGAGTCAACGTGGAATAAGCTTGATCCCAACGAACCCTTTGAATACAGTTTTTTGGATGATGATTTTGCAAAGAACTATGCTGCTGAAAACCGTTTGTCTTCCATTGTAAGTTATTTCACCATCATTGCCATACTGATTTCCTGCCTCGGTTTGTTTGGACTTGCAACCTTTAGTGCAGAACAGCGCACAAAAGAAATAGGTATTCGTAAAGTACTAGGCGCAACCAGTTTTAATATCGTTGGCCTTCTTTCAAAAGATTTTTTGAAACTGGTGATGGTAGCCGTTATTGTGGCTTCGCCTATTGCCTGGTATGTAATGCAAAAGTGGCTGCAGGATTTTGCTTACCGCGTTCCTATAGGCTGGTGGATGTTTATTATCGCCGCTACTCTTGCTTTACTCATTGCTTTTGTTACCATCAGTGTACAGGCTATTCGGGCAGCTAATACCAATCCTGTGAAAAATTTAAGGACAGAGTAGATTTTGTACCGGGCCCAAAGCCACTATGAAACTTTTGTTGCGTCGCACTCTTCAACGGTGGTCATCCTGTTGAGCAGCGAACAAAACGATGCAGTGTGCGACGCAACAAAAGCCGAACAGGAATTAAATGATGGCTTCCAGGCAATAAAAGCGGACGTTGCTAATCCGGTAAAGAGTTTAAGAACAGGATTAGTGCACCACGAAACAATCGATGACATAATGAGCCTTGTGCCATTAAACATTTAAAAAACTAAACACCATGATCAGGAACTATTTAAAAGTAGCGTTCAGAAACCTTTGGAAAAACAAAGTGCTTTCGTTTATAAATATTTCGGGCCTGGCGTTGGGTATGGCGGGGGCTGTTCTGCTATTGTTGAATATACAATACGATTTAAGTGTTGATCAGTTTCATGAAAAGAAGAACCTTATTTACAAAGCATATAACAAAGGCGTAGTAGATGGAAGGCTCCAGTGCTGGGATGTTACTGCCGCTCCTTTAGCACCTGCGTTAAAACAGGATTATCCTGAAATTAAACAAGTAGCGAGAATATCAGGTACAGAAAAATTATTGAGTTACGGAGAAAAAAAATTAAAAGCAGAGGGCAATTATACAGACCCGTCTTTCCTGGATATGTTCAGTTTTCCCCTGGTAAGAGGAAATGTGCAAACTGCATTGAAGGATATTCACTCTATTGTAATTACAGAAAAGTTAAGCAAGAAGATTTTTGGAGACGAAGACCCGATGAATAAAGTTATCGTGGCTGATAACAAGAATCGTTTTATGGTTACAGGCGTAGTGAAAGATTTACCCGCTAACACTCAATTCAAATTTGAATACCTGATTCCCTGGGAATTCTTACATGCGGAAGGAATTGAGAATGCATATTGGAACAATGAGTATGCCGGCACTTTTGTAGAGTTGCATTCTAATGCTGATATCAATTCTGTCAACAATAAAATAAGTGATGTTGCTCTCAGTCACAGTAATAAGGGACGCGATATAAGAGTATTTCTGCACCCCTTAAGCAAATTGCACATCTATGGCCGGTTTGAAAACGGCAAAGCGGTTGGTGGTGACAACATCCGGTTTCTTGGTATATTGGCTATTGTTGTTTTATTAATTGCGTGTATCAATTTCATGAACCTGAGTACGGCACGCAGTGAGAAAAGAGCTAAAGAAGTAGGCGTGAGGAAAGTGGTTGGTGCCGCTAAACGTTCGTTGATATTTCAGTTTATTGGGGAGTCAGTTTTATTGTCCCTGATTGCCGGTGTCATTGCTTTAAGCCTGGTTGAGATGTCGTTACCTGTATTTAGTGCTTTGGCAAAAGCCCCACTGGCCATTCCTTATCAATCACCTTTTTTTTGGTTGGCAGGTGTATGTTTGGTGTTATTCACCGGTATTTTGGCAGGTAGTTACCCAGCGTTTTATTTATCTTCTTTCAAACCTGTAAAAGTTCTAAAAGGCGTTTTAAAGAATGGTAATGCACTGGTTACACCCAGGAAAATACTGGTGGTATTGCAATTCGTCTTTTCTATTTTCCTGATCAACTTCACCATTATTTTTCAAAAGCAAATTGCGTATGGACAAAGCCGCGATACTGGATTTGTAAAAGAAAATTTGATTTTTCATCCATTGACGGATGATTTGAGAAAAAACTACAAACTGGTGAAAGATGAGTTACTCAATGGGGGTACAGCAATTTCAGTGTCCGGGTCAAATACACCCATTACGGGGGGAGGTACCAGGATAGGCGGTTTGAATTGGGAAGGTATGGACTTAAATGCCAATGTAAATTTTGAACTATTTACAACACAGGGCGGTTTTGTAAAAACAAACGGATTGAAACTGATATCGGGAAGAGACATTGATGTAGAGAGTTATCCAACCGATACCGCTTCCTGTATGATCAACGAGGCGGCATTAAAAGTGCTCGGATTTAAGAATCCAATTGGTCAAACAATAAAAGATGTGGATGTCAACCTAAAGGTAGTTGGTGTAATAAAGGATTTTTTAATTGGAGGCCCCGGGCAACCAATGAGCCCCGTTTTAATAATGGGAACCAACTCCGCCAGTTTCATAAGTATAAGGTTAAATAGTACCGCATCTCTTCGAAATGTAAAAGATGCGGAGGGCATCTTAAAGAAATATAATCGAAATTACCTTACAGAAGTTCAGTTTGCCGATGATGAATATGCTGCTAAATTTAAACAAGCCAAAAATGTTGCTGTTTTAATAAACAGTTTTGCATTGATTGCTATTTTCATTTCTTGTATGGGCTTATTTGGCCTGGCTACCTACATGGCCGAAAACAGGACAAAAGAAATTGGTATTCGAAAGGTATTGGGTGCAAGCGTAGCAGGTATCACCTCTTTATTAGCAAAGGATTTTATTAAGCTGGTAATAATCGCCATTGTCATTGCATCGCCGTTAGCATGGTTATTTATCAATTTTTTTCTCCAGCAGTTTGCTTACAGAACAACTATTAGCTCGTGGATATTCCTTGCAGCTGGCGCCTCAGCCTTATTGATTGCGCTTTTCACCATTAGTTTCCAGTCTATAAAAGCCGCTGTTGCCAATCCTGTGATGAGTTTAAGAACAGAATAAAATCACGATCATGATAAAAAATTATTTCAAAATCGCTTTCCGCAATTTATGGAGACATAAAGTTTATTCGTTTATAAATATTATGGGGTTAGCTGTTGGTATGACAGCCTGCTTCCTGATATTCCTATATGTAAATTTTGAAACGAGTTATGATAATTTTCATTCAAAAGCAGACCGCATTTACCGCGTCGTATCTGATGTAAAGACACCGTCTGAAACTATTAGCGCAGGAATTACCATAGCTCCGCTGGCGGTTGATTTGAAAAAAGATTTTCCTGAAGTAGAAGACGCAGTACGGATTGAAGGAGATGGCTTTCTTGTGAAAATAGGCAATGTGAAATTCCAGGAAGAAAGAACAGCACTCGCAGATTCCGGTTTATTTAATGTATTTGACTTCCCTCTTGTAGAAGGTGATAAGCATACAGCTTTGAAAGAGCCGATGAGCATTGTACTATCTCAGTCTGCCGCGAAAAAATATTTCGGGAATAAAAGCCCCTTGGGACAGCAATTGTTGCTTACAGGAGATGCTATTAACGCCACAGTTACCGGGGTAATGAAAGACATTCCTGGAAACTCCCAAATAAGAGCCGATATGTTTGTATCGATGTCATCGTATAAACAAATTTATGGCCGGGCCACTTCCGATAGTGAATGGACAAACCATAGCTACCTTACTTACCTTTTAATGAAACCGAACACTGATGTTAAGGCTTTTGCGCAGAAATTACCAGGGTTTATGGAGTTTCATCATGGCGCAGAAGCAAAAAAATTACAGATGTACGAAGTATTGTTCCTGGAGCCCTTGCGTGATGTGTATTTGAAATCAACACATGCTGGCTTTATAATGGATAAAATATTTACGACGGGTAACATCAGGAACGTATATATCTTCTCTATAATTGCTGCCTTTATTTTACTTATTGCCTGTATCAATTTTATCAATCTTAGCACAGCACGCAGCGCTGAACGCGCCAAAGAAGTAGGCATTCGTAAAGTGGTTGGTGCGGGAAGATTGCAGCTTGCAAAACAATTCATTGGCGAATCTGTGATCATTAGCTTAATTGCTTTTGCATTGTCTATTTTTCTATGCGTTGTTGCCTTGCCGTTGTTTAATCAGCTTGCCGGTAAAGAAGTAAGCAGCGGTATATTTAATAACCCCACTCATCTACTTATACTGTTCATCCTTTCTATCGCTATTGGTATAATAGCCGGTTTTTATCCTTCACTTGTATTATCGTCTTTTAAACCGGTAAGTGTTTTGAAAGGAAGATTTTCTACCGGTAGCAAGGGATTGATGCTAAGAAGAGGGCTAGTCGTTTTTCAATTCGTTATATCCATTGCCCTGATGGCAGGAACGATCGTTGTTTACCGGCAATTGAATTATATGCGGAGGCAGGACCTCGGTTTTAATAAGGAACAAGAGCTTATCATTAACACGAGTTTTGATAAGAATAAAGATGCTTTTAAACAATCGTTATTAACAGTACCGGGTGTGATATCGACGAGCTTTTCTTCTGCCGTACCCGGTAGTAGTTATACTTCTGCTCGTTCAGAAATGGAGAATAGTAAAGGAGAAATGCAAACGACAAATCTGAATCTTTTTTTTGTTGATTTTGATTATATAAACCAGTTCAAATTGAAACTGTATGCGGGACGAAGTTTTTCTAAAGACTTTCCAACTGACAGTACAAAGGCAATGGTAATAAATGAAAGCGCAGCAAAAATGCTGGGTTATGAATCACCTGCGGACGCTGTTGGCAGAAACTTTAGCCAGTGGGGAAGAAAAGGACAAATTATAGGTGTACTGAAAGACTTTCATTATAAATCACTGCAGCAGAAAATAGAACCATTGGTGATGCGGATTGAGACCTGGGCGTATGGATTAATTTCTATCAAACTAGCTGCAAAGAACCTTCCCAGAACTATAGCAGCCATTGGAAAAACATGGAATCAAACAATTCCAAACCGGCCTTTCGATTATTATTTCCTGGACGATTCTTTTAATAAGCAATACCGGCCTGAAGAAAATTTTGGCAATCTTTTTTCCAAGTTTGCAGCCTTGGCTATTTTTATTTCATGCCTTGGTTTATTGGGGCTATCCTCGTACAGCACCATGCAGCGCACAAAAGAAATTGGCATAAGGAAAGTATTGGGTGCAAGCGTGACCGGCATTGTAAATCTTTTATCAGTTGATTTTATAAAGCTTGTTCTGATCGCATTTATTATAGCCGTACCAATCGTCAGGTTTGGAATGAATAAATGGTTAGAAAATTTCGCCTATCGTACCAACATATCGTGGTGGGTATTTGCCCTTGCTGTTCTGGCTTCGGTAGTGATTGCATTTTTTACAATCAGTTTCCAGGCAATAAAAGCCGCGATAGTAAACCCGGTACAAAGCTTAAGATCAGAATGATGCCCTGCATCTAAAAAGGAATGAGGAAGAGAATTGTTAATGGTAAGTGTGCATTGGAAAATGGAAAGGGAGCCTTAAATCATTAATCATAAAACCCAATTCAGACAATGTTCAAAAATTATTTGAAAACGGCCTTCAGAAATCTATCGAGGAACAAAGCTTTCTCTTTTATTAATATTATGGGTCTTGCACTTGGCCTGTCCTGCAGCCTCTTGATTATGTTATGGGTAAGCGATGAATATAAAGTGGATGCATTTTATAAAAATAGTTCACGGTTGTACAGCGTAATTGAAAGGCAATACCGGGATGGGCAGATATTTGCTTTTCATGGTGGGCCCGGCGTACTCGCCGATGAAATGAAGAAAGTTTTGCCTGAAGTACAATATGCAACTAATTATGCCTGGAATGAGCTGAGCACCTTTGAGGCAAATAATAAAATAATAAAAGAAAAAGGAAACCATGCGGGTCAGGATTTCTTCAACGTATTTTCCTATCCTTTACTCCAGGGCAATGCAGCAACAGCATTGCAGACACCTTTGGATATTGCCATTTCAAAAAAGATGGCTGAAGATTTTTTTGGTTCGCCGGCAAAAGCAATTGGAAAAACAATACGATATGATAACAGGAAAGATTTAAAGATAACGGCAGTGTTTGACAATGTGCCGCAAAACAGTACTGCACAATTTGATTATATCTTAAACTGGCACAGCTTCCTGGAAAGCAATAGCTGGGCAAAGGACTGGACAAATAATGGACCGGCAACATATATAGTGTTGCATGAAGGCGCATATGCAAAGGCTTTTGAAAAAAAGATTTCAAGATTTCTGGATAATTATAATAAGGAGCAAACGGCACATTCTTATATACGGTTAGGGATTCAACATTATGGAGATATCTATCTTCATTCAAATTTTGATAAGCAGGGAAAATTATCAGGTGGCAGAATTCAATATGTACAGCTATTCAGTCTCGTTGCCATTTTTATTTTATTGATCGCTTGTATCAACTTCATGAACCTTACAACAGCCAGGTCAGTAAAACGGGCAAAAGAAATTGGCATTAGAAAAGTAGTTGGTGCTTTTCGTTTTGCGTTGATAAGACAATTTATAGGTGAAGCGTTACTGATTGTATCAATAGCTATAGCTGTTTCCCTTATACTTGTGATGCTGGTAATGCCGGTGTTCAACCATCTTACAGAAAAACAAATTAATATTCCCCTTACTGATTCAACTTTCTGGCTAAGTATTATAGGTTTGTTATTGATAACAGGTTTTATTTCCGGAAGCTATCCTGCTTTATATCTCTCGTCATTTAAGCCTGTTCATGTTTTAAAGGGCTCATTAAAATTTTCAACTGGCACCTTGTGGTTTCGTAAAGGGCTTGTTGTTTTCCAATTTTTGCTTTCAATTATATTAATTATCGGGACCATCGTTGTAAGCAAGCAGGTTAATTATATTCAAACGGCGAATCTCGGTTACGACAGGGAAAATCTTCTGTATATACCACTGGAAGGTGATCTTACCCCGAAATACCAGTTATTCAAAAATCAGTCATTGCAGATGCCTGGAATAAAAGAGGTATCTCGTATCACCGACATACCCACGCAAATAGAAAACGGCACCAGTGGTGTTGAATGGGAAGGTAAAGATCCAACCGCCGATATTGAATTTGCACAGTCGGCGGTTGGATATGATTTTACAAAAACCATGCATTTACAATTAGCGGAGGGTCGTGATTTTTCAAAAGATTTTCCGACGGATTCGGTGGCTTATATTTTAAATGAGTCTGCGTTAAAACGTATTGGTTATAAGAATCCGGTTGGTAAGCCTCTTACTTTCTGGCAAAAGAAAGGAACCATCATTGGTGTTCTTAAAGATTTTCATTTCAATTCACTTCATGTTTCAATAAATCCAATGGTACTTCGTCTGGGTGAAAATATTGGATGGGGCAATGCATTGGTAAGAACAGAGCCTGGTAAAACAAAAGAAGCTTTGGCAAGTCTTGAAAAGATATGTAAAAATCTGAATCCAAAGTTTCCGTTCACTTATAAATTTTCAGATTTGGAATATCAGAAGCTTTACAAGAGTGAGCAGATGGTAAGTCAGCTTGCCCGGTACTTTGCTTTTCTTGCCATATTCATTTCATGTCTTGGCTTGTTAGGCCTTATCATATTTACGGCAGAACAACGCACAAGGGAAATTGGGATAAGGAAGGTGTTGGGAGCAACAGTATCAAACGTTGTCGGCCTTCTTTCAAAAGATTTACTCAGCCTTGTTCTTATTGCCAATCTTATTTCATGGCCATTAGGTTGGTGGGCTATGAATAAATGGTTAGAAAATTTTGAATACCGTACTGCTATTAATTGGTGGGTATTTGTGTTAGCAGGTTTAGCGGCTGTGCTGATAGCGTTGCTGGTTGTAGGTTTCCAGGCAATAAAGGCGGCCATTGTTAATCCTGTAAAAAGTTTAAGAACAGAATAAATTTTCATGTATGATCTTACATTATTTTAAAATTGCGCTTCGCCATCTATCCAGGCAAAAAGGCCTGGCTTTTATAAACATCATTGGACTTTCCTTTGGCCTGGCCTGCTTCCTTCTTTTCCTCTTGTTTGCTGTTCATGAATTCAACTTTGACCGTTTTCATACTAAAGCATCGCGTATTTACCGTGTAGCAGAATGGCTACAGGGTATTCCCGGAAGAGAGCCCGGGGGCGAAGCTTTTGGAGGAACGCCATTAGGGCCTGCCATAAAAAATGATTTTGGAGATGTAAAAGAGTTTGCCCGCATACAAAAAGGTTTTGATGAAAAATTTGTAAGAGCCGGCAATGACATCAGCCGCAGCAAAATAACCTTTGCCGATCCGCAGCTATTTAAAATATTTGATTTTAAAATGCTAAAGGGAAATGCTGCAATTGCATTAAAAGATCCATCAAATATTGTTTTAACCAGGCAGAAAGCTATCCAGTTATTTGGTGAAACAGAAGTTGTCGGTAAAAGGGTAGACATTAAAATGGAAGACAAGTTTGAGCCATTTACAGTTGGCGCCGTTGCCGACGATTTCCCTTCCAATTCCTCTATCCGCTTTGATATATTGGGAAGTTACACTTACCTGATGGCCACGGAAATGGGCAAGCAAAGTGAAGGTAACTGGCATATGACTATCGGCAGCGAAACCTACCTGCTCCTGGCTGCAGAAAGTAAGCTGCCAAATGATCCTTACCGGTTGGCGCAATTCAGGAAAAAATACTACACAGGAGAGGCCGAAGAATTGCGCAAAGAGGGAATATGGAACGGTAAAGGTCCTTTCCCTGTTCGCTTTCTGTTACAACCTTTGGCGGAGGTACACACCAACGTCAAAATTGGAGGAATGGCCGATACAATTGATCCCAAAAATATCTGGATATTGATCGGCATTGCGGCAGCCATTTTATTGATTGCCTGTATCAATTTCACCACGCTTGCCATTGGCCGTTCGGCGGGCAGGGCAAAGGAAGTAGGCGTAAGGAAGGTAACAGGAAGCGGGAGAGGTCAACTTGTTACACAGTTTTTAGCCGAATCTTTTTTGCTCAGCATTTTTTCCGCTGGCATTGGTTTTGGGATCGCACAATTGCTGCTTCCTTATTTTAACCAGTTGACAGGAAGAGAAATTCATTTTTCTTTTGCACAGTTTCCCGAGTTAGTGTGGTTATTTGTCGGCCTTACGCTGGTAACCGGGTTGCTCGCCGGCATTTACCCGGCATTTATATTATCCGGTTTTAAACCAGTTGAAGTGCTGAAGAGCAAAATCCGTTTAGGTGGCTCCAATCTTTTTACCAAATCACTGGTAACCCTGCAATTTGTTCTGTCTGTAGTGTTGATCATATCAACGCTTGTTATCCTGCAGCAGATAAAATTCATGCGGTCAAAATATATTGGCTTCCATAAAGAAAATGTAGTGGTTATAGATGCAGAAGGAACTGATGCAAAGAAAGTATACCCGCTCTTTAAACAATATTTACAATCCCATACCGGTATTGTTAACGTATCGGCATCAGAAATGGGTATGGGAGAAGGAAAGGGTTTAATGGGAACCGCCTTTGATTATAAAGGAGAAACCAAGGGCGTGATCATTTATCCGGTTGATGCAGCTTATTTAAAAACCATGGGAATGCAGTTAGTAGCGGGCCGGGATTTTAATTCTTCTCTTTCCTCTGATACCGTCAACTCAATTATTGTAAATGAAACCTTGCTTAGGGATTTTGGGCTGACCCTTTCCAACGCTGTTGGGGCAGAACTACAGGAAAAGAGATTTGGTTCCGGAACGGTGACCAGGAAGATCATCGGAGTTGTAAAGAATTTTAATTACTCCGATTTAAAACAGGAAGTCCGATCGCAGCTATTTATCATGCCTTCGCAATTAGACCCTCGTAAATTCTATATCCGCATAAAGGATGGAGAACCGTCAAAAGCTCTGACTGCTTTACAGGCGACATGGAAAACGATTGTTCCTGATTATCCTTTTCAATATAGTTTTTTAGACGAGGATATGGATCGTTTTTATAAAATGGAAGACAGGTGGGGTAAGGTAGCAGGATGGGCCGGTGGTGTCTCGATTTTCCTGGCTTGTCTTGGTTTGTTTGGACTGGCTGCGTTAACGGCTGTGAACCGCACAAAGGAGATCGGCATCCGCAAAGTGCTTGGCGCTTCTGTATCCTCCATCGTTAAGTTATTGTCAAAAGATTTTTTGAAACTGGTGACACTTGCTGTAGTAATCGCCACACCATGTGCCTGGTTCCTAATGTATAAATGGCTACAGGACTATGCATACCGCATTAATATAGGATGGTGGGTCTTTATCCTGACCGGGTTTGTAGCAGTGGTGGTTGCTTTTGTTACTATCGGGTTCCAGGCAATGAAGACAGCCGTTGCTAATCCGGTAAAAAGCTTAAGAACAGAATAAAATAATGTGCTGATCTACTGTGGTATCTGCTTTCAGGAGTTTGGCTGTGACTGCGGATTGCTAAGCTGACAATATTCATTCAGTAAAAAGGGAGGGGCACAGGTTGCCATAACAGGCCCGATGACTAACAAATTTCAGATGATGTAGCAATAAAAAAGAATTGTATGCTTACGTATTATTTTAAAATTGCCTGGCGCAATATCTTAAAAGACCGCCAGTTCACTTTTCTGAATTTAATTGGTCTTGCAACCGGCATGGCATGCACATTATTAATTTATTTCTGGGTGAACGATGAGTTAGGTGTTGATAAATTTCACCAAAAAGACAGCCGGCTTTTCCAGGTAATGCAAAACAAGAACAATGACAAAGGCATTGAAACAATTGAGTATACGCCAGGTCTTTTAGCTCAATCACTTGCTAAAGAAATGCCTGAAGTGGAATATGCAACATCAGTTATTCCTCCTTCCTGGTTTTCGGATAAGGGAATTATTTCCTTTAAGGATACTAAGATCAAAGCAGACGGACAATTTGCTGGGGAAGATTATTTTAAAATGTTTGACTGTTATATTATTGATGGTAAAAAAAATAGCATGCTGTCTGACAAATTTAGCGTTGCTATATCTGATGAACTGGCGCTGAAATTATTTAATACCACAGATAATGTTGTGGGAAAAACGATTGAATGGAAGCAAAAAGACTATGGCGGCCAATATATTATTTCCGGCATCTTTAAAAAACTTCCTGCCAATTCTTCTTCTCAATTTGACCTGTTGTTTAATTATGAATTGTTTTTAGAAAAAAGACCGCAAGCAAAAAAATGGGGAAATAGTGATCCTTTCACTTACCTGCTTTTAAAAAAGGGAACAGATTTAAATAGGTTTAATGCTAAAATCTCCAACTATATAAAGTCAAAAGATGGAAACTTGTCACCGCGGACGATATTCGCGAGGCGCTATTCTGATAAGTACTTATATGGGAAATATGAAAACGGTGTACAGGCAGGAGGAAGAATAGCGTATGTCAAGCTGTTTTCTATTGTGGCTATATTAATATTAGTTATTGCCTGTATCAATTTTATGAATTTGGCGACGGCTAAAGTATCAAGGAGACTAAAAGAGATCGGAATTAAAAAAGTGGTGGGGGCAAATCGGTCAATGTTGATTCTTCAATACCTGGGTGAATCTGTGTTGATGAGTTTTTTATCGCTTATGTTTGCTATCATTCTCATTATTGTTTTACTTCCTCCCTTTAATGAAATTACCGGCAAACAAATTACTCTTCATTTTGACAGGAATGTTGTGCTTTCTATGCTGGGCATAACAGTTTTTACTGGCTTTGTCTCCGGTAGTTATCCTGCTTTTTACATCTCTGGCTTTGCTCCAATCAATATATTAAAAGGTAAGCTCTCCACTTCTATCAGTGAAATTTTAGTGCGGAAGGGCCTGGTAATATTTCAGTTTACTATTTCTGTTATTCTAATCGTATCTGTCTTGATCGTTTATAAACAAATACAATACATACAATCTAAAAACCTGGGGTATAACCGGAACAATATTATCTATTTCGAAAAGGGAGGAAAGGCATTGGAAGAATATGAAGAAGGTGAATCCTACGAACAGGATTTGCAAAGCTTCCTGGCGAGAGTAAAGAGTGTGCCCGGGGTGGTGGCAGCCTCTAATTTCAGGCATACTATCACCAACCGTCAGGGAGGTACTACTGACATCAGTTGGGAAGGAAAGCCGAAGGATGACCAAACCAGTTATACCGACATACCCTGCGGCTACGATTTTATAGAAACACTTGGAATTGAAATGAAAGAGGGACGCAGTTTTTCAAAAGACTTTGGTACAAAAAACGCAATCATTTTTAATGAAGCTGCTATTGAAAGCATGGGAATAAAAGACCCTATTGGTAAAATAGTCAAAGTGTGGGGTCAGGACAAAGAAATAATAGGGGTGGCAAAGAACTTTCACTTTGAATCGCTATACCAAAATTTAAAGCCTTGTTTTTTTGATTTTAGCTTAAGCCCACGATTATCCAAAATAATGGTGAAAATAAAACCGGGTAGGGAAAAAGAGACAATTGCACGGTTACAACAATTATATAAGGAAGTCAACCCGGGGCTATCATTTGAATATAAGTTCCTGGATGATGAATACAAAAACCTTTATGCATCGGAGCAAAGGGTAGCGCAACTGTCCTGGTATTTTGCAGCGCTGGCAATCATTATTTCCTGCCTGGGCTTATTTGGTCTTGCAGCCTTCACCGCACAAAAGCGGCGAAAAGAAATTGGAATCAGGAAAGCAATGGGCGCCACAGCAACACGTTTGGCGATATTGTTGTCAAAAGATTTTATCAAACTGGTAACGGTCGCCATTTTAATTGCCTTTCCAATGGCGTGGTGGGTCATGAATAAATGGCTGGAGGATTTTGCTTACAAAATAAACGTGAGTTTATGGGCATTCGCACTGGCAGGAACGCTTGCATTATTGATTGCTTTGTTTACAGTGAGCTTCCAGGCAACAAAAGCGGCTATTGCCAACCCTGTCAAAAGTTTAAGAACCGAATAAAGCCCTTATTATGATACGCAACTATTTTAAAATTGCTTTTCGTCATTTACTGAAAAACAAGCTCTATACTTTTGTCAATATCACTGGCCTTGCTATTGGCATTACCAGCTGTATTTTAATTGGTATCTACATATGGCATGAACTAAGCTATGACCAGTTTCATAAAAACAGGGACAGGATAGTAAGAGCAGTTTGGGAATACAATTTCGAAGATAAGCCCAACAGAACTGCGTCAACAGGCACTAAAGTAGGACCGGAGTTTAAAAGGAATTTTTCCCGAAGTAGAATCCTAC
>Ga0126305_10000600_pt1 | contig 15535 bp, 5 predicted proteins | sample Plot26_FD_92536 | JGI IMG/M metagenome (GOLD analysis project Ga0126305, IMG submission 92536) | Serpentine soil microbial communities from UC McLaughlin Reserve, CA, USA - Plot26 | ecosystem: Environmental > Terrestrial > Soil > Grasslands | place: USA: UC McLaughlin Reserve, Lake County... | reverse complement strand
TAACTTTTCAACGGCGGGTAGAATGGATTCGATGTATAATGTATCAAGATCAGGATCTTTTAAGATCTGCAGATGAGGATTGCTGTCCCTGGTTCTATAATGAGTAGTATAAGTATTCAGCGATTCTGTATTGTAGTTAAATAAAAAATTCGAAAACCCTTTTTCATTCGAAGGATCTGATTCCAGGATCAGCGCCGATGCGGTTTCACGAATGCCGATCAGTTTATCCGGAAACGAATCAGCATTATTTTCAATTTCCGCAGCGACAATCATTGCTGTTTTGCAGCTCCCTGCCGCCATCATTTGTTGTGAAACATGGCAAGCATTCAGAAAACCAATCGCCCCATTAAAAATATCAAAAGCAAGCGTCTTCCTATTTTCGGTTTCTGTTATTTTCGCATTCATATCCAGCTCACCAGCCAGTAATGCGGCAATGGCCGGCTCCATAACATACTCGCTGCGATAAACACCACTATAAATTAACATCCCTATATCGTTGCGATCATATCCAGATCTGTTAAGACAATTTGTTGCTGCGTGGTAAAGTAGATCAGATGTATTCTTTTTTACGATGGTCTCTGCCGGTATCGTTCCAATGCTTTCTATTTGAATTCTGAACGTAGGGCTTGCAGAAGAATTCAGTTTTTTTTCATGTTTCTCCTTTTGCTTAGAGGATAGCACAGACTCCGTTTGACGTAATCGTTCTGGCAAATTATCAAAGACATATAGCGTAGTACCGATTGTAAGACCCGAAGCTGAAATACTGAAAATTATTTTATCTCCGGATTTAATATTGTTATTGTAAATATGATCGGCTACAGCAACAAAATGTGAGGTAGACGCAGTATTCCCCCGTTGCTCCAGGTTGTTGATGGTATTCTCATCATTACAGATCCTTTTATCCATTAACCGGTTTATCTCTCGTTTTGCACTGTTTAATGTCATGCCCGAGGTTTGATGCATGATCAGGTGCTGAAATTCTTCGGGTTGCCATCCGGCACTTTGCAAAGCATTGATCGAATGTTTCGAACCTGATCTTACAGCGACATCTGTTAAATTAACCGAATCAGTGTACATAAGCCAACCGCCATAGTGGTTGGGCTTAGCTATACAGTATTTACTATATCCTCCTAATGTTTGCAAATCGAAATTCTGAAAACCGGTTTTTTCATCCGGAGATTTCTCAAGGATCAAAGCGGCGCCTGCATCACCCAGTGTCAAACATGCAAGACGGTTATCCATGAAACTCTCAATTTCTTGTTGCGCGGTTTGGGTGATATGTGTGATATATTCTCCACTGACAACCATAGCACGATTAATTGTACCGTTATTAATAAAACAATTTGCTATATAGATACCTGTAAACATTCCGGCACACGCATTAGCAATATCAAATGCCATGGCATTTGTAAAATCAAATTCCTGCTTAAGCCTGGCGGAAGTGCACGGCTCAAAAGATACCAGCCCGGAATGATCATACCTTGAGATATTACAGCAGATGATAAGATCTATATCAGCTGGATCATATTTTGATTTTGCCAGGCATTCGGTCACTGCATTCCTTGCCAGATCGATGGAGAATTCGGTCTGCCCGGCCATGCGCCTGCTTTTGATGCCTGAGATTTTTTCCAGCGGAAATTGAATCTTGTTTTTACAATCAGCCAATATTTCATCCGTAGATACTGATTGTGGTGGAAGATAAACTCCAAGGCTTTCTATTATGGTGTTTTGTTTCATATTCATTTGTAGCTCACAAGTTGAATTTAATAATTAATAATTACTAATATTCTTTCCCGTATATTGAAGTTCGATCATAATGCTTGATCAAAATCATATCGTTTGAGTGAAAGCGTATTTCACTGGAAATTTTCTATTTTAGATGTATTCGGTTTATTGAAGAAGAAGTCACCAAACTAATTGTCAATTTCCTTCTAACCCTGATCATAGTTGGAAATGATTTTTTCTTTTATATTGAAAAAGGATCCGTTTTAATTGTGTTGTATATGACTCATTCGCCAACTTCACTAGTTGATATTTTGCGGTATCGTGCAAAAGCACAGCCCAATCAGCTGGCTTACCGATACCTGGTGGATGGAGAATATGATGAAGTTGTTATAACATATGAAGAGTTGGATCGGCGTGCACGTTCAATAGCAGCATTGCTCCAGTCTTCTGCAAAACCAGGGGACCGGGCTCTTTTAATTTTTCCAGCAGGAGTGGATTTTATTGCAGCTTTCTTTGGTTGTTTATATGCTAAAGTCTTAGCGGTCCCGGTTTATCCTCCACATCCTGCCCGTCTTGAAAAAAACTTATCTATAATTCTTCGAGTTGCTGCTGATGCTAAACCAACCGTTGCGTTATTACCTTCATCTCTTCATGAGGTAATAAAGTCCCGAAAAGAAATTGCAGATCAGTTTGGAAATATCAAGTTGCTGGCAACAGACACTGATGATATAAATGATTTGAAAGATGAATGGCAACAACCCCAAATAAAAAGAAACGATTTAGCTTTTCTTCAATATACTTCCGGTTCAACATCTGCACCAAGAGGTGTAATAATAAGTCATGGCAATCTACTCCATAACCTTGATCTCATTGGTAAATGTTTCGGCGTATCAGGCGAAAGTCATGCCGTTAGTTGGTTACCTCCCTATCATGATATGGGACTCATTAGTGGAATCTTACAACCATTATATTCAGGGTTCCCAATTACATTGATACCTCATATGATGTTTTTGCAACGTCCCTTTAGGTGGTTACAAACAATATCCCGTTACCACGCCACCATCAGTGGAGGGCCAAACTTTGCGTATGATCTATGTATAAAAAAGATCAAATCTGAGCAAAAAGAATTATTAGATCTCAGCAGTTGGGAAGTTGCATTTAATGGTGCGGAGCCTGTTTATCACAAAACATTGGATCAATTTGCTGACTACTTTGCGGCTCGCGGTTTTCATCGTAAAGCTTTTTTGCCTTGTTATGGTTTGGCGGAGTCAACGTTAATGGTTACCGGAGCAAATAAAAACAGCACTCCATTAGTTCAGCATTTAATGAATTCGGAGCTTGCGCAAAACCAGGTAATAATTACTCCTGAAATAGCAGGGCATACACGAGCCCTGGTAAGTTGCGGACAAAACATTTCCGATCTGGATATAAGAATTGTAAATTTAGAAACGCTTACATCTTGTAATGAAGATGAAGTTGGTGAAATATGGGTGAGGGGATCAAGTGTTGCATGTGGTTATTGGAACAAACCTTCTGAAACTAAATTCACTTTTGGTGCAAGATTAACTAACGGTACAAAGGAAACATTTTTACGTACGGGTGATCTTGGATTTTTGCATGAGGGAGACCTATACATAACGGGACGTATCAAGAACCTGATCATTTCAGAAGGAAAAAATCACTATCCACACGACATAGAAAAAACAATAGAAGAATCACATCCGGCTATCCGGCAAACAGGCAGCGCCGTTTTTTCAATCTATAAACCCGGAGCTGAAAACCTCATTGTTATCGTTGAGATTGATTATAAGGTTATCGCTAATTCTGATGAAGTCATTAAAGCAATACGTCAAGCTGTTTCGATGAATCATGGATTACATGTCAATGATATCGTATTGACTAACCACGGTGGAATACCAAAAACGACGAGTGGTAAAATAAAACACTTTCTCTGCAAGGAATATTATTTAGCAGGAACATTTAATGAAATCAAGACAATATGAAATTTGGAATATTTATCGACCTGCAATTGCCTCGTCCCTGGCGGGAAGGAGATGAGGCCAAACTTTTCCGGGAAGCATTGGAGCAGGTAGAATTAGCGGATCGTATTGGTATTGATTATGTGTGGGTACAAGAACATCACTTTCTTGAAGAATATTGTCATTCATCTGCTCCTGAAGTTTTTCTCGCTGCATGTAGTCAACGAACAAAAAATATTCGATTGGGTCATGGTATTGTTGTAATGTCTCCAAACATTAATCACCCCGCAAGAATTGCAGAACGACTTTCAACACTTGATATCATCAGTGGTGGTCGTGTAGAATGGGGTACTGGTGAATCAGGTTCCCGAATGGAACTCGAAGGATTCGGTGTTGACTTTGTTGATAAACGTGCCATGTGGTCCGAAGCAGTAAGAGAGACAGCAAAAATGATGTGCATGGAACCTTATCCTGGTTTCAATGGAAAATATTTTTCGATGCCGCCCAGGAACGTTGTTCCGAAACCAATTCAAAAACCTCATCCACCTCTTTGGGCAGCTTGTTCAAACCGGGACAGCTTGCAGTTAGCTGCTCAATTGGGTATGGGAGGTTTAACTTTTGCTTTTGTGAATGCCGAAGAAGCGAAGTTTTGGGTTGATGAATATTATGAAACCTTTAAAAAGAATTGCAAACCTATTGGACAATCAGTTAACCCTAATGTTGCAATGCTTACGGGATTTATGTGTGATCATGATAATGAAACCGCAATACAAAGGGGAATGGAAGGAGCACAATTCTTTGCACATGGTCTAGGTCATTATTGGCGTGATGGTACACATGTTCCTGGTCGTACAAATTTGTGGAGTGACTTTAAAGAACAGCCGACATCAGTTGTTGAAAAGATGGAACGTGAACGAAAGAAAGCAGGCATGAGGGGAATTGGAGATCCAAAACATCTTATAGAAAATTTTCGTGCTTTAGAAGAGGCCGGTGTCGATCAATTGATCTTATTACAACAAAGCGGTAACTATCATCATGAGCATATCTGTAAATCACTTGAACTTTTTGGAACTGAAGTGTTGCCTCAATTTAAAACAAGAGAAGCTATACATGAAAAAGTTAAACATGAGGCATTAAAGTCGTCTATTACTAATGCGCTGAATAATGTGCAGAGGCCTGAATACCTGAGTGAGGTGCCGCCAGTCGAGGCTTATCCGCTCATGTGGAATAGTATGAATATTGAAAATTCACAAAGCATTCCTGATCGGCGGCCAGGTCTATCGGCATTCTGGCAAATGCAGGTAGGTGGTAATCGTTCAAAGAAATAGGATGTAAGCTTAGACGAAAATATTTTTATTGAGTTAAGAGAGATAGATAATTTTTTAATTGATTTTTTTTATTAATAAGACATTGTGCTGAACAAAAGAGAAATTCAAGATTGGATGATTGCACATATCGCGGAGTTATTGCATGTAGCTCCGGATACTATTGATATTCGTGAATCTTTCTCAAACTATGGACTGTCCTCACTTGATGTTGTATCACTCTCAGGAGATCTGGAAGACTTGCTTGGTCGTCGTCTCTCACCAACACTTGCATATGAATATCCCAACATATTGACTCTTTCAGATCATCTTGCTGTGAATGTAAAAAGCGAGAACTCTCCATCAGATACAAATCCAATGACCGATACTTCAGTGGAACCAATCGCTGTCATTGGAATAGGCTGCCGATTTCCTGGCGCAAAGGATCCGGAATCATTCTGGCAATTACTGAGCAACGGTGTCGATATGATCAAAGAAGTTCCGGAAGATCGATGGAACAAACATGCTTTTTACCATCCTGATCCATCAGTTCCTGGTAAATCAATTTCTTATTGGGGAGGATTTCTTGAAAATATTGATCAGTTCGATCCATTCTTCTTTGGCATTTCGCCGATTGAAGCGAAGTACATGGATCCGCAGCAAAGATTACTTTTAGAATTATCGTATGAAGCTCTTGACGATGCAGGTCAAATACAAAAGAACCTTGCTAATTCTAAAACAGGAGTATTCATTGGTATTTCTTTAAATGAATACAGTCAACTTCAATTGGATGATCCTTCCATGATAACCAGTCATTCGGGTACCGGTAACGCTTTATCTATTGCAGCTAATCGCATTTCTTATTTTTTTAATTTCCATGGACCTAGCATGGCAATTGATACTGCGTGTTCCTCTTCTTTGACCGCCGTTCATTTGGCTTGTCAAAGTATCAGGAGTGGTGAGTGCAAAATGGCACTTGCGGGTGGAGTAAATATAATTCTCACTCCTGTTCATTCTATTGCGTTTACCAAAGCAGGTGTTTTAGCTCCTGATGGCAGATGCAAAACATTTGACGCAAGTGCAAATGGTTATGTTCGCGGAGAAGGCGGTGGCGTGATCGTCCTTAAATCACTTTCATCTGCATTGGCTGATGGTGATCCAATACATTCATTAATCCTGGGTAGTGCTATTGGACAAGATGGTCGTACAAATGGATTGATGGCACCAAGCCAGGAAGGCCAGGAACAAATGTTACGGGAAGCATATAAAGCAGCTGGTATACTACCAGGCAATGTTCAGTATGTAGAAGCACATGGAACGGGTACACTATTAGGCGATTCAATGGAAGCGAAAGCACTGGGTAAAGTAATTGGTATTGATCGTAAAGAAGGACCATGTCCAATTGGTTCAGTAAAAACAAACATCGGTCATTTGGAAGCTGCTGCTGGAATTGCTGGTTTGATCAAAGTTATTCTTAGTCTCAAACATCGAACTATTCCTCCGAGTCTTCATTATCATTCACCCAATCCACATATTCCTTTTGATGAACTTAATCTTTGCGTTAATGATAAATTGAAACAGGTAACACAAGGTTCTGATCCAATTGTTGCAGGAGTAAGTTCATTCGGTTTTGGTGGCACCAATATGCATGTAATAGTGAGTGAAGCAACCAACAATCAAATTGAAATAGATACCAAACAGGTTGTCTCAGATTCTTCCATTTGTCATTTGCTTCCACTCTCAGCCAATAGTCCTGAAGCACTTTATTCACTGGCAGGTAGTTTTATGGAATTGCTTTCTTCTGATTCTTCTATCGCAGCAAATGATATATACTATGCAGCAAGTGCCAGGCGAAGCCAGTATGATTACCGCATGGCGATTATTGGAAATTCAAAAGAGGAATTGTATACAAACCTTCAAGCTTTTTTAACTGAAGAACATAATGCAGATGTTTTTATTGGTGACAAGTCTTTGCGTCGTGAACCAAAAATTGCATTTGTTTTTTCAGGACAAGGCGGGCAATGGTATGGCATGGGTCATGAACTTTTAAAGCAAGAACCAGTTTTTTATAAAGCAATTGAGAAAATAGATCGTCTTATCCGTGAAAAATTTTCCTGGTCATTGATAGATGAACTTTCTGCAGAAAAAACAATATCGCGACTCAATGAGATCGATGTGGTTCAACCAGCATTATTTGCTATCCAGGTTGCACTAGCTGAATTATGGCAATCATGGGGTATTAGGCCAGATGCTGTTGTAGGTCATAGTATGGGTGAAGTAGCTTCCGCATACATAGCAGGCATTTTAAGTTTGGAAGATGCTATTAAAATCGTTTGCTCCCGTAGTCAATTATTAAAACAATTGTGTGGAAAGGGAAGCATGATGGTGACGGAGCTTTCTGCGGTTCAAGCTAAAGAAGTGCTTAATGGGTACGATAAAGAAATAGCGATCGCAGTGTTCAACAGTCCTTCTTCTACTGTTTTATCCGGTGATACCGAAATAATAAACAAAGTAAAAGAATCCTTAGATCGTCAAAATCTCTTTTGTAAACTGGTGAATGTGGATGTCGCATCGCACAGTCCGCAAATAGATCATTTGCGTGCTGACATGTATAAAGTATTGGAGGGATTAGATCCGCAATCTCCCCGCTTACCAATCTATTCAACAGTGACAGGCGCAAGAGCAAATGACTTAAGCTTCGATGCAGATTACTGGATAGACAATCTCAGAAAACCAGTATTGTTTTCGCATGCGATCGGTCAGTTACTTGATGATGGGTATTCGACTTTTATTGAGATCGGTCCTCATCCAGTTCTTTTAAGTTCTATACAACAATCATTGAAGGCTCATCATAATAAGATAAGATTAATTCCTTCTATGCGTCGTGATGAGCCGGAGTACAAAGTTATTCTCGGATCCCTGGCGGCGCTTTACATTCAAGGGTTTTCAATTGACTGGAAGAAACTTTATCCAAATGGCGGAAAGCATGTTAACCTTCCTGTGATTCCGTGGCAACGACAGCATTATTGGATAGAAAGAAAATCAGCAGGCTCAAAAAATCTTTGGCATTCGAACAAGAATTATCATCCGATGTTAGGTGAGCGAATGAACCTCGCAAATGCTCCTTCAACCTATATATGGCAAATTGTTTTTGACGAGGCAATGCTGAATATGCTGCAAGATCACCAGATCGAAAATGATATAGTGTTTCCTGCAGCGGGCTACATTGAAATGGCTTTGCAAGCTGCTAAAGAAATAAGTTTAGATCATACTCATGAGCTTTCCGACTTTGTTATCAAAGAAAGTATGATCTTACAAAAGGGAAAGCCAAGATCAATTCAAGTGATCGTATCTGCTAAAGACGATAATGATTTCCTGTTTAATGTTTATAGTCAAACTACTACCGAAGAACATTGGATACTACATGCGTCTGCCAATTTTATCCCGGAACAGGAAGCTGATCATTTGACGGCATTAAATGGAACTTCACTTAATATCATTCGTCAACAAAGTGATTCGCAGTTTACGGCAGAAGAATTTTATCAAACATTACAGTTACACGGAATACAATATGGCCCGGCTTTTCAGGTTATCCAACAAATATGGAGCAAAGGTGACGAATCGTTAGGTCTCATTAGGTTACCTGAAGCATTACAATATGGTCACGACGTTTATCAAATACATCCCACATTGTTAGATGGATGCCTGCAGGTCCTGGCCGCTACACAAACCAATTCTTCTGAACATGATCTTTGCATTCCAACCGGGTGCAAGTGCATCCGTTTTTTTTCACGGCCAGGTAAAATTATAACGAGTCATGTGATACTGCATTCTGAGCCGGGATCAGGTGCAGATGTTCTTCATGCTGATATCAAACTATCTGATAGTAACGGTCAACCTGTTGCTGAACTCATTGACTTTCGTTTGCAACGCACCAGCAGACGCATTCGTAATCTTCTTTCACAGAAGGACACATGGTTGTATCGATTACAATGGCAGGTCCAGAAACAACCGGCTGTTTCACCTGTTACTTTTCAAAAAGTAAAACATTGGTTGATCTTTGCAGACGAGCAGGGTTATGGCGAAGAGTTGGCAATGCAATTAAAAGCAAGTGGAGATCATTGTGACTTGTTATTATTTAAGGAGACGTTTAAAAACTCTGAAAATTTTCAGGAAGATTTTTTTATTAAGATAATAGAGAAATGCCTGAAAGATATTCCCTCGCCCCTGTATGGCATCATACATTGTTGGAGTCTCTCAACACCCCGCTCATCGGCTGATCGGTCGGTGACTGAAGACGAAATGCAATTACCGGGTTGTAACAGTGTATTATATCTTGTAAAGAGTTTAGCGAAACGCCTCGCAGTAATGCCAAATTTATTTTTAGTGACAAGGGATGCCCAATCAGTAAATTCAGATGAACCAATTGCCATTGAACAATCGGCTTTATGGGGTCTTGGAAAAGTGATAAGCTTTGAACTTCCCGAGTTAAAATGTATTCGTATCGATCTTGATGGCAAGCAGTCAGTTGAAGAGACCATTCCAGATCTTATTAAACAAATTTCAGAAGATGATCATGAGGATCAGATCGCTTTTCGTGGGGGCCGTCGTTTTGTTCTCCGACTTTTACCATTCAAAACTTCATCACATACACAATCATTTTCATTAAGTCCCGACAGTACATACCTCGTCACTGGTGGTCTTGGAGCCTTAGGAATAAGAACTGCCAAATGGATGGTACAAAGAGGAGCACGACACCTGGCACTATTGGGAAGAAGTGATCCATCTGCATTGGTGATGAGTATAATTGACCAAATGCGGTATGAAGGAATTGAAGTGTTCATTGCAAAGACAGATGTAAGCGATAAGGATCAATTAAAAAATGTGATTGATACTATCAAAAACAGGATGCCAATGTTGCGGGGTGTAGTTCACGCAGCAGGTGTGTTGGATGATGGTTCAATCCTTAATCTTAATGAGCATCGGATGAAAAAAGTGATGGCACCAAAAGTTGATGGCACATGGAATCTTCACCATGCGACTTTGGATCGTCCATTGGATTTCTTTGTACTCTTTTCTTCTGCCGTTTCTGTATTGGGTTCCCCAGGACAGGCGAATTATGCAGCTGCAAGTTCTTATCTTGATGCAATGGCTCATTATCGTCGCCACCTTGGACTTCCTGCAATTAGCATCAACTGGGGACCATGGGCTGAAGTCGGATTAGCTGCAGAAACTTTTGAAAAACTAAAAGAGGGAGAATCCTTAAATCAACATCTCATAAAAGTTATAAAAATAGATCAGGGGTTGAAAATACTTGAACAACTTATTATGGAATCAACTCCCCAGGTGATGGTATTACCTTTTGATCTAAAAAATCTGATCGAACTTTATCCAACAGCAGCCGGTATCCCATTTCTCTCTGAGGTTGGTGGTAATGAAACACATGTTGCCCGAATGTATGCCCGGCCAAATCTTCGACAGGAATATGTAGCACCCCGAAATGAAATTGAAATAAAACTTACAGAGTTATGGCGGCATACATTGCATATAGATCGTGTCGGTGTTCAGGATTCTTTTTTTGAACTTGGTGGTGACTCAGTACTTGCCGCGCAGACCTTATCCTTGGTTCAAAAAAACTTTGGCATACGGATCAGTCCGCAGGATGCCTTCAAAGCTTTTACTATTGAGCGACTGGCAGCAATGTTAGAAGCTGAAATATTAAGTAAGATTGAAGCAATGAGTGAAGATGACGTTCAGCAATTGCTTTCGAAAAGAAACTAATATGGCAAGCAATCTTTCACCAGCGAAACAAGCATTGTTGGAAAAATGGCTGCAGGGACAGTTGAAAGATGATACTATCGCTATTCCCAAACGACCGCTGAATAGTAAGGCTCCCCTTTCTTTTCCGCAACAGCGCCAGTTGTTTCTTGAATTGCTTGAGCGGGATACTGCAGTTAATAATCTTTCAATTTTCGTTGAGCTCAATGGCAAAATTGATATTCCCGCGCTGGAACAAAGTGCAAATAAGATCATTGCCCGTCATGATTCTTTACGAACACGTTTTTCTTTTGGAAGCGGGCTACCAACGCCGGAGGTTGTAGCGAACATTAAAATAACGATCCCGGTCACCGATCTAACGCAAGCTTCAATTGGTGAACAAATGATGGAAGCAAGACGGCTTGCTGAAAAAGAAGTTTTAGTTCCCTTCGATCTTGCGAGGGCTCCACTGATACGACTTAAACTCTACCTCTTACATGAAGAGAAGTATTTGTTACTCCTTGTTGTTCACCATACGATTGCTGATGGTTGGTCATTAGGTGTATTTCTCCGGGAGCTCATATTCTTTTACACGAAAATTGCTAATGGCAAAAGCACTGAACTACCCGAGCTATGCATTCAATATACTGACTACGCCTATTGGCAAACCAGTCATATGCATGGAGAGGTATTGAGCAATGCTATGACGTATTGGAAAAAGCAGTTAGCAGGGGAACTTCCAGTTTTGGAATTACCGACAGATCATTTGCGTGGAGCGAGACAAACTTTTTCGGGTGGAACTTATCGTTTTGTTCTTTCAAAGGAAATGATGAAGTCCATCGATAAACTATCAAGAGAGGAAGATGTTACGTTATTCATGATCCTGCTTACTTCATTTTATATTTTGCTCCATCGTTATAGTGGACAAGATGATATCTTAATAGGAACACCTGTAGCTAATCGTAGCCGGCCGGAGTTTGAAGATCTGATTGGCGTTTTTATCAATACACTTGTCCTTCGGATAAATATTTCGGAACATCTGAATTTTCGTGAATTGCTCAGGCGAGTAAGGAATATCTGCCTTGGCGCTTATGCGCACCAGGATCTGCCATTCGAAAAGCTGGTAGAAGAACTGAAGCCACAACGTGATCTTAGTCGCACTCCTCTTTTCCAGGCAGTCTTTAATATGCAAAATTCACCTATGCCGGAATTGGAAACTCCTGGCTTTGGTATTGGGTTTATGGATATCGATCGCGGTGTCTCCCAATTTGATCTTACATTAATGATGTCTGTGTCAGAAGGACAGTGCCACGGCATAATTGAATATAACCGGGATCTTTTTAAGCCGGCGACTATTTCAAGAATGTTCCAGTCTTTTCAAATACTTCTTGAAGATGCAATGATCCATCTTGATTCTCCCGTTTCAGCATTACAATTGATGACTAAAGAAGAACAGCATCATATAGTGAACGAACTGAATCAGACCAACCTCGATTTTCCCAGGGATAAATGTATACATCATCTTTTTGAAACACAAGTTGAAGAAACACCAGATGCTGTTGCGATAATCGGGAAGGATACGACGATAACCTATTCCGAACTTAACCTTCGTGCAAATGTTTTAGCGAAATATCTGCAGACACAGCATGTTGGTCCGGAAGTTAGAGTTGGCATTTTCATGGAAAAGTCTTCAGCGCTAGTTGAAGCATTACTGGCTGTATTAAAAGCAGGAGGAACCTATGTACCAATTAGCACTTCCTTCCCATATGAACGGGTTAAGTTCATCCTTGACGATGCCAATGTAACTGTGTTATTGACTAATACCGATCACGAGCCTTTCGTAAAAAACAACCTGCATGTTGTTAATGTAAACGATAAATTATTTTCAACCGAAACTGTTTACTTAAACCCTCAAACGAAAGTGACCGCTGAAGATCTCGCCTATATAATTTATACATCGGGTTCAACTGGAAAGCCAAAAGGTGTGATGGTGAATCATTGTGCTCTTGTCAATTTCCTCTGGTCAATGCATATAGAGCCAGGAATCAATAAAGATGATCTGCTCTTAACTGTTACTCCAATCTCTTTTGATATTGCCGCTCTTGAATTGTTTCTTCCTTTAATTGTGGGAGCAACTATAGTAATTGTAAGCAACGAAACAACTATTAACCCATTCCTGCTTAGTGAGGCGATCCGTCATTATCATGTGAATATGATGCAGGCAACACCGGCAACATGGCAATTACTTATTGAATCAGGTTGGCCGGGTAAGCCAGGATTAAAAGCACTTTGTGGTGGTGATGTATTAACACGAAAATTAGCTGACCAGCTTTTAGATCGTGTTGACAGTTTATGGAATATGTATGGTCCTACCGAAACAACGGTGTGGTCTTCCCTATGTCAAATGAAAAAAGATGATGGTGCTATTACTATTGGAAAACCTATTGGCAATACACAATTATATATTTTGGATGCTCATCTGCTGCCTGTACCTGTTGACGTAGTTGGAGAGTTACATATAGGTGGTGAAGGATTAGCAAGGGGTTATCTTAATCAAACCCAATTGACCAGTGAAAAATTTATTCCTGATTACTTTAGTTCCAAACCTGACGCACTATTGTATAAAACAGGTGATCGTGCCCGCTATCTGCCGGATCATTCTATGGAAATTCTTGGACGTATGGATTGCCAGGTAAAGATCAATGGCCAGCGTATTGAATTGGGTGAGATTGAATCTGTATTGACGCAACATCCTTCGATCCAGGAAGCTATTGTAATTACAAGGACGGAAACATCGGGTGAAAAAAGATTAGTGGCTTACTTTGTTAGAATAATTGACAAGTTTTCCGATGCAGCTGAATTACGCGACTTCATGAGAAAAAAATTGCCTGCATACATGATACCATCTCTATTCATTTGTATCGATAGCCTGCCCTTAACACCCAATGGAAAAATGGATCGTAAAGCATTACCAGTTCCGGGGGATGTTCGTGAAATGCATGGATATGTTGCGCCAGGAAATGAGACAGAGAAAATTCTTGCAGCTATTTGGAAAAATGTGCTGGAGCTCGAGCAGGTAGGTATTCATGATAATTTTTTTGATCTCGGAGGGGCATCGATCCAGAGTCTGCAGATAGTAGCCCATGCTAATATGGCCGGGCTTCAGATCAATGCTGAAAATATTTTTGAGCATCAAACGATCGCTGAGTTAGCTGCACTTATCAAACAAAATATTAATGACCCGGTTTATAACAATGGATAATTCCAGTGCCTGATCAACGGCTCCAATTTTTTGGAAACCATCCTAAGTTCGTCCGGAGCCAATTTATGATCTATCGGTTTAAATTCTTTTTGGCGTCCTGCAAACGAAATCATTTTGTTTTCACAATAATGGAAATCATTAAGTTGTAATGTTTCGTAAGCAGTTTTTATACTTGTCACCGGGCTTTTAATAAAATCATCATAAGCCAATTCCATTAATTGGCCTTCTGGTATAACTTGTTTTTCCAGTAAATACTGATTCATAGTTTTAGTATAAGTATCCAATATGATCGAATTGATATCCACTGCCTTCGTTCCACCTAAAGCATAAATCTTATGTGTCACTTTCCAGAATTTTTTATTCGAAGCATAGACTTCATATGGATTACGATGAATAAAAACGAATTTGGCATCGGGGAAAAGCGAAAGTAAAAGTTTTATTCTTGCTGTATTAGGTGGACTTTTAAGCACCAGTTGTTTGTTATGATTGGCCAGTGAAATCTTCTTTAGCAGAAAAACATATTCCTGTTTCCATGCTTCTATCTCTGACGCCCGTATATTTTCAAACAAAACATATTTATTGAAATAGTCGATCATCTTATTCGGAAAAAAATAACCCCATACGGCCCCCCTTGGGCTTAATGATGTTGTCATAGCTCCATCTTCTTCTCCGGGAAATCGTAACGATAAGGGCACTCTATGCACCGGGTCCTCAAGTTTAAAAAGCCTGAAAATAGAATCAAATGCTGGTGACATCCATCTTTCACTGCTGAGCATTATTTCGGGAAACATCATTTGGAAATTTGAATGATATCCAAAACGATCGTCCTGCGTGAAAAACTCATGCAAGTAAGAAGTACCGCTTCGATAAAATCCAAGTATAAAAACCGGAGGTTTTGCTACAGTATGTTGACTGATCTTTCTATTATATATGGCCATTTCCATCCAGCGTAACGGTTCAAACAGTATTGTTTTAAGTAACCAGCCTGGTATTTTTAGCGAACCCCTGGCGTTGATCCCTCCGTTATTATAAACGATCTTCAAAAAACTATAGATAGGTAAGGGAAAAAGCCGGTTCATGAAAAAGTTTGAATGACTAAGTTAGGTTATTGATGAATATTTGAATTTGCAGGTGGACCGGCATTCATTAGAGCCCGGATATAATAATAATGGTATTAGGTCGATCAATTCAAAATCACAGGGTCTTTGTATTGTTCTTTCTTTTCCTTTAGTTTTTTCATCATCATTTCCTGCACTTTTTTATACGCAGGTTGATCATACACATTGTTCATCTCGTTTTTATCTTTTTCCAGGTCATACAATTCCCACTCATTGTTCTCATAAAAATAAATGAGCTTATAGCGGTCAGTTCTTACACCGATCTGCTTCGCCACTTTGTGTTCCTGGTTCTCATAAAAATGATAATACACGGCATCACGAAAATCTCCTTTCTGTTTTCCTTTCAAAACCGGAGCAAAACTTTTTCCCTGCATATCTGCCGGGATCTTT
>Ga0126305_10000598_pt1 | contig 15555 bp, 15 predicted proteins | sample Plot26_FD_92536 | JGI IMG/M metagenome (GOLD analysis project Ga0126305, IMG submission 92536) | Serpentine soil microbial communities from UC McLaughlin Reserve, CA, USA - Plot26 | ecosystem: Environmental > Terrestrial > Soil > Grasslands | place: USA: UC McLaughlin Reserve, Lake County... | reverse complement strand
CTCGGCTTCCAGGCTTCGGGGCATCAGGCACCCAGGCACTTTGGCATCCAGGCACCCCGGGCCACCCGCTGCCCTGCTACTTGATGACCGCGCCGGTTGCCTTGATCTGATACGTCTTGGACGCGGCGGCGTCGTGCTTCGCGTGTTCGCCACCAGCTTGCTTGGCGTGGTCGTCGGTGCGGCCAATTTCTTCGAACACACCCTCGGCCGATACGTTTTTGCCCTTCGCCGACATCGGAAAAACGATCACGCCGTCTTCGACCTTCAGCCGCACGGTCTTCGAGTCCTTGGCTCCGTCCGCCGAGAGTGCGAGCCAGCAGCCCATTTCCTCACAGACCGCGGTTGCAACGCCGTCCACGCGGACGGTCTTGCCGACGAAGTCGGCCGGCTTCTCGATCAACGCTTTCACCGGGGTGGCTTCCTTGAGCGTCACGCCGGCGCCGAGTTTGGTTTCCTGGGCTGCGGTCAGTGTGGTCGCCGCCACCAGAATCGTCGCGCAGATTAGTCCTCGCATGCTGCCTCCTGTATCCTGAGATTGTACTGCCTTCGACCGGCACCGGACCTGATGTCCGGCCGAGACCTTCTTGAGCCATTGCCGCTACTAACTCTCGACAACCTCGCGCTCGCCTTCGGACACCTGCCGCTCTTCGAGCACGCATCACTGCAGATCGACCCGGGTGAGCGGATCGCGTTGATCGGCCGCAATGGCTCCGGCAAATCGACCTTGTTGAAGGCGATCAGCGGCGATGTGCCTCCCGACGGTGGATCGATCTGGCGCGCACCCGGGCTGCGCGTGTCCCGGCTGGATCAGGACGTGCCTCTGACCGGCGACCGACTGGTTTTCGATGAAGTCGCGTCAGGCCTCGGCGAGCTTGGCGACCTCGTCGCCGAGTACCACCGGGTTGCCGGGCACGTAGCTGAGGATCCAGGTGCGCTCGAGCGCCTCGGTGACCTGCAGCACGCATTAGAGGAACGTGACGGCTGGCGCCTCGAGCAGAAAGTCGAACTGGTCATCTCGCGGCTCGCCTTGCCCGCAGACCGTCCGGTCGGGGAGCTCTCCGGCGGATGGCGTCGCCGCGCGCTCCTCGGCAAAGCCCTGGTTTCTGCGCCCGATCTCCTCCTCCTTGACGAGCCCACCAATCATCTCGACATAGATGCGATCCGATGGCTCGAGGAATACCTGACCGGATTCACAGGCGCGTTGCTGTTCGTCACGCACGACCGTGCCTTCCTGAATACGCTCGCGACGCGCATCGTCGAACTGGATCGCGGCACGCTGACATCCTGGCCAGGCAGTTACCCCAGGTATCTCGACAAGAAAGCAGCCGCGATCGAGAACGAAGCGCGCGATCTCGCAAGACTCGACAAGAAGCTGGCGCAGGAAGAAGCGTGGTTGCGTCAGGGAGTGAAGGCCCGCCGCACGCGCAACGAAGGGCGCGTGAAGGACCTGATGGAGCTTCGCGCCAGGCGGGCCGCGTACCGCGAAGAGGGGGGCACCGTCCGTCTGGCGATGGACGCGGGTGAGAGCTCCGGCAAGATGGTGTTCGAAGCAAAACACGTCAACAAGGCATTTGAAGGCCGGACGGTGATCCGCGACTTCACCCAGCGCATCCTGCGGGGCGACAGGATCGGGCTGATCGGACCGAACGGATCCGGCAAATCGACGCTTCTTCGTCTGCTGCTGTCGGAAATGCAGCCTGACAGCGGCACGATCCGGCATGGCGCACGATTGCAGGTCGCCTATTTCGATCAACAGCGTGAACAGCTGGATCCTGAAGCCACGGTTGCCGACAGCGTCAACGATGGCAATACGACGGTCGTCGTGAACGGCGAATCGCGTCATATCATCGGCTACCTGGCGGACTTCCTGTTCCCGCGCGAGCGCGCTGTTTCTCCGGTGAAGCTCCTTTCCGGCGGCGAACGGAACCGCTTGATGCTGGCCAGGCTGTTTGCCAAACCAGCCAATGTCCTCGTGCTCGACGAACCGACCAACGATCTTGACATCGAGACACTGGAGCTGCTGGAGGAGCTGATCGGCGGCTTCGACGGCACCGTTCTGCTCGTGAGCCACGATCGCGTATTCCTCGATCACATCGTCACGAGTACGCTGGCGTTCGAAGGGGACGGCAAGGTTACCGAGTACGTCGGCGGGTGGGAGGACTATCAGCGGCAGAGCCGCTCCCAGCTTCCAAATTCCAAATCCCAAACTCCAAACTCCAAACTCCAGACTGCAAACGCCAGACTTCAAACGCCAGACGCCAAACCGCAAAACCGCAAGAAGCTTTCCTTCAAGGAGCAGCGGGAGCTCGAGACGCTCCCACCGCGGATCGAAGCGCTCGAGGGAGAGGTTGCCAGGCTTCGTGGCGAAGCCGACACCGCAGATTTCTATACGGCCGGGGCGGATCGGATCCGGTTCGTTCTGTCGAGAATCGACGAGGCAAGCGCAGAGCTCGAGACGGCCATTGCCAGGTGGATGGAACTCGAAGAGCGATCCTGAGCTGTTATCATCCGCCACCCGTCGAGCCTCGTATGCCGGGTAGCCGACGCTGGCTTCTGAACGTCCCGGCCGTCGGCGGCGTCTTGCTCTCCGGGACCTGAATGAGTGACCTGGTGGACGGTTACCCGCAGACGATGGTGAGCGCCGATGACGATCTGGCGCAGGAGTTCGAGGCCCGTCTGCGGGACTCGGGCACCCTCGCGTTCCGGGTCGCGTACGGCGTACTTCGGCATCGGCAGGATGCGGAGGACGTCGCGCAGGAGGCCTTCGTCCGGGCCCACCGCAGTTTCCATCAATTACGAGATCGCGAACGCTTCCGCGCCTGGCTGGTTCGGGCCGCGTGGCGGCTGGCGATCGATCATCGCCGCGGAAGCCGGCGCCGCACGACCAGGGAAGAAGCGGTCGAGCCGGCTCACCAGGCGTCGATCGAAGAGGCGGCCGCCGACAACGAACGCGCGGCACACCTCTGGAGCGCGATCGACGCACTCCCCGAAAAGCTTCGCATCGTCATCGTCTTGTCTGCGATCGAGGGACATGACACGCGAGAGGTCAGTGCGCTGCTGACGATACCTGAAGGAACAGTGCGATCCCGCATGTTCCTGGCTCGCAAAGCGCTGGCGGAAAGGCTGCAATGGCTGACCACACACCCGTAAACCTGCCCGACGAATTGGAGGCGCTCCTGCGCGAGACGATGGCAGTCGAACCGTCGCCGCAGTTCGCGGTCCGCGTGCGGCAGCGGATCGAGCTCGAGCCGCGGAAGACGCGCTGGAGCTGGACGTGGTTCATCGCCGCCGGCGCTGCCGCTGTCCTCGTCCTGGCTGTCGTATTGCCGATGCGCTTCAACGAGGGTGGCCTTCCACCGGCGCCGCCGCTCGCGCCGCCGGTGCAAGTCGAGGCCGCCCCGGTACCGCCGGCACGACCGACTTCACCAATCAATTCGGAACGGGCCCGAGTCGAAGCGCCTCGTGTGCCGCGCGTAGTTGCCAGTCACGATCCGCGGCGATTTGAATTTCCAACCGTCATTGTCGATCCACGTCAGCGCGCGGCACTGAACGCGCTCGCACGACTCAGCGCGCAAGGGCAGGTCTCGGAAGAAATCCTGGAAAAGCTCGCGGCCGCACCTGCTTCAGTACCGGCGCCGATCGCCGTGGAGCCGCTGGTAGTGAGCCCGATCGGTCTCGGCGGCGTCTTGCACTTCGAGATCGAACGTCGCTAGGCAGCCCTGACGGGCTGCACTACAAGAAGGAGTTCCTGTGAAGAGAATCACGACTGTCACCGTCATCTCGAGTCTGCTGTGCATCGCGGCGCCGGCGTTCGCGAGCGATCCGCCGCTCCTGACTCAGGCGGCCGCCGCTGCGGAAGTGCCTCTCAAGGTGCAGGTCGTTCTGTCCCGTTACTCCGGGGAGAAGAAGATCAGCAGCACGCCCTATACGCTCGCGGTCGTGGGGATGGCGGCCGGCAAGGCGGAGTCGACTAAGATGCGTATGGGTGTTGACGTGCCGATTCCCCAGACAATCTTCGCCCAACCCAAAGACGGCACGACGACGAGCGTGCCGCAGACGAGTTATTCGTACCGTTCGGTCGGCACCAGCATGGATTGCAGAGCCACAATTCAAGACGCGGGCATCTTCAAGCTGGACCTGACCGTGACTGACAACGCGGTGATGATGCCCGACGCAGCGCAACTCGCGAAGGGTGGCCTCAATGCCGCACCGACGATTCGCACCTTCACGTCCAGTTTCAGCCTGCTGCTCAAGGACGGACAGACGGCGCAGCACACCGCTGCGACTGACCCGGTCAGCGGCGAGGTGCTCCGGGTGGATGTGACGCTCGCGATTCTGAAATAGCGCCCGGTGATCGATCAGTCGAACGACTTCGCGAACAACTCTTCGATCGCGCGCTTGCCGTTCTCGCCGATCGCGCGTGTGCCGGTGCCAGTGAAGTGGGGATGGGTGATGCGCGGAGCGTCACCGTCCCGATTCTTCCAGTCGGTGCCGGTCCACTCGAACCAGGCGTCCTTCTCCTGGTCGAAGACATAGAGCGGCTTGTTACAGAGCTTCGCGAATTCCGCTCCCCATCCGGTGCCGCCACGCACGTGCCCGTCGTCCAGGGTCACGCCGATCACGTAGATCTCCTGGCCGTTGTTCACCTGGTACCACAGCGTCTGCAGGATCTTGCGCAGCGTCGGGCTGTCGCTGTAGCGGCGGTTCATCAGCTTTGACACGTATTCCAGGCTGACGTCGCCCGCCTGCAACTCTTCATGATTGAGCATGCGGATGCCCCTGCGCCGCGCCTCGGTGTGGCCTTCGAAGGTGAAGTTCACTTCCTCGATGCCGTGCCGCTCCGCGCACGCGCCGAACTCTGCTTCGGCGCCGGGTGCCGCGCCGCTGAAAAGAATGAAGTCTTCCTTCTTCATTTCGCTGTCTTCTTCCTCCCGCTTGCGGCGGTTTTGGTTTTCATTCGTGCAGATGAAGCGGTCTTCTTTTTCGCAGGGGACGCGCTCGCTTTTCTCGCAGGCGCCGCGCTCGCTTTTTTCGCCGTGGCGGCCGCTGGTGCCGGGCGGCCGGCCTTCAATGCTGCCGCGCGTTCGATGATCGTAGCCAGCATCGCTCCGGCTTCACCGCCCTTCGCGGGACGATGCGATTCCCAGACGTCCGGTTTGTCGGCCGCGAGAATGTCTTCGAAGTCGCCATCGCTCTTGACGCTTTTTGGCGCGAACTCCGTGACGTCGAGATCGCCGGCCCAATCGTCCTTGTGCTTGATCAGGAGCCAGCTGCGTCCGTCGCCGCCGCCCCAGCGGCCACCCGTGCGAACGAGGACCCATGACCCTTTCAACTTGTAACCGTCCAGCGTGAACTTCAGGTCTCCCTTCTTGAGCGCCGCATCGACATCATCGGATTCGGGCCGCCACGTGCCCTGGTCCCACAGCATGACGATGCCGGCGCCGTAGCCGGACGGGATCACGCCTTCGAAGGTGCCGTACTCGATCGGATGATCCTCGACGTGCATGGCGAGCCGCTTCGTCTTTGGTTCCAGAGACGGTCCCTTGGGAACCGCCCAGGAAAGGAGCACGCCCTTGTACTCGAGACGGAAGTCGTAATGCAGGTGGCTGGCGAGATGTTTCTGAACGCAGAAAAAGAGTCCCTTGCCGGGCTGCTGGCTGTCGGCGCGTTCTGCGGCCAGCTTGACATCACCAGACGGCTCGGGTGTCGATGTGAAATTCCGTTTTTGTTTGTACTTCTCTAGGACCATTGTCAGCTTCTCAGCGAGCCACGACTAGAACTGCTCTTTGTGTTCTTCGTGATCATGGTGCATCAGCCGTGCAACGTGACTAGTTCACTTCGCCCATGAGTGTTTTCATCGGTCGAACGATCACAAAGAGAATCACTCCGGCGATGATCGCGAATGCCGCGACGACAGCGAAGAGCGTCGGCAGCGCGAACGACTCATACAAACCGGCGACCCGTCCGCCGATGTAGTTGCCCACCGAGGTCGCCAGGAACCACACACCCATGACCAGACCGGCGATGCGCACCGGTGCGAGCTTCGTCATCGCGCTCAAACCCACGGGACTGAGAGAGAGCTCCCCGATCGTGTGCAGCAGGTAGGTCATCGTCAGCCACATCGGGCTGACCTTCGTGCCGGCTGCCGACATCTGCGCCGCGGGGATGAGAATGGCGAAGCCGAGGCCTACGAATACGAGCCCGAAGGCGAACTTGGCCGGACTCGAGGGCTCGATGCCGGAGTTCGCCAGACGGACCCAAAGCCAGGCGAACACAGGGGCCAGCGCGAAGATGAACATCGAGTTCATCGACTGGAACCAGCTGCTCGGGTAGTCGTAGCCCAGCACGACGTTGTTCGTGTCTCGATCGGCGAAGAGATTGAGCGTCGAACCGGCCTGCTCGAAGACCGACCAGAACAACGCGGCGGCGAGAAAGAGTACTCCGATTGCGAAGAGGCGCTTGCGTTCTTCCAGCGTCCAGCCGCTCGAGAAGAACAGCCATCCGAAGAAGACCACCACCAGGATGAGCAGGAAGTAGCCGGCGCCATCGGCGATCTGCTTCGCGCTGATCGGCAGGGATCCCGTGTAGCCGCCGATTCCAACAATCGCCACGATCGCGGCGAGAATGCCACCCACCATGAGCGCTCGCGACCTGAGTTGTGCTGCGGCGGCCGGCGACTCGGCCGGGGCGGGATGCATTCCGGCCTCCCCCAGATTCTTGCTGCCGAGCATGTACTGAATCAATCCGATCGTCATGCCCACGCCTGCTGCACCGAACCCGACGTGCCAGCTGACGCGCTGCCCGAGGTATCCGCAAACCAGCGGCGCGAGGAACGCACCGAGGTTGATTCCCATGTAGAAGATCGAGAAGCCGGCATCGCGCCGCACGTCCTTCGGCGTGTAGAGCTGCCCGACGATGACGCTGACATTGCCTTTCAGCAGTCCCGTGCCGATGACGATGAGGAAGAGTCCGAGGTAGAAGGTGGCAAGTGACGGCACCGCCATGCTGAAGTGGCCCGAGGCGATCAGGATGCCGCCGTAGAGGACCGCGCGGCGCTGCCCGATGAAGCGGTCGGCGATCCATCCTCCCGGGAGCGTCGTCATGTACACCATCGAGGTGTAGAGACCGTAGATGGCTCCCCCCTGGGCGGTGTCGAATCCGAGACCGCCGGCGGCCAGCGGCGCCGTCATATAGAGGAGCAGCAGGGCCCGCATCCCGTAGTAGCTGAAGCGCTCCCACATCTCTGTGAAGAACAGTGTGGACAATCCGCGGGGGTGGCCGAAGAACGCGCGGTCTCCAGGGTGCGGGGCCGGCCCGGTTTTTCCACGCGGATCGGCAGCTACTGTCGGTGATGTCGGATCGGCCATGGCCGTAAGAATAACCGCATTGACGTGTCAGAATTGAAGGAGTGGCCAACGCCGTTCTGATTTCAACCTACGACATGGGGCGCCAGCCTTTCGGCCTGGCCTCTCCAGCCGCATGGTTGCGGGATGCCGGGCACGAGGTTACCTGCGTCGATCTATCGCGGGGCCGCCTGCCCGTCGACGCGGTGAGCTCCGCATCGCTCATCGGGTTTTTTCTGCCGATGCACACCGCAACGCGGCTCGCGCTGCCCGTGATCGACCGCGTGCGAAAGCTCAATCCCGCCGCGAGAATCGTCGCCTATGGACTGTATGCGCCGCTCAACGAAGAACTCCTCCGTGAGCGCGGCGTGCAGTCCGTGCTCGGTGGCGAATTCGAACAGGACCTGGTCAATGCTGCGGCCCAACCGACCACCGCAGGCGCGTACCCGAGCACCCTGGCACCCCGGCACCCCGGCACCCCGGCACCCGAGCACCCGAGCACCCCGGCACCGTGGCACCCCGGCACCCTGGCACCCTCGATAATCCCCCGCGTGATATTCAAGACACCGGCCCGCGATGGATTGCCGCCGCTCTCGCAGTATGCGGCGCTTTACGTTGGATCGGAGCGGCGGATCGTCGGCTACACGGAAGCCAGCCGGGGCTGCAAGCACCGTTGCCGTCACTGCCCGATCGTTCCCGTGTACAACGGCCGCTTCCGCATCGTCCCGGCGGACGTGGTCGTCGCGGATGCCCGCGCTCAGGTTGCCGCCGGTGCGCGGCATATCACGTTCGGCGATCCGGACTTCTTCAATGGCATCAGGCACGCTCGCGAAGTGGTCGAGCGCCTGGCTCGCGAATGCCCCGGAGTGAGCTACGACGTGACGATCAAGGTCGAGCACCTATTGAAACACGCCGACGCGTTGCCGCTGCTGCGCGTCACCGGATGCGCATTCATTACGAGCGCAGTGGAGTCACTCGACGACGGCGTCCTCGAGTTGCTGGAGAAGGGACATACGCGCGCCGACTTCGAGCGTGCGGTCGCCGTGTGTCGTGAGGCCGGCGTGCCGATGTCTCCGACGTTTGTCGCCTTCACGCCCTGGACCACGGTCGAGGGATTTCTCCATCTGCTTCACGAGATCGACCGGCTCGAGCTCGTGGAGCAGGTCTCACCGATCCAGTACGCGATCCGCCTGCTCGTTCCCCGCGGCTCGCGCATGCTGGAGGTCGAAGACATGCGCGCGTGGACGCAACCGTTCGATCCCATTTCGCTGACCTTCCCGTGGCAGCATCCCGATCCGCGGGTAGACCGTCTCCAGGAATCGATGGCGCGGCTGGTTGGCGTGAACTCGAGTGCACCGAGACGCCAGCTGTTCGATCGGGTGTGGGAAGAGGCACATGCGTTCGCAGGACGCGTGGCGCCGATGCGAAGAGAACCGCTGATCGCGCGCGCGGCGATCCCGTACTTGAACGAGCCCTGGTACTGTTGAGCCGAACCGAATGCAGAGCAGGTGGCTCTGTTGTGACGCTACTGTGAACTCCAAATTCCAAACTCCAAACTCCAAAATTTGGGGCGCGGTTCGCGGAAAATTGCGGTGTCGCGTTGCCGTTTTTGGGCGGTTTGAAATTCGGAGTTTGAGGTCTGGAGTTTGAAGTTGGAGTTTGAAATTTGAAGAGGATCCTGCTGCTGTCAACGACCACCGGCTACCAGCTGCGCTCGTTTGGAGAATCGGCAGACCGGCTCGGGATCGAGCTGACATTTGCCACCGATCGCTGTCAGCACCTTGATGATCCCTGGCGTGACGGCGCGATCCCCGTGCGTTTCTTCGACCCTGACGGATCACTCGAAGCGATTCGTCTCGCCAACGCGGATCGGCCGTTCTCCGGTGTGTTGGCGGTTGGCGATCGTCCGGCAGTTCTGGCGGCGCGGGCGGCGAAGCTGCTGGGGCTGCCGGGCAATCCGCCCGCTGCGGCGGAAGCCACCCGGAACAAGAAATTGATGCGACAGAAGTTCGGGGAAGCGGGTCTCGCCGTCCCCTGGTTCCTCGAATTGCCCGCCGGTGACTCGCTCGAATCGATTCTGACCCGCGTTCGCTATCCCTGCGTGGTGAAGCCACTCGGTCTTTCGGGGAGCCGCGGGGTCATGCGCGCCGACAACGCCGGTCAACTCGCGCACGCGGTGCAACGGGTCCGAACACTGCTCGGCCGGCCCGAAATCCGCGCGCAGCGCACCGGCCTCGAGGAGCAGCTGTTGATCGAAGGGTTCATCGACGGAGAGGAGTACGCGGTTGAAGCGGTGATGACCAGGGGCGAATTGCGTGTGCTCGCCATCTTCGACAAGCCCGATCTCCTGGACGGTCCCTTCTTCGAGGAAACCATTTACGTCACGCCAACCGACGCACCGAAGGAAGTGCAGCGTGCGATCGCGGCAGAACTGCAAGGCGCGGCATCAGCGCTCGGTCTGGTGCACGGGCCCATTCACGCTGAATGTCGGGTCGGCCGCCGCGGTGTCGTGATGCTGGAGATCGCGGCACGGCCGATCGGCGGATTGTGTTCAAAAGTGCTGAGGTTTGCCCAGGGTGACGACACCGTGCCGTTCGAGGATGTTTTGCTGCGACATTGCCGTGGTGACGACCTCAGCTCGTACGAGCGTGCGCGGTCCGCATCCGGGGTGATGATGATTCCGATCCCGAAGCGCGGGATCTTCAAGAAAATGAGAGGTGAGGAGGCCGCCCGAGGGGTTCCGAACGTCGAGGACCTGCAGATCACGGCCAAGACGGATCAACTGCTGGAGCCCCTGCCGGAGGCCGACGGCTACCTCGGATTCATATTTGCCCGCGCCCGCACCACCGTCGAAGTCACAGCGGCGCTGCGCGAGGCGCACCGGAGGCTTGTTTTCGAAATTGATCCGGAAATTCGCGTGGTGGGGGTGGGGGCAGCGTCCGGAGACTGACGCTACTTGCTTTGCTGTGGAACGTAGCCCGGGGGCAGCGCGGCTCCTTCGCCGAAGAAGAAATCCTCCATATGTTTCCGAACCAGTTCCTGCGCTTCCTTCTGCCAGGGCATCAGCCGGTACTCGTTCAGGATCATCTTCATCCGCTCTTCCCAGAGTTTCCATGCTTCGGCGGAGATGTTCTGGTAGACGCGGTCCCCAAGTTCACCGGGCCAGGGTTGCTTCTCGAGGCCCGGCAGCTCCTTCTGGAACTTCTGGCAAAAGACCATCCGAGGAGAGTTCATGGCCTCCATCTTACCAGAGGCAGGACATTCCGCGAGGTGTAGGGAATTGCTCCATTCGGGCAGTTTCTACGGACGCGTTGCACCGTATGTGTGCAATTTTCAACAACTTACAAGGCAACTCGACCGTTTGACGACTGCTCGGCCGTGGCACGGGACTTGATACCACGCCCACCGCCAGGCTATCGCCGGGGAGGGCGCATGATGACTTCGAGAACACCAGACACCGAGCGCCCGATCGATCAGGACGGCCCAAACGAGGCTCCTGAGACCCCGACGAACGAACCTAAACCAGCGCCCGTCCAGGATCCGCCGGCGGAGCCGGACCCCGCACCGTACGTGGTGCGCGGATACCGGTCGGGCCACACCAGCGAGAATCGAATCATGAATGAAGTGGCTAAGGGACCCGGAGAACGGAAGGAACGCCGCGGCTTCGCCTCGATGTCGCCGGAGAAGCAGCGCGAAATCGCGAGCAAGGGTGGGCGTGCCGCGCACCAGAAGGGAACCGCTCACGAGTGGACCTCTGAAGAAGCGCGCTCCGCCGGTCGAAAGGGTGGACAGATCAGTCGCGGCGGTCGCGGCCGGCTGGACGAGCCGGTGGACACCGCACCTGCGGCCGCTTCTCCCGACGGGAACGTCAACCCCGATGGGCTCGACCGGCAGCAGTAGTCAGTAGTCAGGAGGCGCGTGTGACAGACGGAGGCGTGTGCGTATGTTGAAACGGGTAGCAATGGCGGTGTTCGTGACACTCACTGGTGTCGCGGCAGCTTCGGGCCAGACTTCCCCGGCCGGACAGAAGCCGGCAACCCAGCAGCCTGCCACAACAGGTCAGCAGTCGTCGTCTTCGACGATGTCAACGGATGTCCAGGAGACGCGGCCGGCCACGACCACGTACATGGGTGATACAGGTCTCTGGTTCGTCCCGACCGGAGATATTCTCCCGGCAAAGAAGTGGTCGTTCAGCGCGTATCGCGTGAACTTCGACTACAACGAAGGTTTCAGCGACATCTCCGACTGGCCCGTGACCTTCGGCGTCGGGGTGGCCGATCGCGCCGAGATTTTTGGTGCGTGGTCGCTGGTCCGACGTATCGATCGTGACGTGCGTCCGATCTTCACCGGGACCCAGGGTGGCGGCACCGCCAACGAATATCCCTTCGTCAGGCAGGGCTGGTCGGACAACCAGCTCGGCGACCTGTGGCTCGGGGCCAAGGTCAACCTGACCTCACAGTGGCGGCAGCAGCCGGCAGCGTTCGCGATCCGCGGCATGCTCAAGATCCCAACCGCGAAAGACGACGAGGAAGGCGTTGGCAGCGGCAAGATGGACTGGGCCTTCGACGCCATCGTCAGTAAGGAATTCAACCAGCGCGTCGAGCTTTCAGGGTTCGGCGGCTTCATCGTTCGCGGTGATCCTGACGATGTCGACGTGAGCAACGGTTTCCGGTGGGGTTTTGGCGCAGGCTTTCCCACCCGGAAGAATCTCCGTCTCACGGCGGAACTGCACGGAGAGGCCTACACAGACGACACCCTCATCTTCGGCAGGACGCTCGTCGGCGAGGACGGCAGCGTCGCTCCTGCCACGACTCAGCTCTCCTCACCGGTCAACGCGTCACTCGGTCTGACCTGGCTCGGACGGAACTGGTTTGCCGGTGGCGGCCTGAACTACCGCTTCAAGGGTGATGGTCGAAGCGAGTTCGGCAACTACGAAGATGAAACGGGTGACTTCATCGGTTTCGAGTTCAGGCTCGGTTATCACCCCGGTGTGCGGGTCTATGTTGCTCCCGCACCTCCACCACCGCCGCCCCCGCAGGTAACGGCCGCACCCGCGCACGATCTCACCGTCAAGGCGCAGTGCAATCCGTGCTCGGTCGACGTTGGCAAGATCTCGACGGTGACAGCGATTCCGCAGTCCTCGATCGGATGCGCGGTCACGTACGCGTGGTCCGCTCCGAGCGGCACGTTCGCGAACGCGACCGCCAAGGAAACGCCTTGGACGGCGCCGAATCAGGAGGGCACCGTTCCAGTGACCGTGACCGTCACGTGCCCGCAGGACGGCAAGACGGCGACTGACACCGTCAACATACAGGTGGTGCGGCCGGCTGTGAAGACCGTCGTGTTCGAGGACGTGCATTTCGATTTCGACCGCTACTCGCTGCGGCCGGAAGCGACGCGCGCGCTCGACGAAGCGATCACCGCGATGCAGGCACAGTCCGACCTGAATATCCAGATCGAGGGTCACACCTGCAACATCGGCACGGCGGAATACAATCTGGCGCTTGGCGACCGCAGGGCCAACGCGGTTCGCGATTACCTGACCAGCCGTGGTGTCGCCGCATCCAGGATGCAAACCGTCAGCTACGGTGAAGAGCGTCCGAAGCATGACAACGCTCGCGAAGAGACTCGTCGTCTCAACCGTCGTGCGGCACTGGTCGTGCGGTTGCAACGGTAAAGGAGTGCACCATGCGGTTCGTGAACGTTTACCTGGTCGGCTACTTCCTGCTGGTGATCGGCGCACTCGCCGCTCTGTGGTACGGCGGCGTTCTGCGCCAGATCTCGCCGATGTGGATCCTCATCGGACTGATCGTGGCGGTCGGTCTGGGAATCATGTTGTCGGTATCGGCAGGTAAGCCGAACATTACGCGTGAGGGGTGACAACGATTAGCTGAGAGCTGGAAGCTGGAAGCTATAAACGGGCGCGATGGTCGAAGGACTGTCGCGCCCGTCGCTTTTTGGTCCCGCCGCTTCTTGGCACATGTTGTGAGTACCCATGGCCTTGCCATGGTCCGCCGGATCCTTTGTACTGCCACGCTCTGTGTCATGCTCGCTGGGGCCGCCGGCTGCAAGGAAGAAGGAGGCGTCAAGGTTACCTCCTTCAACTTCTCAGGCAACAAGGCAGTGACGACGGGGCAGTTGAAGAGCGTTCTGGCGACGTCCGCGAGCTCGAAGCTGCCCTGGGGGACCAAGCACTATTTTTCCCGCGAGCAGTTCGAGGCGGACTTGAAGCGGATCAGCGCGTTCTATCTGGATCGCGGGTATCCGGACGCGCGCGTCACCTCGTTCGACGTGAAGCTCAATCAGGACCAGACGTCGGTCAAAGTCACGGTCAATGTCGCTGAAGGGGAGCCCGTCAGGGCGGAGCGGATCGTTTTCGAGGGATTCGAATCACTCCCCGAGCAGCATCGCAAGTCACTCGACACGCGGCTTCCGCTCAAGATCGGCGCCCCGGTCGATCGGGCGTTGACCCAGGCAAGCCGAGAGGCGGCGCTCGACGAGCTGCGCGACCACGGCCATCCCTACGCGTCGGTTCACCTGGAAGAGACGGAAGGCAGCAGCCCGAAGCAGCGCGTCATCACCATGCGCGCCGATGCGGGACCGGTGGCCACGTACGGCGAGATCCAGATCTCGGGGAACGCCACAGTCAACGAGAACGTGATCCGCCGCCAGCTGACGTTCAGGCCCGGTGGCCTCTTTCGTCAGAGCCGTCTGCAGGAAAGCCAGCGCAAGCTGTACCAGCTCGAGCTGTTCGACTTCGCCAACATCGAGCCGGTCGGAACCGAATCGAAGCGCGAAAGCATTCCGGTCCGTGTGACCGTCACCAAGAGCAAACACAAGAAGGTCAACTTCGGTGTCGGCTACGGGACGGAGGAAAAGGCGCGCGCCGAGATCGATTGGCGTCACGTCAACGCATTCAGCGGCGCGGAAACGGTGGGAGTCCACGCGCGTTACTCCGGACTGGATGGGGGCGTGCGGCTCACGTACAAGGAACCATATCTGTTCAGCCCTCGCTGGTCGGTTACCGTCGACGGGCAGGTCTGGCACACCAACGAACCAGCCTTCGACCTGACCACGAGGGGAGGGAAGATAACGGCAACGCGCCAGTTCGCGCGCGGTGGTGGCCCCGTGCTCGGCCGCCGTCCGTCGATGGCTCTTTCGTTTACTTATACGAACGAATATGAAGAGTCGACCATCTCGGATGCCTATCGCGACGACCTCTCGTTCCGTGACGAGCTGATCGCGCTCCGGCTGGATCCGACCAAGGGTGAATCAACGGGCCACCGTTCCGCAGTTGGTGTGGACGCGACCCGCAACACCACCGACAACCTGCTGGATGCGAAGCGCGGCTACGTGACGACGCTCCACGCGGAAAAGGCTGGCGGCCTTCTTGGTGGCAGCTATGCCTACTGGGAGCTCAGGGGGGAAGGACGTGCTTACCAGAAGGTCGGCACTCTCGCGGTACTGGCGATCCAGGCACGCGCCGGGGCAATCACCGCGTCCGGTGATGAAAACGAACTGGTCCCGTTCTACAACCGCTACTTCCTGGGTGGCGCCACCAACCTGCGTGGCTGGGGGCGGTACGAAGTGTCACCACTCAGGTTCGGGCTGCCTCTGGGCGGAACGAAATTCACCAACGCTTCGGCCGAGCTGCGCGCGCCGCTCTTCGGAAAGGTGAGCGGCGTTCTGTTCGTCGATGGCGGACGCGTCTGGGGGGAGCCGGTCGGCGACTTCGAGAACGATAGCGGCTGGCGGTACGACGTCGGTCCGGGCATTCGCTATCAGACGCCGATCGGACCGCTGCGCGTGGATTTTGGTTACCAGCTCAATCCCATCGAGGGGCTGCTGGTGAACGGAAAAGCGGAAGCGCGACGATTCCGTTTCCACTTCAGTATCGGGCAGGCCTTCTAAGATGCGCACCCTCCGCCGGTTGCTTCAAGTGATCGCCGTTGCCGGGACCCTCATGGTCGGGGTCCTGGCGGTTGCGCTCATCGTGTCGCAGACGCCGTGGTTCAAGGACTGGTTGCGCCGCTACATCGTCCGGGAGTCAAAGCAATACCTGAACGGCGAGCTCTCGATCGGCGGGCTCGGCGGAAACCTGTTCTTCGGCGTGCAACTGAGCGACGTCGCCCTCGATGTGTCCGGCGAGCGGGTCATGTCAGTCAAGGGCCTGGAGGTCGATTACAGCGTCATCGAACTGATTTCCAGCGGG
>Ga0126305_10000597_pt1 | contig 15556 bp, 26 predicted proteins | sample Plot26_FD_92536 | JGI IMG/M metagenome (GOLD analysis project Ga0126305, IMG submission 92536) | Serpentine soil microbial communities from UC McLaughlin Reserve, CA, USA - Plot26 | ecosystem: Environmental > Terrestrial > Soil > Grasslands | place: USA: UC McLaughlin Reserve, Lake County... | reverse complement strand
GATCCGGCAGGTCTTCCTCGCCCTGGGCGGACCGCACGGCTGTTACGACGGTCGACTGGAGTTCACCGTCGACGGAGCATCGACTCCACAGGTCTCGCCGGACCTGGGTACGCTGTTTGCCACTCATTTCGGTCAGGGGCTGAACAAGCAGTGGTCCAGCAACCGGGCGCACGTCGAAATCAACGCTGGCGGCGGCACCGTCGGGTACATGTTCAAGCTGCCTGTGCCGTTCCGTAACGGAGTCAAGGTCACGCTCAGCAATCCGAGCTCGACTCCGCTGACGGTATATTCACAGATCGCCTGGACGGCGGACGGTGATCCGGCTCCGGTGATGCTCCGTTCGAACGAGAAGTCCTGGATTCAGGCACAGACGATCGCCAAGGACAAGTCGGTAACTCTGCTGGACACACCGGGCAGTGGTTGGCTGGCCTGGCTCTCGGTCACCGGACTGGGTCTGAACGGAAGTGCGATTTCCTGGCTGGAGCGGGATGTCGTGATGACCGTGAACGGTGAGACCACAGCTCGCTACTGGGGCTCTGGTTTCGAGGACTTCTTCGGCGGTTCTTTCTATTTTCAGAACCGTCAGGGCTTCGGCATGCCGTGGGCCTTGATCGGAGCCGTCGACCCCACCGCCGGAGTTGCCAGTCTCGCCTGCGATCTGGTGGAACTGTACGGCGGCGTGCGCTACGACAACGGTATGAACCTGACTCTGGGCACCGAAGGGGTCGTCAGTGCTGACCACCGGCAGTCACACTGCGTTCTGTACTACCAGGATCTCGCCGCAGCCTAGCTCGCAGGAATCACAGGGCCCTTAGTGAGAGGAGAACCCGAAAGGGTTGCCGAGTCACGAATGTGTAGGTGAGACCCCTACCCGGCGTGGAAGCATAAGACAGCTTCCTAAATGCAGTTTTCGTTGGGCTGCAGCCTCCTCTCTTTATGCCTTGTCCTTAGACAGGGCATACCGTTTTCACCCCGGGAATCCCTCCCCCTATCGAAAGGAACCACCATGTCCCGCAACATCACCATCTCCGTCTCCAGGCCTCGACCGCACGTCGGGTTCGGGAGCATCCTGTTCCACACCGTCATGACCTGCGTGACCGGCGGGTTCTGGTTGGTCGTCCTGCTCGTGCGCTACCTGCTGAAGTAGGGATCGTGTACTCGACCCGTACGTACATCGCCCTGTCCACCTTTATCATCGGCTACTTCTCCTTAGCCGTGATATCTCTTCCCATGTGAGGCATTGTGAGCAACATTATCGAGGCCGTCAATACGACGGCTATGGTTCTCGGATATCTGGTCCTGTTCTTGTTGCTCGCGGGCATCGTGTGGTTCGTGAGAGTCCGACTCGAAGCGTGGCGTTACAAGAGATACCGCGCACGCAAGCACGACCTCGAGTGGGACAACCTGCGATCCGCCTGGATATTCGATCTGCACCAAGACAGCGTCGACACCGGCGAGGTCGAAGAGCAAACCCCATACAACCTCGGGAGAGTCGACACCGACGTTCTCGATTTCACCGTAGATCAGATCTACGACTATCAGAAGGAGCACAGAAATGACGTTGCGTAGCCTTATCAAGGTGGCCGAGAAGTACGCCATCGACAACTCGCCGACTCTCATCTCGGCGTGCGCGATCACCGGTACGCTGGCGACCACGTACCTCACCGGCAAGGCGACGTTCAAGGCTGCGGAGATCATCCGTAACCGCGAGCTGTCGCTGAGCTTTCAGGAGCTTCGTAAGGACGAGAAGCTCAGCAAGACCGAGAAGGCTCAGCTCGTCTGGAAGGAGTACATCCCTCCGGCGCTCGCAGTGGTCGGCACCATCGGCTGCATCGTTACCGCAAACAGCATCAGTGCGTCCCGGCTGGCAGGAATGGCCGCGGCGTACAAGTTGACCGAGCGCCAGTACGAGGAGTACAAGGACAAGGTCAAGGAGAAGCTCGGTCTCCAGGACGAGAAGCGCATGCGGGACGAGATCAACGAAGAGAAGATCCGTCGCAATCCGCCGTCCGACGACATTCAGGTGCTGGCCACCGAGGACGAGGTGCTGTTCCTCGAGGCATGGACCGGTCGTTACTTCCGCAGCAAGATGCACATCATCAAGGCTGCGGAGAACAAGATCAACCGCGATCTGATTCACGACAGCTACGCGACGCTGTCCGATTTCTACGACGAGATCGGACTCGCCCGTACGCAGGAGTCCAGTGAGGTCGGCTGGTCGATCGAGAACCCGATCAGTCTCGACTTCACCACTGCACTGGCCGACGGTGGTACTCGGCCCTGCGCTGTCATGGAGTACTCCAATCTGCCTTCTTCCGTCCGAGGTTATTCCCGGCATGAGGGCTACCTGGGTGTTCACTGACCTGCGCTTCTGAAATCTGGGGGCCCCGCATCTTCCCCTGCGTGGGCTTAAATGACCATAAGGCGCCCCATCCCCTCCCATATCTCCGAAAGGAATCAGCATGGCTCGCACTATTATCAATCTCATGGTCATCCTCGACTATGACGAGGACCAAGTTCGTAATGACGAGGGCTTCGGTGTCGAACCGGATGACACTCCGGAACGCTATCTCCAGAGAAACATGGCGGGCTTCGTCGAGAACGAGATCAACAATACCTACGGCTGTGGCGTCAGTGCCAGCGTGTTCGGATCTAGATGATGGATGAGCCCATCACCTACGTGTCCGGAATCGACGAGCCGCTCCACCCAGACTTCTCCGTTGAAATGCGGATGGAGGAGGTCGCGATCAGCGACTGCAAGTACGGCTGCAAGATCTATGCCGATCCGAGGTCCCGAGTCCGGGTCCTCTCCCACAATCGTGCGTACGGATGCACGATTACCAGAGGAGATATCAAATGACGAACCACCTCCCTGCTATTCCGGCCCGACAGGCCTCGATCGCCGCCGCGGCAGTCGCAGCTCTAGGACTGCTGATCGTGATCCTCCTGCGTCGACACTGACGTAGCATCGCCAAGGGGGGCCAGCAGGTTGGGAAGAGCCTGCGAAGCTTAAACGACAAAGGCTGTGTGCACGGCCACGCGCCCCTTACCCCTTTATATTTGCCCAAGCATTGGACAATTCCATGACACGACTGCGCCCAGGGGATGAAATATGGACGTTTACGTGTGACTGGTGCGGGCGAGGTGTTCGTGAAGCGGACATCACGCAGACGCTCGATGGCTCAGAGCTCTGCCTCAGTTGCATCGTACATTACACCGCGGACCAAGACGCTGAAGAGGGTCCGGTTACCGTGTTCATTTCAAACATCGACCGAGAGTAGAGAGCATGTTCAAGAAAATCATTACGTACGACGATGAGGATGAAATAGAAATATGGGTCATCGTATGTTACTGGTGTGGTCGAGGAGTCCGCGAGGATGACTTGACCGAGACGCCCGATGGATCTAAGCTCTGCTCCAGTTGCATTGTTCACTACATGCGCAATGAAGATGCCGAAGACGGTCCGTATGTCCAGTTCATTTCAAACATCGACCGAGAGTAGAAAGAGACCCATATTTCATGATCAAGAAGACCATTTCATACAAGGATCTGGACGGAAACGAGAAGACCGAGGACTTCTGGTTCCAGATCACCAAGGCCGAGTTCGTCAAGCGGGCGATGGCCGAGGGTGGTGAGGGATATCTGGAGAAGCTGGACAGTCTCACCAACCTCAAGCCCGATGAGATGGCGGGCAAGGGTCGAGAGATCATGGACACCTTCGAGGTACTTCTTGCCGATGCTGTCGGCAAGCGCGAAGGCGACCTCTTCATCAAGAACGATACGATCAAGAACCGGTTCCTGTACTCCGGTGCTTACGACGCGTTCTTCATGGAGCTGATCACCACGCCTGACTCCGGCGCCATTTTCATGCGCAACATGCTTCCTCGGGATGCGCATGAGGAGATCGACCGACTGATGGCGGAGCGGGGTATCACTCCGACTGAAGAGGCTCCGGCTGCTACAAACTCTGAGCCGACGCCATTTCCTCAGTCGCTCGAGAAGGCAGTCGAGGCGAACAAGACGCCTGAACTCGAGACAGATGCGCCGGTGCTCGAAGTAGACCATCGGGTCCTTGCTGAGGCTAGTAAGGACGACGAGCCTGTCTGGTTCAAGGAGCAGCGCTATCCCACCAGGAAGGAGCTCATCAACATGCCACAGGAAGAGCTCCAGTTCGCCATGAAGTTGAAGGGCAGCAAGGCGTTCGGCTAACCATATCTCAAGCTAGTGCTGGTGGGGCTCGCCCAGGGAGGGGTCTCAAAGGCTGAGCCCCACCATGCACGTCTATATCTCACTCAAAGGAGCACTATCGTGATGGGCAAGACTTCTGCTCGCAAGATGGACGAGGTTTCCGAAGCCATCGTAAGGCCGCTCGTTACCGTCAATGACTGGATCGCGGAGAACCCCGGTCCGACGTTGGCCTGCAGCACGTTCTTCGTTCTCGGATATTTGCTCGGCAAGAGCCGGGCATAACCCTATCAACAGAAGGAGCATCACCATGAACGACTTCGATCGGTTCAAGGCGCACCTCAAGAGGCACCAGGACGAGTATCTGCTGCTCGGCTCCGGCATCGGCATCGGCATCGGCCTGATGCTGCTCCGTGGAAAGCCCAAAATCAACGAGGCGCAAATCGTCGATAAGTGGCTGACACAGGCAGCCAAGGGTGGCTATCACATCTACGGACTTACCAACGATCAGAAGGCCTTGTGGGAAGCGACGTGGGGCTGGGCGGTCAGAGAGTCAGTCGACAGCAAGCTGGCAATGCCCAAGGTGATCAAGATCCTGACGGAAGAGCTCGGGAAGTTTCCCGTCGAGAGCTGACCCTCGCGAGATATACACGGCTCATAGTGAGAGCCCCTCTATGAAAGGATCATGCCATGCAGATCACCCGAGAGCACGTCAAGACCGTCGCCAACGTCATCGTTGCGCGCTCCGTCAGCGTCGTCATCGTCACCGCTACTCACCAGAACGTCACCACCTTCACAAAGCTGCAATCCGCAGAGTTGTACGTCGGTGCATTCGTCCTGGGGAGCATGGTGGCGAGCGCCGCGCAGGAGCACACTTCGAAGAAGATCGACGAAGCTGCCGCGTTCATCGCCAAGTTCAAGCAAGCCGGAAACCCCTTCTAGCCGCACTCAAAGCCAAAGCCCAGACATGGGCTTTGGTTTTTCCTTCGCCCTGAAAGGTTAATTGTGGAGGACTTTCCGTCCAACAGTCAGCGCAGGCAACTCTCCCGAAAGGAGGCGCCCAAGGCAGAACCTATCGCAAGGAAGATCGACCGTGTCGTTGAGGGCGAGGTCGTGCGGCGTAAGAAGTCGCGCGTCAAGCGCTTGCGGGAGACTTTCTTGGGTGGCAGCGACCGCAGTCTCGGTCAGTTCATTTTCGAAGACGTGATCATCCCGAATATTCGGGACATGATCTTCGAAGCCGGACAGCAAGGCCTGGAACGGTCGCTATATCCTGGCAGTGACCCTCGCCCCTTCCGCAGGGGCATTGGTTCTCGGCCGAGTGATCCTCGACGACATGTGAACTACAACGGCATCTCTCGTGGTCCTGCTCGGGACCGTAACGAGGATCGCAGCATGAGTCACCGAGCTCGGGCAACGCACGACTTCGGTGAGATTATCATTCCCACTCGTCCGGAAGCTGACGCAGTTCTCGAAGGACTCTTCGCCATTCTCGAGGAGTACGACGTGGTCTCCGTCAGTGACCTGTACGAGATGACTGGGGTAACCAGCCACTTCACCGATCGCAAGTGGGGTTGGACTGACCTTCGTGGGAGCGACATCCATCGGATACGGGAAGGATGGCTGCTTGACCTACCTCGACCGGAGGTTATCGACTGATGAACTCCGATAAGAAGAGAGAGGCCGTAAAAGCAGCATTTCCTGGACAGAAATGGCAGCAGAAAGTTGCCAAGATGACCGTGTCTCAACTCACCGCCATCTATCTCAATCTCCAGCAACAAGGAAAGGTGTGATATCAATGAAGCTCCCCAATGCAATCACCAAGGTGGTCGCTCGACAGACCGCCCTGCTGGCGAAGAACTCGCCCAGCATCATGTTCAGCGTCGGTGTCGCAGGTGCGATCACCTCGACCGTCCTCGCCTGCAAGGCCACCCTCAAGCTCGAAGAGGTCATGCTCAAGCACGAGGAGAGCCGTCGTACGGCGGACTATCTGCACGGTCAGAAGCTCGAGGACTACACGCCTCAGGACTACAACCGGGACAACCACTACATCCGGGCTCGGATCGCTCAGGACATGGTCAAGCTCTACGGCCCGGCCGTGGCTCTGGGCGTCGTGTCCATTGGTCTGCTGACCGGTGCGCACGTCACCCTGAACCGCCGGAACGCGGCGCTCATTGCTGCGTACAACCTGATCGACAAGGGCTTCAAGGAGTACCGCGAGCGAGTCCGTGCCGAGTACGGCGACGACAAGGATCGCGAATTCCTCTTCGGTTCGGTCGAGAAGGAGATCGTGGAGGAGGGTGAGCACGGGCACGAGGTCAAGGTGATCAAGCGAGTTGCTGGTCACTCTCGGTACGCCCGTCCGTTCGACGAGAACAATCAGTGCTGGTCGAACAACGCGCTGACCAACCGTCATTTCCTGATGGCGCAGCAGAACTACCTGAACGACCTGCTGCATTCACGAGGGCATGTTCTGCTCAACGACGCCTACGACCTGCTGAAGATGGAGCGATCCGTGGCGGGCTCGGTGGTTGGCTGGGTCGAGGGTCATGGTGACAACATGATCGATTTCGGCCTGTTCCACAGCAATGATCCGGTGATTCGAGACTTCATGAACCTCGAGCACAACAACGGGATCATGATCGATTTCAATGTCGACGGTGTGATCAACGATCTCATCGGCAAGAAGTACTGACCCAGGTCACCTGACCACTATCAGAGGGAGAGACCAGCATGGCTAAGAAGGCGCAGTTGAACGAGGTTCGTCCGATGCTCAATGATGTCAACGACGGCATCAGCACAGTGGAAGGTGTTCTCGATGCGGTCGAGTCCGGAGCCGACAAGGCCACCGAAGCCCTCGAGCACGGTCTGGAGAAGGTCGCGGACGTCGTCCCTGAGGTTCTCGACAAGTCGGTCCACGTCGCAGCGGAGACCACCCGGAAGGGAGTGCGGGCGTTGGGCAGCCCGCGAACGCTGATCGTCGTGATCGGTGTCTCCGGTGTGGTCGTCGGAGCAACGGCGGGATACGTCGTCTACCGGTGGCAGAAGAAGCGTCTCGTCGCCAAGATCGAGGCCGAGCACGACGAGCGTCTCGAGGTAGAGATCGAGGCGATGCGGAAGTTCTACGAGAAGCGCTCTGGCAAGATCAAGCCGAAGCCGTTCTCCTCTCCGGAGGAGGCGGCAAAGGCGCTACTGCCCAAGACCAACGAGGACAAGTTGGCCGAAGAGGCAGCGCAGGCGCTCAACACGTACGAAGGTGACCAGCCGCCTCCTGGGATCGTTACTTCTCCAGAGGACGACCCGCGTGAGGGCACGACCAGTCGTGTTCGCTACGACAAGGTCAAGGCCAGCCCGAACGCGGAAGCGGTTGGTTCGGTGGTCCAGAGCATTGCCGAAGATATGAAGGCAGAGCCCGAGACCAAGGCCGAGGAGATCAGTCATAACGTCTTCGTGCAGCGGGCTGTGCTCGACAGCTGGGATCAGGAAGCGGAGGAAAGCTCTCGGCATGCCGAGTCTCCGTACGTGATCTCGCACGATGAGTTCATGGAGAACTCGTTCGAGCACCAGCAGAACTCGCTCACCTACTACCGGGGTGACGATACCCTGGTGGACGAGCGGGATCAGCCGATCGACGAAGTCGAAGCGGTCGTCGGGATGGAGAACCTGCGCCTGTTCGGGCACGGTTCGCGGGACAGCAACATCGTCTACATCCGTAACGAGCGCATCGAGCTGGACTTCGAGGTCACGCAGAACCGGGGTAAGTACGGCGAGGAAGTCTTGGGATTCCAGCACGCAGACTTTCCGAACTCCCGCTTCCGTAAGGGGCGAAGGGGTGACGATGGGTGAGCGAATCCCTTGACGATCTCTATCTTCCCTGGTTGTACAGCCAGGTCGGAGCATGGTCAGTCAAGGAACGAAACCCCGCAAGGACGCACTGGAAGCTGCTTAGACAACTCTATGCCATTGAGTTCGTCTATCTGATTCCGAACGACGACAATCGAGCGGCGGACGGCCGTGATCTACGCTATGAATGGGCTGAGCAGGCACGCATATATGCCGACCCAATCTGGCTGGATCACGGCTGTTCGTTTCTCGAGATGTTGATCGCGCTCTCGCGTCGCTTGGCATTCGAAGGTGACGGACAGCCACACCTGTGGTTCTGGCATCTACTCGAAAATATCAACCTGGCCCACTGCAATGACCGCGATCCCTTCGACGCACACGAAGTGGATGAAATCGTACATACTGTCATATGGCGCACTTACGATCGTAATGGTCAGGGTGGGCTATTTCCGTTACGTCGCGCTCGGAAGGACCAGAGGTACGTCGAACTCTGGGCCCAGATGAATGCATATCTCTTGAGCTAGGGGGAAGGAGGGTGTATGGACTTCTTCAGGATCGCAACGAAGGAGACTAAGAACGGAGTTGAGATCTATCCCGATTTTCTCGTAGGTCGATTCGATGATCTGATGGTTCGGAGCGGATCAGTCTACGCGATTTGGGACGAAGAAGTCGGGCTGTGGTCCACTGACGAATACGACGTGCAGCGTTTGGTCGACGAGCAACTTCGAGTGTTCGCCGACAACTACACTGACACGGTCACCAAGGTCAAGTACCTGCGCAGCGGGACCAATAAGACCTGGGCCAACTTCAAGGCTCATGTCAAGACCTTGACCGACAACGCCGTACAGCTGGACACCAGCCTTACCTTCGCAGATCAAAAGGTAAAGCGTAGTGACCATGTCTCCAAGCGGCTGCCATATTCTCTGGCGGCGGGTGATCACAGCGCTTGGGACGAACTGCTTGCTGTGCTGTACAACCCCGAGGAGCGAGAGAAGATCGAATGGACCATCGGAGCTATCGTATCCGGTGATTCCAAGAATCTTCAGAAGTTCCTCGTGTTCTACGGCCCAGCAGGCACCGGCAAGTCGACCATTCTCAATATCGTGCAAAAGCTGTTCGAAGGTTACACCACTGCCTTCGATTCTAAGGCTTTGACTTCGGGCAACAACCAGTTCGGAACTGAGCCTTTCCGAGACAACCCGCTCGTTGCAATCCAGCACGACGGGGATCTTAGCCGGATCGAGGACAACACCAAGTTGAACTCGATTGTCTCGCACGAAGAGATGATATTCAATGAGAAGTTCAAGGCGAGCTACAAGGCTCGGGTCAACGCCATTCTTCTCATGGGCTCAAACATGGACGTCAAGATCACCGATTCGAAGTCTGGTCTACTTCGACGGTTGATCGATGTGCATCCGACAGGAACCAAGATATCTCGGAATCACTATGACGCTCTGATGTCGCGAATCGACTTCGAACTTGGAGCGATCGCAAAGCATTGTCTCGATTTGTATCGGAAGCTTGGTAAGAACTACTACGCCAACTACCGACCTACCGAGATGATGCTTCAGTCCAATCCCTTCTTCAACTTCATCGAATGGTACTACGACGTCTTCAAGTCGCAGAACGGCACAACTCTGAAGCAGGCTTATGCCATGTACAAGGAGTACTGCGATGAGACAGGCGTCGACAAACCAATGCCGCAGCACCGGTTCCGTGAGGAGCTGCGGTCATATTTCGATGATTACAAGGAGCAGGGAGTTCTCGAAGGTGTCCGTGCTCGAAGCGTGTTCTTGGGCTTCAACGCAGAGAAGTACAAGACACCTACGGATGACCACAAGGCATTTTCTCTGGTGATGGAAGAGACAATGTCGCTCTTCGATCAGGAGTTCGCTGAAAGTCCGGCGCAACTCGCAACGTCGCAGGGAACTCCGAAGAGGTCGTGGTCTACGGTCAAGACGCGTTTGGCCGAGATCGACACGGGGGAAGTCCACTTCGTCAAGGTTCCTGATCAGCACATTGTGATCGACTTTGATCTGAAGGACGACAATGGAAACAAGTCCCTCGAACGAAACCTCGAGGAAGCCAGTAAGTGGCCCAGTACCTACGCCGAGATCTCCCAGTCCGGCAACGGGGTCCACCTCCATTACAACTACGACGGGAATGCATCCGAACTACGCCGTGACTTTGCTGAAGGTATTGAGGTCAAGGTGTTTACGGGAAACAGTTCCCTGCGCCGCCGGTTGTCCAAATGTAACAACGTGCCCATCGCGACGATGGTAAACACGCTGCCTATCAAGGAGAAGAGGTCCAAGATGCTTGGCTCCGAGACTATCAAGAGTGAGAAAGCCCTGCGCGCGCTCATCATGCGCAATATCAACAAGGAGATTCATCCGGGAACCAAGCCTTCTATCGACTTCATCAAGGTCATCCTCGACCAGGCATACGAGGATGGACTGGCCTACGATGTCACGGACCTGAAGCCGAAGCTGATCGTCTTCGCGAACAACTCCAGTAACCACGGGCTTTACTGCCTGAAAGTGGTCAAGGAGATGAAGCTGAAGGGACAGGTTGCGGCCCAGGAGGAAATCGAGCGAGCATCGGTCAAGATGGATCAGACCGATGAGCGTCCGGTGTTCTTCGACGTGGAGGTTTACCCCAACCTCTTCGTCGTCTGCTGGAAGAAGGAAGGTCTCGATCAGCCGACTGTTCGGATGATCAATCCGGATGCCCAGGCGATGGAAGAGCTTATGACGATGAAGCTCATCGGCTTCAACAATCGTAGGTACGACAACCATATCCTGTACGCCCGATACATGGGCTATGACAATCAGGCGCTGTACGAGCTCAGCCAGCGCATCATCAACGGCAGTGTGGGAGCACTGTTCGGTGAGGCGTACAACATCTCCTACGCCGATATTTACGACTTCAGCAGCAAGAAGCAGTCGCTGAAGAAGTTCATGATTGAACTCGGCCTGAACAAGATCGAGATGGAGCTTCCTTGGGACAAGCCCGTTCCGGAGGAACTGTGGATGCGTGTAGCAGACTACTGCGCGAATGACGTCGAAGGCACTGAGGTTACGTTTGCCGACCGCGAGCAGGACTTCGTGGCTCGGCAGATCTTGGCCTCGCTCAGTGGGCTGACGGTTAACGACCCTACACCCAGGCACACTGCCAAGATCATATTTGGAGGAGACCGAGATGCACAGAAGTCGTTCGTCTACACCGATCTCAGTACTGAATTCCCTGGGTACTCGTTCGACCTCGGGAAGAGTTCATATCGAGGAGAGAATCCTGGCGAAGGCGGTTACGTCTACGCTGAGCCAGGTATGTACCAAAATGTTGCTGTACTGGACGTTGCGAGCATGCATCCGACAAGCATTAAGCAACTCAACGCGTTCGGAGAGTACACGCCGAACTTCGTATCGCTCCTCGATGCGCGAGTTGCAATCAAGAGGGGCCAGTTCGACGAAGCCCGCTCCATGCTCGGAGGAAAGCTAGCACCATTCCTCAAGAACGAGCACCAGGCGAAGGACCTTGCCTACGCTCTGAAGATCGTGATCAACATCGTCTACGGTCTGACGGCAGCCAAGTTCGACAACCCGTTCCGTATTCCTAAGAACGTGGACAACATCGTTGCCAAGCGGGGCGCCCTGTTCATGATCGACCTCAAGAAGGCCGTTCAGGAAGAGGTTCGCCCAGGCAGCAACGAGCCCTACCACGTCGTGCACATCAAGACCGACTCGATCAAGATTCCGGATGCGGATGAGCACATCATCGAGTTCATCAGGATGTTCGGCGAGAAGTACGGATACGAGTTCGAGCACGAGGCCACGTACGACCAGTTCTGCTTGGTCAATGACGCGGTCTATATTGCTCGGCAGGGCAAGGGTAAGGACGTCAAGTGGGAAGCGGTGGGCGCACAGTTCCAGCACCCGTACGTCTACAAGACGCTCTTCACCGAGCAGGAGATCAAGTTCGACGACCTGACTGAAGTCAAGCAGGTGCAGAAGGGCGCGATCTACCTGGACTCCAAGAATCTCGAGAAGCCTCAGCCAGAGGATCTCGAGAACATGAAGTTCATCGGCAAGATCGGCCGGTTCGTTCCGGTTACGGTCGAGTCGAAGTTCGGCGGGACCCTGTGGCGGGTTTCCGACGACGGTAAGTACTACGCGGTGTCCGGCACAAAGGGATATCGCTGGATCGATGCTCATCTCGCCGAGGCGAACGGTAGCTTCGACGACATCGAGTTCGATTATTTCGAGCAGCTCGCCAATGAGGCCCGAGACAAGATCGAGCAGTACGGGCCTTATGATCTGCTTCGAAACGGCTAGCTGATATTCAGAGGGGCTTCGCTTTCGCTGAGCGTAGGCTTAAACGACCGAGATGACATGATTCGGCGCCCTCAACTCAATCGCCTTAGGAGGCGGAATGGCTGATGTTCTGCTCATTACTGCTCTACTCGTCTCGCTGGCCTTGAACGTCTTCCTCTGGTACCGGTGGCACTCCTACCGCGCCAAGCCCGCAGGGAGCCACTCATGGACCGGAATGATGCCTGTGGTGAAGCCAACCGACAAGGAAGCAGAGTGACATGGCCGGAGATCCGAACGCTCGAAGAGATAAGGCGCTCGAGAGTATCGCTCGAGAGCTTGCCAACATCGCACACGAGTCAAAGCGAACGAACAACTGGCTCTCCCAGATTGAGCGAAACACACGTCGCCCGCAGCCAGAGCGTCCGGACCCATTCGACGTGCCACAGGAAGAGTCAACCGAAGGACCACAGACCCCTAGTGGTGTAAGCAGCGCCAATGCGGAAGGACTCCGGTTCCCACAGTCATCAAACCCATATTTCAAGAGGAGCGATGGCACTGAGACCCCACCATTTGGAGAAGGTCCCTATGGCATGGGTACTTCACAACCCTACAGCTGAAATCTGCGAGTGGTGCAAACAGCCAGTCCGGTTGATGTGTCAGAAGGGCACCGGCGTCTGCAGTCAACAATGTGCTAAGTACGCCAGCAAGATTTTGTACAGCACAAAGGAAAAGGCCGAGAAGTTCGGGGGCGGCTACGCCCCACCTATCGAAAGGAACTCGTAATGCCACAGGACAACACCGTCGTTATCGAAGACGCGGAGCTCATCTTCCGCAACTTCACCGGCAAGGAAGGCATGTACAACCGCGAGGGCGATCGCAGCTTCGCGATCAAGCTCAACGAGAGCCAGGCTGACATGCTGGTCAAGGATGGTTGGAACGTCAAGACCCTCAAGCCACGTGAGGAGGACGAGGGCCCGCAGCCATATCTGTCGGTCTCCGTCGAGTACGACAAGGGTCGGCCGCCGACAATTGTCATGATCACCTCGCGTGGTAGGACGCAGCTGGACAAGGCAAGCGTCGAGGCTCTGGACGACGTCGATATCCAGCAGGCGGATCTGATCCTGCGACCGTACGACTGGAACGTCAACGGCAACACGGGGCGCAAGGCATATCTGCAGGCGCTCTACCTCACTGTCAATGAAGACCCGCTCCAGCTTAAGTACGGCGACATCGCCACGGTCGCCGGTCCGATGATGGAGCGCACGGGCAGCTACGTACCGAGGGAGGAGTGATGCCCAGGTACCGCATGAATCCGGTCGAGATCGAGGCGCGTCAGTGGGACGGCAGTGCCGCGGAAATGCATCACATCATTGCCTGGGTCCTCGAGAACGGTGGACGTGCCAGCGTCGCCAGCGGCTACCTGCATCAGGGACCTGATGTGATCAGAATCGAGACACTTGAAGGGGGTCTGACCGTTATGCCACACGATTACATCGTCATGGGTGTCAACGGCGTGTTCTATCCTTGCAAGCCCAATGACTTCGAAGAAACCTATGTTCAGGTGGGAGACTAATGGCGGACGACAAGGACGGCGTCGGCATTCTCGACGTCAGAGGCGCCTTTGCGAATCCGGACGAATCTGTCATCAACTGGCAGGGCAACAACTACTACAAGGCTTGTGATGAGCCTGTGACAGAGAACGCCGACGGCGGGGGGACGTTCTGTGTCAAGCGGGAGGGCCATCCCGGCGACATCCACGAGGACTACGACGGCGTACGCAAGACCACAGACAAGGGTCGTTACGTCATCGTCGTCTCAGTACCGTTCAACCCAACCAAGGCGGGGTTCGACGAAGTCCAGCGAGTCATGCAGACGCTCAAGGACCACTTGGGCGAAAAGGATGGGCGTCTCGTCTACAATGCCATCCGAGATGTGGCTGATCAGATCATCATGATCCTGGATGGTGATGGCTAGCGTCGTCGTTGTTCTGTCTTACGACGATGAAGAGGGACCCTCCGAGCTTCTGCCAGTTCAGATTGCTCGGAGGGTTTCTCCACTCTTCGATGGTAAACAGAACGTAGAAATACATGTAGCGACCAAGAGCACAGCAGTTCATGTGCTACATATCTTGGCTGACCGAAGGGTGGATTGATGGATCATTACGCACACAAGGACAGCATCGAAATTGTCCGCGCTCTCGTGGTGGAAGCGGACAACGCCTCCGTCCTGGCCGATTGGTGTGACGGGGTGGCAGTGGAAGAGATCGATCCGTTCAACGCTAATATCAAGTTTCCGGCATTGAATGTGCCGTGCGGGGACAACGTCAAGCGAGCAAGTCTGGGGGATTATGTGTTGAAGCACGACGACGGCAGCTTCGATGTGAAGAAGCCGATCGAATTCGCACGAAACTACGAGGCACTGAGGTGGGAGCCGAAATGAGTAGCGTTGACCGGGCCAAGGAACTCGTCTACAGGCACGTCAAGGCGAAGCTCGAAGAGGATGGCATCCCTTTCGAGGAAATCTACATCCGGGTCGTCTGGTTCGCAAAGACGCTACAGAACTGGAAGGCGTTGCTCAGTACTACGGCTCCCGATGAGATGTTCTACGAAGTCACTTACAGCGGCGACAACGGTGAAACGTATCTCGACGCCTACCGGAAGATGTACAACGTAGTGATCCCGGACTAGTCAGACTCCCTCTTCCCCTCTATGAAAGGTAATGACCCAGTGCTTATCAAGAGAAAGTTCGTCCGCAAGCCCTTCGCAGTCGAAGCGGTTGAAGTCACCGAGGAGAACATGTCCGAAGTGTCCAAGTGGTGCCGCGGACGTATTAAGACTGCCCCTGGTCCGGAGGGACGTACACCTGAGAAGTTCATCAAGGTCGACGTCAAGCGATACCTGACTGACCGGCAGACCCAAGCTTATGTCGGCGACTGGGTGGTCACCGCGACGGAACAGAACGTTCGCGGGTTCAAGGTCTACACCCCCAAGGCGTTCGCCCAGACGTTCGACGAAGTCGTTGAGCATATGTTCGACACTCTCGAGCGGATGGACAAGCGTGCGGCCGAGGAAGAAGCGGCCGAGGAGGAGGGGATCTTCCCCGAAGAGCTACGTACGGGTTGGTCCAACGCCCATCAGCAGTCCTGAGGTAGCACTTCTTGGGCCCTTGCGAGCGTCGGAGCCCTGCCCCTGCTCTGACGAACCGCTCTCGCTAAG
>Ga0126305_10000595_pt1 | contig 15569 bp, 15 predicted proteins | sample Plot26_FD_92536 | JGI IMG/M metagenome (GOLD analysis project Ga0126305, IMG submission 92536) | Serpentine soil microbial communities from UC McLaughlin Reserve, CA, USA - Plot26 | ecosystem: Environmental > Terrestrial > Soil > Grasslands | place: USA: UC McLaughlin Reserve, Lake County... | reverse complement strand
TTTCATAAATTCATACTCGAAATATTTAAATTAATTTAAGACCAAATTGTAAGTGAACTATTTAGAATAATAGTAACAATTAAGTAGTCACCTTTATCTCAAATCTTTTTACATTAACAAATAATACATTAAATTAATTATTTAATTTATAAAATTTTTAAAATTTAATGTTTCCTTTTTGCCATATTTCTCCCAAAGATACTGAAATTTTAAAATCTTATCTGGTATAAGATTGCCATTTTGGTCATAGAGTTTTGAAAAATTAGCACGCAAGATTAGGTTTTCATTGGAATCAAAAAATCGAATACTAAAACTTTCACGATTGTGAGATTTATTAAATTCTCTTATAAATTTTGCACTTGCAATCTCATTTATATTGATATGAATATGCCAAGGAGAACTTTCATCTCCTATTGTAGCCCATTGATCTCTGATTTTAAATTTCATATTTTCTTGTAGCCTAGTTTCACAAATTCCTCCAGAGTTCTTAATAGAAATAATTATATCAGATTGTAGAAGAATATCACAAATTAAATTTTCAAAGGTTTTAGAAATCATAAAACAAGGATAATCAATTCCATTATAAATATAATTTGAAAATATTTACGTCTTATTTTCGAAAAATTTATTTTTTAAATCAAAAGAGTATACAGATATGTAATATTGGAGCACTATAATTGATCAGAATAATTTCTCTCTTGTATAGATCTGTTTCATTATTATAAATTTCCCACAATTTTATTCGATTAATTTCAATCTTTTGAATTCTTTGATAATGTTTTAGAAAATTTCAGTTTATGAATAAGTCTTTCCATTTCATCTTATATTAAATCTGCTTTATCGCCATCATCTTCTTTAAGTAATCCTTGATCGTTTAAAACCTGGATCTGTTGCAAATATACAAAAATAGTATGAGACTAATATTGTAACAGAATATGGTGATAAGATTCATGACTCAATCACATTGTTGCAAATAATACTTTACAGTTAATTTTTATATTAAGTTCCTGAAGGAAAAAGAGAAGAAATAAAAATAAAATTCAATAATTTTAAGGTTGAAATAATGTAAAACTAATTTAAACTTTCTTTGCCAAGTTAAATCAATGTTAAACAATAACAAAAAAATCAAAAACATGTTGTTTTCGTTTTATCATCTTGTTTTATTTGGTACTTTATTAATTGTAGTTGTAGTCCTTGAATCTAATATGTCATATGTATTTGCTCAAGATGAAAAAGAGCAACAACAAAAACAATCATCTCCTTCTATTATCTTAACTGCTAAATTAGTAGATAACCAATACAGATGGACTGATACCAATAGTAATGTTACCAATCCTACATTAAACATTACGTCTGGAGTAGAGAATCAAATTACGATAAAAAGTGTAAAAGGAGATCCAGAAGAACACGAGTTAATAATAGAAGGTATTTCTTCTAATGCTGTTACTACTTCTGCTACTACGGATAATGAAGAAAAAGGTGAAGAATTAGCAGCAAGTGATGAAATAGAAGATGGATCTTCTACCTCAGTCAATTTTAATCCTGCAGATACACAAGAAGGTAATAGCAATTACCAATTCTTTGAATATCATTGTGAATACCATCCAGATACAATGAGAGGAAAGATACAAATAATAAAGTAATTAATTATAATCATTTATACTTTTTTGAATTTAAAATAATAATAAGTCATTGGTGAAATACTATATTAAGAAATTCAATCTAGTTTTGTAGATTAGTTTGATTATTGAATCATATACCAAAATCAGAAAAAAATAAATTTCTAAAGGTTAAAGTACTCATTTTCTAAATCGAAAATGTAAGTTATATTTATTAGAAGAATTTATTTTAATTATTGATAATGATAAATTTTATTAGATACTTAAATTCTAAATGGAGAAAGAAAGACGGAGAAACTTTAATTTTAGAAAATTAAATTAATTTGAATACACTTTGATATATATATATACCTCTTCTATGATTGCTTGCTTTGAAGATTATAAATCGTTTTATCAATGAGATTTATTAATTAACCCCTTTTCTCAATCTCTAAAATCATAAAATATCTCTTTAATTAATAGATTTGTAATTGATTTTCTTGTTCTTCACAATTCAATTACTTAATTCATTTTCATAATTCGTATTCAATATACAAATAAGTAAAATATGATATCTACAAATAACTTTACTCTTACCCTAAATGCATAATGCTAACGGTCTAGTATGTTAATTGTTTTATAGACTTTGCTCAGAACTATAATGTTTTTCAATAACAAAATATCTATTCTTTTAATTAGATTTAGTTATTTATTTCAATACATTATAATATATTATGTATCTTCATATCTATATCATATATCTAAATGATCTTTCGAATTCTTGAAATATTCTATGTATAATTGATACATATGCATCGAAAAATGTTCCTATCAATTATACTTGTGATTTCTTTTAGTTTATATGGACTCTTATATACCATGGATCAAAATGTTGATGCATTTGATAATTATGGAATTCCATTTGTTGCCTCTCTAGATCCATATCAAATTGTATCTGACAATGAATATAGAGATTATGATTATGACTTGGATTCACATGGTGTAGTTTATCTATCAATTGATCCTTCTATCCATGAAATATCTTATGAAGTGTTTTTAGAAGGTATGAGTTATCTAGAAGGAGATGATGTTGAAATAATTCAGATACATCTAGGAATGCCCGATGAAAATGGACCTACGGTCTTATCACTGTGTGATGAAAAAAAGGGAAAAGGACATTGTAGAGAAGGACCAGGTTTATCAGTTGAAGGAATTTTAACAGAAAAAGATCTGAAAGGTCCATTAAAAGGCTCATCATTAAGTGAGTTATTAGAATTAATTGAATATGGAGCATCGTATGTATATGTTCAAAGCCGGGACCATCCTGAAGGTGAAATAAGAGGACAAATACATTACTAATAGCTTATTCATTTTGCATTATACATAATAAATACTATAGAATTCTAAATATTCCAATATATTCTAAAAAGAAGGATTAAAAAAACTTGTTATTTTTAATTATGCTTTTTCCTCCTCTTGTTCATCTTCATCATTTTCTACTTCAACTTCTACCTCTTTTACATTGAAGCCTTGGCTTTCAGCATTTCTCAATAACTCAGCCAATTTTAGCAATTCGAGATAAATTATCTTATTAGTAAAAAGGGTACTTTTCGATAAAGATACATAATTCTAAAATAAACAGTTTTTTATTCTATCTTCTATTATCATAATGCACACAACAAGTAAACCTTAAGTATGTCATCTTCTTGGGTGTTATTGGTTTCGTATCCCTTTAACACCCATTCTGTTCTAGACAAGTCTTCTTTGATTATTCTTGTAAGCGAAAATATAAGTGGTATATGAAAAACGGTAAAAGGTATATTCCAATTTACTAACCTTTAGCGATGTCCCTTAATCAAACAGAACCTCATTTCTAACGACAAGAAGTTAATCATTCTTAAATATTTCTAAAATATATATAAAATATGAATTTTGGGAAATATCTGTTTCTCCAAATACCTATTATGCGTAATAGAAAAATACCAGTTATTATTGGAATTATCATAATTTTCATTGTAATTATTGACCTATTGATGACACGTCAGATTTTGCCTTATACTGATGATATGGAGATTGTTATGTTTATTTTGACTGTTGTTATTGGATACGGTATAGGATCTTGGATATTATTAGGATATATTACACAAATAAGCAAGGAAATCAGAGCCAAATCTAGAATTATTAATATAATGCATTGGACTGTGATTATAATCCAATTTTCTTTATTTGTAGTACTCTTGTTTATGCTTTTTAATAATAATGCTAATAACAGATTTTTGTCTCCTTTGGTCTTCGCGGTTAGTTCAATAACAGGAAGTATTGTCTTGGGAGTCATAACATACAAATTGTTTTCATGGTATAGATTAAGTAGATATAGAACCTGGTTATCTTATTCTACGGAGTTTCAGCATTTACACTTGCCTCATCAATATTAGAAGATGCTGGTACCAAATTATTATTAGTACAAGTTATAGAAGAAAAGTCACCGCCAAGAGCAATTATTGAATCATCTTTCTTGTATGAACCCTCTGAGAAATACGATGGAGAAATAATATACAAGATAGTAAATTCAGATATTACTATTCTGTATATCATACCAAATTCGATATACTATAATCTATTAAATTCCACTGTACTTCCAATAGCATTTGTTTTTAGATGGATAGCATCTACCACGCTTTTACGGTCTCTTTATCAGAGAGTAGGAAAACTCTCTTTGGTACTTTGGATCGTTTTATCTCTTCCATTGATATTTTATTTGATTGGTAAGGCTCCAGGCTTTTTTTCAGGTGAGAGTTTCTCAGGAGTAGATGAACAGTACCGTTATTTTTTTAGACTTTTATTTAGAATTGGTACCATAGGAGGAAATATTCTATTTGGTCTTGTCTTTTTTATATTTATAAAAAGTTTAGCCTCGTCAAAATTAAAGGATTATCTTATAATGGTAGGAATAGGTGAAACTATTGTCGGTATTTCGCTTTCTACTTCTGCGATAGAACAGACATATGGAGTTGCCGCTCATTCTCTTGTATTATTATCTTCTTACTTGTTTAGTATCGGATTGTATCTTTCAGCGATATCAATATCAAATGATAATTCGCTAAGAAAATCAATCAAAGGATCTATGCATGATCTAGTTGGTACCATTGGATCTGCACAGATGGAACAAGAAATAGAGAAAAAAGTAACAAAGATGATACAAAGACAACAGAAAGAAATGGAAAAGCAGGTGGGAGGTTTTTCCTCTGAGGTTACAGAAACCAACGTAAAAGATTATGTAAAGTTAGCAATCAACGAGAGAGACAATATGAGAGATCGACTGGATAAGAAAAGATTTTATAAAGGCAATCCAGAGTATAGAGTCTAATATATAGACAATAAACAAATTTAAGGTACCAAAGAGTAAACATGTTTTCTAAAACATCTTTTGGAACTTCTTTGCAAACATAACATTCTTCTCCAAATTCTGGATGAATCTCTGCTAGCGTCGTATAATTTATTCTTGATGCAGTCATAAAACATACTCTAAAATCATTTGAGGGTGATGTATCTTGTTGTAATTTTTTTTGATAAATCATGTAACTTGTGGTAAAGATCAAAACCATCCATTAAAGACATTCTAAAACCAATAAGGACAAGATAGTTTTCTGGTTTAAAGATTTGTTCTACCAATTTAGGATCATTTACCAAAGTTATATACATGATTTCAATATCCAAGACTCTAGTAAAGTAACTTATTCTGAAAGATTAGGTGCAATAGTAAAAAAGTTCAATAAATGTAAAAAAAATGCTTAGCAGGATTATTAGTTTATTTAATTAAAATTTTGATTTCATCTTTTAATTTTTCTAAAGATAGAGGTTTTTCTAAAAATTTATCAACTTTAAGTTCCAAGAATTTATCATTATAGTTTATAATGTTATTTTTAATAGTTGCACTAATAACTATTATGTTTATTTTATAGTTTCGGTCTTTTTCTCTTATTTTTTCTATTAAATCTAATCCAGACATCAAAGGCATAGCATAATCTGTTATAACTAAAGAGCATTTAGTAAAATTCTTATTAAAATAGTTTAATGCTTCAACAGGATTAACAAAAGAAACTGTTGGATATCTGATTGATTTCAAATAGATGTCAAAAGTGTATACAGTATCTTGGTCATCATCTACTAATAATATGTATTTGTCGTTGTTGTTGTTATTGTTGTTCAAGATGTTATAATAATAGAGCTCCTTTAACTACAATTACTTTGGTGGTTTTTAAACATTTCAATATTCTAGGAGGGAGGTGTTCGAACCTTGAAGCGTTAATTTGGGGGTTTACAATTTGTTCAAATTCAATAAAGATCCTTATTATAAAAAATCAAAAATATTATTTTTAGCTAAACTAATATTCTCTGATACTAAAAAGGTTAAATCGAATAAACTGGATTATGAATTGAATTTTTTGTTTAAGATATTATTATTTATCCATTATAGAAGTTAATTGTTTTATTAAATCTTCATTATTTATTGGTTTTTGAATAAAATAGTCCTCACCAATTGTTCTACTAAACTCATCTCGGGCTTTTCTAAATTTTTCATGGTACATTCCACTTGCAGTTAAAAAGCAAATTATTTTATTTTTGCTATTATATGATTTATAGATTGATCAATATCTTATACATGAAATTTAAATTTGTCAATATGAAATGTAAGCCCTTCTTCGTACAAACCCTTAGATATACATTTTATTAGTCCATCTTCAATTACTCGAACCTTATCCTTATTTTCTAAAAGATCTGTTGGAATTTCGATATCCATTTCTATATTTAATTTTACATGTTTTGCAGATACCATAATACTATACTACTATATACCATCTTCTGATTAAAGAGAATATTGTTTTTAAAGTTATTAATAACTTCTAAAAAGAAACAATTTTTTATTTCAGAGAGTGGTAATATCTATAACGAATTAAATACTTGGTATACACAGAATGTTTTTGCATATCAGAATGATTCAGAAGAATACCAGGATTTATTGTCTAGATTTTCTAAAGTATTAGCAGGATTATTAGATTTGATAAAGGAGATGAATATAGATATAATAACAATAACAACAACAATCAATCATTATATCCTACTTCTTCCTCAGTATAACTACTTAAAATGCCAGATTGTGAATTTGTAGTAATGATTCGAACAAATGCTATAAAGTTTATTTAACAATAACTTCTGACTTTGATAATAAAGATGAAGAAGCACCATTTAAAAGAAATAGTGCTATTTGTTCAGTGTAAGAATAAAATAATAACTGTGTTTCCAAAAGTAGAAGATGAATATTTTTAATAAACAAACAAATATTGAAAAATAAATGGTGGTAAAGGATGAAGACTGGTATCAAGGAACCTCTAACACCCATCCATTATGACAAAAGCCATTTCCGAATTGATTGGTTGATAAATAATATATCAGATCCTAAAATAAAAAACTGTTAATTCTAGAGAATTATAAATAATAAATAATAATTAGCTTATTTATATTACTTTTTGTTTGCCTAAATTTATAAATAAATTTATAGTAAATGAAGATATTGAGAAAGTTTGGCAGTTTTATACAGATATTAAACATTTAGAAATTATTTCGCCAAAAAAATTGAATTTGAAAATAATAACTACTACAAATCAAAAAATTATTCTTGGCCAAGAAGTCACAATTTCAGCCAAGATAATTATCCAAAGACTCTGGCATTCAAAAATAATATTCTTTCAGCAATATGAATATATTGATGAAATGTTGACAGGCCCTTTTAATAAATGGAAACACATTCACAAATTTAAACAAATCAATAAGAATAAAACCGAAGTAATCGACGAAGTAGAATTTGATTTACCATATGGAATATTTGGAAAGATTGCTTCAATTTATGTTAGTAAAAAATTAAAAAAATTATTTGAACATAGAAAAGAAGAAACCATCAGGTATTTAAGCAAATAAAACGCTTTTAAACAAATTAGTTTTTTATACTAAAAAATATAATAATACACAATTTATCAATAGTTTTATCAATTATTACATTGGTAACTAAAAAACTTGTTTGTCTTTTTTTCCAACCTATTCTAAAATATTTTTTTGTTATATATGAAACTTGAAAATTAACACTTACAACAAGATCAGATTTTGTTAAAAAAAATTATTATTTTTTTTCATGAAAAAACTTTTTTTCTTGATGTTACTTTATTGATTTCTTCTTGAAATCTATATTTTTTTCTTATTTATATTAAGGACTTGGTTGTTCAATTGAAAATAGTAGGAGTAGTAGGAGTAGTAGGAGTAGTAGACTTCATAAATAGGATTAGTTATAGGATTATGCTATACTACTAATTGTGGATAGAGAAGGATTATTTTTCTTTGCAATTTTACTCAATGAGCTTTTGAAATGTTTCATAGATATTTCTAGTTCTTCTTTTTTATCATTGTAGTATTCTTCTTTCATTCCGGATGGATTGTCGACATTACTATCTTTTTCTTTATTGGACTTTAGTTCTTTAGCTATAATATATTCTCTTACTGCTGCAATAGCTGCAGCATTAACTAAGGCTTCTATCTCTGCACCAGTATATCGATCTGTTAAATCTACTAGTTTATCTATATTAACATCTGCACCTAAAGGTTTCTTTTTTAAGTGTATTTGCAAAATTTGTTTCCGAGCATCTTTATCAGGTATTGGTATTTCCAAAAGGCGATCAAATCTCCCAGGTCTTAATAATGCTTCATCAATAATATCAGGCCTATTAGTAGCACCTATAATTACTACTCCTTTGAGATCTTCTAATCCATCCATCTCAGTCAACATTTGACTAACCAATCTTTCTGTTACATGCGAATCTCCTCCATTAGTTCCTGACCTTCTTGGGGCAATAGCGTCTATTTCATCAAAAAATATTACACACGGTGCTGCCTGTCTTGCCTTTCTAAATATCTCGCGAATACCTTTTTCAGATTCACCAACCCATTTTGATAATAGCTCAGGGCCTTTTATACTAATAAAATTAGATTCAGATGTTGACGCCACGGCTTTAGCTAATAGTGTTTTTCCAGTTCCAGGTGGTCCATATAATAACATTCCCTTAGGAGGTTTTATGTCTGCTTTGCTAAAAAGATCTGCATGTTTAAGTGGCCATTCTATTGCTTCCTTTAATTCTTCTTTAACATTATTTAATCCTCCTATATCCTTCCATTCTATATTTGGCTTTTGTACTAAAACTTCTCTCATTGCAGATGGATGAACATCTTTTAAAGCATCGTCAAAATCTTGATTAGTTATTTTTATTTTATTTAATACATTTGCTGGAATTTTTGTTTCTTTTAAGTTTATTTCAGGTATAATTCTCCTTAATGATCTCATTGCCGCTTCTTTTGCCACCATTTCCAAGTCTGCTCCAACAAATCCATGAGTAACTTTGGCATAAGATTTTAAATCTATATCCTGTTCCAATGGCATTCCTCTGGTATGAATCTGAAGAATGTCATAACGTCCCTCTTCATCTGGAATACCTATTTCTATTTCTCTATCGAATCGACCTGGACGTCTTAATGCTGGATCAATTGCATTTGGTCTGTTCGTAGCAGCAATTACAACAACTTTACCTCTTGCCTTGAGTCCATCCATTAAAGTCAAAAGTTGAGAAACTATTCTTTTCTCAACATCACCGGATACTTCCTCTCTTTTTGGTGCTATTGAATCAATTTCGTCTATAAATATAATACTTGGCGCATTTTCTTGTGCTTGGTTGAATATTTCTCTTAATTTTTCTTCGCTTTCTCCATAAAATTTGCTCATTATTTCTGGTCCGCCAATTGAATAGAAATTAGCGTTTGTCTCATTTGCTACTGCTTTTGCAAGCAAGGTTTTACCAGTACCTGGAGGACCATGCAATAGAACACCTTTTGGAGCTTCAATTCCAATTTTATCAAAGAGCTCTGGATGTCTTAATGGAAGTTCAATCATTTCTCGTACTTTTTGAACTTCATTTTTGATTCCTCCAACATCCTCATATGTTATCCTATCAATCTTTTTATTTTGAACAGATATATCTGATTTAGATCCTATTTTGAATTTAGTATTTGAATTTATTAATAATGCCTTATTTTGTGGTTTTGTAGATACTATTATGAAACCTATACGTCTTCCCATCATATTAAAAAGTATTACATCATCTTTGGCGACTACTCTTCCATCTAATTTCTCTGAAAGGTAGTCCTCTAATCCAACTATATTAAGTTCCTCAAGAGGAGACATTATAATTTCTTCTGCATTTTCAACATCGACCTTTTGTACATTTATTTGATCATCTATTCCAACTGAAATATTTTCTCTAGTATAGCCATCTATTCTAATTAATCCTTTGCCGTAATCATCTGGGTTACTCGACCAAAGTAAAACATAACTTTTTTTAGTTGAAGTCTCATTGGTAAGCTCTAAAACATCACCTGTAGCAAGATTGTGTTCTTCAATAATCTTGGGATCAATAAGTGCAATTCCGCGTCCTACGAATTTTGAAAAGGTTTCTGCAATTTTCAATGTAAATTTATTATCGATATTACGATAATTATTCATTTTTCACATCACTCCTTTTATTACAATAATATTTATAAAAATAAAAAATTACTATTTTATTCAACCTTTAAATCTTTAGCTTTGGGCTTAGGTTGTTCTTTTGCTTTAATTTTTAATTCTAATATTCCATTTGTGTATGTAGCTTTGGTTAAAGTATCATCTAATTCTACATCGAATGGAATCTTAGAAAGATATTTTTTATCCCCATGTTCTGCTCTTATTGTAACATTATGTTCTGAAATTCTTACTTTAATATCTTCCTTAGATACTCCTGGCATTTCAGCTGTAACTATATATGTATTTTCTTTCTCATTGAAATTAGTATCAACCAATGGGTCCCTAATTTCACTTTTCTCTACTAATCCACTCATTGCAGGTCGAACATTTCTAAATTCTTTAATTCGAGGTCGGCCATCAGAGCCTACAGTAATTTGATATCCATAATAATATGGAAAATTACCTTTTAATTGCTGAGTATCTCCTTCTCTTGCAGTTATAAATATTTTATTTAGCATTTCTTCTGCTGTTGCAAATTCTCGATCTAGGTCGTCAAATAATTTTCTAAAACTAAATGTTTCTTTCCACATTGTTATTACCTTACATTATGTAATATATATTACATTATATAAGTATTTCTGACATTCTCTTGATAAAATACAGTTCTAGAATTTCAATTACTATATGTTGAATAATAAAAAATATATCGTATTAGTTGGAAAAATGGTTTTTTAATGAATATTATTCTCTCTTTAATGCTTCTATTGGCAGCAAACGTGATGCTTTAAACGCAGGAAACAGCCCAGCTAAGAAACTCAATCCAAGAGTAATAAACCAGACTCTTGCCATATCAGTTATTAAAAAAACAGGAGCTGCATTATTTCCGCCACTATTTGAGCTGAATCCTGAATTTAGAACATATCCCAGAATTACACCCGCTCCCAAACCCGAGGTTGCACCCAAAACTCCAATAAGTAATGCTTCTACTAAAAAAAGAGATAAAATATTAAAATTTTGTGCTCCAATAGCTTTTAGAGTCCCTATCTCTCTGGTTCTCTCTACTACTGAAGTATATAGTGTTGTTATTATTCCAACTGCTCCTACTATTAATGATACAATTGCAATACTTAAAAGAAAAGCACTTAATCCACTGGTAAACTCTTTAATTGTTTGTATAAGAGCTTTTACTGTAGTAATACCTATATCATTACCATAAAGTTTTCTTATCTCTTTCTCAATACTATCTATATTATCAGGAGAAATGGCTACCACTATTAATGCATCAAATTTTCCGGATTTATGAAGAAATGTATTACCTATATGTTCGTTAATGACTACGGCTTTGTCTATGTTAGGGTTTCCTGATTGTTTTATTATTGCTCTGATAACAAAACTTTTTGTTTCTTCCTCTCTGTTTCCTGTTATTGGATCCACAAAAGAATAAGATACTTGTACTGTTTGTCCCAATGATAAAAAAGGTACCGTCTCGCCAGGTGGAAAAGCTACATCACTAGAAACAATCATTCCAGAAGGATCATTTGATCTCACAAGAGAACCTTCTTCATATTCTAACGTAGGAGCAATTACCGTTAGTTTTTGAGGATCTATAGAAAATATTGAAAAATCCTTTGATTCACCCTTTGATTCAATTGTTATTTGAGATTGATATGAAGGTATAACTTCTCTTACTAATGGAAGTGAACTCAATCTTTTTTGGACTGCAGAATTCAAGGTAATTTTCGCAACAGGAGGAGGTGTAGCTGCATTATTACCACCACCAGGACCTGTTCCTCCACTTTCTGTTTGTGGTGCTGGATTTATGAACATAATATTACCTGCAAGATTACTAGTTTGCTTATTAAAAAATTCGCTAAATCCAGCACCCATTCCACTAACAGCAATCATTAAGCTACTTCCCACCATTACCATTACAATTGTTAGTATAGACTTTGTTTTTCTCTCTTTAATAGCATCCATCGATAAGAGTATAATTTCTTTAAAATCCATACCTATGTCTTGATCCTTTACTTTTTAGTAAGTGTAAAACTAGATAATAACAATTATTTTCATTAATTTGCTTTTCTCTCTTCATCTTTATCATCGTTTAAAAAATATTTTCCACTATTATCTTGATTATTAAATGATTTATATAACTTTGATTTTTTGTCTTTTCTCTTTTTGATCGAAAATACAATAAATATTATTACAACAACGATCATGCTAGCTAAAATAAAAGTAATAATCAATGTAGTTATTGAAGGAGAAATAGTAAAACCTAAGATATTTGTATTTGTATTATCACCATTGTTAGTTTGATCATCATTCACGGCTTTGTATTTTACTGTTTCATTTAGAATCAGATTATGCTCTGTTCTCAAATCATCTTTATAAGTTATTTTTAAACTTGTAATATATTCCCCTTGTTTAGCATTTAATTGAATATCAATGGGAATGCTAAAAGGTAATGGCGAATTCTCTGTGAGGTCTCCCAAATACTGAGGCACAGGTAAACTTTTTAAAGGTAGTTGTTTTAAGACTTTTCTATCTTGTAAAGAATTTTCTACAACGTTAGATGACCATTCAGTACTATTAATAATTTCCATAGTTGTGAATAATGCTACTGTATTACCTTCATTTAACAAATTTCCAACTAGATTTAGAATTCCACCTATATCTTCGAGGGCTACTTCATATGTTCTTATTTTTATTTGTCCTTGTATATAAGCTCCAATAGAAAGAGAATCTTTCTTAGATTTTCCTCCTGAAACATATTCAGCGTTTAATGTAAATGATATAGGCTTACTTATTACTTCTTCTGATGAAAAGATCTGTGTGAATAGTTCCCTTTTTGAGAATGGTGGCATAGAACTCAATGTCCATCTTGTGTCTCCAAGAATTTTGACAGAGTCGGATTCAGAGTTAAGAGAAAAAACTACATCTTTTAATTCCTCATCTCCATTATTGGAAACAATTATGTTAGCACTTTCAATTATTCCAGCTCTTAACATTAGAGAATTATGTTGTATAATATTGGAACCATTTCTATCAATTGCATTATTAATAACTAAAACATTTCTAGCTTCTTCTATACTCAAAACAGATTCTGGAGGATTAGGAGATATTATTAATCCTACAGAAGTTTCAAAGATTTTCTTATTTCCATATGCGTCATTATAAGTTATTTCTAATTTCATATTTTGGATGGTACCTCCTGTAGAATAATCCGGATATATAACTGGAGTTATTAATGCAGTACTATTTGCTAATATTTTTTCTACATTAAATGTCGTAGCGTGAATATCAATGGGTGTAAAGTTAGATTCTTTTTCTGAGGTTTGTTTTATTAAAATACGCTCAGCAGTATTATTAGAATGATTTGAAAGAGTTGCGTTACTTCCCAGATTATTATTTATTGAATTATTATGAACTATTGAATTATCAATAATTCCATTATTATTGTTTTTAATAACTTTATTTTCTATTGTTGTAGTTCCTCCAGAAATATTAGTAATGGTGACAATTACTCCATTTGCATCTGCTGATCCTTTATTATATAATAAAATTTGTAAATTATTTGGGGAATTAGTAATTAAATTCTGTTTCTGAGGGATAACATCTAGAATTACCTTCCCTGTAACTCTAAAAGGTACAGTAATATTCGTTGAAATTTGTCCTGTTTCAAGAACTTTTGAATAAACTATTTCCATAGATCCATAATAAGGACCAACCTTTGCCGTGTCTAATATATTGAAAGTAAAATAGATAGGGAAGCTCTCTCCAGGCTTTACTATTGAATTATAGCTTGCAACAGAAACATTTTGGAATTTTACATTGTTTTCACCTCTTATAGATTGGAAGCCTGGTGGGAGTTTTAAATATCCAGTTATTCCACTAATTTCTGATCTTCCAGTATTGACCAATATTACTGCAAGTGTTGATGGGCCTTCCCCTGGGCCAACTTCAACCTTTAGTGGATTAGCTAGATCTTGTGGTTGAGATAAGGTATTATCTTTATTTGTCCAGTATGCTTCAAGAAATGTTGGACTTCTATCATCGAGTGGCTGTCTTTGTCCATAGGCATTATCAATGATTAAAGAATCGAAATTTATAAAAATTACCAAAACTAATAACAAAAATAAGATAAAAGAAAATAGAATGAAGAAAGTAAGTGTCATATTTTATTATCTTCATTTTATTTACCCGCAAATATCTAATATTAAGGTTCTTTGGTATTTTTTTATTTGTATATTTAACCATTTTATTTTATTTTCAAATTTAATTGATAATTTCTTTTTCTATCTTTCCATCTCTTATATAAATGGTCTTATCAGTCTCTAGAGCTAGTTCTGGATTATGAGTTACTATAACTATTGTCTTTTTATATTTTCTGGTAAGCATTTTAAGTAAATCAAAAACTTCTTTTCCAGTTTTTGTGTCAAGATTCCCTGTTGGTTCATCTGCTAAAATTATTGTTGGATTATTAATCAAGGCACGTGCAATAGCTACTCTTTGTTGTTGTCCCCCACTAAGGTTCAGGGGTTTGTATTCTCCCTTATCCTTTATCCCTAATAGCTCCAACAATCTTTGTGAACGATAACGACGCACATTTCTGTTCATTCCCATAATTATAGCAGGTATTTCTATATTCTTTTGTACACTAGTTCTATTAATCAAGTTAAACGATTGGAAAATATATCCTATCAAGTTATTTCGCATTTGTGCAATTTCAGATTCGTTAAGAGATACAATATTAAATCCATTTATAATAACTTCTCCTGAAGTTGGTTTATCCAATGCACCTATAATATTAAGTAACGTAGATTTGCCACTCCCAGACGGTCCAACAATTGATATAAATTCTCCCTTCTTTATTGTAAAACTAATATTATTAAGAACAACAGACTCTCCTGCAGGTGATTCAAATATTTTGATTATATTTTTTAATTCCATTACATTTGGTTTATCATTATTTTGGTTGTTCATTTCATTATTATCTTCATGCATTGGTTTGCTAATTTATCTCTTAATAACGTAATTTTGAAGTATAAACATTGTTTATGTTGTAATATAACTTTCTCATCAATAAAAACATTCATTTCAAATAGTATTGTCAATGTAACAATGGTAACTTATTAGTATAAATTTCAGGTACTTCATATTGTGGAATATTATACTATATTCATTAATTAGAATTATTTCCATTTCGATTTTGTTAAAGCACTTTTAGATTTCTTATATATATTCGTAGTAGTAGTAGTAGTAGTAGTAGTAGTAGTAATTTGTTCTTGATTGAAAATATCTAAATTATAATTATCAACTAAATTATGCAATATTGTGTCTAGGTACTTATTTACTAAATTTAACTGATCATTATC